>Ga0209516_1000128_pt1 | contig 21181 bp, 24 predicted proteins | sample Napbiome12C3dose_FD_187716 | JGI IMG/M metagenome (GOLD analysis project Ga0209516, IMG submission 187716) | Groundwater microbial communities from S. Glens Falls, New York, USA - Naphthalene biodegradation metagenome 12C3dose (SPAdes) (version 2) ... | reverse complement strand
ACTTGCTACATTTGCCTTCGAATTTTGAAACACAAAATATTGGGCATCTCTAAAAACATTGTCCGAAGGACACTTCGTGTCGTCATTGCGAGCGAAGCGAAGCAATCCTCATTTCTGTGCGATAGAAGGAGATTGTCCCGCTTTTTGTTCCGCAGTTTGGAATCCCGTTAGTGCGGAATCTGCCGCCTTTTGCATTCCGCAAGAGCGGCATTCCAAAAAGCGGAACAAAAAACGGGAGATTCCGTTCGTAGCGGGATTTGAAAAGCGGAACTTCGGTCGTTCCTCCCTCGCAATGACAATTTTTTTTAAGTTTTTAGAGATGCCCTATTGTTACAATTTATAGAGTGGATATTGAGGCGTGAAATCTTATATGATTTTGGGCGACAGAATAAGGGCTTCAACCCGCAGAAATCGTCAAAATTTCTTTCGTCAAAATTTCTTATTGCAACTTGACTTCTCTCTCTTTATCTTTCCTATTACAGAGTATTGACGACAGTCATAGCTTAACCGTAAAAATCTTAAAGGATGTTTGCTCATGAAACTTAAATCCTCAACCATCGACGAAGGTCGTGTTGTCATTCTTGAACCCAAAGGTTCGCTGGTAGGCGGAGATGAAACCGATGAGTTGAAAAAAACGATCGCTTCATATCTTGATCAAGGGAACCGCAAGCTCATTGTTGACCTCGGCGATGTAGAATACTTGAACTCATCGGCAATCGGAGCGCTTGTCTCGGCGCACACGTCGTATATGAACCGGCAGGGCAAATTGATCTTATGCAACGTGAATAAGAGTATCACAAATGTATTTGTCGTCACCAAACTCTCAACAATTTTCAACACCTCGGAGAAGCGCGAAGAGGCTATCTACGACATTGCAAAGTAAACAACTAAGTTAAGGGCAGTTCTAAAAATTATTAAATCAATGTCATTCCGAGCGAAGCGAGGAATCTCGTTTTACATTTTGAAGGGGAAAAGCGAGATTCCTCGTCGCTACGCTCCTCGGAATGACAATCCTCTGGAATTTTTAGAACCGCCCTTAAATCAATAAAAACAATTTCATCAAAGGAGTCGTTCTATGAAACAAGGTTCTCTTAACCTGATCATTATCTTCGGTGCGATAGTCATCGGTTTTTTAATTTTTGAATATATGATGCCGCAGTTCATCAAAGATGGCGGTTATCTTGTTAGCGGTCTTATTGCTCTTTCAATTATGGTGTTAACGTATGTCATTGAACGCCTCCTGTCGTTGAAAAAAGCTGGAGGCCGTGGTCCGCTTCCGAAATATTTGAGGACTCTTGTACAAAATCTTAATTCAAACGACATTCCTGCCGCGATTGCCGCCTGCGATGCGCAACGCGGTTCTCTTGCCAACATCGTTAAGACCGGTCTGGAACGGTACCAAGAACTGATGACCAAAAAAGATCTGAACAAAAAAGAAAAGATGGAGGAAGTAAAACGGGTGATCGAAGAGGCAACCATGCTCGAAATGCCTATTTTGGAACGCAACCTTATCGCTCTTTCGACCATTGCATCTATTTCGACCATGTGGGGGTTGCTGGGAACGGTTATCGGTATGATTAAAGCGTTTTCGGCTCTTGCAAGAGCAGGATCTCCGGATGCTACCGCTTTGTCACTCGGTATCTCGGAAGCTCTTATCAATACAGCGGGAGGAATTGCGATCGCCATTGTAGCAATTGTTGCGTACAACTTCTTTACGACAAAGATCGACGGCATGACCTACATGATCGATGAAGCAAGTAAAGATATTTTAATGAACCTGCAATCAAAGCACGAATAATTTAACGATAAGGGAGCCGCTATGTCAAAAACAAAACGCGTCGGATTCAAGCTCGACATGACTCCGATGGTGGACGTTGGATTCTTGCTCCTTACCTTCTTTATGTTGACAACACAGTTTAAGCCGGTGGATGTTGCAGAAATTGTTCTTCCGTCGTCCCATTCGGCATTCAAACTTCCCGATGCGGATGTTATGATTGTAACGGTTGATAAAGAAGGTAATGTCTATCTTAATGTAGATTCGCAAAACCTTCGTGCGCAATTATTTGGAGAGCAGAATAAGCTGAAAGCAGGTGTTCAGGTGCAGCTCAACGAGTTGGGCGGATTATTACGTCAGGCTCGTATTCGAAATCCTAAACTCAGAACCGTGATCAAAGCGGACAAAGAATCGGAATATCAAATCATTCAAAGTGTGATGGAGACGTTGCAGCGGGAGAATATCACCCGTTTTAATCTTGTCACAGATCTTGAACGATAATTTTGAGGAGAGATTACTATGGCAGATGTAGATTTATCGCAATCGAAGGGCAAACAAAAACACGGGAAGAGGAAAAAAAGCAAGCGTGTTGGTTTTCGCATCGACATGACACCCATGGTCGACGTTGCATTCTTGCTGCTCACATTCTTTATGTTGACAACAACAATGAACAGACCGCAGACCATGGAGATCAATCTTCCGCCGTCCGATACCAAAGCCGAAGTTGCGGAATCCAATTTATTAACGCTGCGTATCACCGATGATTTCCGGATTTTCTGGAACATCGGAACGGAAAAACCAAACGCCGTCGACGGCGGCGATAAAAAGGCGAAACTTATCAACCTTGGAAAATTGTTAAAAGGTAGGAACAGCGCCAATCCGAAGTTGATCACACTTGTGAAAGTTGACGGCAAAGCAAAATATATCGATATGGTGGATATCATGGATGAATTGAACATCAACGATATCTCCCGTTTCAGTCTTGCGCCGATGCTTGATGATGACAAAAAAATTATTGGAACACTTTAATATATTAGTGTAAGGGAGGCAAGATACTATGTCAACAGTTGCAACAGCAAAGTCGGCTTACGGCTTTCAAGAGTTGCGTGTTCTGACACGCAAATACTCTACATGGGCACTGGCCGTAGCAGGTGTTCTTCACATCGGTATGCTGGGGACTTATTATGGTGTTGAAGCGTTGTTGGAAGAAGATGAGCCGGTTTATTCGGTTCGTATTATGAAATACAGCGATCTCGGTCCCCCGCCGTCGATCACTAACTCTCAGGCAGCACCGGAGGTTTCCGTCCAAGCGCCTGTGGCACGACCGACGGTTGGTACACCGGTTCCTGTGCCGGATGCAGAGATCAATCCTGAACAAACAATTGCTACCCAGGCAGAAATGGCACAAATAGGACCTGCGATCGGTGAAGGTGAGGGTGGCGGGGGCATTTCAGGAGACGTAAGGATTGAAGAAGATGGTCCGCCACCGGATTTTGTGCCGGTCGAAAAGCAGCCGCAGCCGATTTACAGTCCCTACCCGGTGTATCCCGAAATTGCTCGCCGTGCCGGAGTTGAAGGAACAGTCTGGGTGAAGATTTGGGTTGATAAAGAGGGGAAACCAAAGAAAGCTCAAGTGTTAAAATCGGATGCCCAGTTGTTCGAACAACCTGCGATCGAAGCGGCAATGAAATGGAAATTCACCCCCGCGATCATGAACAACGGTCCGGTTGCAGTGTGGGTTTCAATTCCATTCAAATTCAAATTGACCCAAGGGCGGTAATTCGTACGGATGGACCCATCGAAGATATTCGTCTACTTCGGTTATACAATGGCAGCGGTATTTGGGGTGTTGGGAGTATTTGTACTCTTCTTCTTCCCGGAAGAATTTCACGTGCCGGATAAATTCCGCGTGATGTTCGGGGTTGTGTTGCTCTTGTATGGAATTTATCGTTTTATTTCTCTGCGAATTAAGCAACGGCAAGATGATGAAGAACGCCGGTTCCGTTAAGCCGATCTTTCCGGCTCTCGTTTGTATCCTCGCTCTATTTGCATTTTCATGTAAAGAAGAACACCGTGAGACTCCGACCCAGGGGAATCTTACGGCAATCTCTTCGGAAGACTTATTCCCGGTGACCGATATAGTCGTGAAGGATTTTATGCGTGTCTATCCACAGGCAGTTGTCACCCATATGTCGTCATCGACACGCGATGCAATTGTGCAGTTGTTAAACGACAGTGTACGGTTGATCGTGAGTCCGCGCGAGTTCAACGAGGAAGAGCAAAGCGTTGTGGCGAACAATGAACTTGATGTTGTTGAGACGAAGATTGCATACGACGCTGTCGCGGTTATCGTCAATGAAAAAAATGCGCTGACAAGAATCACCGTCGATGAACTGAAGAAGATTCTCACCGGGGGAATCCAGCGTTGGTCGCAGTTCAAGGGTTCAAAACTCTCCAGCGCGGTCATTGTGGCTATGGGAGAGCCGAATAGCGGTGTCCACGAATATATTAAAAATCGTGTGGCACACAATGAACCGCTGGCGCCGATCGTGTTCCCCTGTTCGACAACAAGCGAGGTTCTATCATTCGTCAAGGATCGTCCGAACGCGATCGGATTCGTCGGCATTGCATGGTTGGCAAACGCACCGGCAAACGTCAGGGTAATCGAAATCGGTGATCCGGATTTTAAGAGCGATGCGAAGCATCCTTCGGATAGCACAAGAACTGAACTCGAGTATTTCGCGCCTCATCAGGCGCACATCTATAGAAAATTTTACCCACTGAGCCGTACGGTGTATATATACACTCATAATGCCGGAAGGAGTGTAGCGTTAGGGTTAACCTCTTTTGCTGCCGGCAGCGAAGGGCAGAAGATCATTGTCAAAAATGGTTTTGTGCCTGCAACAATGCCGGTTCGTTTAGTTCAACTTAACAATCAATAAAAAGGCAGCGTGATGAAGTTTTTTGCATCGTTTCTGTTGGTGATGATTATTACTGTTTCGGTAGTAGCGCAAGATGATTTTGTAAAAGGGAAAGAGGCGTTGAATCGTCAAGCATACGACGAAGCGATTCCATTATTCCAAAAATATCTGTCGGCGAACTCTCGCAATGTGGAAGCGAATTATTTTCTCGGCGAGGCATATCTCTTAAAGGGCGATCTCAAAAATGCTCAGAGTGCTCTTGAGCGAACACTCGATTTCAATGATGAATACGAACCTGCACTTGCGTCGATCGTTCGGGTATACGGCAAATTGGGCATGTGGGATAAGGCAATGAAGAGTTTTAATGCGGCGGCAAAATATCATAAAAAAGGAATTCTGGTGCCGCTGGCATATGCGCAAACATTTTTGGAATTAGACTCACTCGATAAAGCATCGATTTATTTTTCCAAAGTGAAAGAGTTGGACGATAAAAATGTCGAAGCCTATGTCGGTCTTTCTGAAGTATATGCCCGCCAAAATGTGATTGTGCTTGCCGTGGAGAATCTTCGCACGGCGACCCAACTGAAGCCGACCGATCCCACGCTATGGTATAAACTTGGTGCGACAATTCTTAAAAATCGCGCCCTGAATTCCGACCAAATTCGTGAACTGACCGAGGCGTTGCAAAAATCAATTGATCTTGATCCGAAAAATGACAAAGCGATCTTCGACGCGGCGAATACCTTCTACCGTATTAAATACTGGCGCGAAGCTGCGGGTTTCTTTAAAAAATATATCGAATTGAAAAAAGATAATGCCGAGGCGTGGGAAAAATATGCTATGTCGGCGTACAACGCACGCGCATACTCGGACGCTATTCCCGCCCTCGAACAAGCGATCAAAATGAATCCGAATACTTTTGAATTGAAGCCGATGCTTGCCAACGCATACTTTTTCACACAAGAGTATAAAAAAGCTCTTGATGCGTTCAAAATTATTCCTCAGGATTCACTGAGCAAGGATGATTATTACTGGATCGGTCTGTCGCACTTCCGTACGAAAGATACCGTTAATGCGATCAAAAATTTTGAAATTGCCAATGTCAAAGATACTTCTGTCAACGTCGCCGCGGGTGATCTTGCCGCGATCTATATCAATCAACGTAAATATGATAAGGCATTAGAGCAATACGAAAAATTGTTAGCGAAAGATCCTGATAATCTTACCGCATTATTCTACGCCGGATATAGCTGCAGCGTTCTCGATCAGATTGAGCCGGCGAAGTATTATTTCAAAAAATTCATTAAGCTCCGTCCTACGAACGTTCAGGCTCGCATATCCCTTGGGAATATGTACAGCCTTCAAGATTCAGTGAAAGAGGGAACCGAACAATTCAATATCGTGATTGCGTTGTCCGACAGCATGTTGAAAGCAGAACCGGCAAAGGCGGCACAGCATTCGCAATCGCTCATTAGTGCCTACCGTTCCCTTGGTATGTTTGATTACAAAAATAAAAATTTCAAAGGTGCGGTCGCCAATCTCTTAAAAGCCGTGAGCTACGAGCAAAAAAATAAGCCGGACGAAAGCCTGCACCTCTTTCTTGCACAAATGTACGCTGTATCGCTTGGCGACCCAGAATTGCTGGCAAGTGAAGCGCAGGTGATCAAAAAGAAATCATGCGAAGAATACAAACTTGTTTTAAAGATCAACCCGAAAAACGCAACAGCAAAAAAAGAATTGGTTCAACTTAACTGTGATAAATAACGACATCCCATTTCTTCTCTTAACAAAATAGGTAAACTATGAAAAAACAATTTTCTCATATTGCAACGCTGTTCATAGCGCTACTCCTGATCTCCGCAGCGCTGACAATCTCATCCTGCAAAAAGAAGGTCGAGATGCCGAATGTGACAGAATGGGTAACTCATCAAGATCCGATCAGTGGTTTAGCAGTTCAGCATCCCAAAGGCTGGCTGATAAACGCCGATCCGAAACGTACGCGCGTCTATTCATCACAAGCCGTTGCCGACAAATTCTATGAAGTCTATTCTGCTGGTTCAACTACTGTCGTTGAAGACCAAGGAGGAGTTGAGATTGAGATTAGTGCAGAAAAATTCAAGGATGCCGGTGTTGGAACGCTCGACGCGTATAAAGATGTATTGAAGAAAAATTTTGAGGGATTCAGCCTTGCCAACGAACAAGCAGCCACGATCGGGAAAGAATCCGGATTTGAATATTCGTTCAAAGTAAAAGTCGGCAAAGATACCGATCTCCAGGGGAAGAAGATTATTGTTGCTCACGATAGTTCCTTCTTCATTGTCAGCGTATCGGGATTCAACGAGTATTACGATGTGTATAAACCACTGTTGGACAAAATCGTAGAATCTATCAAATTGCCGAAAGCCAAAGTGAAGATCACCGATCCGAATGAAGCGGCAAAACCATCGGCTGAAGTGGCAAAGTTCATGAATGATTTCGTCGAACTCGAATATCCTGATAATTTTGACGTGAGCATGCCGAAAGAGAAAAAAGGGGGATCCCTCTTTGCATTGAAGATCCAAGGGCTGCGTCAAGACTGCACCATCGATTTTGATATTTTCCCGACGAACAAACATCCGCTCGATAAATTGTTCGACGATAACAAAGGGAAATTCAACCCCAAATCTACCGGTTCGGCAAAGATTGACGGTAATGATGCTAAAACATTGACGGCATCACCTGCACCGAACATCGATCGTCTCGTATATTTTACGGTGAAGGGCGATAAACTGTATCGCGTGATCTTGACTTGGTATAAACCGATAACGAGCGATTTCAAGCCGGCATTCGAAAAAGTTGTTGCTTCGATGAAACTTAAATAGTTGACCCTTAAAAAGTCTTATCGATGACCGACCTTCCGAAGGTTATCATCGAGAAATGATATTATTCCCAAATGTTTTCATACACTATTAGGAAAACCTTCGGAAGGTTTCCTGCTTTTTAAGGTTTGACTAAATAATGATCATTCCCTATACTATCGAACCCCGAAATGGTCGTTCATTTCGGGGTTCTTTTTTTGAAAACCTATGATGACAAATTTTAAAGACCTGCCGATCGGAAATCAATTTCCTCGAATCGTGAATGCCATCGTCGAAATTCCCAAAGGAAGCCGTAATAAATACGAATACGATGTTGAACTCGGTATTTTTAAGCTCGACCGTGTTTTATATTCATCGATGGTGTATCCTGAAGCGTACGGTTTTGTGCCAAACACACTGTGGGACGACGGCGACCCATTGGATATTTTTATTTTTATCGATCAACCGCTCACGACCGGCGTATTGGTGGAAGTAAAACCGATAGGAATCCTGAGGATGAGAGATGAAAAAGGATCGGATGACAAAGTCCTCTCGGTTGCCATCGGCGATCCGACGTATGGCTCCATCCATGATGTGAAAGATGTGCCGAAACACCTTCTGATCGAGATCGAACATTTTTTTGTGAATTACAAAAAATTGGAAGGGAAACATGTGGAAAGTTTCGGATGGGATAACGTGCTGGTAGCTCTTGAAGCAGTGCGCCACGGTCATGATCAGTATAAAAAGGCAAAGAAAAAAAAGAAATAGCTACTCAGTCATGCCATGAGTTTGTCTAAGGTTTTTGCCTGCCCGCCGCACAAACAACGTGTTTACACGCCGAAGTGCTACACTTGACGTAACGTTTCGTATAGTGTAGTTTCAACACGCAGGCGTGCTTTGGCAGGCGGGTGAATGTTGTAATTTTTATGATGTCTAAAAGTAACTCATGGCATGACTTTAAGGGCACGCTGAGTAGTTACAAAAAGAAATAACAATCGCACGGCATAATGAACCATTATTTGGTCGTCCCTTAAAAAGTAGGAAGTCTTCCGAAGTTTTTCCTATTAACCTGTGAAAATCTTTTGAATGATTTCATTTCTTGAAGATAAACTTCGGAAGACTGTGTGTCATAAATACTTTTTGCGGAGCATACTTCGTATAAGGGTCAACTATTTACACGAGACCGTGTTCATGTTGTCTTGTCGATGTGAACATACCTCGGATATGTCAAAAAATGCTCTTTTGACATATCGAAAAAATAGTTACATTCATGTTGTTATCACACACTCACCACAGGAGGAGTTCATGAAAACAATGCTATCATTGGTCGTTGCATTGTTGTTCGTAGTGCATTATTCTCATTCACAAACCGTCAGTTATTCGTCGCATGTCAAACCGATCTTTGATAGTTATGGTTGTACAGGTTGTCATGGTGGAAGCGGCGGGTTATTCCTTGACCAATATTCAACTGTCTTTACAACCGGAAATCATAAACCTGTTGTTGTTGCCGGTGATACGAATAGTGTACTCGTTCTTAAATTGAAGGGGACGGCAGGGTTCGGTTCGCGGATGCCGCAAAACGGCGAACCAATGGCTACGAATGATCTCAACACGATCATCGCATGGATAAAAAATGGTGCGCCTGAAAACCCGACTAAAGTTGTGGAATTGAACGATGCCTCTGTGATCAAAACATTTGAGTTAAAACAAAATTTTCCAAATCCATTTAACCCTGCAACGAAGATCAGTTTCACGCTTCAGGTTTCAGGTTTCACGTCATTGAAAGTATTTGACATGCTGGGAAAAGAAGTGGCAATATTGGTGAACGAACGAAAAGAAGCGGGAGAATATGCTGTGCAATTTACCGCGGGAAACTTACCGAGCGGTATCTATTTTTATCGTCTTGATGTCGGAACGTTTTCCGAAACCAAAAAACTTGTGTTGTAAAAATAAGCGAATGTGAAATTCTCTTTACCCATCACACTCATTGGTGCAGGGGCTGTTGGACGTTCAATAGCCCTTGCTTTATTTTGTAGAGGCGTCAAACTGTCGGGAATTTATTCGCGGAACGGACGAACCGCAAAGAATCTTGCCAAAAAAACAGGGGCAAAAAATTTCGGCAGATTGACAATTCTCAACAATGTTGAAGGAGTGATTCTTATTGCAGTTCCGGACGGATCAATACCGGATGTTGCGGTTGAACTTGTAAAGAAACAGCGATCGTTCAACAATGTTATCGTGATGCACACCTCCGGTGCATTGGCAAGTGATGAGTTGTCCCTCCTCAAGAAGAAAGGCGCTGCGATCGGTTCGCTTCATCCATTGCAGACCTTTCCTCGAAAAGGGATCTCATCTTTTGACAATATCTGGTGTGCGATTGAAGGGGATCCGCCCGCCGTGAAAGCAGCCAAACGACTCGCCGCGGTATTAGAATCTCACAGTTTTGTGATTTCTAAAGAGGCAAAAGTTCTGTATCATACTGCCGGCGTATTTGCATCGAATTATGTGATAACGTTGCTTTCAATCGTCGATCAGATCGCTCGTGAAGCACAACTACCGGGGAAAAAGATATGGGATATATATCGCCCGTTGATCACAACATCGATCGCCAATGCCATCGCACAATCTCCCGCAGAGGCATTAACCGGACCGATCGCTCGCGGTGATGTGGAGACTGTAACAAAACACTTGCAGGCATTATCAACGAAGAAATTGAATCACCTCGTACCGCTGTATGCTGCATTAGGAATTGAAACGGCACGATTGGCGAAGAAAATGAAACCTTTCGCAGGTTAACAACATCGGGAAAGCGGTATCGTTAACGGAATGTTATGGGCATCTCTAAAAACTATGTTTGTAAAAATATAGAACACGGATAACACGGATGAAACAGATTTTCACGGATTATTTTATTGATTTTTAGAGATGCCCTTATGTTAGTAGATTATCATACACACAACGCTCTCTGTAAACATGCAGAAGGAACACTCGAAGAATATGTTCAATACGCCGTCAAGATCGGATTAAAAGAAATCGGACTTTCGGATCACACCCCGATGCCGCATGATTGGGATATCGAAGTGCGAATGTATGAGGAGCAATTTTGGAATAACTACAAACCCACGGTGCTCGAATTGAAAGAGAAGTATAAGGATCAGATCACAGTAAAATTCGCCGTTGAAGGGGATTTTTTCCCGGGAACCGAAGAATGGGTGAAAGAGTTTAACGGAAAGAATGAATTCGATTATGTGATCGGTTCCGTTCATTATTTGGGAGAATGGGGTTTTGATAATCCGCTGTATGCGGCACGATACGATGAAGTTGATGTCAACGAAGTGTACACATCGTATTATGATCATATCAAACGCTCGGCGAAATGCGGATTGTTCGACGTTATCGGTCATTGCGATCTGGTGAAAAAATTCGGGCATCGTCCCACAAAGAATATGGAAGAGATTCTTCGAGAGACGTTCAAAGTGGTGAAAGAATCCGGTATGGCGGTGGAGATCAATACCTCCGGATTACGCAAGCCGGTAAAGGAAATCTATCCCGGCGAACAAATCCTAAAGATCATTTCCGAATATGAAATCCCGTTGACGCTCGGTTCCGATGCCCATAGACCGAGCGATGTCGGACGCGATTTTGATCTTACCAGGCAGTTGGTGGAAAAATACGGTAAAGGAAAAATTTCTGTTTTTACAAAGAGACAACGAAGTGAAGTAAAAATATAATCTTCGGCAGGTCGGCGTTAACGCCGACCTACCATTCATTCAATGGATAAACGAATCTTTATCATAGCAGCATTAGCAGTTCTTGCCGTTATTCTCACGATTGTTCGAGAATCAAACAGCAAAAACGAAGAATCGTTTTCCTTTATGCCGAGTTCTAAGCATGAAATTTCCGGCGAACGCATTTCTTCAATGGCTGACACAACATTACGTGCGTTGGGAATCAAAAAAGAGAACATTCGTCCGATCAAAAATAGAAATGATATTCGCATTCTTTATCCGGTAAATTTTGATGTGCTGAAGTTTATCAGTGCGATCAAAGATTCGCTGGAAGAGTATAACGCGAATGTTTTTTCCGTCGATAATGCGAAAGAGAAAGTTTCCATCGTCCAGATCAAAACCGGCGATACGATCCTGAAAAGTTTTATTTTTAGTGCGAAGCATCCTTCGGACAAAGAACCTGTTACATCTGCTAAGCCAAAGGCTTATGCCCCTCAGGCGCAAAAGAAAGGAGTTTCACCATTAGTAAAGAAACAAACAAAATAGCATTAATGGAAAAGATCGTTTCGCTTGCAAAGCGGCGCGGATTTGTCTTTCAATCGAGCGAAATTTATGGCGGACTCAACGGGTGTTGGGATTACGGTCCGCTCGGCGTTGAGTTATTGAATAATTTGAAACAGTCGTGGTGGCGCTCCATGACCTTCCGTGATGATATCGAAGGTGTTGATGCCGCCATTCTGATGCATCCCCGCGTATGGGAAGCATCGGGGCACGTTGCCAACTTCACCGATCCGATGGTGGATTGTAAGCAGTGTAAAGCCCGGTATCGCGTTGACGTGTTGCTCGAAGAATTATCGTTGAAGAAGAAAAAAGATGTTCTTCGCGATCTTTTCCCTGGTGAATTTGAAGGCCAACAGTCAGATGAAAAGATCCAGAACGAATTCGCCACACGGCTTTCGAACGATGAAACCGTGACAAAGGCGATCCGACAAAGCGTGTCATGTCCTACCTGCGGTAACAAAGGGACATTCACGGAAGCGCGCCAGTTCAATTTGATGTTCAAGACGTATGTTGGTCCTGTAGAAGATACCGGTGCTGTTGTGTACCTTCGTCCCGAAACGGCACAGGGAATCTTTGTGAACTTTCTGAATGTGCAGAGTGCATCCCGCCAAAAACTTCCGTTCGGTATCGCTCAGATCGGGAAAGCGTTTCGTAACGAGATCAACACAAAGAACTTCCTCTTCCGCACGCGCGAGTTTGAGCAAATGGAAATGCAGTATTTCGTGAAACCGGGTGAAGAAGACAAATGGTTTGAATACTGGCGCGAAGAGCGGATGAAGTGGTTTCTTGAACTCGGGATGAAACAGGAGAATCTGCAGTGGCACAAGCACGAAAAACTCGCTCACTATGCAAAGACGGCGTTTGATATCGAATTCAAATTCCCCTTTGGCTGGGGGGAGATCGAAGGAATTCACAGCCGTACCGATTTTGATCTCGGCAATCACGAAAAGTATTCCGGGAAGGCGTTGAAGTATTACGACGAACAGACGAAGGAGAAATTTGTTCCGTATGTGATCGAAACATCGGCCGGGGCGAGCCGTTCGTTCATGGCATTTCTCTGTGCTGCGTATGATGAAGAAATGGTGGAAGACGAAATGCGGACGGTGCTGCATCTCCATCCCAAACTTGCACCGATGAAAGCGGCTGTCCTTCCCCTCGTCAATCGCGATGGAATGGATGATATCGCCCGTACGATGGCGAAAGATCTGCAAAAATATTTCCGCCTGTTTTATGACGACAGCGGAGCGATCGGGCGGCGCTACCGCCGCCAGGATGAGATCGGTACGCCGTATTGCTTCACCGTTGATTCGCAGACATTGCAGGATCGGACAGTTACCGTGCGCGAACGTGATTCGATGAAACAAGAGCGAATTGCGATGGATAGAGTAAGGGATTATCTTTTGGATAAAATTTAATCATTCATGTTACGCAGGGGCGTAAAAAATTCGAAATCCTAAACCCGAAATCCTAAACAAAGTTCAAATGCGAAATTCAAATGCTTCAAACTACCACGCTTTTTCCAAGAACTTTGGACATTCGAGTTTTGAGTTTGTTTCGAATTTACACCAGTTAGCAGCCATTTTATGACGACAGTGCAAGACATAGGTAAGCAATACAAAAAAGACGACTTGACCGACCCGACTGGTTTTCTCAGACGGGCACGACTTCATCAATCTAAATTTAGAGCCGAGACACTAAAAGTTCCTTATGACAGTTACGGCAACTATTTGACACGACCTGACGGAGAACAAGGGAAGAATTTCTATCCTGACTTCGGCATTTTTGAAGCTGTAAAAAAGTATCGTAAATACAACAAACTGCTTTACTCAAATATGCTTCGTAGCGAACATATTCCGTTCAACATTTTTGTTCCGCTTGACAATGACAAATTATTCTGCAAAAATGTTTTTAATGAGTTTCTTAACGGCAGTATTCTGACTATTGACAAGATTGAAATTGAATACGCCCCAAAACCAAAAGAAAACTATTTGAACGATGGGACTTCGTTTGACGCTTACATTGAATTTACTCACACGGACAACACAAAAGGAATAATCGGTATTGAAGTTAAATACACTGAAAAAGAGTATAAACTTACAGCTAATTCAAAACAAGAGAAAGACATACAAGACACAAGTTCAAGGTATTTCACAGTGACCAGAGATTGTAAGCTATACAAGCAAAATGCACTTCAGCTTTTACCGACCGACAACTTCAGACAAGTATGGAGAAACCACATACTTGGCGAAAGCATTTTATTGACAGACTGCGACACCTTCAAACATTTTACCTCTTTGACACTTTTCCCCCAGGACAATTCCTATTTCGTTCATATTAGTAAGGACTACATTGACTTACTGACCTACAACACAAACAAATTTTTGCCTGTAACTTATGAGGACTTTTTTTCAGTTTGTAAAAAACATTGTCCTGACAATCGGTATAAAAACTGGATTGACTATTTAGCAAAACGATACCTAATTCAAGACTGACTGACTGACGAACATGAAGAGAAAAACGGCTGCTAACAAGGGGTTTATGAAAATGGGGCGGACGTGCTTAACCGAAGGTTCGTGCCTCTCTCATACGTTTGTGCTTGGTGACAGTTTAGTGCTTCTAATGCCCCATCTTCATAAACCCCCGCAACGTTAGGCGAATGTTAATGGCTATTTGCGTAACATCAGTTAATCATTAATGTTCATTCAAGGATAAAGTTCTCTATGAATCCTACAGTGAAAAATATTTTTCTCAATGCTGAACTTCAACATACCCGCGCAGGGTGGAGGATAATTATTTTTCTTCTTATTACAATGCCGATCTCTATCGGCATTCTTTTTATCTTTAGTCCCGTCTTGAAATTCCTTCCGGTATTCGACAATGCAGCGGTCAAAGTATTGCTTGGGTACGCAGGAATCACACTCGGGACGTGGATCGTTTTACGCTTTATTGACAGACGGCCGTTTGAGGCTGTCGGACTTTCATTGCGTTCCAATGTTGTCCGAGAGTTAGGACAAGGGACACTCATCGGTGCGGGAATGATGTGTTTCATCTTTGTTGTTGAGTATGCATCGGGAATGGTCACCATTCATTTCCGCGAATTGACAACTATCGAGGTGTTACAAACGTTCGGATACAGTTTCGTTCTTTATGCTGCTGTCGGATACGGTGAAGAACTTTTGTTCCGCGGTTATCTCTTTCAAACATTCGTTGAAGGAACAAACAAGATCATCGCGACGCTTGCTGTTTCATTGTTGTTTGCATTGGCACATGCATGGAACCCCGATGTCTCAATTTTTAGCCTCATCAACATTGCGCTTGCCGGGATTTGGCTCAGTATTGCATACTTCAAAACACAGTCGTTGTGGCTCCCTGCCGGATTACATTTTTCATGGAACTTCACACAAGGGTTTGTGTTTTCCTTTCCCGTTAGTGGAACAACGTCAATAACAGAGCATATTGGGACTGCGGTTGTCTCTGGACCCGAATGGCTCACCGGCGGCGCATTCGGTCCCGAAGGTGGAGCACTGGCAACGGTCATCCTGATTGCCGGAACGTGGTATATTTATTCATCAAGATCAGTTTTTGCCGCAAAAGGCGTGTGGAGGATTGATCAATGGCGAGAAGACAGGCGGCAGCAACATCTCGCACAACAACCGGTCGAATTACAGCAGTGAAAAGTTTTTCCAAAATTATTTTTTTTCTTGCTCTTATTGTTCCATCTCTTTCGGCGCAGTGGATCACTTCTCTTGATTTTAACGCCCGTGCGCAAAAAGGAATTGACCATGTGTACAATTTAGAATTTGAGCAAGCGGAAGCTGAGTTCTCCTTTCTTGCACAGAAATATCCGTCGCACCCTGCGGGGAAATTTTTCCTTGCAATGATCGATTGGTGGACGATCTTAATGGATATCGACGATGAATCGCACGACGACCGCTTCATTCAAAAATTGGATGAGGTAATAGAATTATGCGACAGATTGCTCAAGGTCAATAAAAATGATGTGAGCGCACTATTTTTTAAGGGTGGAGCTTTAGGGTTTCGGGGCAGATTGCGTGCCAACCGGAGCAGTTGGATTAAAGCGGCGAATGACGGACGGCTTGCGCTTCCGATTGTTCAACATGCGTATGAGATTGCTCCGGATAACCACGATATTTTGCTCGGGATAGGAATTTATAATTATTATGCATCGACAATTCCCGAGAAATATCCCATCGTAAAGCCGTTGATGTTATTCTTCCCCAGCGGTGATAAAAAGAAGGGGATTCAACAGCTTCGCGAGGCATCCGTAAAAGCGCAATTCGCAGCGGTTGAAGCGAAATATTTTTTGCTTCAGCTCAGTTATTCGTACGAACGATATTATGACAGCGCCTATGTACTGGCATCATCGCTCTTACTCCGCTTTCCGAACAATGTGTTGTTTCACCGGTACCTTGGACGCAGCGCCTATGTGCTGGGGAGACACGGAGAAGCGCAGGGAATTTTTTGGGATATCCTTCAGCGGTGTGAGAAGAAGCAGCGGGGATATTACCATCACGCAAAGCGTGAAGCGTTGTACTATCTTGCGTTGTGCGAAATGAACAAACAGAACTATGATCAGGCGCTGCGATACTTCTACCGCTCCGATGAAGTGTCACGCGAGATTGACAAGAACGATCAGTCCGGGTTTATGGTATTGGCGAATCTGCGGATCGGTATGATCTACGATCTGCAAAAGAAACGTCAATATGCGCAAGGACAATATCAAAAAGTGCTCAATATGAAAAAATTTGAAAATTCACATGAACTTGCCAATAAATATCTAAAGACACCACATACACAATGAACGTCACAATATACATCATTATCGCCGGCATTATTGCTGCTGCGGCTGAAATTTTTGGCGGTGCCCTCGTTGCGTGGAACCGTGATCTTTCCAAAAGAATTCAGGAATACCTGATCGCTCTCGGCGCGGGGTTTTTACTTGCGCTGGTGATGATCGATCTCCTTCCCGAAAGCATCGAGAACATCGGCATCAATGCGCCCTTGTTGATGTTGTTCGGATTCAGTGTCATTCACTTCGTGGAACATACAGTCGTGAAGCATTTGCACTTCGGTGAAGAAACGCACTCCGATATCATGGTATCAAAGGTCGCAAGTTATTCCGCATTCTGGGGATTGTTCATCCACGCGTTCTTTGACGGATTGGCGATCTCATCGGGCATGTATTACGATTTTACACTTGGGGTGATGATCTTTATTGGGATCACATTGCACAAAATTCCGGAAGGTCTGACGATCGCATCGATTATGCTGGCATCGAAACATTCCAAACAGACAGCATTGCTTGCTTCTGCCGGTATCGCCGGCGGAACGATGCTTGGTATTCTGATGATCTTCTTTTTGCAAAATGTCGATCCCAAGATCACAGGATTGGCGTTTGCATTTTCCGCGGGAGCGGCGCTGTATGTGAGTGCAAGCGATCTTATTCCGGAGATCAACCGGTCGGATAACCGATTGCTTTCGATCGTGGTGTTTGTCGGGATGGTGCTGTTCTATGTGAGCGGAATACTGTTGGAAGGGTTATTGCATCATTAAATAGTTCTCACTGTAAATGTAGGGCGGGACTCTGTCCCGCCAATTAAATTTTGTCGAACTTGGGATAACTAATGGCAGCACCGCACTTATCTCTTTTACGGCTGTTGTTTCCATAGTATTCTCATTTTATTGAAAGTAACACAAGATTGAATGAGATGCAATTTTTTTTAGGAAATCCGACCTACAGTAAAACTAATTTTTCAGCGAGAACTAAATAAAAAAAGCCGGGTTGAACACTCGGCTTTTTTTATTACATCATTCGTACTGCTACACATCCATACCGATCGAAATCATGGTGATACTTCCGATCTTTCCGAGCGAGTTAAAACTGTAATCGATCCTGATGTTCTTCCAGAATAATCCGCCGCCGAGGGAAAATCCTGCCATCCCTGCCGAGGTGCCGACCTTCAGTTCCTTGCGTCGTTCATTATTGTAACCGAACCGGAACACCAGCGCCTTGCTCAATGTAAATTCGCCGCCGACGGAAAATGCATTGAATTTGTCGATGAACGAATCACGCTCTTCGTTCAGTTTATGGAAATTCAGATTCAGTTGCAGGGGAAGATGCTGCGGTTTTAATGTCCCGCCAATCTTTACCTCAAGCGGGAGAGATTCTTGAGTGTTACCGTAGGGATTTAACTGTCTTCCGATATTGGTGATCGTTGCACCGAGAGACATCGGATTGTCACCGGGGATCAGATAGAGAATGCCGATATCCGCCGCGAGTGCTGAGGAGTTCGCATCGGCTATCGAGGAATAGATGAATTTACCCGTGATCCCGTAATACAAATTTTCTTCAAACGGACGAGCAACGGAAAGAGATAATGCCAGATCTCCGGCGCTGAATGTGCCGAGACTGTTGCCGAGGTCGTCGCGTTGATCCATTGTTCCATAATTCACATAGTTCGCACCGATCCCCACAACGCCAATCTCTTCAAACTCCTGCGCATACGCCGCATATCCGGCATTAATATCCAATAAATGATTTGTATAACCGAACACGACTTGCGGAGCAAGCGCTGTTCCGATGGTTGCAGGATTATAAAAAATTCCGGTCGGATCATTGTTCATTGAAATGAAACTTCCCGCCATCGCACCTGCGCGGGCGGAAACATCGTTACGGAGAAATTCATAGGTCGGTCTATCCCCGGCGACAGTGAGCAGGGGAAGAGAAAAGATCAGCACGAAAAATATTTTCAGTCGCATCATAGCTCCTTAGTGTTCTTCTTTAATGTAGCACTCTGTTGATTGAAATTCAATAAACTTTTTGTGACGGTGCATTTTCGCATTGACTCAAAAATAACGTCTCGCCAAACAACGCAACGCCCCGCCGAGCTATGAAAAACAAATTCTCTCGCGAAGGCGGGGCGTTGAACGACCACAATAAAACCTTTTCAACAAAGGGAGTGTCGTTGTTGGGCGTGTTATGTGCCGTTTGCGCTTGTCAATCTTCTTCGAACTCTTTGCCGTTTTCATATTCGCTTACATCGTAGTCATCTTCATCGTAGTTGAATTCGACCTTGCTCTGTTTGATAATCTCTGTGAGAATGTCGTTGAGGAAACCTTGGTCAATCGCCGACTTGAATTTGAGGAGCAGTTCCGGGATGTTGATTATTTCTTCAATGCAAGACATATATCGGGAAACGATAGCTTGGATTGAATATTGCCTTTCTGCCTGTTCCTGTATCTTATTCCTGATAGCATCAGCCGAATCGGTCGATTTGACGACAAATGTTATCGGGAATTTCTCAATCTTGTCGATGTCTAAGAAGTACTTCTTCACATCGACAGTCTCGGTGACCTGAAAAAATCGACCTAACGGCTTCATAACGAAATCGATGCCGCCATCGTTGGCATTGGTGCGTCCGGTTTTGTAGAGTTTGAGATTATCTTCTTGGAGGTCTTCAGGGTCGAAACCCCAGAACAGTTTCTGATTGTGATAGTAGTACTTGAGAATACTGTAGCTTACGATCTCAAAAATGCGGGCATCAACTGTGGGCTGAAGCAAACCTGTAATGAATTCTACAAGCTCTGGCTCCTTGAGTTTTTCAGCACGCTCACAGAACTTGATAAATCGATCAAATGCGCTTCTTTTTGCCTCGACGTAAGCGTCGATAATTTCTACCACAGACTGAGCAAGGTCTTGCTTCTTAGATCGAACGACAAGCCTGAGAAGGTTTTGATTGAACCAGTAGCGATTGGTCTTAGGATCTCGCAGGATGGGAATGTAATCGCAGTTAGGGAAGAACTTCTTGAACTCCTCATTCATTCGGTGGTTGAGTGCGTGGTTCTGCAGCTTCTGCCCAAAAGGTAGCTCCCTTTGTCTATCGAAAAGCGTCGAAAAGACTGCACCCTCAGACTTCTTGTAATTTCCCGACTTGTGGAAGCCTCTCGAAATGTAATCTTCGACCAAAACGTAGATTGCATAGAGATTAGCGAAACTGCCCCTGGACTTTGATCCTTTGTTTGCTGACTTGCTCTTGATATTGAGATACTGAATAAGCTCGCTTTTTGAGAAGATCGTCTCTGACGACTTTGGAAAGTTCTTCTCTAAGATCCTTTTGATCGTTTTCGTGAACTCGTGTTCCATTTCGCTTTCTTTTCAAATAGGGAAAGGGCAGTTTGATTTTCGTTTTCGGGTGGCTCATATGATTTCCGCTCTCTACGTAGCGGTTCTCCGTTAAATTGCGTGGCGATCTGCAAACGGCGCAAGCCAATCTTCACGTAGTCTTCATTGATCTCGATTCCAATGGATTTTCTTCTGAGTTGCTTGGCTACGTAGGAAGTTGTGAATGAGCCAGAGAATGGATCAACCACTAAATCGTCCTCATTGCTGCTTGCCTTGATAATCCTTTCTAGCAGTGCAATTGGCTTTTGAGTTGGATGGTTTTCGTATTCGTCCATACGGTATCTGACCCTTGGAAGATACCAGACATTTCCGGGGACCTTCTTCGAGTTATATACTGTCGGGACAGGTTTCCTATAATCAATGAGCTTCCGGACAGCGCCGGTCTTTGCTTCTACAAGAACGTCATTTGCATTGAATGTGTAATCATTCTCGTTCTTAACGCAATGAAGTATTGGCTCATACAAAGAACCGAAGTACTTGCGAGCCTGAACACTGGAGCTGTCGTAATACCAGACAATTCGTGAAAGGATGGTGACTTTATCTCGGAGGAAAATGTCAAAGTGGGGCATATTCTGTGTGGCAGTCATTACGTACATCGTCCCATCTCTTTTTAGCTTCTTGATGCAGAGCTGGAGCCAGCTGTAGCACCAATTAAGGTAGGAACCATCCGATTCCCAGCGGTCAGGAACATCGACAAATTGTTTCCCGATGTTGTAAGGGGGATCTGCAAAAATAAGGTCGACCGAGCCATCTTTGATGGTTTCAAGAGCCTCAATGGCTTCGCCCCATATTATCTTGTGACCGTTCTTCTCAAGTACCTTCATATCACTCCAATGATTGTAAGAGTTTGAAATTCGTGCTGGCTTGGCTCTAATTTACGATATCGCAAGTCTGAGAGCAAATGTCTGGCAGGGTTCGCTCAACTATAATCATAGCAACGAGTCTTCGACCTGCACGCTTCGATCAGATAAATGGTGTCGTCCTTCTGCACATTCAAAAAAATATTCTTTCGGCTTATATCGTTTGTAGATAACTACTCAGCGTTAGCCCAAGTTCATCAATTGCATTATTTATGGAATCAAAATGAAATGTAGAACCCCTACGGGGTTCTGAACGGTTTTGGTTTTACAGAACTATAAACATACAATCCCTACGGG
>Ga0209516_1000126_pt1 | contig 21232 bp, 18 predicted proteins | sample Napbiome12C3dose_FD_187716 | JGI IMG/M metagenome (GOLD analysis project Ga0209516, IMG submission 187716) | Groundwater microbial communities from S. Glens Falls, New York, USA - Naphthalene biodegradation metagenome 12C3dose (SPAdes) (version 2) ... | reverse complement strand
TCAGCGCCCCCCATCCCCCCTCCAACTCCCCCCTTGAAGGGGGGAGAGCGTGGCTGGTTCGCGCCTTGGTTTGTCGGCTGAACATTGTGGCTAATCAGGTTTGTCTTTGTCGAGTCGCGTGTCGCCGATATCGACTCGCTCTTCACACATATGCCAGCCACAGCACCGCGCCGTAACGCGCCGCCTTGCCCAGCGCCATCCACAGCGCGCTCGCTGGCCACGGCAGCCGCAGCCAGCCGGCGGCGGCGCACAGCAGATCGCCGATGACCGGCGCCCACGCCAGCAGCAGCACCGGCGCGCCCCATTGCCGTGCCAGGGCAAGGCTGCGCTCGCCCAGCCGCTGCGGCAGTGCGCGCGCCATCCAGTAGGTCGTCATGCCGCCCAGGGTGTTGCCGATCGTCGCCAGCACCAGAGCGGGCGCCGCGGCTTCCGGATGCAAACGCAGCACGGCGAACAACACCACCTCGGAACCGCCGGGCAGCAAAGTTGCGGCAAGAAAACTGGAAACGAAAAGCCCGACCAGGCTTTCGGCGACGGTGAAATCCATGCGCGATCTTACCCCGCGCCTTCGCAGTTCGCGGCGGCGCGCAAGCACATGAATATTGCAGACATATCTCTTTCGTCGTAACGCATTTGAGCTATTGACGCACCAACCGGCGCTACCTAGTATCAGCGCCCTTGCCTCGACGCCTTACACGGGCGCCGAGGATCCACGACATCCGCCACCATGAAGCACGAGCTCAACGTCAGCCTTAACCAATTCGTCTTTTCGCTGTCGCAGGCGCTCGACCTGATCAACCCGGTGATGGCGGATCACCACAAGCGCGTGGCCTACATCGCCTTGCGCGTGGCCGAGGCGGCCGGTCTGGCAGGAAAGGCCAAAGAGGATGTCGTCATCGCCGCGGCGCTGCATGACATCGGCACCCTTTCCAGAAAGCATCTAGGCAGCGAAAAGACGCCGGCGTTCAGCTTGCGCAGTGCCCGCTTCGGGTTTCAGCTCTTGCAGAAATTCAAGCCGTTCAACGTGTCGGCGCGCATTGTCCGTTTTCACAACGTCGACTGGGCGCATGGCGGAAACCAGACGCTGGAGGGCGAAGAGGTACCGGTGGGAAGTCATATCGTTCACCTGTCCAGCCTGGCGAACGGACTTGTGGACAGGGCGCAGCCCATTCTTTGGCAGGCCAATGGCATCTGCGAACAGATCAACGGGTGGCGCGGAAGCCTTCTGATGCCCGAACTGGTCGATGCCTTCCTGCGGGCTTCCGCCAGCGACGCCTTCTGGCTCGATCTCAATGCGCCCGATCTGCTGAGTCTGATGGCGGACCGAATGCCCTTCTCCTCAGTTGAGCTGGACATCGACGGCCTACAGGACTTCGCTGAACTGTTGGCGCAAATCATCGATTTTCGCAGTCGGTTTACCGCCACGCATTCCAGCGGCGTCGCCGCCACCGCGGCCACGCTTGCCCAGTTGTTCGGCTTCCCCGAGTCGGATTGCAAGCGCATCCAGGTGGCCGGCTATCTTCACGATCTGGGCAAGCTGGCGATACCGGCGGAGAGCCTGGAGAAGACCGGCAAACTCACCGAAGAGGAGTGGCAGACCGTGCGCAGCCACCCCTACTACACCTACCATATCCTGGCGTCGATCAAGGGCCTCGAAGATATTGCGTCCTGGTGCGGCAGCCACCACGAGCGCCTCTGCGGAACCGGGTATCCCTTCCGTGCCAACAATTCCGGCATCCCGCTGGAAGCCCGGATACTTGCCATCGCCGACATTTTTACCGCGCTCACCGAAGACCGGCCTTACCGCAGCGGCCTGGATCGGCAATCCGTGCTCGCCATCCTGCGCAAAATGGTCGAGAACTATGAAGTCGACCGCAAGGTATTCGAGGTGCTGGTGGCGCATTACGCCGATCTCGACCGCGCCCGCATCGCCGCCCAGGAAACAGCCCTGAGGGAATACCGGAGTTTCATGGAAGGTCTGGCGATACTGGATCTCTCGGGCGCCCGCTCGGCACACAGCGCCTGGAAACAACGTCTGCGCAGGTATCTGGACGGTCACGCCTTGCTGGCGCGCGAGCAACTGGTCAGCCATCGCGAGTGCGAGCTGGGCCGCTGGTATCACCGCGAGGGACTTCACCACTACGGCCACATCCCCGAAATGCGCGAACTTGAAGGCCCACATCGCGCGCTCCACGAAATGATCGAGGTTCTGGTGGAGCACATGGAAAACGGCCGGCCGGGCGCGGCGGAACTCTGCTTTACCCGGATCGAGCCCATCTCCGAACAGATTATTCGACTGCTCCACGTCATTGAGGGCAAGGCGGCCCAAACGACGGCGGAACAGACCGCATTGCCGCAATGCGTCACTACACGGGAAGACCATGCTTTGCAGTACGTATAGAAAAAAGCTGCGGGAACTCGAAGCGCAACTGGCCGGCGAGCGCGCCGGCAGCATGCAAAAAGACGCCCGGATTGCAGCAATGGAAGACGAACTGTCCGCAGTGCTGGCGCTGCGCGACGAGCAGGCGCCGAAGCCGCCGCGCACATGGGGGGCGCGAGTCTGAGAGTTCTTGAGCAGTTGGAGCGTATGGCCGCCGCCGGCAAGGATGAACCGGCCATGCTCTGCCAAAACGGCGCGGCCGGCAAAACGGATCGCCCGCCGCCACAAAATCCACGGACTCGGGCGCGCTTGCTTATGGCTGCCTAAACATTACAAATATGGCACTTCTGAGCCATTGCCGCCCCCGGCGGAAGTCGCTTAGCATGCCATGGCGTTGGTGCAGTGCTTTTGGCTGCCCAGGCCCCTGTTACGGTCAACCTCCTCCTGACCGATTGCCGGCGTAACATACGCCGGCATTTTTTTAAAAAGAGAAGCCGCTTGAACATCCTGATCGTCGACGACCACGCCCTGTTCCGGGAAGGGATCAAGTTCCTGCTTGCGCGTTCGGCGTTCGTCACGAAAATTGTCGAAGCCGGCAGCGCCGAGGCCGGCCTGGCTCATGCGGTTGTGCACGACGAGATCGACCTCCTGCTGCTCGACGTCAACCTGCCCGGTTACCGCGGCCTCGACTCGCTGCGGCTGTTCCGCGACAAATTTCCCACCAGCGCGATTGTCCTGCTCTCGGGCGTCGATGATCCGGTTCTGATCCGCGACGCCTTGGCGAACGGCGCCAGCGGCTTTATCCACAAATCGGTCACCGGCGACGAAATGCTGGCGGCGATCGGCAAAGTTTTTGCCGGCGAGCCCTGCTGCGCCGTGCCCGACGGTTTCGTCGCGGCACCGTTCCAGGTTCCCGGCGCCCTGCCGGCACAGCTCACGCCGCGACAGAAGGAAGTGCTGGCGCGCCTGTGCGAAGGGTTGTCGAACAAGGAAATCGGCCGCGACCTCAACATGAGCGACAACACGGTGCGCGTCCATGTTTCCGGTATTTTCCGCATCCTCGGCGCGCGCTCGCGCACCGAGGCGGCCATGCTCGCGCGCCGTAGCGGCCTGGTGGCGTAGCGGCCGATTTGCCTTGGCGGACAATCGGCGCTCCTGATAACCTTGCGGCGCCTTCCCGCGAGAACCCGGAACCCTATGCCGTCCCATCCCGACTACCTGGAAAAAATCCTTAACGCGCGCGTCTACGACGTCGCCATCGAGACGCCGCTGGACGCGGCCCCCAACCTCTCGGCACGCATCGGCAATCGCGTGCTGTTGAAGCGCGAGGACATGCAGCCGGTGTTCTCCTTCAAGCTGCGCGGCGCCTACAACAAGATGGCGCATTTGACCGCGGCGCAAAGAAGGCGCGGCGTCATCGCCGCCTCGGCCGGCAACCATGCCCAGGGCGTGGCGCTGGCGGCCCAGAAGCTGGGCTGCCGCGCGCTGATCGTGATGCCGACGACCACGCCGCAGATCAAGATCGACGCGGTGAAGAAACGCGGCGGCGAAGTCATCCTCGCCGGCGACTCCTACGACGAGGCCTACGTCGCGGCCCTGGCGATGGAAAAGAAGCTCAAGCTCACCTTCGTCCATCCTTACGACGATCCCGACGTCATCGCCGGCCAGGGCACTATCGGCATGGAAATCCTGCGCCAGCATCCCGAACCCATAGACGCGGTGTTCTGCTGCGTCGGCGGCGGCGGCCTGATTTCCGGCGTGGCTGCCTATATCAAGCGCCTGCGGCCGCAGACGAAGATCATCGGCGTCGAGGCGAGCGACGCCGACGCCATGGACCGCTCGCTCAGGGCCGGCCGGCGCGTGCGCCTGGACCAGGTCGGCCTGTTCGCCGACGGCGCCGCCGTCAAGTACGTCGGCCAGGAGACCTTCCGTCTGTGCCAGCTGCATGTCGACGCGATGGTGGTGGTCGACACCGACGCCATCTGCGCCGCGATCAAGGACGTGTTCGAGGACACCCGCTCGATTCTCGAACCGGCCGGCGCGCTGGCCATCGCCGGCGCCAAGGAGTGGGCGCAGCGCCACCGGCTCAAGGACCAGACCCTGGTCGCCGTCGCTTCCGGCGCCAACATGAATTTCGACCGCCTGCGTTTCGTTGCCGAGCGCGCCGAAGTGGGCGAACAGCGCGAAGCCGTGCTGGCCGTCACGCTGCCCGAGAAGCCCGGCGCCTACAAGCGCTTCGTCGCGCTGATGGGCAAGCGCAGCATTACCGAATTCAACTACCGCTTCCACGACGTCGCGCAGGCGCATGTCTTCGTCGGCGTCCAGGTGGCGAACCGCGGCGAATCGCTCAAGCTCATCGAGCAACTGCGCAAGCAGGGTTACGCGACCATCGATCTCACCGACGACGAAATGGCCAAGCTGCACCTGCGCCACATCGTCGGCGGCCACGCGCCGCACGCCGACCACGAGCTGCTGTACCGCTTCGAGTTTCCCGAGCGGCCCGGCGCGCTGATGAATTTTCTGACCACGATGAGCGCTGGCTGGAACATCAGCCTGTTCCACTACCGCAACCACGGCGCCGACTACGGCCGCGTTCTGGTCGGCATGCAGGTGCCGCCCAAGGAGATGAAGGAGTTCCGCAACTTCCTCAAGACGCTCGGCTACCGCTACTGGGACGAATCGAAGAATCCCGCCTACCGCCTTTTCCTCGGCTGACGTGTTCGACTTCGACCGCGCCATCGCCCGCGTCGGCGGCGGGTTCGACGACAGCCTGAAGTGGAACCGCTACGCCGGCAGCGGCACGATTCCGCTCTGGGTCGCCGACATGGATTTCGCCGCGCCGCCGGCAGTCGTCGCGGCCTTGCAGCGCCGCGTCGACCACGGCGTTTTCGGCTACGGCCAGCCGTGGCCTTCTCTCGTCAGCGCCGTCATCGACCATCTCGGCCGCGAATATGAATGGACTGTCGAGCCCGAGTGGATCGTCTGGCTGCCGGGGCTGGTGACCGGATTGAATGTGGCCTGCCGCGCCGTCGGCAAGCCCGGCGACAGCGTGTTCGCCGCCACGCCGATCTACCCGCCGTTTCTGTCGGCCCCGCAACACGCGAACCGCAAGCTCGTCACGGCGCCCCTGTTGCAGGGCGACGACGGCTGGGCCTGGGACTGGGCCGCCACCGCCAGCGCACTGCGCGATGCCCGCGCCCGGCTGCTGCTGCTTTGCCATCCGCACAACCCGGTGGGCCGCGTCTGGCGCGACGACGAATTGCAGCAGTTGCTCGACCTGGCCGAGCGGCACGACCTCGTCGTCTGCGCCGACGAAATCCATTGCGATCTCATCCTTCAGGAAAACCGCCGCCACCGGCCCTTCGCGACGCTGTCACCCGCCGCCGCACGGCGCAGCATCACGCTGATGGCCCCGTCGAAAACCTTCAACGTGCCGGGACTCGGCTGCGCATTCGCCGTGATTCCCGATGCGCAGTTGCGGCACGATTTTCACGCCGTCATGCACGGCATCGTGCCGCACGTGAACACGCTGGGCCTGGTGGCCTGCGAGGCCGCGCTGCGCGAAGGCGGCGCCTGGCGGCAGGAACTGCTCGCCTACCTGCGCGGCAATGCGCGCTGCGTCGAGGCCTTTGTCGCCGCGCAGCCGGCGCTGGCGATGGCACCGGTCGAGGCGACCTATCTGGCCTGGATCGACGCCCGCGCCATGGGCGCCGACAACCCGCAGCGCCGCTTCGAAGCGGCCGGCGTCGGGCTTTCGGACGGGGCGGAGTTCGCTGCGCCGGGCTTCGTGCGCTTGAATTTCGGCTGTCCGCGGGCGCTGCTCGAAACAGCGCTGGCGCGAATGGCGACGGTGCTTTAGAGCCGTTTGTCCGCGCGTAGCATGGCTTCGAATTGTTCCGCCGGCACCGGCGGCGAAAACAGGTAGCCCTGGAACTCGTCGCAGCCGAGGCCTTTCAGGAAGGTCAATTGCTGCGCGGATTCCACGCCTTCGGCGACGACCTTGTGGCCGAGCTGCTTGGCCATGCCGACAATGGCGCCGGCGATGGCGCAGTCGCTGGCGTCGTCCGGAATATTGAGGACGAAGGAACGGTCGATCTTCAGCGTGTCGATGGGGAAGCGCTTGAGGTAGGACAGGCTCGAATAGCCGGTGCCGAAATCGTCCAGCGACAAGGCGATGCCGCGTGCCGCCAGTTCGTCCATCATGGCGATGACGCGCTCGGTGCTGTGCATCAGCATGCTCTCGGTGATTTCAAGTTCCAGCCATTCCGGCGACAGGGCGTGCGCGGCGAGAATGCCGTCGATGCGCTCGACCAGCACCGGCGAAAAATCGCGCGCCGAGAGGTTCACGGCAACCTTGACCGGCGCCACGCCGGCGTCTTGCCAGGCGCGGGCCTGGCGCACCGCCGCCGCGATCACCCAGGCGCTGATCTGGACGATGAGCCCCGTCTCCTCGGCCACCGGGATGAAGTCGCCGGGCGGAATCAGCCCCTGTTCCGGATGCTGCCAGCGCACCAGCGCCTCGGCGCCGACGATGCGGCCGCTGCCGATATCCACCTTGGGCTGGAAATGGAGCAGCAGCTCGTTGCGCTCGATGGCGTGACGCAGGCCGTTTTCTATCTTGAGGCGGTCCAGCGCGCGCTGGTTCATCTCGTGGCTGAAGAAGGCATAGCCGTCCTCGCCGGTCTGCTTGGCCCGGTACATCGCGATATCCGCCAGGCGCAGCAGGGTTTCGGTGTCGAAACCGTCCTGCGGATAGACGCTGATGCCGATGGCCGCGCCGACCTTGAGTTCGTGGTTGTCGATGAGGAAGGGCGGATCGAGCGAGGCGAGCAACTTCTGGGCGACGATGCTGGCATGGTCGCGCCGGGCAATGTCGAACAGCGCGACGACGAACTCGTCGCCGCCCAGCCGCGCCACCACATCCTCGGTGCGCAAGGCCTCGCGCAGACGGCCGCCGATCTGCTGCAACAGGCGGTCGCCCACGCCATGGCCGAGCGTGTCGTTGATGGGCTTGAAGCGATTGAGGTCGATGAACAGAATCGCCCCATGCTGACGATTGCGCCGTGCCTCGGACAGCGCCTGGTCGACGAGCTTGTAGAACAGGGCCCGATTCGGCAGTTCGGTCAGCGCATCGTAGTAGGCGAGATAATGGATGCGTTCCTCGGCGCGCTTTCTCTCGGTGATGTCGGAGAAGATCGAGAAGTAGTGCGTGATCTTGCCCTCGGCATTTTTTACCGCGCTGATCGACACCCAGGTCGGATAGATTTCGCCGTTCTTGCGCTGGTCGCTGACTTCGCCCTGCCAGCGGCCTTCGACCTCAATGCGCCGCCAGATCTCGTCGTAGAACGAGGGGCCGTGCAGCCCCGAGCGCAACAGGCGCGGAGTGGCGCCGAGCGCCTCCTCCGGTTCGTAGCCGGTGATGCGCGAGAACGCGCGATTGACCGAGACGATGCGCTCCTCGGCGTCGGTAATCAGAATGCCCTCGTCGCTGTGCTCGAAGATGCGCGCATGCAGGCGCAGCGTCTCTTGCGAGTCGACGCGGTCGGTGATGTCGGTGAGGTAGCCGATGATCCCGGTCGGGCTGCCCGCCGCGTCGCGCACCAGCGAGAGTTGCAGGCTGGCCCAGAAGATGGCGCCCGATTTGCGGCGGCGGCGCACTTCCATCTCGCGTCCGCCGTGTTCGAGGAAGACGTCCTGGAAACCGGGATCGTCGTCGTCCGGGTCGGCGTAGAGAAACAGGATATGACGGCCGATGACCTCGGCGGCCACATAGCCGAACAGGCGCTCGGCACCGCGATTCCAACTGGTGATATAGCCGTCCAGGTCCATCGAGATGACGGACTCGTTGATGTGGTCGAGAATCTGCGTCTGTTTGCCCAGATGCTCGCGCAAGCGCGCAACCTGTGCCAGCATTTCGCCGGCAACGGCGGAATGCCCGCCCGCCTTGGAGATCATCTCCCGGCAGAGCGCCTCGATGCGGTCGATATCGGCCGCGCCGGTGTCCGCTTTATCCGGCATATCAGGCCTCGCGACTGATCTGGATCGCCCAGCGGGCAGCCCGGATGACGGATCGCGCCCAGTCGTCGTTGCTGACGGCGGCGTCTTTCAGCAGCGCGGCAAGCTCTGCGCCGGGCGAGCCCTCGCCCGCCTCCACCGTGCGCAGCAGAATGCCGAGCGGACCCGAGCGTTCCGTGAGCGCGGCGTGCACGTCTTCGGTGAGGTTCAGCGGCTTCACGATGTCGGCGATCGGCATGCCGAAAAGAACGTCGAGCAGCGAAAACATGCCGACCATGAACGCCCGGTCCTGATCGTCGCGGGAACCGCCCTGCGCGGTGCATAGCGCCTCGGTCAGTCCGGCGCGCATCGCCGCCATCGGCAGCAGCGGATTGGCCATCTCGCCGCTGTCGGCGCGGGCGTAGAGCAGAAGTTGCAGCCAGCGCTGCAGTTGCCGCCGCCCCAGCAGGGTAATGGCCTGGTTGAAGCTGGCGATTTTCGTCGTCAGCGAAAACGCCACCGAATTGACCAGCTTCAGCAGATGATAGGAAAGCTGCGGATCATGCTTGATCGTCTTTTCTATCGCGTGCGAGTCGGCATCGTTCGCCACCTGGGACAGCAGTTCCAGCAACAGCAGGCGGTTGGGCGCATCGCTGCCTTTGCCCGGCGCCGGCTTTACGGCGCCGACGCCGGCGCGGCGGGCGAGCCACTGAAAATGGCAGCGTCCCGGGCAAACGATTTGCGCGGCGTGCAGCGCCAGATGCGGCCCCGGCAGCTTGGCGAGCAGCGCCGCCATTTCCGCCGGAATTCTCGGCCCCGGGCACGACAGCGCCAAGGCATCGACGGCTTCGCTCGGCGTTTGTCCGGCAACGTGCAGGCCCGCCGCCATCAGGCGGAAACCGCTGGCGTGCAGCGCTTGCAGGCGCTCGTCGTTGCCGCGATCGCAGCAAACCGCCATCGGCAGCAGCAGCACCTGACCGGCCGGCAAGGCCTCGACACCATCGGGCAGATCGGGCAGGCTCGCCACGCACGGCAGGTCGCCAAGCGCCTCGCCCAGGCCGAATTCGCCGAATATCCGCGTCAGAACATTGCCGTCGCAGGCGGGTTCCGACTCAAGCAACAGCGCGACCCAGGCGTTGTGCGTATCCGATATCGGCTGGAGAGTAAGGAGGGGAAAGGGGGGGCTCATTTTGTCGAATTCGGTTGTTGGGCCTGCCAAGCGCAATGATCGTCTGGAAATGCCGTTAATGCAACTCCTGCGGGAGGGCACTCGAAAAAGGAATGGTGCGCTACGCCGGCATATTGCTACCGATAGCGGGGGCGTCGGCCTGGTATTTCGTCCCGGCTCACGGTGCTGAAAAACGCACAGATCGCCCGGCCGAAATACCAGGCCAACGCCGGGCAACTCTGGCGCGAATTGGCCGAAAAAGCCGGGATTAGGCAAGTTTCAGGGCTCGCCCGGGCCGGGCGTCGCTCTGGGGCGCGTTGATGACGGGAGCGAAGTTGATGTTTCAATCCTCGCCCGACCCTTGCGGGCCGGGCGTCCGCAGTGAGGCCGGTGCCGCCTTGAACACAAACTGTTTCAATCCTCGCCCGACCCTTGCGGGCCGGGCGTCCATTCAACGCCTGCCAGCCCGAATGCGAGCCGGTGTTTCAATCCTCGCCCGACCCTTGCGGGCCGGGCGTCGCGGTGCTCCTTGCGAGCCGTGCGTGTTTCCTCGTGTTTCAATCCTCGCCCGACCCTTGCGGGCCGGGCGTCGGTCTGGGCGCGCGGAATCGGATTTCCTGTGAAATGTTTCAATCCTCGCCCGACCCTTGCGGGCCGGGCGTCCTGATAGCGGCAAGCTCCACATCATCCTCGAACAGTTTCAATCCTCGCCCGACCCTTGCGGGCCGGGCGTCATTGAGGGTACCTATCGATAGGAACTTCATCGATGTTTCAATCCTCGCCCGACCCTTGCGGGCCGGGCGTCCTCATCGCGGCAAACCTTCTCGCCGCACGTTGATTGCGTTTCAATCCTCGCCCGACCCTTGCGGGCCGGGCGTCGAAACGGCTTGCCAGTTCGGAGGCGAAATGCTTCTGTTTCAATCCTCGCCCGACCCTTGCGGGCCGGGCGTCCAGCGCCCAAGCGTCGTTTGGCAGTCGCTGAGACGTTTCAATCCTCGCCCGACCCTTGCGGGCCGGGCGTCGAGCTTGAAGACGACGAACTACTGGCGACATAGGAGTTTCAATCCTCGCCCGACCCTTGCGGGCCGGGCGTCATGAACGCGACCACTCAAAAACCCTACTCCGTTCGGTTTCAATCCTCGCCCGACCCTTGCGGGCCGGGCGTCATCTTTGAATGTCCGCCCTGCGTCATGCTGCCAGTGTTTCAATCCTCGCCCGACCCTTGCGGGCCGGGCGTCCATGCCCTTCGATGCTGACGAATCCGACATCAATGGTTTCAATCCTCGCCCGACCCTTGCGGGCCGGGCGTCCTGCTGGCCGTTGCCGGAAACACGTCGACGCTTCCGTTTCAATCCTCGCCCGACCCTTGCGGGCCGGGCGTCCCTTCGCATAAAGCCGCGGAGTCCGGTTACCTCAGTTTCAATCCTCGCCCGACCCTTGCGGGCCGGGCGTCAACGCCCGGAATGCTTTGGGAGGGCGGAGCCTCTGTTTCAATCCTCGCCCGACCCTTGCGGGCCGGGCGTCTCTGTGTCTGGTCGCCATCTTCATAGACCTGGCTTGTTTCAATCCTCGCCCGACCCTTGCGGGCCGGGCGTCAGGGCATGCGCCCTAGCCTGATCTTGCGAACCTCCAGGTTTCAATCCTCGCCCGACCCTTGCGGGCCGGGCGTCGATGGCCCTGTTGGGCCACACACTCAGGAGAAGTGTTTCAATCCTCGCCCGACCCTTGCGGGCCGGGCGTCCGGCCCCACCACGGAAGGAGATACGAAGTGATAGAGTTTCAATCCTCGCCCGACCCTTGCGGGCCGGGCGTCCGCGGATCGAGTGCGAAGTGCTGTTTATGTCGCTGGTTTCAATCCTCGCCCGACCCTTGCGGGCCGGGCGTCACGGGGAGAGCGGTAATGCCTGACTTTGAACGACTGTTTCAATCCTCGCCCGACCCTTGCGGGCCGGGCGTCTACGAGCAGGTACGCTGTGCGGAAACTTCCTGCTTGTTTCAATCCTCGCCCGACCCTTGCGGGCCGGGCGTCAAGAGGCGTTGCCAGATTCGCCTACTGGCTAGGAGTTTCAATCCTCGCCCGACCCTTGCGGGCCGGGCGTCGATGAGGCGGTGGTGCTTGATGTCATGCAGGCGAAGTTTCAATCCTCGCCCGACCCTTGCGGGCCGGGCGTCGGCGCGGGCCAGACTTGTCGCTGATCGAGGAACTGTTTCAATCCTCGCCCGACCCTTGCGGGCCGGGCGTCTTGTACCAAACGGCATTAAGGCTGAGTCCAAGGAAGTTTCAATCCTCGCCCGACCCTTGCGGGCCGGGCGTCACGAGCTGATATCCAAGTACGGCCCGTTCTTCATGTTTCAATCCTCGCCCGACCCTTGCGGGCCGGGCGTCGCCGCCGAACTCATCATTCGAGGCGACCTTCGCAAGTTTCAATCCTCGCCCGACCCTTGCGGGCCGGGCGTCCAGCGGGTTAGAGCGCCGGTTACTACGGAGACAGGTTTCAATCCTCGCCCGACCCTTGCGGGCCGGGCGTCGCCGAGAAGTTCGGCATCGAAGTCAATCGCTCGAATGTTTCAATCCTCGCCCGACCCTTGCGGGCCGGGCGTCCGTGCCGTTGCCATATGCTACCGCAACTAGGCCTGTTTCAATCCTCGCCCGACCCTTGCGGGCCGGGCGTCCGCAGAGTTAGGGGCCGTGCGCCCCGGAAAGGACTGTTTCAATCCTCGCCCGACCCTTGCGGGCCGGGCGTCGAGATACCGGGACGATGATTACCGTCGCATCCGAGTTTCAATCCTCGCCCGACCCTTGCGGGCCGGGCGTCTTCGGCGTGCCAGGCGACCGGCTCTACGTCAACGAGTTTCAATCCTCGCCCGACCCTTGCGGGCCGGGCGTCATGCGTTCGTGCGCGCGCCTGTCGTGATTGTCCATGTTTCAATCCTCGCCCGACCCTTGCGGGCCGGGCGTCCTCGCAGTCGGTAAGCGTGTTCGGGTCGGCGGACGTGTTTCAATCCTCGCCCGACCCTTGCGGGCCGGGCGTCCTATGTGCATCGGCTCTCCCAGCAGCGCCCGAACTGTTTCAATCCTCGCCCGACCCTTGCGGGCCGGGCGTCAGCGGTTTGGCTACTGCTACACACCTGAAGATGAAGTTTCAATCCTCGCCCGACCCTTGCGGGCCGGGCGTCTGCTGTGGCTGAACCTGGGTGACAGCTACGCAAGCGTTTCAATCCTCGCCCGACCCTTGCGGGCCGGGCGTCGAAGGATTGTTGATGCCGTTGAGGACTTTCACATGTTTCAATCCTCGCCCGACCCTTGCGGGCCGGGCGTCGTCGAATGCTGCCGACGCTTGTTGGTAGCGGACATCGAGTTTCAATCCTCGCCCGACCCTTGCGGGCCGGGCGTCATTCCATCAATTCATGGATGCGCTTTTGTTCTCTTGTTTCAATCCTCGCCCGACCCTTGCGGGCCGGGCGTCACTGGAAGCGCTACGCAAGCGAAGTGCTGGCTTTTGTTTCAATCCTCGCCCGACCCTTGCGGGCCGGGCGTCCTGAAGGTGCGTCTGGAAATGCTCCGGGCACTACTGTTTCAATCCTCGCCCGACCCTTGCGGGCCGGGCGTCCATTTCGCCGCCAAGGATGGCTTTGTAATCGCGCGTTTCAATCCTCGCCCGACCCTTGCGGGCCGGGCGTCTGCACCACGCGGTAGAGGTTGATCAGTTCGCCGTTGTTTCAATCCTCGCCCGACCCTTGCGGGCCGGGCGTCCTGATAGCGCAGGGCGTGAAGGTGCAGATGTGCGTGTTTCAATCCTCGCCCGACCCTTGCGGGCCGGGCGTCCACTGCCGGCGACGCTCTTGGATAGTCGACCAAAGTTTCAATCCTCGCCCGACCCTTGCGGGCCGGGCGTCCAGACGTCCAGGTGAGTACATCATTATTTATCGAAGTTTCAATCCTCGCCCGACCCTTGCGGGCCGGGCGTCAAGGACCGGAGAACTCGATCATCGGCCAGGTGGTGTTTCAATCCTCGCCCGACCCTTGCGGGCCGGGCGTCACCCGCAGACCGGGCAGGCATGTCATGGCGTTGGGTTTCAATCCTCGCCCGACCCTTGCGGGCCGGGCGTCGCCATGGCCTTATCGGGCTCGCCGTCGAGGCCAATGTTTCAATCCTCGCCCGACCCTTGCGGGCCGGGCGTCCGTATGGGGCACAACGGGACGGATGGGATTGTCGAGTTTCAATCCTCGCCCGACCCTTGCGGGCCGGGCGTCGGTATCGGTTCGCGGCCTCGGTCGGTGTAAGCGTGTTTCAATCCTCGCCCGACCCTTGCGGGCCGGGCGTCTGTTCGCGCGCAACCAAATGATTCATCAACGCAAATTCAATGCTGTGCGCGAACCTTGTGCCGCTTCGTCGAAACGAAGCGCTCCCCATTCTGCCTCGTTCGCATTCCTGACGCAAAATCAAAGAGTTCTGCTTGCCGCGAACCTGCCGGCCTTTTGCCGTAGCTGGGAATCCGCGCGTCATATCACCAGCGGCTTGTCGAAATCGACCGCCCGGAACTTGCCGTATTCCCGCACATGGATGTCGACCGGTTCGGTGAGTCGATAGAAACGCAGGCAGTCCTCGTCGAGCTTGATCTCCGCCAGCAGGCGGCGTTCGAGTTCCTCGAACTGAGCGGCATCGACGCGGCACTCGAATACCGATTTCTGTACGCGCTGCCCGGTGCTTTCGCAGACACGGGCGACGCGCCGCAGGCGCTTGCGTCCGGCGGCAGTCTCGGTGGATACGTCGTAGCTGACGATGACGAGCATGCTCACTTCGGGCAGAACGGCAGGTAGGCTTCGGTATCGCCGCGCACGTTGCGGGCGAGAAGGCGTGCCTGCACGAAGGGTGCAAGCCCCAGCGCGAGGCTGGTTTCCAGCAGCGGATGCGTAAGGCTTTCCTGTTTGCGCTCCTGATAGGCGGTAACGACCGCGCGCCGCGCATCGTCTTTCAGCGTGACGGCACCACCCGGATGCTCGACGAAGTCCGCGGCGGCGATCTGCCGGCGGTTGATGAGCGTCAGCGCCAAACGGTCGGCCAGCAGCGGACGGAACTCCTCCATCAAGTCGAGCGCCAGCGCAGCGCGCCCCGGTCGCAGCGCATGCAGGAAGCCAACTTGCGGATCGAGGCCGACCGACTCGACACCGGAGCGCACGTCGTTCATCAGCATGGCATACAGAAACGAGAGCAGCGCATTCATGCGGTCCAATGGCGGCCGGCGGGTGCGGCCGTTCATGGCGAAGTCGGCGCGGGCCTCGGGGCGCACCACCAGCGGCAGCACACCGAAGTAGCGCTTGGCGGCATCGCCTTCGATGCCGCGCACGGCGTCAAGATCGGGCGCATGTTCCAGGCGCGCCAGCGCGCGGGCGAGTTCATCGGCAGTGGCCGTGAGCGCGGCGCCGTCTTCTTCGCGGCCATTCTCTCTCGCTCCGCGCAACAACACCTGACGGCAATTCTTGATCTTGCCGGCGATGCAGGATTTCGCCACCGCCACGCAAAAAACGGCGCTGCCATCGCTGTCCAATAAGCGACGATGCTGCGCCTGGCGCAGAAGAACGTTGCCGGACATCGGTCCTTCGAGCCGAGCCTTGAATCGACCCGACTCGGAAAGTAGTACCACGGCCTTGCCTTCGTCGGCACAGCGGTGCATCAGGAAGGGCGAAACCAGGACGTTGCCGAAGCACACCAACGCGCCGACATGATGCAGCGGCACGCGCAGCTTGGTCTCGTGCTCAATTTCAATGCGCAAGGTGTCGTTGTCGAGATGAGCGTAGGCGCCCTGCGCCATGATGTAGACCGTGTTCTCGATGGTCTGGATGCTCACGGCACCACCTCGAAAAGAGTTCGCGCCAGGGCGCGCTGCCTGTCTTTCGCCCCGACTAGTTCGGGCTGGCAGCACGGCTTGAGCGAACACTCGCTGCAGCGGGCATCATTAACCGGCGGCGGCAGGACACCCGAGTTGACCATCGCACGAATGGTGGCGGCGGTTTCTTCCACCTGACGTCGCAGCTCGGCCGTAATCTTGATTTCACGGCGGCGCCGGCTGCTGACGTGGTAAATCGCGCCATTCGGGACAGGCCTGCCCAGCATTTCTTCGAGGCACAACGCCTGCCCAGCCAGTTGCAAGTCGTCGTTCAGCCATTTGCGCTTCGGGCCGTGCTTGTATTCGACCGGATAGACCGTGCCGTCGGGCCAGAACTCGACCACGTCGCACTTGCCGATCAGACCAATACGGTCGTTCCAGACCGGCAGGGCATGTTCCACCCGCGCGCCTTCGCGCGTGACCGCATGATCCGTCTGATCGACCCGCGCATGTTCGGCATTGCCACGTGCCGTATGCAAGTTGTCCGCAAACTCGCCTTCCTGGTAGATAAGTCCGCAGCGGCGCGGGCAGTAGGCAAACTGGTTGAGGGCGGAGAGATTGACGAAGTCGTCGGTCATGGCCTCTATTCCTCGCCGCCTAGTTCCCGCTCGATCTGATCGATACTTGGCAGACTGGTTTGGAGTTCGGCAGGCAAGGCCTCAACAAGCTGGTATTCGGCGACGCCGATAGGCTTGCTGGAACCGCGCAGCGCGTACTCGGCGACCACACGGTTCTGGCTCTTGCACAACAACAGGCCGATGGTCGGATTGTCCTGCTCCGCCTTCACCTGCGCATCCACCGCGCTCAGGTAGAAGTTCAGTTGCCCCGCGTGCTCCGGTTTGAACGGGCCGGCCTTGAGTTCGATCACCACGTAACAGCGCAGCTTGAGGTGGTAAAAAAGCAGGTCGATGAAAAAATCGTCGCCGCCTACCTCGATATGCACTTGCCGCCCGACATACGCGAAGCCGGCACCCAGTTCGAGCAGGAAGCGGGTGATGTGCTCGACGATGGCGGATTCGATGGCGCGTTCGTCGGCATCCTCGCCCAGTCCAAGAAAGTCCAGCCGGTACGGGTCCTTCAGCGATTCGCGCGCCAAGTCGGAATGCGCTCGCGGCAACTGGGTCGAAAAGTTGGTGACGGCGGAACCGCTGCGTTCCCACAAGCCGGTCTCGATCTGTATCACCAGAACATTGCGCGACCAGTTGTTTTCGATGGCCTTGGCCAGATACCAGTCTCGCTCCTCGCGGGTCTTCAGCTTGTCGAGCAGGGTACAAAGATGGAACCACGGCAATTGTGCAGCAGCCTGCTGCACAAATTGAGATTCCGGCCAGGCCTCGGCAAAAGCACGCATGTACTTGAGATTGCGCGGCGAAAACCCTTTCATGTCCGGGAAAGCCGTGCGCAGATCGTGCGCCAGCCGCTCGATCACCTTGGCGCCCCAACCCTGCTTCGCCTGCCGTTCCAGAATATCGCGCCCGATCTGCCAATACAGCAACACCAACTCGCGATTCACCGCCAGCGCCGCGCGTTGCTGGGCGGTATGGATGCGCGACTTCAGATCGGCCAGCCAATCGGCGTAGCCAGCGGGAGTAACGACCAAGGCTGGCGGAGGAGCGGAGAAAGGGACGAAATCGTCAGTCATGGCCGTATCGGATTGATCGGGCGGGAATAGTCATTTTTCGTGACCGCGTTCGTCCCACTCGGAACGCGTCGCGTCAAATTTGTCGCGCAACTCGCTTGCATCGCATTTGGGAAAACTCGCGCGGGCAGTTCGCGCCGAGGTGACTATCTCAGGATTTTTCGATTCGGCGGAGGGCCCTTCGAACATTGAGGTTTCATCCCCGGCCTCGGGCAATGGATCGAACCGGTGGGCATGCACTATTTCGGCGGCGCAGGCTAGCGCCGCGAGAACATCCTCGCGGCCAAGGTGCGGATAGCTTTCCAGAACATCTTCCATGCGCCAACCGCCGGCGAACCCCTGAAGAATAAGTTCGACAGAGATTCGCGTGCCCTTGATGGTCGGCTTGCCGAGCAGAATGTCGGGGTTGCAGACGATGCGTTCGCGCCAGTTCATATAGCCGCCTCAGAACGTAATCAGCTTCAAATAATTTGTACTTGTCCAGATTTGACTTGATCAGACTTGATCGCACCGAGCATGTAGCCGACAAAATCATCGTAATCCAGATTCCACGCGAACAAGCCCGGATAGGCCGGAATCTCCGTCAGTGCAAAGTCAAGTTTTCGGTTCGCCCAAATCTGAACGCAATGCATTTGCATGGTATTCCAGTCAGGTCGTTGCCCTTGCCGTATGAGATCGAAAGCCGGTCCGGGAACGAGCGCAGTAACAGTTTCGGAGTCGATGACTTTGAAGCTATCCACGACCACAGGATATGCCCTGTCTCGTTCCGCTTGAAAGAGTGACGCTATCAGTCCGTGATTGCTTTGCTCCCGAACTTCTCGCCGCAATGCATCGGTGCAATAAGTCGGCGCGACATGATTCCGGGCGTACAGGTCTGTCAGGATTCCCGCCGGGATGTCCATTCGGGCGTGTTTTCTCAACATACCGCCGGGCTGGAGTTTGATCGACCAGACTTCAGCGGATTCATTCTTGCCGTGCCGATTTACCCGCCCCGACAGTTGCAAGAGGCTGGACAGGCTGGATAGCTCGCGAATACCAGTGCGGAATGATAGATCGACCCCCGCCTCGACCATGGATGTCGCTACCAGTGTCCAATCCTCATCATCGAAGTTATTCAGACGCTCACAAACTCGCGTAAGCGTGTTCAGGCGGTCGGCAGGCGTCAGCGCGGTAGAAAGATGCTCCACCTCGATTCTGCCGCGACGTTGGGCAAGTGCCTGTGCAACCACGGCAGCCGTTTGAACGGTATTGAGAACCACCAGACGCGGGCCAGGCAACTGGGCAATGAAATCGATGAGTGCATCCAGATCGAGGGGTGTGGGATGCTTACGATAGCTGACTCGGCGAGATTCCAGCGAGGCGAGGCGGGCTTCAACCTCGGTGTCGGCCAGTGCTGGAAGTGAAACAGTTTCTTCCGTGGTTTCGTGTCCCGCTACAAGCTTTTTCTCGTAGAAATCGGGCAGTGTCCAGAACTTGGCCAGGGATCCCGAGCCCAGAACGATGTGGCAACCCCAGTAGTCGGCCAAATGGCGCAACCATTTCCAGGCCATCGGCCAAAGATGCGCAGGCAAAGCGGCATGGGCTTCGTCGATGAATATCGCGGAACGTGCTACGCGGTGAAGCTTGCGTAGGTCGGCAGGTCTGTTGCTGGCCAGTGTTTCGAAAAACTGGACGGCAGTTGTTACCACAACAGGGGTATGCCAGCGAGTCGTCAATTCGCGCATGAGCGGATCGGCAAAGTCGCTCTTGTGGTGATGCGCGGCGACGACTTGCTTGTCGAGTTCACCATCCAGAACCAACGAATCACGATAGACCCTTACGGACTGGTCGATGATGTTCGTGAAAGGCAGTACGACGAATATCCGTCGCAGGCTCTTGTCCGTCGCGGCGCGCAGCAAGTGCGCCATGACCGCCGTGGTTTTGCCGCTGCCCACGGGGCTGTCGCAAGCGTATATCGAGGGGCCAGTATCCGCTGCCAAGCAAGCTGAATAGAGCGCCTGGCGTGTCTGGCCCCGTTCCTTCTCTTGTTCGCTCGCCCACCCGGAACCCGCTAGCTCGGCAACATAGGTGTTCAAGGCAGAAAGACGTTCCAACGCCTTGAGCAACGGCGCCTTCGCAAAAGGATCGCCATAATGCCGGGCGGTATCACCATGGTCCGCGTCTGCCAGGCAGGAAAGCGCCATGCGCAGGTCTAGCGGGTTGGATTTGAATTTGCTGCCTGACAAACCGGGGAGCGCAGCCTGCAAGGCGTCTTGATGGCGTTCAAGGTATTCCGGGAGATGCGCCGCCGTGCGAGTGATGATTTCGGCAACCGGAAAACGCGAGCTTGACTCGTTGCCCCGCCATTGTTCTGGTCGAGGGCGGGCCTCCTGCGCCGGCACATCGGGAAGCCCGCGATGATGCGAATAGGCCAACATCCCGGCATAGCTGGCGGCATAAGTACGCAAAGCGAAAAGGTGTTTAACGCCAGCATCGACGTGATCGTGGGGCAAGGGCGTGCCGGTAGGCGCGGCCAAGACACGCTGGTTGTCGTCATCCAGCTTGCCCAGATCGTGAAACTCGGCGGCCAGCGCTACCATTTCGACGAAAGACTCGGCCTGCGGCAAGCCAAGGGCAGCATCTGCCGCCGCCGCCTTGGCCTCGTTCAAGACGCCACCGACATGCTCCAGGTAGGTCTGTGCCGAACGGTCGCGCTTCGCGCTATGCGCCAACCATGTCATGCCAGCAAGTCAATCAGCTTTAGGGCTGGGCTCCCATTCCTGTCCTTCTTGGTCTTCAGTTCGTCCGGGAGGTCCGCTGGAACACTGTACTCGTCGATGCTCTTGGAGGGACTATCCGGATCGCCCAGCTTCTTGGGGGTCAGAGCGTCGAGGATGGCGAAGTCGGAGCAGGACCCCAACTTGTCGGAATGTTCCACATACCAGGCCTTCACCAGATCGACAGCCGGACGTGCATGGGAGCGTGTGTGTGAATAGGCATACTGGATCAACTCCAGCATCAGCGCGATGTCCTCGCCCGTGCAACCCGTCTTGCCGGCTGCGCTGGGATTGACGAAGAAGGGCATCACGTACACACCGTGTGGCACAAAGCGATAGGCCATGGGCGCCATGCCGCGATCCTTGTCACTTTCTACACCGGCCTTGTTGGTGTTGGTGTGGCGCTCGATATCAACCGGAGCGACCGAAAGCCCGAGGCCGAAATGAACTACGCCGGTCTTGATGGCGTTGGATTTGAATTCCTTGATTTGTTTCTTCTTCGCCGCCTCGTCACCCTTGAACAACTTCGTCGCTTCATCGTCCTTCATGCTTTCAAGGAAGGTGTTGCCGAATACACGACCGTCCCAGTAGGCATCCTTGAATGCTTGCCCGTCGCCAGTCAGTTGTGTCGTGATGGCGTTGCGATCCCGTCCCCGCGCTTCCAAGATCACGAACTTGGCTATATCCAATGCGGGCTCGAAGCGTGCCGAGAATTCAGGCCAGAACTGCTCATTCGAGCCCAAGGAATTCGCCGTTTCGACCAAATCACGGAGCTTGCGCTTGTAGGACACTGGCGAAATCTCTCCCCGCCGATCAGGGCGCTGGCGCGGATCACTTTCTCGATCCGGGTCACCGTTCGGGTTGGAGTTGCGGACTTCGATCACAAGCAGGCCGGTGCCACGCTTGAAATCGCCTACGGTTTTGGAAGGATTGATTTTCGTGGACATGCTCGTCTCCTGGTTCTGTGTATCGGGTTAATCGTTGGACTTGGTCTTGGCAAGATAGCCAAGAATCATCTGGGCTTTGTCGGCATCCTTGGCGCGATCCGGAATTTCGGATAACGCGACTTCCTCGCAGGTATTCGCCAACTGCGCCAGGATGGACTTAGCCAGCCTTTCAGGGCTGTGCTCCTCCTTGGGCACAGTGCAGGTCTTCGCCCAAGCTTGATATGGCAGGACGCGCTGCGCATAGAGCGCCAACGCCACCTGCGGCGTTTCCAGCGCCGTGTGCATTAGCGCGTTCCCCAGCAGTTGCGGCGGCGTGCTGGCGTTGCGCACACCAAGGCAATACTGGAAGTGGAGGGCGTCGGCCAAGGCAAGCAATCGGCCGACGAGGAAGGCGGAAGAGTTCATGGTTTGCTCCTTGGTATGACCGAGTTTGTGCAAAAGCAGGGAAAGAATGGCGGG
>Ga0209516_1000124_pt1 | contig 21558 bp, 14 predicted proteins | sample Napbiome12C3dose_FD_187716 | JGI IMG/M metagenome (GOLD analysis project Ga0209516, IMG submission 187716) | Groundwater microbial communities from S. Glens Falls, New York, USA - Naphthalene biodegradation metagenome 12C3dose (SPAdes) (version 2) ... | reverse complement strand
CCGCGTGCTTGGTTATATTAGCACCGCTCGAAAAAACGGTGTCTCGGCGTTCGATGCTATACGACGCGCTTTCGCCGGAAATCCATTCATTCCTAATCTAAATTACGCTGAATAGTTACAAAGAAAAATAATATTCTCTTGTTGTATAACAACGCTCAATACTCATTGAGCACTGCAAATTTAATTTACACTAACCAGAGTCCATATTATGATCGTTGGTCAGTACCAAGTGATGGAACTAGTGAACTAGATACATTATTGAGTTTATATCAAAATGTGCTTCTTGCAGATGGTTCATGGCCGTCACGTAATCCTTATCCAGCAATAAAAAAATGGTTATTGTCCGACACTTCTAACAATGTGAAAAATCTTTTTTTTACAAGTCAAGATTATGGTTGTGTAGTTGGACCGAATTGCGCTGATATCACTTTCTCGAATGGGTCATTTGAATATGATTATCTTGGTATCTCACAAATCGGTCCGCAAGATGTCGGATCAACAACGCGACCGTTCCAACTTATACCTCAACCAAACGAGGTAACAAATTATCTTATTAAATATAATTCTGACAGTGCAACATCGTTATGGCATTACCCAACCTTTGAATTAAATTTTTCAGGATATCCGGACGCTATTGTCCTGCGAGCAGGAGTAATTCCTTTATTTAAAGATGGTTCTGGTAATAATGTTCTTGGCGTTCGTAATTCTGGAAGTGGTTTTAATACAATATATTGCGCGTTTGATGTTGGAGCATTACAATTCCGTAGCGATACATCAGTATCACCAGCAAACGATCCTCGTTATAAAGTGATTCGTAATGTTGAAAGTCTTGCAAATGTATTTTTTGACAAAGTAACAACAGTCAGTACAGAAAGTGATAACAATGAAATTGTAACGTCATTCGCTCTCTCTCAGAACTACCCCAACCCGTTCAATCCGGCAACGACGATCAAATATTCCCTCCCCACCTCCGGTGTTGCGACGATCAAGATCTTCGACATACTCGGCAGAGAGATCAAAACTCTGGTCAACGAACATAAGGATGCAGGTGAATATTCGATTACATTCAACGCATTCGATCTCCCGAGCGGAATTTATTTCTATCAGTTGCGAGCTGGCACATCGACGGCGACTAAGAAAATGCTGCTTTTAAAATAGGCTACCTTAAAAAACAAACATTTCCAATCGCCAATTGCACAAAAATTGATGTTGGCTTTAGTGTCCCAAAAAGCCGTATATTTGTGCAGTTCATAACTGCAGGTCGCGCATCAACGAAAACATCTTTTTTGTGCGCCGCATTTCCCTTACGATTACTTAGTGAGCACTGATGCGAAGCATGTCTACGCAAAATGTAGGACGGGATGCTATCCCGTCCACTAAAATTGGTCGGATTGGCAATCCGACCTACAGTAAAACTAATTTTTTCAGTGCTCATTACTCAAACAGAGAATCATTATGGTCATCAACAACAAAACCGTTCTTGTGCTCGGCGGATGGGGGCTGGTCGGTTCCGCAATTTGCCGTCGATTGATGGAAGAAAAACCGAAACGGATTATTCTCACTTCATTGAAAGAATCCGAAGCCAGAGAAGCATGCGAGCAGATGCGGAAAGAATATCCGAAAGCAGGAAGAAATTTTTTTGTTCCCTGGTGGGGCAACATCTTCGTCAGGAATGAACTGAAAGACCGGGACCGTGAAGAGATTCTTTCGGATCCAAGAATGCGGGCAAAGTTTCTGGATGATATACTCGAAGAACTCACCCCCGAAGTTCTCCAACGTTCATCCTTTTATCAACTTCTCAACAAGTATACACCCGACGTTGTCATCGACTGCATCAATTCCGCCACCGCCATAGCATATCAGGATATTTTCCAGAGTTCGCGCGATGTTGTGATGGCATTGAAACAATCCACTCCCGAACAGTTGAAAGAAACCGTGGAACGGTTGCTCTGCACGCAGTACACCCCCCAGTTGATCCGCCACGTGCAGATCTTCTACCGCTCGATGAATTACGCAAAGACCAATATTTATGTAAAGATCGGGACCAGCGGAACAGGCGGCATGGGACTCAATATTCCGTACACGCACAGCGAAGAAAAACCGTCGCGGGTTCTTCTTTCAAAATCAGCCGTTGCAGGCGCACACACAATGCTGCTCTTTTTAATGGGACGAACCCCCGACGCACCGATCACGAAAGAGATCAAACCGACTGGAGCCATCGCATGGAAAAAGATCGCCTACGGAGAAATTGCCAAGCGGGGAAAGGCAATTGAACTGTACGACTGCCCACCGGAAAAAGGAACCGAGTTAAAAGGTACATTCAAGATCCGAATGAACGGCGGCGTTGCCGAACCGACCGGCGAACGATTACGTTCCGTCTATATCGACACCGGCGAGAACGGGATTTTCTCCCGTGGAGAGTTCGAAGCGATCTCCACGCCGGGACAAATGGAATTTGTCACTCCCGAAGAGATCGCCGAAGCGGTGATCTACGAAATCAAGGGAGGAAACACAGGACACGACATCATCAATGCGTTGGATAATGCAATACTCTCCCCGACCTATCGCGCAGGGTTTATGCTCCAGGGAGCGTTAGAGAAGATGAAGCAGTTGGAGAAAGAGCATGAGGTCGACAGCGTTGCATTCGAAATGCTCGGACCGCCGCGGCTCTCCAAATTATTGCACGAGGCACATTTATTGAACCTTGCCTACGGTAAGGTCAACACGGTTTTAAAGACCCCCGCAAAACAAATGTCCAATGATCTTACAACGATCTTACAAAAAGAAGAAGAATTGCGTTCGCAGATCATCTCGATCGGCATCCCCATTCTATTGCCGGATGGAAAAACATTGTTGCGCGGAAACGAAGTGAAGATCCCTCCGTTTCGCGGCATCAATGAATTCCCGATCACACCCGACGCGATAAACGATTGGGCGCACAACGGCTGGATCGACCTGCGTACCTCCAATATGGAACAGTGGAAGACCCGCCTTGCGATCATTAAAAAAGAGGTCGATGCGACCGTCAACGGCGATACCAGTTCCCGAAATTTCCGGACGATGGAATATTGGGGCAGCTTCGACGACATCGATGAAGGAAAAATAGTCGGATGGATATTCACCGAAGAAGAAAAAGGAAAAAGAATGAAATAGCAGCGCTTCACCGCAGGAATATCATCCCGGCATGTCACATACATCCCGTTGGAAACGCCGGAATCTATGTCGCCTTCGGTACCTTCAGGTAGAATGTCGAACCTCTTCCCTCTTCACTGTCGCACCATAAGTCGCAGTTGTTTGCCTTGGAAAGTTGGCTGGAGATGTACAATCCAAGTCCTGTCCCCTGCTGTTCATTCTTCTCGCGGTTCACTTGCTGGAATTTTTTGTACAACGTGGCTTGATTTTCTTTGGGAATACCGCATCCGGTATTTTTCACACTGAACGTGTACGATCGATCCTGATCCTCCAGAGCAAGAGAGATCACTCCCCCCGGATTAGAAAATTTGATGGCGTTATCGATCAACCGACGGAGTATATTTTCAAGGTGCGGTGCGTGCATATGCACAGAGATCGGATCATCGGGAATTGAATTGCCGACGGTCACCCGATGCAGTTGCATCTTTTGCTCTGCATCGTGAAGGATGCGCTGGATTATAAGACCGGGATTAAGACGAGAGGTTCGTATGTCCAGCTCGCGCTGCAATTCGCCCGACTCGATCTTCATCGCGGTCAGAAAATCATCCACCATACTGCTCAACCGTTTGCTGCTTGTTTGCAGCATTTCCAAAAATGATGTGAGATCGTTGGGCGACAGCGGTTCATTGGTATCGGAAAGAAGTTCCGTTGCGCTGAGGATCGAGGTGAGGGATGTTTTCATTTCATGCGAAATGAGACGGAACAATTGATTCTTGATCTGGTCCATCTGCAGCGACAGTGCATCGCTCAACTGCTGTTTCCGTTTCAGCTTTCCTTTGATCGTGGACAGCAGCAAATGCAAATCGATCGGTTTGGTGAGATAATCGTCGCTTCCTATTTCCTTCCCAGCCATAATGCTTTCCGCATCGCTGTGTGCGGTCATAAAGATGAAGGGAACATGCTGCATATGCGGCAGAGAACGAACATGGTTATAAAAATCGAACCCGTCCCGTCCCGGCATGGTGATATCGGAAATGATGAGGTCGGGAGTCAGCGATTCCAGAATTTTGACCGCATCGTCCACATTCTCCGCTGTTTTCATGCGAAAACCTTCCCCTGCGAGCACGGAACTTGTTATCCGGAGGAAGCTCTCTTCATCATCGACCAGCAGAATGGTATATGGAGTTGTGGGCATAGGTTACCGTGTGATCGTTTGTTGAATTATTCCAAGCATCGGCGCATGGATCAATCCGTTCGTGGCAAGGGTGTTTGGATTATACAAAACATCGCGTTCATTTCCTGCAAAGTTTGTTACGGTTCCTCCTGCTTCACGCACAATAATGATTCCCGCCGCTTTATCCCACGGATTCAAGAAGACTTCCCAATATCCATCCAATCTTCCGCACGCAACATAGGCAAGATCCAGTGCGGCAGAACCAAGCCGACGAATTCCCTGCGCAACGGGAAGAAACGTGACAAAATGTTCCACAACACGATCGGGATTCTCTTTCACATTGTACGGAAACCCGGTGACTAACAGACTGTTGATGAGCGACTCGCTCGTGGACACCCGGATCTTTTTCCCGTTGAGGAACGCCCCTTTCCCTTTTTCCGCAGTAAACATTTCGTCCGAGTTCGGATCGTAGATCACGCCGGCAATCACTTCACCATTCCGCTCGATCCCGATCGTCACGCAATAGATCGGAAGTCCGTGTGTGTAATTAGTCGTTCCGTCCAGCGGATCGATGACCCATCGGTATTCCGATGTTGTCTCGCTCGCACCGCTTTCTTCTCCTAAAATTGCATGGGAAGGATAATGCTGGTGTATCTTTTTGATGATCAGCGCTTCAGACTGTTTATCGATCTCCGTGACAAGGTTTGTTTCCTCTCCCCTCTTTCGTTCGATGTTTTTAACTTTTCCAATGTTATATTTAAGATATTTACCGGCGTCGAGTGCGGCTTCAATTGCGATATTTAGCATAGAGTATTAATGTTGCTACGTTATGAATTTTTGCATCTTCAAAATTGGACAGACAAGAATGTCTGTCCTACTTAACCAAACTGTATTCTAAAATAGAGAATTATTACCCACTGTTCAATTGAATTATTGATTGCGAGTTCTGTTCGTTCTATATTAACCGCTGTTACGCTCTATGAGTCGTAGACAAAACAGCGAGCACTAAATAGTTGACCCTTAAAAAGTAAGAAACCTTGTCAAGGTTTATTGATCAACAACGAAACAACGCCCAAAATTTTACAAATCTAATTACATAACCTTGACAAGGTTGTGCTGATGAAGACTTTTTAAGGATCAACTAAATACAATGGGAATTATCGTTTATGTCAATAGTTTGTTGGAAGGAGAAAACTTATGGCTTCTACGTTGTTAACTGAATTAGCACTGCACAGCCTCGAATCTCATTCGCACTTCCGGGCGCGGTGGGAGGATTTCTCCGAAGATCCAACGTTCGTTTTGGACAGAGAGAAAGCTAAAAACGTTCTCCTTCATTTAGAAGAGAGACTCCGGGACAATTATCCCTTTTATCATCCCCGATATGCCGGACAAATGTTGAAACCGCCCCATCCAATCGCCATTGCGGCATATCTCATGGCGATGCAGATCAATCCAAACAATCACGCGCTGGATGGCGGACCGGCAACGGCAAAAATGGAAATAGAAGCCGTTACAAAGATCGCAGCAATGTTCGGGTACAGGAATTTCCTCGGCCACCTCACTTCCAGCGGAACCATCGCGAATCTTGAGGCGTTATGGGTGTCCCGTTCGCTTCATCCGGATAAACCGATTGCATTCACTGCATCCGCCCACTACACCCATCAGCGGATGTGCGAAGTGATCGGCGCCCGATCGATCGTACTCGATTCGTTCGATGATATTGAACAAAAGATCAAAGAACATTCCATCGGAACAATTGTTGTGACGATGGGAACAACATCAACAGGAACGGTTGAACCGTTACACGACATTCTTCCCATTGCACAGCGGCATGGAGTGCGAATTCATGCCGACGCAGCGTACGGAGGATTTTTTACTCTGCTTGCGAATGAGGCGGAGCCGGTCATTGATGCGCCTCCATTTTTATCATTGCGGGATGCCGACAGTATCGTTATCGATCCTCACAAACACGGTTTGCAGCCGTACGGGTGCGGATGTATCCTTTTTAAGGATCCGTCGGTCGGTAAATTTTATCAACACGATTCGCCATACACATATTTTACTTCCAAAGATCTCCATCTTGGAGAAATTTCATTGGAATGTTCGCGCGCCGGAGCAACAGCCGCCGCTCTCTGGGCAACATTGGAATATTTGCCCCTTAAATCACAATCCGGTTTGGGTGCGATCCTGACAAAAACGCGGCAAGCGGCACAAAGATTTTCACAATTGCTTTCAGCAAGTTCATTCTTTTGCGAATACACCGAACCGCAGCTTGATATTGTAACGTATTTTCCACGAACACAAACATTCAGCGCCACCGCTGTTTCGCGTGCCGTCGAAAAAATATTTTCCGATTGTATGCATCATCCCACGCATCCCCTCTATTTGGCGACTCTTATGGTCGATTCGTCAACGATAGCAAAGCGGTACCCGGAATTCATCATCGATCAGCCGCAGACCAAAATTCTCCGAAGTGTGTTGATGAAACCAGAACATCTCGACTTTGCACCGACAATGTTCGCTGAATTGGAAGAATACGCAAAAAAAACTTTTGCCTAACTCGAAACATTTTGTACATATCTCACGTTGCGAGTTGCAAAACATTGTAAGATTGTAAGTAGTTGACCCTTAAAAAGTAAGAAACCTTGTCAAGGTTTATTGATCAACAACGAAACAACGTCCAAAATTTTATGGGAACCATGCTTCGCACAAATCTAATTACATAACCTTGACAAGGTTGTGCTGATGCGAAGCATACTTCGTATGAAGACTTTTTAAGGATCAACTAAGTATTGTAAGGAAGTCATGTTCAAAAATACTTTTACCTTGGTATTCGTTATTTTCGGAATCATCTTTTCCCAACCGGCTCAACCTCAACGGCTAACAGGACTGATAGAAGGAATCGTATCGAATTCCGCCACCAAAGAACCGATCGCCAGTGTCAATGTGCAGATCGTCGGAACAACGATTGGAGCCGCAACGGACATCGACGGCAAATTCAAAATCCCAAATGTACCCGTCGGAACCTATCAGGTACGCGCTTCCGCGATCGGATATGCATCGTACATAAAAACAGATGTGGTGGTTGCCGCCGGAAAACAGACAAGGATCACCGTCGATCTTAAAGAGGCACTGCTGCAATTCGAAGGTGTGACGGTTACAACCGAATATTTCCAACGATCCCCCGATGCACCGATCAGCGTGCAAACGCTCGGCGCGGAAGAGATTCGCCGGTTGCCCGGCGGACTTGAAGATGTTGTCCGTGCCATTTCCATCTTACCCGGCGTTGCACAGGTTCAACCGGGACGAAATGACTTGATCGTCCGCGGCGGCGCGCCGTCTGAAAATCTTTTTGTTGTGGATAATATCGAACTGTCGAACATCAATCATTTCGGAACACAGGGAGCCAGCGGCGGTCCGTTAAGTTTTATCAATTTGGATTTCGTGAATGAAGTATCGTTCAAGACCGGAGGATTCGGTGTAAAGTACGGCGATAAACTTTCTTCCGTTCTCACCATCGATCTGAAAGACGGGCGAACCGATCGTTTCGGCGGTAAAGCGACGATCTCCGCAACGCAATTCGGATTAAATCTGGAAGGTCCGACCGGCAAAAACGGGTCATTTCTTTTTTCCGCACGGCGGAGTTATCTTGATTTTATTTTCAAAGCGGCAGGATTCGGATTTGTGCCGGAGTATTGGGATTTCCTCGGGAAAATGAATTACAAACTTTCACCCAAAGATCAATTGAACGTTCTCGGCATTGCGGCGCTCGACAATCTGAAACTCTTCAACGATACGGATAAAAAACGGTACGATAACTCGCGTATTCTTTCCAGCGATCAATCACAATTTGTCGGCGGAGTTTCGTGGAGACATCTGCTCAATCGCGGATTTACGACAATCACGCTTAGCCAAACCTATTCCGGATTTGAATATCAGCAAAACGACAGTGTGTTGAATCCGATCTTCCGAAGCGCGTCGGACGAATATGAAACTTCCCTCCGTGCCGATGTCGTGTATCAATTGAGCAAAGAAACGGAGATCACCGTCGGCGCACTTGGCAAGTTCATCGGCTTTAATTCGAACATCATTCTTCCGTCTTTCTGGACGAATTACGGGCAGAATCTTTCCGTGAATGCGACACTCGATACAACGGCGGTAAAATCGGCGGGATATATTCAACTATCACAATCGATGATGCACAACGTGCGGCTGACAGTCGGCGGACGGATCGATTATTTCAATTTGATAAAAGAGAATGTGTCGTTTTCTCCCCGCTTATCTGTTTCGTACTATGCAACACCGGCTCTCACGTTCAACGCAAGCGTGGGACAATATCATCAAACGCCGTCGTATGTGTGGTTAGTTGCCAACGCCGCGAATAGGAATTTACAATATATCGCCGTCGATCAATATGTGTTTGGCGCAGAATACCTGCTTCGTGCCGATGTGAAGATCAGCATCGAAGGGTATCAAAAGATTTATTCCGATTATCCTGCAAGCATCACCCAGCCGTTTCTTGTTCTTGCAAATACCGGCGCGGGTTACGGCGGATCGCAGGATGCTTATTCATCGTTCGGAATTGATCCGCTGGTGAGCACGGGAAGCGGTGTTGCCCGGGGAATTGAATTGTTCTTGCAGAAAAAATTATCAGAGATTCCTTGGTACGGTTTAGTAAGCATCAGTTGGAATGAAGCGAAGTTCACAGCGCTGGATGGCATCGCGCGCCCGAGCGCATTCGACCAGCGATGGATCATCAATCTCGGCGGAGGATATATTTTGAACGAGGTGTGGGAATTCGGCGGGAAGTTCCGGTACGCAACAGGCCGCCCATGGACGCCGTACAATGCGAACGGAACACAAAACAGTTCCCTTTACAATACTGTACGCATCGACGCAAATCATAGTGTAGATATTCGTGTAGATCGCCGCTGGAATTTTGAGCGATGGAATTTGATCACCTATATCGATCTTCAGAATGTGTATAACCGCAAGCCGATCGATATTCCCATTTTTGATGAACGCACGAAAGAGGTGAAACAGCCGGAAGGTTCGATTGGGTTATTACCCTCGATTGGGATAAGTGCAGAGTTTTAAAACAAAAAGCCATCGGATTGCTTCAAACAATCCGATGGCTGAAAATAATTATTTCCGTCACCAATCTTGACAAGGTTCAACTCATTATTTCATCAAAATCATTTTCTTACTTTGGATGAACCCTGCAGTTTTGATTGTATAGAAATATATTCCGCTTGTTAATTCTTTTGCATCGAACAAGATTTCATACCGACCGGGACTTTTCTCCTCATTTACTAATACTCTGATTTCTCTCCCAAGAATGTCATATACAATGATTTTTACAAAGCTCGTTTTAGGTATATCATATCGAATCGTCGACGATGGATTGAATGGATTGGGATAATTTTGTGAAAGAGAAAATTCTGTTGGAAGGTTTTCTCTGTTTTTTTCAACTTTTGTTATCTTTGCATTTATAGAGAATAGTCGTGGTGTTGAATAGGTGAATGTATATGTTCCAACTTGTTTCATATCAATAATACTGCCGCTTGTATTATCTTTCAGACTAAGCTGCAGCGTCCCAGCTAAACCTTCGAGTACTGTTTTATTCCAAGAAAGCGTTACATCACCAGTCTGTGAATTTTCAATAGTAAAGTTCCAATTTGCACTGGAGCTATCTCTAAAGTCTTTCGCATATTTACTACCAAGAATTGCCGGATAATTACCGCCTGTATGGGTGAAATACATTTCAAGATAATTGTTTCCCGGATTTCTTGGCGGACGCGGCGCGTCATATTGCGCATCAAAATCTGCTGTTGAATTTTGTTTAATTCCAATCATTGCAATATTATCGGTAAGTGAGGCGGTAGATACTTTTATCGGCAATTCCCAATTCATAGCAAATATTTGTGTTTGTTTTGCAAGCGGCGTAACAATTGAAACATTTGGTTTTTGTATTAACTGAACACCGCTTTGCAAGACACCAATCCAATATCCGCCAAACACCGACATTGTATCTATGGAAGAATATGTCGATGATGAATAGCCATATAATGCATTACTGATAAGTCCGGCAGTAACTGCTGAACTAAAATTGTAATATGAACCTGATTTCAAAAAGTATAAATTGGTCTTGGAAACGTTCCTCACAAAATTGTTTCCAATAACATTGTAACCAAGCTGCAAATTTTGAGAGCTGCTGTCCGACTCATTGGCTGTACCTTTTACGAACCAATTCTTTTCTGTTATTACTCCAAGCCAATAGCCTTTTTCGAGTATTATTGTTGATGGCTGGGTGAATCCTGTTGATGGTACATATGACCAGAGATACGTTGTATTATCAAATATGCTTGAGATGGAAGAATCATTTGGCGTAAGTGGAACACTTATCAAAGACCAACCGGCAGGGTTTGATGTTGCAAGACTATCACCGACAACAGTAAATGTCTTTGCTGATCTTACTGTAGATTCATTGCCAAGCGAATCCCGGGCAATGATCTTTATGGAATAATTATGATTCAAGTATTCATTTGGAACATTCCAATTGGTTAATTGTGTAAAACCTAATGACGTTAACAATGAATATGATGTTCCAACGTTTGATGATGAATACACGAAAATTGTATCTATTCCTGTTCCATCGCTTGTTGACCACATAATATTTTTAGTTGTTCCACTTCTACAGATGTTGTTGCCGTTTGGTGTGGTGAGAGTTAATGACGGAGCAGTGCTATCGCCAATGATCAGCATAAATGAACGGGCAACAGCTGACGTGTTATAATATTTGTACGAAGAAATATTTTTGAGATTTATTCGTTTTCCTGTATTCAAGTCGGTGAGATATTTTCCAATTGGTGATGGAATTCTATCGTTCACAAATGTAAGCGTCATTGTATCATTTACAACATTGGATGTTACCTGGAAATACCATCTCTTTACCGTATCGGCAAGAGCAGTATTCAGTTTTATATCGTTGGCAAAATTATTTCCGATAATTGAGTTCCATTCTGCGTGTGGGAAATAAAGAGAAACATAATTTCCCGGAGATGTTGGCGGTTCGGGTGTATCAAATGATGCATCTTGTCCTTCGGTAGCATTATCAGAAACTCCCGCAAAGTTTTCGTTGTCTTGATAGGACGAAATTAATGCTTTGAGTTGCATTCTCCATGAAATGGTAAGTTCTAACGGAAGAGAATACGATAGCACCGTTCCAGAATCGCCAATAACGTATGCTGCAGTGCCGGCAAATAACACAATAGCGTCGAGGTCATTTTTTGTACCGCTGGGAACCAGTGACCAAGTGCCGGCCGAACTAGCAGCGTTCGAGTTTTTCATACTGTTGAATTGCGAAAGGTCGTAACGGAGAATTGTACCGTTGTTTCCCACTGCCCAACCAAGCGTCAAGTTAACAAAACTGACTCCGTTCAGATGCGCTGTCGTTCCGCTGGTCTGGCTTTGCCATGGTGATGTTGCTCCTCCGTCTGTTGTTACGAGAATCGTTCCATTGTTACCAACAACCCAGCCATGATTCACATCCACGAAGTTCATGTCGTTAAGATTATTGACAGTGCCTGACGTTAAGGAACTCCAGCTTAATCCGTCGGTGGTTTTCAAGACAGTACCATTCGCACCGACCGCATATCCGATATATGCCGTTCCCTTGATGATACTAACGCCGTTAAGGTGCTCACTTGTCGGATGCGGTAGGACTTCCGTCCAGACCACTCCCCCATTGACAGTGGAAAAGATTTTACCATTGTTTCCCACGAGCCAACCGTGAGTGAGGTCGGAAAAAGTAATATCGTTCGGTATGACGCCCGTCTTGGTGATCTGTAACTGTGACGGCCATGATTGTCCGCCATCGGTTGTTCTAATTACTACAGCATCGGAGCCGCTTGGTCCAACGACCCATCCGTTGTTTGCATCAATAAAACTTACACCTGACCATTGAATATTTTTTAACGTTTGAGTACCAAGGTTTTGTGTTTGATCATTCCATTGAACGCCTCCATTCAATGTTTTGATAATCACCTTGTCGCCGACAGCCCAGCCGGTTGCCGTGCTCACGAAGCATACATCGTTGAGATGTTTATTCGTTCCGCTGAATTGCGGCATAAATGTCTGAGAGACTGTAAATGCAACATCGCTCACATCAAATAATGTATTATTTGATGTGTCGGTGATGCGCACGAGTGCTTGCCCTGTTTGCGTATTTGGCACTACCCAATTATAGCTTCCAGGTGCTGCGGAAATCGAGGAAGCGATGAGGGTCCAATTCGTGCCGTTGTCAACTGAGTACTCTAACGTTACATTTGAAACAAGCGACGATGTCCAGGTGATAGCATGAGTGGAACCAACCTTCCATGTCTCGCCGCCATTGGGTGAAATGAGTGAGAGTCCGGTGTTAAATTCGGAGAGAAGATGTCTGCATACACCGCCGCCATCAGTCCCCGCAAAGAGATTCGTCCCGTTCACAGCAAGCGACCAAACAGCAGACGACCAAACAAGAGGGGGCGTCGGCAACCCCGTATTGACCTTTGTCCAACTTGTTCCGTTGTTCGTGGAAAGAAATACACCGGCATTAGTTCCCGCAAAAAGATTCGTACCGTTCACAGCAAGCGACAAAACATAAGTGTTCGTCAAGCCAGTACTCGCCGCTGTCCAACTTGTTCCGTTGTTCGTGGAAAGAAACACGCCGCCGCCATAAGTCCCCGCAAAGAGATTCGTCCCGTTCACAGCAAGCGATAAAATAGTACTGCTTGTCGGCAACCCCGTACTGACAGCCGTCCAACTTGTTCCATTGTTTGTAGAAAGAAACACGCCGCCGTTTTCCGTTCCGGCAAAGAGATTCGTCCCGTTCACTGCAAGCGATCTAACAGTAGTGTTCGCCGGCAATCCTGTATTAACGTCTGTCCAACTTGTTCCGTTGTTTATGGAAAGCATTACTCCACCGAAATATGTTCCTGCAAAGAGATTCGTTCCATTCACTGCAAGTGACGATATATACTTGAACCCCAATCCCGCCGCTGTCCAACTTGTTCCGTTGTTTGTAGAAAGAAACACGCCGCCTCCCCATGTCCCCGCAAAAAGGTTCGTCCCGCTTACAGCAAGCGACATGACTGTACTGTACGTTAAGCCTGTACTGACCTCTACCCAATTTGTTCCGTTGTTCGTGGAAAGAGACACGCCGCCGCCATTAGTCCCCGCAAAGAGATTCGTCCCGTTCACAGCAAGCGACCTAACACTAGTGTTCGTCAAGCCCATATTGGCCGCTGTCCAACTTGTTCCGTTGTTCGTGGAAAGAGACACGCCGCCTCCATTAGTCCCCGCAAAGAGATTCGTCCCGTTCACAGCAAGCGACCAAACAGTAGTGTTCGTCAAGCCCGTATTGACCTCTGTCCAACTTGTTCCGTTGTTCGTGGAAAGAAACACGCCGCCGCCATTAGTCCCCGCAAAGAGATTCGTCCCGTTCACGGCAAGCGAGAAAACAATAGTGTTCGTCAAGCCGGTAGTGACCGCTGTCCAGCTTGTTCCGTTGTTCGTGGAAAGAAAAACACCGCCGCCATAAGTCCCCGCAAAGAGATTCGTCCCGTTCACAGCAAGCGAATAAACATCAGTGTTCGTCAAGCCGGTATTGACCGTTGTCCAGCTTGTGCCGTTGTTGGTGGAAAGAAACACGCCGCCGCCATAAGTCCCCGCAAAGAGATTCGTTCCGTTCACAGCAAGCGACCTAACAGTAGTGTTCGTCGGCAACCCCGTATTGACCGCTGTCCAACTTGTTCCGTTGTTCGTGGAAAGAAACACGCCGCCATTAGTCCCCGCAAAGAGATTCGTTCCGTTCACAGCAAGCGACCTAACAGTAGTGTTCGTCGGCAACCCCGTATTGACCTCTGTCCAACTTGTTCCGTTGTTCGTGGAAAGAAACACGCCGCCATTAGTCCCCGCAAAGAGATTCGTTCCGTTCACAGCAAGCGACCTAACAATAGTGTTCGTCAAGCCGGTATTGACCGTTGTCCAGCTTGTTCCGTTGTTCGTGGAAAGAAAAACACCGCCGCCATAAGTCCCCGCAAAGAGATTCGTCCCGTTCACAGCAAGCGACAAAACATTGCCGCCTCCTGGGCCATTGGTTTGCACCCATTGGGCAAACGATGAATTAATATTGGTGAAAAGTGAAAACATCACCAAGAGAAATCGGAAAACGGTTTTCATAGGTGTTTCTCTTAATTAGGTTAATGAATGATACGTGAATAGTAAATGTGAAATGATGTCATCATAACGAGAACTACCTGATTATAGTAAGGCACATAAGAAAAATCCGCGCTACAACGTGCGTCAACATACAACTAATAGAGAATCAATACAAGGTTCTACATCACATTTTGAAAATTGGCAACACAAGCAATGACTTTTTTCCTTTTCCCTCAATCAGAGTAGGAAGTGAGTGATGCGTATGCATACTTCGCATTAATTCACTCGCTGTCCTCTCACACCACTCAACGAGTTGTCGACGACTCGACTCGTCGAGAGTTGTCGACTGACGAAGTAAGTTCCGTATGCGTATGCATCCTTCGGATAACAGTTTAGCTTGGCGCTCACTTTAACAGTAACAGTTTGCGCATCTGCTGAAACTCACCCGCGATCAAGCGGTAGAAATACATTCCACTCGGTAGATCGGTCGCACGAAACGTGACCGTATAAGTTCCTGCCGGTCGCTGCTCGTTGACGAGCACGGCGACTTGCTGACCGAGCGAATTATAGACACGAAGGCTCACAAATTCCTCCGAGGGGAGTTCGTACGCAATCTGCGTCGTGGGATTGAACGGATTCGGATAATTCTGTTCCAGCAGGAACCGTTGCGGTAGAGTATTGCCGGTTCTATACACATCGACCGAAACAGGAATAGCTGTACACCCCCACTTCGCAACATAATTGGCGTTCACACCTCCGGCTGTGGTAAACACTCCGCCGGCATAGAGATCCGGACCGATCACCGCAAGGCGCCACACGCTATTATTCATCCCACTTCCGAGCGGCGACCATGTTACGCCATCCCATTTAGCAACCCGATTTGCGCTCACTCCCTCATATTCGATCTGTCCGTCTCTTCGTTTTGCAGATTGGCGAAGGCGGGGATTTTTAGCACTAAAGTTCAATAGAAGCACCTCAGCCCCGCTTTGCCAAACCGATGTTAGCGGTTCGTGCTTCTTTCAGTCGTTCAAGTCGTTTTAATTTTTGCATAGATTTTACCTTTCCAGTAAATTGGTTTTTTCAGATTTTCATTGTGTCCAAAATTAAAACTGAATTGAGCTTTCATTGTCCCTTCTTTCCAAAGTTTTTTGTCAATAGTAATATACCCATCTGTGCAGTAATATTTGGCATCACCGCCTTGAACGATGCTGTTTAAATCTATAGTAGCATAACAGGTGTTCTTTATTATTTCAAGTTGCAAACTACAGTGAGTGGCAATGCCGGTGATTGTAAAACAGTTAACACTGTCTTTACCTTTGCGAAACACTTCTATAAAATCTGTTCCTGCCCATTCATAACACCAGGCTTTACACTGAATAGAATGTGTCTGGTGAGTGGTGTCAATAATTGTATAGAATGCTTGCAATGAGTCCTCATAAATACGTCCTGTGCTATCTTTCATAGCGTCAATTTCAGGGGGACAAAGTCCGTCACAACTTAACTGTCCGTATTCATTTTTATAAACCCCTTCTGGGTAACTCCAATTATTTGTAAATGAAAAATCACCTGATAGATTGTCAACCCATTTAATAGTAATTGGTATTGAAGCTGTCTTAACATTCTCTTTTGTATTTTGTCCCCACAAATAAGAATTAAAAAAAAGAAGCACGAAAATTATAACACTATTTTTCATTTTCTGTCTGTATGTTTATGGTATTGATTCGAATAAACTTTTCAAGCCAAAATCTTAATTTCTTTTATTTATTCTTCTTCAGAATTCCAGTTCAGATTGAATTCCTCAACAAGTTGAATTCCCCTCTATCTATAGCATGGGCAAATAAACAAATAGCCTAAAAATCCTTGAGGCAGCGAACACTAAAACCGTGATTCTTATGATAATTGTAGAAGTAAAAATTACTACCTTCGCTGATAAAGTATAGGAAGTTCGCGTAAGTATCATTGTACTCTGTAGAACTCCAAAAATAAGTACTGTACCCTAAATTGTTGAAGTGACTATTGTTAGTGCGGTAACCCGCAAGCAAAGCAGAAAATCCGCTTGTGTTTGTTGCTGCTGCGTTTTCGGTACCTTGACCAATCTCTTTTAAGACATTGCTGTTATTGCTTACTGTTGTGCCTAAAGTTTTTAACTCAGCAATAGTTGGTATGTGCCAGCCTTCTGGAGCCAACCCTCTTTTATCGTTCACCGCATACCAATTATACAACTTACCATATTTTCCCCCTTTTTCATGATCATTTTCATAATAACACCAAGCTGGTTTGCTATTCTCTCCAAATGCAATCCATTCTTCCGATGTCTTCGCTTCTGGAATCAAATCACCATTTCTAAATCTGTCAACATTTAAATTTTCAACCAACCATTCTTGAGTACCTATTTTTACTGTCCCATTAGTTTTTAGTCCTTTCATCTCTGGTTTCTCTACAATACTGTCCTCGCTTTTTCGAAACACTTCTTTAGAATCTGTTCCCGCTCTGTATTCATCTTTAATTATTTTTTCCAAGTCAAAAAGTCCAATATGTACGGTATATTTATTTACTTCGCTTGCCGCTTCTTTATTATATGTCATTATAAACTTCCCGTCTTTGTAATAGGTAATATCCGAGATGAAATCAAATTGTCTTCGATTGAATAGAATTGTAAACTCTTTATTTGAAAGGGTATTAACAATTAGATAAAATGTTTCCGAGTCGCCACGGTATTGTCTGTCAATATCTTTTAAAGTTACTTTTGAATATTTCTGTTTATCAACAGGAACATTATGTAGAGAGTAACCGCTTTTATATTCGCCTGTACCGTCGATAATTAAACTCTCTCTTTCCTTTTCGATGGTATACGGTTTTAAAGTGTCTAAAATAGCACCGTTGTCAGGGGATATTACAATAAATGTCGAATCACAATTTCTACCGAAAATGAAGTTCGATCCTTTCAAATAGATTTCTCCAACTTGGCCTTCAATTTTTATATTCCAGACAAAGTCTTTTACCTTAAACTTATAGTCTTTGTGATTCAAAAAAGTTGTGTTACAACTAAGAATGAATGATGAAATTAAGGTCAATATGATTATTCGGTTTTGCATTTTTTATCTCTCTGTTTATGGCATTGATTCATAAAAACTTGTCACTCCAAAATTTTAATTTCTTTTATTTATTCTTCTTCAGAACTCCAGTTCAAATTAAATTTCCATCTGCTCGTCCTTATGCCTACTTAGGAGCGGCATAGGCAAAATTTGAAATTTATTATTTGATTACAAAATTGAATAGCTCCTGATAAGGATCGCGAAAAGTAATGAAGCCATTCTTTTCCTGCACGTAAAGCAAAGCCAACACTTTTGTGTATCGTTCCTGCTTGCCGGCTTTAACAGAATTTCTGACATCTTCATATTTTATTTTTACTTCTTGGACAATTCCTTTAATATCCGGAGATATCTTATCAGACTCCTGTCTCTTAACCAACTCTTGTGCCCAGGCCAAAGCATTTTCTTCTGAATTTACAGCGAGACCGTCTTCCCAATATTCCGCCGCATATTTATCACTGCCGAGGTTTTGAACACGAAAATCATATTCTTCTGCAATATCTTTAGGGTCCTTCTCCGCCACCTCTTTAAAATGCAGCATAAATTCCCCGCGCGTCTGAGATGTGTAATTAATAATTGCTTGTGCGAATATGGCTTCCAACTGAGTTTGTTTTTCTTCTGTTAATGTTCTCAATTTAACCGCAATTAGTTTATTCTCAGCTGATGCGGTGTCGGTTCTTTGCTTCAGATCGGCAACTGTCCTTGCATTAATGGATATAAAAATCGGATCACTTTTATCCAGGTAAACAGGTGTTGTATTATCTAATTGGATATTACTGATTGGCGTACTCATGGTTTGTCCAGTATTATTAGATTGAGGGAAACAATATCCGGTTCCGAATAAAACCATAAGAGTTATTGCATAAATAATTTGAAGAGCAGTCATTTTTTTTGCAACTCGTTTGCCGATATGATGGGGGCTTTGTGTTTCATTTATTACTCCATAAATTGTAAAAAACTTTGCGCTTTCCGAAGGCTGGTATTGGAAAGAAGAACAAACTATAAATCACCACATAAATCAGGTACTGATTAGCTTCAATTGAGTTTAGCCAAAACAATAAAACCATTAAAGTAATAATTCTCACAACTTGCACATAAGGCCGCTTAAGGCCTTCAAAAGAAAAAAACTCGTGTTGAACATCGGTCAACTTATTGCTACCGCTTTTCCAGTAGGTTCTGTAATCAAAAATGAGTTTTTGAAGCACGATTATCCAATAAGACATTAAGAGAGTCTTAATGATCTGAATATAAATATAGAATCCCCCGCCATTTGCATCAGCCAAAATATCGGCTATTTCTGAATGCGGCATTAACACCTGCAGCCAATAAGCAATCAAAAGATGGAATATGCAGAAGTGAAAACTTAAGAAAACGACATAAAACAAACTTATGGGAATGAAAATCAAAACAAAGATCCCGGTTTTCAGTTTCATGGTTGTCGGCAGTTCCCGAAACTTTTTGATGTCTTCGGGGCTTAGCATTAATTTGGCTAAAAGACTAAGAGGCGCTATACTGGTGCGAAAAATAGTTACGTAACCGACCACAAGACTGGTGATCCAAAAACTCCAGATCAAATCAGTATTATTCCAACCCATGAAGTATGCAGTGGCGAGAGAGAATGAGAACAGAAATAGTTCAGTAAAATACATTTTCATCCAACTATTTCCTTTCCTAACTCGAAGCTAGTTTCATATTTTATCCAATAGCCCTTTGAACAATACTATTTGAATATTTAGCTCGGTTGTATCTCTCAATGAATGCTTTGTGCCTTTCGATAGTTAAAGGGCGATCCGAACGACATATCCATAACATCAATAAGATCCTCAGCTCTTTCGCCTGTTGGCCACAAGCGAACTATAGATATAAGTTTTAGAATTTCAATCATCTTTATTTGCTGTTCTTTTTAAGAAAATCAATCACCGGCTGAAACGGGTTATGAAAAGCAACCGAGCCATCCTTCTCCAGTGTATAGAGCAAAGCCATCATTTTATAGTATCGTGCATTTTCGGCAATTTCATTTTTTGCTTCCGGATGTACAGCTTGAGAATCTTCCCAAAACTCTGCTATATATTTATCGCCACCGGGATGTTGAACACGGATATCCCACTCTTCCGGTATCTTTTTCTCATCCATTTCTCCAAAGCTACTAAAGACCAACATAAATGTACTAGCATCGAAATGCGTCTGAGCTGCGTAATCTCCGATTGCTTGTCCACCCAAAGCCTGCAATTGACTCTTCTTCTCTTCTGACCATGCTTCCATCTTTGTTCGAATTGATTCACTTTCAGGGGACCCCGGGTCCATATACTTTGTTGACCGTCTCAGATCGGTCACTGCCCGACCTTTAATGAATACAACTATCGGATCATTTTTGTCCAGGTAAATAGGTGTTGCCGTTTTTGTTTGAAGTAACTGTGTTTGAAAAAACATCGCGGCAGAAAGCCTCGCAGCATCAATCCCTTCAAACAGGGCGGAAGAAGCAGGCTTTTCTTTCGGTACAAAAGTAAACGGATACTCCCTGCGGACAATTTCGGCTTGACATATTTTTATTGATTGAGGATTTTTCGCTTTTGTTTGAAACAACTCGTCTTTTAGTGTAGTACCGCTTTCCTTTAGGATATTCCCTTTTGCATCATAGACAAACCATGTATAGATCTTCTTCGTGTCACCGGAAAAGTGAAATGAGATCCCGTTTTTGGTCATCTTCTTCAAGGTCAAGAAGCCGTCAGCAAAGGGTTTCTTGACACCGATATCTCCTTTGGCCAAGACAAGTCCGGTAATATTTGTTGGAAGATACATAATAACTTTCCCTGAGACCGCCGAGAGCTCAACATCGCCCCCAAGTTCTCCAAGAGCACGAACTGTTATGCTGTCCGATGGATCCAGCAAATGGACGTATCGACTTCCAAACCAGTAGGGTTTCGAACCGGCAGTTCGAAGATCAAGCCCGAGCTGAGTGAAGTCTTTCTCCTCATTTTCCGTATTGTTCATTCGATCTAGGAAATCAAGACCATTGCTGCCTTTGACAGAATCAAACAGAACAAATATTGCTCCGTTTCCAATATTCGGAATCTTTGGAAAAATTGTTTGTATGTTGGTTTTAAAGATTTTTGGTCCGTTGGAAAATCCAATGCCAACCATTATTCCACCCGCTGTCGCAGTAAGCGGTTCAAATCCATCAACAGTCCCAATGGGTTGGGAAAGCAGAAGGTCATATTCCTCTGCCGTAAGCGAAACACAATCATCGCCGGCTTCTACGACCCTTTTTTCAAGAGCAACGATACGCTCATCTTGCTTGCTGTTTGTATTCATGGTTTGTCCTGTATTTTGAGACTGAGAAAAACAATATGCGCTACCGAATAAAATTAGAGCAGTTATTGCAATAATTATTTTGAGAGTAGGCAACTTTCTTGGCAACTCTTTTGAGGGTGTGATTGGTGTATTTGGTTGCATTTGTTGACTCCATAAATTGTTAAAACGTTTGGCGCTTGTTGAAGGCGCACTTTAGGAGTACTTACCTGTCAAGCTGCCACAAATGTAAAAAAACACTACCTAACGCTCCGCATAACCCGCGGCAGGCGATGGCGGGGCTTTTTAGCACAAAAGTTCATTCGGAGAACTGCACTTTCATTAACCATCCCGATGACTATCGGGATCTGCGAAGGACGAAACCCCGCTATCGCTAATGTGCTGATATATGCCGTTTTTATTTCCGTCATTCTTTTATCGTCTTCGGTCTGTCAACTTTCTTTCCTGTCTTGTCAATGTAATACCAATTGTCGCTGAGCCAAGCGATATGTTCTCCGTCTGATTGTGTCTTACAGTCGATGCTGTTGATTCCGGCTGAAAATTGCACAAGATTCCGCGGAAAATTGCACACTCCTGATGTTAATTAGATTTGGAGATATTCTTCATACGATAGCTTTTACCATTAATAAGAAAAGGATATGAATGATG
>Ga0209516_1000121_pt1 | contig 21796 bp, 23 predicted proteins | sample Napbiome12C3dose_FD_187716 | JGI IMG/M metagenome (GOLD analysis project Ga0209516, IMG submission 187716) | Groundwater microbial communities from S. Glens Falls, New York, USA - Naphthalene biodegradation metagenome 12C3dose (SPAdes) (version 2) ... | reverse complement strand
AAGAATTTATGCGTTTGTACAATTTTGAACGTCATGGCTAAAGCCATTATTTTTAGTATCAGTTCAAACTCCGCCATAAATGGCGGAGTTAAATAAAACGGTGAGTAGTTACTCTACAACAATATAACCTCTACGAGGTTGTCAAAAATAAATTACACACCCTACGGGTCGTAGACAATCCATTTCGTTTGTTTCTTAGGGTGTCCCAATGCGGAAAACAGGATACATTTCGATGTGATAACGCTGATCCAAAGGACTCCTTCGGAGAAGGGTTGTCTGTTTTTCAGCGAAAATTAATTATAAGCACTATTCCTCCACTTTTAATTCTCACCCATTTTTTTTATCTTGTCCACGTGCATTCCTTCTGCGCCCTCGTAGTTCAACAGGATAGAACGGGAGTTTCCTAAACTTCTAATCGCAGTTCGAGTCTGCGCGAGGGCACTTTAAAATTATCAGAATTATCAGGATTACAAGATTTTAGAAGATGTCTGACATCTTCTGATTAAACTTTATCCAAATTGAATAATTTGTAGGTTGTTCTTAAACAAGATGTCTGACATCTTTATTTTTTAAAATGTATTCAGATCAATTATTCACACTCAATAACAAAACTACATGCGTTTATCTAAAGGTTTTTTCCCTACGGTCAAAGAAGTTCCTTCCGATGCTGTGATCCCCAGCCATCAATTAATGATCCGAGCAGGGTTAATGCGTCAACTTGCGGCGGGGATATTTTCATTTTTGCCGCTGGGTTATGCTGTGATGAAAAAAGTCATGCAGATCATTCGAGAAGAGATGGATGCGATCGGCGGGCAGGAATTTCATCTTCCCGCACTCAATCCTATAGAATTGTGGGAAGAAACCGATCGCGTCAAAACATTCGGCGATATTATGTTTCATGTGAAGAATCGCGCAATGGTACTGGCGCCGACGCACGAAGAAGTAATTACGTCGATAGCGAAAAATCATGTGAAGTCATATAAAGAAATGCCTCAGATATGGTATCAGATCCAAACCAAATTCCGTAACGAACCGCGTCCAAAGTCCGGCGTGCTGCGTGGTCGCCAGTTTACGATGAAAGATTCGTACAGTATGGATTCGTCCTGGACCGGGCTTGATAAGAGTTACGATCTTCACGCCGAAGCCTATAAAAAGATCTATATCCGATGCGGATTAAGTTTCTACATCGCCGGAGCTTCAAGCGGTGCGATGGGAGGGAGCGGCTCACAGGAATTTATGGTGGAATCGAATGCCGGTGAAGACAGCCTTGCGGTGTGTGAAGCGAGCGGTTATGCCGCGAATATTGAGATTGCGACATCGCTCGTTCCGAAAGCTGAACGATTTGCCGAAAGCAAACCGATTCAAGAAGTTCACACACCAAATTGTAAATCAATTGATGAGGTTGCTTCATTCTTAAAATTGCCGACAAACCGATGCGCGAAATCTCTTATCTTCATGAACGATACTCAACCCGTGCTTGTGTTGTTGCTTGGGAACGATCAACTCAACGAATCAAAACTGAAGGCAGTGTTCGGACAGGATATTCGTCCTGCACATCCAGAAGAATTGCTGCAATTAACCGGTGCAGATGCCGGCTCCATCGGTCCTGTCGGTTTGGACGGGAAATTCACAGTCGTTGCCGATAACCGGCTTGAAGGTGCGAACGATTTGGTGTGCGGAGCCAATAAAAATGATTATCACATCATCAATGTAGATTTTGAGCGCGATATAAAAATATCGGCATATCACGACTTCCGTACCATTGAGGAGGGTGAAACTTCGCCCGACGGCAAAGGAACGCTGCGCATTGTGAATGGGATTGAGGTCGGGCATATCTTCAAACTCGGGACGAAATATTCCGTTGCGATGAAAGCCAATTTTCTGGATGAACATGGAAAAGAAAATCCGATCATAATGGGAAGCTACGGCATCGGTGTCGACCGGATCATTGCCTGCCACATCGAACAGCATCATGATGAGAACGGCATTCAATGGCAGAAATCGATCGCACCGTACGATGTTCATCTGATCTGCGTTAATATGAATTCCGAAAGTGTCGTAAAAAAATCGGAAGAGCTATACGTTGAGTTACAGAAGAAGGGGATCACGGTTTTATTCGATGACAGAGCCGATGCCAGCCCGGGATTCAAGTTCAAGGATGCCGATCTTTTGGGCATGCCTCTGCATGTAATTGTTGGGGAGAAGAATTTGAAGAATGGACAGATCGAAATGAAAAATCGCAACACCGGCGAACGCTGGACTGTTGCGACTGATGATGTTGTAAATGAAGTGGTAAAGTTTGTGAAAGAGTAAATAGCCTTTATTTAAATGTCGTAATTCTGCAATCTTGTAATCTTGAAATTTTAGTATGTCTCAATTTATTCATCTCCATAATCACACCCACTATTCGTTGCTCGACGGCGCGGCAACTGTTGAAACATTGCTCAAAGCTGCCGCCGACAACAACATGCCCTCCGTCGCTTTGACCGATCACGGTGTGATGTTTGGGGCGATTGAGTTTTACAAGAAGGCCACAAAAAAAGGGATCAAGCCGATCATCGGCTGTGAAGTGTATATTCTTACCAAAGGAAGCCGCTATTCAAAATCCAAAACGGACAGGGACGACGGGAACGATCTGCTGGTGACAGAAGGGAAAACCAAAAAGAAACGGGATTACCATCATCTCATTCTGCTTTGTAAGGATTTTACCGGCTACAAAAATCTTATCAAACTCGTTACGCTTGGGCACATCGAAGGATATTATTACAAACCGCGCATTGACTTCGAACTTCTTTCTCAATATCACGAGGGACTTGTTTGTATGTCCGCGTGTGCCGGTGGTGTTGTGGCATCGCATCTCATCGCCGGAGATTATGACGAAGCAAAAGAGATCGCAACGATGTATAAGAATCTTTTTGGTGATGATTTTTATCTGGAGATTCAGGATCACGGAATCCCAGCCGAGAAGATCGTGCTCCGTGATATGCCGAAGCTTGCCAAAGAATTGAATGTCAAACTCGTGGCGACGAACGACTGCCATTACATCAAAAAAGAACACGCCATTGCACACAACATCATGCTTCTCATTCCCGAAGCAAGCGTAAACGATGCACCGGATATCAGCAATCTCCGTTACGGCACCGACCAAATCTATTTTAAAAGTGCGGAAGAAATGTGTGAACTCTTCAAAGATTATCCCGAAGCGGTTGCCAATACCCTGGAGATAGCCGCCAAGTGTAATCTTGAATTGGATCTGAAAACGAACCACATGCCCAAATTTCCGATTCCGGCTGATGCGGGAGTGTCGACGCTCGAAGAATATCTCGAAAAGATTTCATGGGAAGGATTACGCAAGCGTTACAAAACGATCACACCTGAGATTGAAGCACGAATGAAACACGAACTTACTGTGATCAACAATATGGGATATGCCGGATACTTTTTGATCGTTGCAGATTTCATTCAGGCGGCGCGAGACAGAGGGGTATTGGTTGGTCCGGGTCGTGGAAGCGCCGCCGGGAGTATTGTTGCGTATTCAACGGGAATAACAAATGTTGATCCGCTGAAGTATGATCTCCTCTTTGAACGTTTCCTCAATCCCGATCGTGTTTCGATGCCCGATATCGACGTAGATTTTTCCGATGCGAAACGAGAAATCGTTATCGATTATGTTCGCAAAAAATATGGTGAAGAAAACGTTGCACAGATCATCACCTTTGGTACGCTGTCATCAAAAGCTGTTTTAAAGGATGTTGCTCGCGTACTCGGTATTCCACTTCAGATTGTAGAATCGATCACGAAACAGATTCCGTCAAGTCAAGGGAAAGTGATGCCGATCCATGAAGCGCTGGAAACGCTTGCGGAGTTGAAACCATTCAAAGAGAGCACCGATCCGAAAATCCAACAGTTGTTTGATGTTGCGAAAACCCTCGAAGGGATGAACCGCAATGCAGGCATGCACGCTGCGGGTGTTGTAATCGCGCCGGAGCCGCTCATCAATCTTCTGCCGATGTACAAGACGCCGTCGACGGAATTGATGACGCAATTCACGATGAAAGATCTTGAGGATGCCGGTCTGTTGAAAATAGACTTTCTCGGTTTGCGCACATTGACGGCGATAGAAGATGCGTTGAAGCATATTAAAGAAAACCATGGCGTCGATATTGACATCGACAATCTTCCCGAACATGATGCAAAAACCTTTGATCTGTTCGGCAAAGGACAGACGGTCTCTGTGTTCCAGTTCGAAAGTTCCGGAATGCAGGATTGGCTTCGCAAATTGAAACCGAATTCTATCAGCGATCTGACTGCGATGAATGCTCTTTATCGGCCCGGTCCGATGGAGAATATCGGCGATTTCATCAAGCGCAAACACGGACAAGCGAAGATGGAATATCTTCACCCGAAGATGGAGCCGATCCTGAAGGAAACGTACGGCGTTATCGTTTATCAGGAACAGGTCATGCGCGTTGCTTCCGATATTGCCGGTTTTACACTCGCCCAAGCCGATCTGATGCGCCGTGCAATGGGGAAGAAGAACAAACAAGAGATGGCAAAGTTGAAGGGGCAGTTCATCGAAGGTGCGAAAAAGGTGAACAAAATTCCAGAGAAGGTTTCGGGCGAAATTTATGACTTGATCGAGAAGTTCGCATCGTACGGTTTCAACAAATCGCATAGTGTGGCGTATTCGGTGGTGGCATATCAAACGGCGTATCTTAAAGCACATTATCCTGCCGAATATATGGCGGCAACACTTACGTCGGAGATCAACAACATGGATAAGATCGTATTGTTTATCGACGACTGCCGCAAGATGGGGCTTGAAGTACTTCCGCCTGATGTCAATGAGAGCGATAAAGATTTTAATGTCATCACTGGAAAAATTCGTTTCGGTCTGGCAGCCATCAAAAATGTCGGTATCAATGCCGTTGAAGCCACCTCCAAGGCACGAAGTGAAAAAGGGAAGTTCACATCTCTGTACGATTTTTGCATGAAGGTCGATCTGCGCACTGTGAACAAAAAGACAATAGAAAGTCTTGTGATGGCGGGAGCGTTCGATTCGATCAATAAAAATCGCGCACAACTTTTAAAAGCCGTTGAACAAACAATTGCCGCGGCACAGAGTGCACAGGAACATGCGGAACGCGGTCAGGACAGTCTGTTTGGCGGTGATGTCAAATCTGCAGGGAATATCACTATCGCTCCGAATCTTCCCGCCGTTCCGATGTGGAGCGATACTGAAAAATTAACGAATGAAAAAGCCGTGCTTGGATTTTATGTTTCGGGTCATCCGTTGTTGAAATATGAAAAAGAGATCAATGCTTTTGCCAATGTACATCTTGGCGATGTGGAAGGAATAAAAAGCGGAACAGTGCGCGCCGGCGGCGTTATTACTTCAATCAAAAAGAAGATCGATAAAAAAGGGAATGCGATGGCGTTTCTCACCATCGAGGACTTTACCGGCAAAGCGGAATGTATCGTCTTTTCTTCATTGTATAAAAAGAAGATCGATCTGTTGAATGAAGAAGCGATGATACTTGTGGAGGGTAAGGGGGAAGTAAGCGGCGACATTATCAAGATCATTGCGGATGATATTAACCCGATCGACTCCATTCGCGAAAAATTCGGAAAGAAAATTTTCCTCTTGCTCAATGCGGATGAAGTTACCGATATTACCCTGGCAAAACTGCGTGAGTTGATGGAAAAGAACCGCGGGAACTGCAACTGTTACTTTAATGTTGTTGGGAAGGAATTCCGGCAACAGCACGTCTATGTATCGCGAAAGTATAACGTCAATCTTTCGGCAGAATTTATTGATGGTGTAAAGGAGATTCTCGGAAAAAATTCTATTAAATTTTCGTAAATAGTTGAACCGCAAAAAGTAAGAAACCTTGTCAAGGTTTCTTAATCAACAATGAAATAACTTCCAAATTTTACAAATCTAATTACATAACCTTGACAAGGTTGTGCTAATGAAGATTTTTTAAGGTTCAACTAATTACAGAGGAGTAATAATGAAACCAGTCGAAGTCACCGACAGCAATTTTAAAACAGAAGTATTAGATTCACAAACCCCCGTTCTTGTCGATTTTTGGGCGGTATGGTGCGGACCGTGTAAAATGATCGCACCGATCGTTGAAGAACTCGCCGGTGAATATCAGGGGAAAATGAAATTTGGTAAATTAGATGTCGATGCCAACCCGCAGGTATCGATGCAATATGGTATCCGTAGTATCCCGACCCTTCTCGTCTTCAAGGGGGGTAAGGTTGTTGACCAGATTGTTGGCGCGATGCCGAAGAAAAGTTTGCTGGAGAAAATAACTCCACACATGAAGTAAATAACTCAAGTTGACCGTTCTCTTATTGTATTCTGGATTTTGAGTTGTTTTAGGAAGTCAACCATGAGCAAGAAATTACGTAACACCGAACAAAATCAAGAGAACGGTCAACTCAAATAAATCACCATTTTTATGGACACTGCTTTCCTAGAATTGCTTCTCTCAATTATTTTTGATAGTTTTCAAATAGATAAATTATGACAAACTACCACGAATATATTGTATCTAATCCGAATATAATGATGGGAAAGCCCGTGATTAAAGGGACTCGCATTACTGTAGAATTGATTTTGGAGAAACTCGGATCGGGTGAAACTATCCCACAAATTCTTGAGTCGTATCCTCATATCTCAAAAGAAGCAATTCACGCTGCTCTTGCATTTGCCTCGGAAGTTCTGAAAGCCGACACGGTTTATCCTCTTGCCTCATGAAATATCTTGCCGATGAAAGTGTTGATTTACCCATTGTTCACGCTCTGCGGAAAGAAGGATTTACAATTGATTCGATACTTGAAATCTCTCCCGGAATATCGGATCCGAAGGTTCTTCAACGAGCTTCAAATAGTTCTGCGATTTTGCTGACGTGTGACAAAGACTTTGGTGAAATAGCCTATCGCCAGAAGATGTTTCATTTCGGTATTATTCTTATCCGTTTGCATGGTTTGCCGATAGAGTTAAAAGCAGCTAAAGGGTACCTCCAAAAACCTATTCTGCGAATCCCGAAACTTCGGGACGTAATCTGCGGGAGAATATTTCCCGCTGATTTCGCTGATTACCGCAGATAAAAAAGAAATCACTTTCAGTTTTTAGAGGTGCTCTAAAGTTCTTTCAGTCGTAAAGACAAAAGCAGATATGCTGCCTAATGCTTTTACAGTTGTGACCGAACAAAATCTGAGAGTACGGAAACTCCTGTGAATAACAATCCTACCGGAAAGTGCTGACCAGATTGTCGGCGTAATGTTGAAAAAGAATCTTGTTGAGAAAATTTCTCCTCATATGAACGAATTGTTCCCCCTTCATTGAAAAACCACACTTTTTTCGTTATCTTTTCATTAGATAAGCAGTTTTCATCAGGTCAATCCCTGCTTCAGGGATTTTTTATTATTAGGAGAGTTGTACACACTTTATGCAGTATAAAAAACGAACACACACATGCGGAGAATTACGATCGTCACACATTGGTCAAACTGTTACACTGACCGGCTGGGTTGATGTACGAAGAGATCTTGGCGGAGTGATCTTTATAGACTTGCGCGACCGTTACGGCAAAACACAGGTTGTATTTAATCCACAGCATCACGAAGCAGTACATACACTTGCAAAAGAATTGCGCAATGAATTTGTCATTTCTGTAACCGGTAAAGTTGAAAAACGACCTGACGGTACAGAGAATTCCAATTTAGAAACCGGCGACATTGACGTGCTTGGACTCGAACTTTCTATTTTAAATAAAGCGGAAACCACCCCATTCCCGATCGAAGATAAAATTGAAACGAACGAAGATCTGCGTTTGAAATATCGCTATCTCGATCTCCGCCGCGAACCGCTGCAGAACAATTTGATGCTGCGGCATAAAATGTATCAGATCACCCGGCGCTATTTTGACGAACATCAATTTATTGAAGTCGAAACTCCCGTGCTGATGAAAAGCACACCGGAAGGCGCGCGAGATTTTCTTGTTCCGAGCCGAATCCATCCGGGACATTTTTATGCACTGCCGCAATCGCCGCAAACATATAAACAGATACTGATGGTGGCGGGATACGATCGCTATTTTCAAATCGTGAAATGCTTCCGCGATGAAGATCTGCGTGCAGACCGTCAGCCGGAATTCACTCAGATCGATGTTGAAATGTCCTTTGTGGATGAATTGGACATCCAGACAATCGTTGAAGGACTGATGAAAAGATTCTTTAAAGAATTGAAAAACATCGATATCGAAACACCGTTCCCGCGTCTTACATACAAAGATGCGATGGAAGGCTACGGCAGTGACAAGCCCGATCTTCGATTCGGATTGAAACTTGCCGATTTCAGTGATCTTGTAAAAGATTCAGGATTCAAAGTGTTCGCGGAAAATGCAAAAAAGGGAGGAGTCGTAGCCGGGTTTGTCGTGCCCGGGGGAGCGAGTTTCACCCGCAATCAATTTGATAATCTGGTTGATTTCACAAAATCGCTTGGCGTAGGGGGACTTGCATACATCAAATTGACGGAGAAAGGAATTGATTCTGCCATTGAAAAATTTCTCGGCAACGAAGTATGCAAACAGATCTGTGAAAAAGCCGGTGCAAAGGTCGGAGATGTTGTGCTGATCGTTTCCGATTTATGGCAGAAGACATACTTGACGCTCGGAACACTTCGCCTTGAAATGGCAAAGCGTTTAAACTTGATAGACGAAAACAAATGGAATCTGCTTTGGGTTGTCGACTTTCCGATGTTCGAATATTCCGAAGAAGAAAAACGGCATGTGGCAATGCATCATCCCTTCACATCCCCGAAACCTGAAGATGCACACCTGCTCGACACCGATCCGACAAAAGCGCGTGCGCGTGCGTACGATCTGGTGTTGAATGGAAACGAAATTGCCGGCGGAAGTATCCGTATCTTCAGTTCGGAATTGCAAAGCAAGGTCTTTGGTCTGCTAGGCATCGGTCCCGAAGAAGCGAAAGCAAAATTCGGATTTATGTTGGATGCATTCAAATACGGCGCTCCGCCGCATGGTGGAATTGCATTGGGATTTGACCGTATCGCGATGTTATTCACGGGCTCAAAATCGATTCGCGATGTTATTGCCTTTCCGAAAACTTCCAGCGGAATATCGTTGATGGATGACTGCCCGTCGAAAGTTGATAAAAAACAGTTGGATGAATTGCATATAACGTTGAAATAATCATGATAGAATATCTTGGTCATGGTCATTGGCATTTTGACGGGACACCTATTGTCCCGAATGAATTCAGCAAGCAAAAACTTTCGGATTTGCATATTTCCGAAAAAGAAAAAACTGCTATTACGGAATTTTCTAACAGAATAAAATCAACGCTGCGAAATGACTTACTGCTCGTAAAATTATTTGGTTCTAAAGTACGCGGCGATTTTCGAGAATATTCCGATATTGACATCTATATACTTGTGCGAAAAAATACCGCTCAAATTTATTCGCAGATCGCACAAATTACTTCTGATATTTGGTTTAAATTTGATATTCAATTATCACCGGTTGTTTATGATGCCCACGAAGAAGATGTTAATTTAAAGATGGCTTCACCTTTTTTTCAATCAGTTTATACAGAAGGCATCAGACTTTGAATTCGAGCCAAAAAGATCTTGCATTGTATCGGATGGAAAAAGCAAAACAAACCTTAAGCGCTGCAAGAGACATGTTTTCTCATAGACATTTTGATACTGTTGTCAATCGTGCTTATTACGCCAATTTTACCGCTATGCGGGCTTTGCTTGCATTAAAACAAGATGATAGTAAAACACATGCGGGAGTGTTTGCAAAGTTCAACCTGTATTTCATTCGGGAAAATCTTTTGCCAAAAGATTTTAATAAACTTTTGAACGAAACGAAAACTGTGCGTGAAAGGGCCGACTACGGCGATTTTTTTGAAGTTGATGAAGAAACCGCAAAAAAACATATTGCTGCCGCAGAATTGTTCCTTTCAAAATCCGAAGAACTTTTGAATAAATTATTACTTGATATTAAGTGAAACCACTGATCAGCATAGCATTGTAACAGGAATTGTCTGAATTCTAACAATGAAAAAACGTAACTACTCAGTATCGAAACCATGCCATTCAGAGGATGTCTGACGGTGCTTTCCAACCGTCTGACATCTTGGTAATTTATTTTTCTGGCTAAACGTCAGACACCCCGCCAAAAAACGCGGGACGCAAAGAACGTGCAAAAAACGTGTCAGACGTTATCCATTAATAATTCGCTGAGTAGTTACTTATTTTAAATCTATTTTAAAAGAAGGAATCTCTTTATGAAAGAAGATCGCTCAATTGAACTTGCTCGCTATCGTATTGAGAAAGCGCAAAGAAATTTACAGTCGGCTAAAAATGCTTTTGCATTTAGTGATTATGAGGAAACAGTCAGTTGCAGTTATTACACAATTTTCACTGCGATGAGAGCGTTGCTTGCTCTAAAAAATTCCGATAGCAAATCACATGCAGGTGTTCTTACATTATTCAGTCAACACTACATTAAAGGGCATCTCTAAAAACCTATTATTGATGAATCCTCTCTCACGACACTGTTTATTACTAATTCACACACGTCAAGGCTAAAGCCTTTGTGGGAACGGCTTTCATTAACCCCACGCTTAAGCGTGGGGTTATAAAATACTATAATCCAATCGGGACTTTAGTCCCAAAATTAAGTTTTTAGAGATGCCCTAAAGAAAAACTTGTAAGATCAAACTTTAAATAAAAAATTCACTAACATATCGACCTTTTGCTCAAATACGAGTATAATGTCGACTCAGTCGACATAATCATAGGTTAGGTGGCCTTAAAGGCATTCATATATGAATAAATATCGTGTTGCCATCATCGGTATTATCCTTTGCCAACTATCTGTTTCTCAAGTATCAAAATTGATTGACTACGAAAAGAGATTAATAAAAAAAATTGAAGTTGGTATGTCCGCAGATGAGGTTAAGAAGATTATTGGGAGACCGAAAGCAATTGAGGGTGGATTTCCTCAATCGGAATCAATGATAATTGAAGAATTGCCAGACCAAGTGGGTCAAATGAACAATAGCACTTGGTTTTATTTTTATGATGCTATTACAATTCAATTCGACAGAATAGAAAATGATCAGTATTTAGTCAATGGCATTGAAGTGGCAGACGATAGATTTGAAGACTATAAAGATTTGGATGAAATAGTATATTTTGATGGTTCTATTGTAGACCCAAAGGGAAGAGAATATTTCTTCGAACAAGATTCTACTAAATTATCGATTCTTCCAAAGGATACTAAGAAAACATATTTTAAAAAAGGAAAACCATATAAAGAAAAATTGAGGTTTATACCAATTGTGTGCGTCATCTTTGATAAAGGAACTCAGGTAGTTGCTTCAACAAAAGTTTTGTTTCAAATATTTAGATAAAGGCTGGCTAACCAGTCGCTGCTACTGACGTGAATACAAAAATGATGAAATTCGCTTGTTTTCGCAGGCTTGATAGCGCGGTGGAAGCGACGTCATCACTATGAACAAGAAAGGCAACGCCTTTGTTGAAGCCTCAAGCCGAGGTTGCAACCGCCTGCGCTCCAAGTTTGCGAGTGTGGAGAAATCAAATGACAACATACGATACGAAACAGCATTTTAAATTAAAAAACATAATCTCACGCTCTGGTACGTTGCAACGCAGGTTAGTTCCAGTCCGTTAGCTGGCACATAAATATATTGAGGCATAAATTATGGTCCCATACAAAGCACCATCATTTAATGAATCCAGTTTTAATTGTCCACTATGTAATGCATATTCACAACAACTATGGTGTAATGTGCTTAAAATATTTCCTAATGGAGGAAATACTCAGGCTCCTGAATTAAGACTATCACAATGCACTCATTGTCAAAAGTTAACGATATGGCTCAATCAAAAAATGATTTATCCAGATGTTACAGGAATCCCTACAGCAAATCCTGATATGGATAAAGACATAATTGATGACTACAATGAGGCGAGTTCTATATTAAATAAATCCCCACGTGGTGCTACGGCACTTCTGCGTTTGGCAATACAAAAACTTTGTAAGCAGCTTGGTGAGGAAGGAAAAAATATTAATGATGATATTGCCAACTTAGTTAAAAAAGGCTTGTCTCCAATGATTCAACAATCACTGGATGTTGTTCGGGTAATTGGTAATAACGCAGTTCATCCTGGTCAAATTGATCTAAAGGACGATGTAGTGATTGCAAATAAATTATTCAATCTGGTAAATATCATTGCACAAGTAATGATTTCGCAACCTAAAGAAATTGAAAAGTTGTATGGAGGTTTGCCAGAAAATCAAAAGAAAGCAATTGAGAAGCGAGACAAATCGTAGTACCATTGTGCCAGCTAACCAGTCGCTGCTGCTAATGACATCATTTGTAAACTGGTGAAATACGCTCAAATTCGACATATTTTCTTTGTAACTGGATTTCCAATTTGTGATGTCATTGTAATGAAAATCAATGGCAACGCCATTGATGAACCTCAACCTGACGTGGTAACCGCCGACGCGCCGTGAGTTTTGAGTGTTGTGGTTTCAAATTACAACTTACGTTACAAGAAGTTTTCGGCAAATCAATAAACATTTTCAACGCGCTGGAACGTTTGCACGCAGCTTAGTTCCAGTCCGTTAGGTTGCACAAAAGGAGGTCAAAAATGTATCAAGAGTTGTTTAAAGATTTTGCTTTGACAGAAGGCGAAGAAAAGTTATTGCAACACGCGGAGACTCCGCAGACTGCTCAAATATCACACGCAAAAGTTTTGTCTGATTTGTACACTATTAAAAAGAGTGAGAAATTTATTAAAGAACTGATCATATCAAATGAAAAATTATCCGTATCAAACGGTAAATATGCTCTTTCTTTAAATATGTTGACTGGTGCATTGGTTATTGTCGGAGTTCTTCAAATTATCGTCACATATTTAAGTGTAAAATAATTGTGCAACCTAACGAGTCGCTGCTGCTGCTGACGTTGCAACTGCTCACGCACCAAGTTTGCGATTGTTGAGTTATCAAATGACAACATACGATACGAAAGCACATTTTTATTTTACAAACTTAATTCCGCGCTCTGGAACGTTACCACGCAGGTTAGCTCCAGTCCGTTAGGCGGGCAACAATCATGACTTCAACAATTCCCGACGAAATCGCTATAGAGAACATTCTGGTAGGGCTCAGCAAAGCCCGTGCAGAATTCCTAGAGCTCCATCGACAAGTCACCGAATTACATCCGGAATGGGTTGCTAAGAATGACGCGCGCACCAATCTACTTGCAAAACCCGTGAACCACATTCTTATAGCGGCAGTAAACCTTCGACTCGTCCAGCGCGTTCTGCAGCAGGTTGCGTTTTGGCAGACCGAACTAATTTCTGACCTGAACACACCACAGTCAGTATATCCCGCCTATTTTGAGCAAAACACTTTTTACCGTTTTGGATTCTTCGTTTTTCTTATAACTAATATCGAACACGGGTTCCGAGCGATACAGCCGAAGGTAGTCCAGGGTGTCGACAGGCAGGCAGATCAACCTTTCGCCCATGTATACTCTACCTTATATCGTGCCGTACTGCCTGAAAACATCGCCGCCCAACACATTGAATTATTCGATTTTCTTAGAACATTGCGCAACACTATTCACAACAATGGTGTTTACTCGCCGACAAATCGAAAGGATACACGATTCGTGATCGCCGGCAAGACATACGATTTCGTAGTAGGACGGCGCGCGGAGTACTTCACGTGGCAGAATTTCGTAGAATGGCTTTCACACATTCGGGAAGCGCTATCTGATCTAATCAATTCACCTGCCGTAATGGGAGTGGATTATATCTCCGATGTGGCGAGTCATTCATGAAAGCGGGCCGTTGCCCGCCTAATCAGTCGCTGCTGCTGCTGAAGCCGACGTGTAAACCGCCGACGCACCTAAAACTTGAGTGTTGAGAAACGAACATACAACTTACGACAGAAATAGTTATCGGCGATTTAATAAACACTAACAACCCGCTGGAGCGTTTACACGCAGCTTAGTTCCAGTTCGTTAGCCACAAAACAACTTGGAGGAGAAAATGAATATAGACGAAGAAAAAATCGACGAGGTTGTTTTGGCATTGCTGCACTTAACAAGTTTTAAAGATGGCGAAATCAAGCGATCATGGAAATCTTACGATTGGTCTGTATTAAATAGACTTCACGAAAATGGTTTTATAAGCAATCCAAAAAGTAAATCTAAATCAATTGTACTTTCTGAAACGGGCGCGCAGCAAGCAGAAAAACTTTTCAACAAATACTTTAGTAAGACTGGCTAACCGGTCACTGCTAATGACATTATTTATAAACAGTTGAAATACGCTCAAATTCGACATATTTTTCTGCAGTTGGACTTCTGATTTGTGATGTCATCATTATGAAAAAGAATGGCAATGCCATTGATGAACCTCGCAATGACACGAAGTGTTCCTTCGGAACAATTTGTTTAGGTTTTTATGCGAAGCATTCATACGAAGAGATGCCCTTAAGAAAATTAGTAATTGAACAAATACAAGAATGAAACAAAAAATTCGCATAGCTTCGGGACAAGGGTTTTGGGGCGATCTCCAAACCGCTCCAATTGATCAGGTGCGCAAAGGTCCCATCGATTATATGATGCTGGATTATCTCGCTGAAGTCACGATGTCCATCATGCAGAAGCAAAAATTGAAGGATCCGAAACTCGGCTATGCGAAAGATCTGATTCCGCTTTTTGATGAGATTCTTCCGGATATTGTTAAAAAAGGAATAAAGGTTATAACGAACGGCGGGGGTGTAAATCCGTTGGCGTGCCGCGATGCGATCTTTGCTGTTGCGAAAAAGCACGACATCAAAAATTTGAAGATCGGTGTTGTGTATGGCGATGATATTCTTCCTGAGATCGATCATCTTGCCGCAAAAAATATTTTTCTTGATAACATGGAGACCGGTGAGAAACTTTCAACGGTTCGGCAGCATGTGATCAGCGCCAATGTGTACTTCGGTGCCCGATCTATTGTCGAAGCATTACATCAGGGTGCGCAGATCGTTATTACAGGACGCACGACGGATACCGGATTGACGCTTGCGCCGATGATGTATGAGTTCGATTGGAAATGGGACGATTGGAATAAGATCGCTGCGGGAACCATTGCGGGACATATTCTTGAATGCGGCGGACAGGCAAGCGGAGGAAATTTTAGCGGAGATTGGAGATCGGTTCCCGATTTGGCAAACATCGGATTTCCAATTGCAGAAGCATATCCGGATGGGAAATTTGTCATTACGAAACACGAAAACACCGGCGGACTTGTTTCGAGCGCAACGGTGAAGGAGCAATTGTTGTACGAGATCGGCAATCCGAAAAATTACATCACACCGGATTGTGTTGCTGATTTCACAACGATCCATCTTAAGGATATTGCACTACATCAAGTCGAAGTGACCGGGATTGAAGGAAAGCCGGCAACCGATTCTTACAAAGTATCGATGGCATACTTTGATGGATACACGGCGTTTTCTACGCTAACATATGCCTGGCCTGATGCACTTGAAAAAGCGAAAAAGGCAGATGAGATACTCCGGGAAAGATTGACGAATCTCGGATTGCAGTTCGATGAAATTCGGACAGAGTTTTTGGGATACGATTCATGTTTCGGTCCGCTTGCCCAACATGCGGAGTCGTTGAATGAAGTTGTTATGCGAGTTGGTGTGCGCGGAAAAGACAAAAATGCGATCGAGCGATTTGGTCGTGAAATTGCGCCTCTTATTTTAACGGGACCTCCTTCGGTGACGGGATTTGCCTCAGGAAGACCGAAACCGAGCGAAGTAATTGCGTATTGGCCTGCACTGATTCCCAAATCAGCAGTGACACCGAACGTGGAGGTAAGCGAATTATGAGCAATAATGAGATCCAAAATATCATTGTTGAAGAATTAAAAAAACATAGTGCCTCATATATCGGTATTTTTGGTTCATTTGCTAGAAACGAAATGCGGGAAGATAGTGATATAGATGTTCTTGTTGAGTTTCGAAGAAAAATGTCATTATTGGATTTTATTGGTGTTGAGCAAGATTTGTCAGAAATTTTAGGAAAGAAAGTTGATTTGGTTATGCGCGATGCCGTTCATCCTAAAATTTGGAATTATATTCAAAAAGATCTGCAAATTCTTTATCAATGAATAAAGATAACCAAGTTTATTTAGGACACATTCTTGAGTGTATAGATTCAATTGAGTCATACACTTCAAAAATTACTTTTGATGAATTTACTTCGAATAAAATGATCCAAGATGCTGTGCTTAGGAACTTTGAAGTAATGGGTGAAGCGGCGAAAAATCTTTCGAAGAAGTTTAGAGAAGATTATCCAAATATACCTTGGAAACGGATTGCGGGCTTACGTGATAAGTTAATTCACAACTACTCTGGTGTAAACCTCAAAACAATTTGGAATTCAATTGAAACGGAATTGCCCCCTCTCAAAAATTCTATAGAAAAATTATTGCTATGAAAATCCACCTCTTGCAAATAGCGCACGCGCGCTCCGGAGATAAAGGAGATACGGGGAACGTCGGAGTCATTGCCCGCCAGCCGGAATACTATGCCTTGCTGGTAAAATATCTGACGGAGGAGCGGGTGAAGACACATTTTGAAGGAATTTGTCTCGGTGAAGTGGAACGATTTGAATTGCCGAACATCGGAGCGTTGAATTTTCTGCTGCACAATTCGCTCGGCGGAGGCGGAACAAAGTCTTTAAAGAACGACGCACAAGGCAAAACACTCAGCAGCGTGATGCTGCGAATGGAAATGGAAATTGAGGAGAGGATTGAATAACGAATATCGAATATTGAATGATGAATGTTGAAATGGAAAAGAAATACGATTTAGAAGATAGGTTGATTGAATATACAGCATTGGCTGCCGAAATAATTGAATCTTTATCTCACAATAGATATGGGAATTATCTTGGAGACCAATTGATACGTTCAAGTATGTCTCCTGCGCTAAGTTATGGAGAGGCTCAAGCAGCGGAATCTAATGCAGATTTTATACACAAAATGAAAGTTGCCTTAAAAGAATTGCGTGAATCTTTTATCACATTAAAAATCATCCGACGTCACAAACTCTTGAAGAACGAAGAACGCCTTACAGTTGCGATTGACGAAACCAATCAACTGATTTCTATCTTTGTGAAAAGCATAGAAACTGCCCGAAAAAATCGTGGTAAAGGATAATAAAACACTTCGCAATTCCTGTCGTACGACAGGTTCAATATTCATAATTCGAAATTCTTAAAATATGTTTGAAACAGAAAAATTACAAATAAAAGAACTCACTGAAAGAATTAGTAAACTCCGGGGGTTTCTTTGACATCGACATCAAGCAGAGCGAAATAGATTCCCTCCAACAAAAAACCTCCGAACCCGGTTTCTGGAACAATAACATTACGGCGCAAAAAGTAGTGAAGGAGATCAATCAGCGGAAAGTGTGGGTTGATTCGTGGGCTGGTGTTCAACGATTGGTCGACGATGCACAAACGCTGATCGAACTTGCCGAAGAATCCGGTGACGAATCATTGCAAAAAGATATTGATGGGGAATTCGAAAAGATCAGGAACGGGATAGCCGAACTGGAATTCCGCAATATGCTGAGCGGAGTTGATGATAAGCGGAATGCCATACTGACCGTTCATTCGGGTGCCGGCGGAACCGAATCGCAGGATTGGGCGGAAATGCTCCTTCGTATGTATTCCCGCTGGTGCGAAAATAAGGGATATAAAGTTCTTCTAGCGGAACGTCAAGACGGTGACGGCGCCGGTATAAAAAGTGCCACACTCGAAGTGATCGGCGAATATGCTTTTGGTTATCTGAAAGCGGAGATCGGCGTTCATCGTCTCGTCCGCATCTCTCCGTTCGATGCGAATAAGCGCCGGCACACATCGTTCGCTTCCGTTTTCGTGTATCCCGAGATCGAGGATGACATTGAAATTGAAGTTAATCCGTCCGATGTCGAAATGGATACGTACCGTTCCGGCGGAAAAGGGGGACAGAACGTGAACAAAGTGGAAACAGCAGTTCGTCTGCGGCACATTCCGACTGGAATTGTTGTGGCATGTCAGGAAGAACGTTCACAGTTTCAAAACCGCGAACGGGCAATGAAGATGCTGAAATCGCGTTTGTATCAGTTAAAACGCGAAGAAGAAGAAGCCCGTCTTGCCGCTATTGAAGGGACGAAGAAGAAGATCGAATGGGGAAGCCAGATCCGTTCGTACGTGTTCCATCCGTACAACATGGTAAAAGATCATCGTACCGAACACGAAACGAGTGATACTCAAGGAGTAATGGACGGCGACCTTGATAAGTTCATCAAAGCATATTTGATGCAGTTCAGCAATCAAAAGGTTGCATAGCATGTCATCACTGTTCATCGCCCGCCGATTTTTGCAGTTCCAGCCGTCGGCTGAACGACGCCATTTCATTTCATTTGTTACGTCCATTGCGATCATCGGCGTAATGCTTGGAGTTGCCGCACTCCTCATTGCGTTGACAATTTTGGGTGGTTTTGAGAAAGAACTGAAAGAAAAAGTGATCGGATTCTCGACGCATATTCAGGTAGTCGGATTTCAAAATCAAACATTGAGAAACTGGGAAAAAGCGGAAGATATCCTCCGCACAAAGTTCTCTTCCATAACAATGGTATCGCCGTTTGTTACCAAAGAAGGAATGGTGAATTTTGGCGATGCGACAGATGGTGTTATCGTGAAGGGCATCAAAGGAGGGAAGGAATCCGGTATAAAAAAATATCTCGTTGAAGGAAATTTTCTCTTCGAAAAAATTCAGGAGGGACTTTACACATGCGTCATCGGAAAGAAACTGGCGCGGAAACTCGATGTCCGTCTGAACGATACGGTTCTGGTGTTCGGACTGCCGGGAACAGCACAAAATTTCATACAGCCGACGATTTCCGCTTTTGTTATTACGGGAATATATGAGTCCGGAATGTCGGAATACGACGATATTTATTTCTACACCGATCTGGAAGCGGCACAGCTTCTTTTCAATTTTTGGGGTGGAATTTCCGGGTTTGACATTATGCTGACCGATGTGAACCAAGCGGCGGATGTTGCGAAAGAGATCATGAGTGAATTGGGGTATCCGTACTACGCTAAAACATTGTTTCAATCATACCGCAATTTGTTCACCTGGATCGAGCTGCAGAAGGAACCGATTCCGCTCGTACTCGGACTGATTATCGCCGTTGCCGCCGTCAATATCATCGGCACACTTCTGATGCTGGTACTGGAAAAACGGAAACAGATCGGCATTCTGCGTTCCCTTGGTGCTTCGCAGCGGGAAATTAAAAGGATCTTTTTGATGCAGGGGATCGTGATTGCCGTTGTCGGAACGGTGTCCGGGAATCTCCTTTCGCTGATCGTTTGCTGGCTCCAGTTAAAATTCCAGTTCTTCTCCCTGCCGTCGACAATCTATTTTATGAGCAGCGTACCGATCTACTTCAGATATGAAAATTTTCTCATTGTCTCATTTGTCAGCATCACGCTCTGTGTATTAGCATCCTACATACCGGCTCATCTCGCATCCAGACTTGATCCGGTAAAAGCGATCCGGTTCAGTTGATGAATTATAAATTTTTCATAGCGAAACGGTATTTATTAGCCAAAAAAGAAGCGGGATTCATCACCATTATCTCACTTATTTCAATTGTTGGTGTTGCTGTCGGCGTTGCCGCGCTCATCGTGGTACTCTCGGTCTTCAACGGATTTAACAGTTTGGTGACGCAGATTCTTGTGGGATTTGATCCGCATGTAAGAATAGAAATGACGAAAAACATCGAACCGCAAGATGTTGATGCTGTCAAAAGCGTCATTGAGGAAAATAACCGTGTTACGGGAAGCGGTGCCTTCGTCAGCGGGAAAGTGATGGTCATTTCCAAAAAAATGACAAAAGTGATCTTTCTCCGCGGCGTAGAACCACAATCGCTTGCAAAGGTATCGGGAGTGAAAGAAAAGATCGTCATGGGAAATGCTGATTTCAACGCCGCAGGGGAAAATGAGCTCATTCTCGGTTTTAACCTTGCCGATAAAATGGGAGTGGGCATCGATGATACTGTATATCTCGTTTCCTCCGCCGGGGTGCAGGGATCGTTGATCAATCTCGTCGCTCCTTCAATATATGCGTTTCGTGTTTCCGGTATTTATGAATCGAACAACAAAGATTACGACGGTCTCTACGGATTCACATCGCTGCATTCGGGACAAAAGATATTTGCCTTGGATTCTTCCATCCACGGGATTGATATCCGGTTATCTTCGATCGATAACGCGGAATCTTTTGCCTCCGGATTGAAAGAGAAATACGGCGATAAGATTTTTGTACAGACATGGTTTGACCTTCATAAGGATCTGTATTCCGTGATGATCGTGGAACGGTGGACGGCGTTTGTCATTCTGGCTCTGATCATCGCCGTTGCTTCGTTCAATCTTCTTGGTTCGTTAACGATGACGGTGATAGAAAAAACCCGGGACATCGGCATTCTGAAAGCGATGGGAGCGAAAAACATCGATATCCAGAAAATATTCCGGCTTGAAGGAATGGTGGTTGGAATATTAGGATCGATATTCGGATTGGCAATAGGATATGCCGTCTGTATCGCACAGATCGAATACCAAATCTTTGCTCTTGATCCGACCGCCTACATCATCCCTGCCATACCGATCGATATGAGGATATCCGACTTTGTCATTGTTCCGTTGGCGACGATCATTTTATGTTATCTTGCCACTATTTATCCATCTAATCGGGCATCTCGATTGTTGCCGGCAGAAGCGATTCGGTGGGAGTGAACATGCTTTTAATTGCTGAAAATATTCATAAGCGATATAATGGTGGTGAAAAAACATCACTGGAAGTTTTAAAGGGAGTTTCACTTTCTGTTACTGAGAGGGAGATCGTCACTCTTGTTGGTCCATCAGGTGCGGGGAAAAGCACTCTGATTCATATCCTGGGTCTATTGGACAAACCATCTGAAGGAAATGTTTTATTTGATGGTGAAGACATCGTGCGGAAAAGTGATGAAACAATTTCATGGATAAGAAATCAAAAGATCGGATTTGTTTTTCAGTTTCACCATCTTTTGCCGGAATTCACAGCTTTGGAAAATGTCCTTATGCCGGCTCTCATTGCCGGTGAAACAATAAGTTCAAAAGTTGATAGAGCCAAATCCCTGCTTCTGGATGTCGGACTGTTCGATCGTGAACATCACAAACCTGCCGAGCTTTCGGGAGGCGAGCAACAGCGGGTCGCTGTCGCACGAGCCTTAATGAATTCTCCTAAAATAGTTTTTGCCGATGAACCTTCGGGTAATCTTGATTCAGAAAATGCAAATCTGCTCCATTCTTTGTTGTTCGAGATGCGTGAAAAGCACGGTCAAACGTTCGTCATTGTCACGCATAATAAAGATCTCGCCGCTCAGTCCGACCGCATTATTACTCTCGTTGATGGAAAAGTAGTTTAAGTTTTTATGTAACTCCTAAGTAACTCACATTGGGGCACCTCTAAAAACTGAAAGTGATTTCTTTTTTATCTGCGGTAATCAGCGAAATCAGCGGGAAATATTCTCCCGCAGATTACGTCCCGAAGTTTCGGGATTCGCAGAATAGGTTTTTAGAGATACCCATTGTGAGTTACTCTATTTGAGAAAAA
>Ga0209516_1000120_pt1 | contig 21895 bp, 23 predicted proteins | sample Napbiome12C3dose_FD_187716 | JGI IMG/M metagenome (GOLD analysis project Ga0209516, IMG submission 187716) | Groundwater microbial communities from S. Glens Falls, New York, USA - Naphthalene biodegradation metagenome 12C3dose (SPAdes) (version 2) ... | reverse complement strand
ATCTTTTGCCGCGTGCTTGGTTATATTAGCACCGCTCGAAAAAACGGTGTCTCGGCGTTCGATGCTATACGACGCGCTTTCGCCGGAAATCCATTCATTCCTAATCTAAATTACGCTGAATAGTTACCATCAATCAATTGTTGAAAGAAGGACACGAACTAGAATTTGCTATCATCAAAGGTGCGGCGGATAGATTACGTCCTGTACTGATGACTGCACTTGTTGCAAGTTTTGGATTCATTCCAATGGCGCTGTCACACGGAACAGGTGCTGAAGTTCAACGGCCGCTTGCCACGGTTGTCATAGGAGGATTAGTAACTTCAACACTACTCACATTATTTGTGTTACCCGTGGTGTATAGTTGGATTGAACGGAAGAACAAACATTCTACTTGACAAACCCCTCCACCTTAGTCGTATATTAGAACAATGAATTCAAAGAAGAAAAAAGAACTGATAAAACGAATCAGGTATGTGACTGGTCAACTTACCGCAATTGAGAAGATGATTGCTGAGGGAAAGGACTCTTCGGACATTTTTGTGCAACTGCGTTCGATAGAATCCGCATTCCGTACATCAATTGTTGAAACGTTCGAGACTGAACATCGGCTTGAACTTGCAGAGCGGATTGTCGAGGAATTAGAAAACTGCCCCGGCTCCTGCGAATATTGCAACCTTGTTGACACGTTGAAAAGAGACTTCCCAAAGTTGACATTAACACAGGTGCTCGATGGGCTGCATAGGATTAAAAAAAGGAGAAAGTGAATGAACAAGAAATCACTCGCCATCATTTTCATTGCAGTCGTACTGATAGGAGCGGGTTGGGGCGTCCACTTTCTAACTTCTAAATCGTCAGAGGATTCAACAACTCAAACTCCAAACAGCAAAACACAAATCGTTAATGTGGATGATGTTGTGAACGACCCAGAAAAATACATTGGCGTTATCGGTGTTGAAGGAACAATTGCAAAAGTGGATGAAACGAACTCGGTGTTCACGTTAGGTTGTGAAGATGTCTGCATCCTGATGCCTGTGAAGTTTAATGGACTTGTACCTAAAGAGGGAACAAATGTGATTGCATACGGTGAAGTGAAGAAAATTGAGGACAAATACATCTTTGTTGCACAGGAGATTGGAACAAGATGAAGAAAAAGATTTTCCTGTCACTAAGTTCGTTCTTTGCGGTGCTGGTGTTACACGCTTCGTACTCAATAGTGCAAACTAAGAGACTTGCAGAGCGCTGGGTGGAAATGAATGAGATAAATTACTTGAAACTTTATTTTGAACGCACGGAATATCTAATCGGCGCTTCTTATGCGCTGGCAATCGGATTCTCGGTGTATGCTCTTCTTCGATTTCTTAAAAGCCGAAAAGCGGGATTTACTGGTCTCGCCCGCCAGACATCGGTCGGGCTGGTTGGCGGCATAACATTGACGGGAGTTCTGTACGTTGCCGGATGTTTCCTGCTTGGATGCTGCGGTTCGCCGATGCTTGCTGTGTATCTGACATTGTTTGGATCATCATTCTTAGGATTTACAAAACCATTAATATTTGGTCTTACACTTGCTTCAATCGTTGTCGGATACATCTGGATAGAACGGAAGTCAGTTCCTGAGACAGATTGTTCAGAAGGAATCCATTGCGACTGTGAAGGAGAGAAAGAATGCAAACCGGAATAGGAACAAAGCCATTAGAGAAAATAAAAGACGAACTTCATGAGGGGATTTCGCTCGCCAAGTGTCGGAAGTGTGGATGCATGAAAGAAACTCTTGAAACACTTGGTAAGGCTCTTAAGAATGCTGGAGATCATTCTATTGATGACTTAGACGGAAATATTTCAAATTGGCAATTCAAGATGGAGCCGATTAAGTACGCCTGCCTCGGCTGCGAGTATTGTTTCCCTGCGGTGGCAATGAATGTTTTCAACCAAACATTTCCTGAAGCCGCACCTAAAGATGCGCTCGGATGTACTTTTGAAGTAAAGGAACAACACTGGCCGCCCGTTCCCGGAGAATACAAAGTTCTCTGTGAAAATGGAGAATGTCCGGTTGCAATCTCAACGCTTGGAAGTCCAGATTTAGCCGACAGGCTCGCTACATTTCGACCCGAAGAGGTTTGTATTGTCGGAAAAACAGAAACAGAAAACATTGGCATTGATAAGGTTATCAAAAACACGATTACGAATCGAGCAATTCGGTTTCTTTTACTCGCAGGTCACGACCCGAAAGGACACCTTCCCGGACAAACGCTCGTCAGTCTTCTATCCAATGGTGTTGATGAGAAGATGCGTGTAATTGGCTCGCATGGGAAACGGCCTATTTTGCGAAACGTATCTCTTGGTGAAATCGAATCCTTTCGGAAGCAAGTGCAACTCGTTGATTTGGTTGGATGCGAAGACATTGAGACCATTGTTGAAAAAATTAAGGAGTTACCTATGACTCACAAAACATCTGAGCCTCTGGCTGAGTGCGGATGTGCAAAGTGCAACGATGAAATTGTCTCGGTCGAAATCAGTGATGTATCCGTTGTTCAAGCGAAAGAGCCCTCCAAGATTCAAATGGACAAAGGTGGATATTTTGTCGTGTTGCCGCAAATGGAACAGCAAAAGATTCTCGTTGAACATTATGGTTACGATGATAAACTCCTAAGAAGGATCGAAGGTAAAGATGCAAGAATCCTGTACTGGACAATTGTTGAAAACAACTGGGTTACGCAACTCTCTCATGCCGCATATCTTGGTAAAGAATTTACCAAAGCCGAATTCTCCATCAAGCACGGATTCAAATATGTCCAAGATGGGGCATAGTTCAGTTCCTTGACCCAACAGTATCCAAAAATATCGATGGAAAAAATCGCCTAAATTAGAAAGATGTCTTCAACTTCAAACAGAGTGATCCGATTCTTGATGAGGCAAATCCGAACGGATCGTACTTCGACAGTGCTTTTATGCAGAAATAGTCATGCCATGAGTTTATTTTTTAGCAAATAATATTCTTCAAATTTTTACCAATCTATTCCCTAACTCATGGCATGACTTGTCCGAGCTATGAACGAACGGCGTATGTTGGATTGCGGTGGAGGATGTAGATGTTAAATGAAAGACTTGTCAAGTTTTCAAAACTTGACTGAGGGCATGCAAGTGGGGGTGAGTTTTCATATATTGAGGGTAATATGAAAACAAAAATCCTCACTCCCGTTTATCTTCTTATCTCTTCGGTAACGGTTCTTGTAATGCTCACAACATCGTTCGAGCTCTTCAACGAAAAATATCTTCCGTCATTTATGCTTGCACAAAAATATGCACTGCCAATCATTCTATCGGCAATGGCGGCAGCGTATCTCACGTTTTTTGAGCCGGAACGATTGCAGGATAAAAGAACAATGCTTGGCGCGAGAATCGGATTTGTGATAACGCTTGGAGTGTTTGCGTTTTATTTATTTACGCTGGACACAACAACAGTTTCGGGAATGACGCTTGCGGTGTATTGGGTGCAGTTGTTTGCAACGGCAGCAGCGACGATCAGTTTGTTCTTTAGACAGCGATAAATGTATCACATAATTTTTCCCTTCTTTCCTGATTTTTGTATATTCATTCAACAAATTATCAATTATTCATTATCAATTGTTTTATGATCCTTTCCGACAAAAAGATCCTCGAAGAAATGAAATTAGGCACCATCGTGATCAAACCGTTCAACCGAAAATTTCTCGGCTCCAACAGTTACGATGTTCATCTCGGGAAATATCTGGCGATGTATGAGGATGAGATTCTCGATGCAAAAGTGCACAACAAAGTGCGTCGCTTCGAGATTCCGGCAGAAGGGTTGATCCTCGTCCCGAGCAAACTCTATCTCGGCGTCACGGAAGAATACACCGAAACACATACTCACGTTCCGTTTCTCGAAGGAAAAAGTTCTATCGGTAGACTCGGAATTGATATCCACGCAACCGCCGGAAAAGGCGATGTCGGTTTCTGCAATACATGGACACTCGAAATTTCCGTCCGTCAACCCGTTCGCGTCTATGCCGGTATGCCGATCGGACAGTTGATTTATTTTGTCGTTGATGGCGATATTGAAGTGCTCTATAACAGGAAGAAGAACGCCAAGTATAACAAGCGCACCACCAAGCCGGTGGAAAGCATGATGTGGAAGAATTTTAAGAAGTAAGGTTACTTAAGTTGACCGTTCTCTTATTGTATGCTGGATTTTGAGTTGTTTTAGGAAGTCAACTAAGAGCAAGAAATTACGTAACACCGAACAAAGTCAAGAGAACGGTCAACTCAAGTAAGGTTACCTGTATCCGAAGTGATGGATAAATGGCATTGAACACCTGTAAATCGGACAGTTTTATCTTTTTGCTTGTGAATGCCTCTTCGATTACGCATATTACTTCAACATTTACCATTATCATTAGGATTATTCAATGCCTGAACAAAAATATGAGGTTCAAGCAACCTCCCAGCAATTTGAAGTCGTCAAGAGCATGGAAAATTTTGTTGCCGACAATCTCAGTTCCCTTTTAAAACCGGTCGCAGAAAGCTGGCAGCCGTCAGATTTTTTTCCCGATATGCGGGCGGGAAACTGGAAAGAAGAACTGACCAATTTCAGGAAACCAGCACAGGAATTACCCGACGATGTTCTTGTGGTTCTTGTCGGCGATATGATCACCGAAGAAGCTCTGCCGAGTTATCAAACGTGGCTCAACAGATTTGCCGGCATCGCCGATCCGACCGGTACGCATTTAGGAGGATGGGCGCGGTGGAGCCGCGGATGGACAGCAGAGGAGAACCGGCACGGCGATATACTCAACCGGTATCTTTATCTCACCGGAAGAGTAGATATGCGTGCAATCGAAACGACGATCCACCATTTGATCAACAACGGCTTCAACACCGAAACGGGAAACGATCCCTACCTGGGATTCATCTATACCTCCTTTCAGGAACGGGCGACAAAAATCTCGCACCGCAATGTCGGCGTGCTGGCAAAAAAAGCTGGCGAAGAAAAACTTCACAAGATGTGCGGATTGATCGCGGGAGACGAAGCACGTCACGAAAAAGCTTACAAACTGTTCATGTCGAAGGTGTTCGAACTCGATCCGAAGAATGCCATTCTCGCCTTCGCCAAAATGATGAAAATGAAAGTGGCGATGCCCGCAACAATGATGTACGACGGAAAAGATGTCAACATCTATACAAAATTTTCGAATGTTGCACAAAAGATCGAAGTGTACACGGCAAAAGATTATGCCGAGATCATCCAGCATCTTGTTGATGAATGGAAGGTTGCCGGTCTGCAGGGATTGTCCGATGCAACGGCGAAAGCGCAGGATTACCTTTGCACGCTTTCCGATCGCTACGCTAAACTCGCTGACCGAATAAAAATTTCCGGAAGTGCGCAGTTCAGTTGGATCTGTGACAGGGAGATTTCATTGAATGATGACCGGCCGCTTTTGCAGGGCGCGTAAGTTTTTTATTTCCGGACTGTAACTATTCATCGAATAATTATTTTCTCTACGAGTCGTAGACATTACTTGCTGTTACTTTCTTTCCGAGAAAGTCCCGCCGTTTAGATCCCGCTAAGTTGGCGGGATCCAGAAAGCGGGAAAAGTAACCAAAGTCCCGCTGTACGGGATGCCGCTCATTAATATTTTATGGTGGCGGCAAAATCTTTTCGAAATCGTAACGCACGAATCAATCCCCACCGCTTATCCCGACAATTTCTGTGCATCAAACGTCTGCAAAGTTTCAATTGAAACAATGTTCACAGAAATTCCCGACTGCCTTATGTAAATGCCAGCGCGTTGGCGGGCAGGGAAACGCTTCGCTTGATTCTTCCCATCGCACATCGCCGACGATTTCGATCCCTGCACACAAAAACCGGTTTGATGTACACCATATAATAACATCAATGGATAGCCGTATGTTTATAACATTCCTAAAAAATCACTGAGTAGCGCGTTCAATGCGCCTGCGGCGTACTTTTTTCAGAAAGTAACTCGAAATCTTCAATTTTTAACCTCTTGATTTATTTGAGGTTACAACGAGTTACTTAGGAGTTACTCCGGACTTATCAATCGTGCTACCACGTTCGTCATCATCTCTTTTTCTTTATGTTTGATGGATCGCCGCAATTGAACCTTCCAACGATTTATTTCTTTCCCGTCCAAACAAACCCGACGCGCCGAATTTTTCTCTCATCTTTTTGATGATCTTTTGCGCATCAGCATAATTCATTTTATACGACGCTTTGCGTTTACTCTTTTTGAACGTAATGCGTTCGTGGTCGTAATCGTCCAGTATATCAAGAGCGTTGGTGTAATCACTCAAGACTTTAATAAGTGATTGTGTTTCATCGGTGTTCAATGCTTTCGATGAAACAACACGTTCAATAAGTTTTATCGTTTTTTTGAGATCGGTGAATTTTTCTTGCGCTTCTTTCAAACGTTGTTCATTAATAGCATATCCTTTGACTAAATATTCTTTCAACACCGTGTTAGCCCAAAGCCTAAACTGCGTGCCTCGTTTAGATTTTACTCGGTATCCAACGGAGATAATAACATCAAGATTAAAATAAAGTGTTCGATATTCTTTTCCATCCTTGGCAGTTGTCAAGTATTCCTTGACAACTGAATCTTTTGTCAACTCACCTTCTTTGAAAAGATTGGAAATATGCAAACTGATATTTTGTTTCGTTTTCCCAAAAAGAATGGACATTTGTGCCTGCGTCAACCACACTGTTTCTTCTTCCAACCGAACATCAATTGCAGTTTCCCCTTCGGTTGTTGTATAGATAATTATTTTGCCTTTGTTGTCCATATTTTCTCGCTTGTTTTTCTGTAAGTTATTCATTCACAACCGAACAATCAAAAAGGAAATCAAAATGAATCCTTCGTTGCCTCTCTCCTGTTTTTACATTACTTTCTAATACAATAAATCAGAAGATTGCTTCATCGTCCCGATAGAAAACACCTGCCGTCAGGCGGGTGGGGACTTCTCGCAATGACTTCATAAATTTAACAAGGAGTTTTTATGAAACCCTCAAAACTATTTCTTCTTTTTTCACTGTGCCTTTTTATTTTTGCACTTGCTTCATCCCAAACCAAACGCCCAATGCAACTGGAAGATCTTTTCACGATTCAGCGTGTCAGCGACCTGCAGCTTTCTCCCGACGGAAAAACGGTGGCGTACGTTGTCGGCGTTGTTGACAAACCGGCAAACAAGATCAATACGGATGTCTGGCTCATTCCAACTTCTGGCGGTGAATCAAAACAGTTGACGAATTCACCGAAGCATGACCGCCATCCCCGCTGGTCGCCGGACGGAAAGTGGATCGCCTTCGAATCCAACCGCGGCGGTTCGTTCCAGATCTATCTCATCAACGTGCAGACGGGCGAAACCAAACAACTGACGAACATCTACACCGAAGCCACCGGTGCGATCTGGTCTCCCGACGGTAAAAAGATCGGCTTCGTTTCTTCTGTCTTCCCTGAGTTCTCCGACAAACCGTATGCCGAAGCCGATGCGCTGAACAAGCAAAAACAGGAAGCACGGGATAACAGCAAAGTGAAAGCCCGGATGATCACCAAACTGCTCTACCGACACTGGGACAGCTGGGTGGACGATAAACGCCAGCACGTTTTTGTCATCAATGCGGATGGAACAAACCCGCGGAACGTTACTCCCGGCGACCGGGATGCCGTGCCGACATCATCAACATTTTCCACCGGCGATGATTTTTCATTCTCTCCCGACGGGAAAGAGATCGCGTACACCGCAACACCAATTCCCGTCCGCGAAGAATCATGGAGCACCAATCACGACATCTACACCGTGAATCTTGAAACCGGCGAACGAAAACAGATTACGACGAACGCCGCCGCCGATGTCTTCCCGCAATATTCTCCGAACGGGAAATACATCGCGTACCGCGCACAATCCCGCGCAGGATTTGAAGCCGACCGCTGGCAGTTGATGCTGTACGACCGCACAACGGGAAAATCGCAAAGTCTCACGGCAAAATTCGACTCGAACGTTGATGCGTTCGTCTGGGCAAAGGAGAGCAAAACGCTCTATTTTGACGCGGAAGAAAAAGCGAACAAACCCCTCTGGTCTGTCGGCATCAACGGCATGGTGAAAAAAGTGTACGACAATGCCAATAACGGCGATGTGAATGTTTCCGCCGACGGTAAAACGATCATCTTCGCTCATCAAACAATGTCCCGGCCTGTGGAAATCTGGACGGCGAACAGCAACGGCACAAATGCAAAACAACTTACGCGGGTGAACGATGAACTGTTCCGTCATATCGAATTCAGCGAACCGGAATATGTGTGGTACGAAGGAGCGAACGGAACAAAAATCCAGATGTGGATCGTGAAGCCGCCGTTCTTTTCCGCCTCTGGCGGAGATGCAAAGAAAAAATATCCGCTCGTGTATTTGGTGCATGGCGGGCCGCAAGGAGCGTTTGGTAATTCATGGTCGTACCGCTGGAACCAGCAGCTCTGGGCAGCTCAAGGATATGTGCTGGCGCTTCCCAATCCGCGCGGTTCAACGGGATTCGGTCAGCAGTTCACCGATGAGATCTCGAAAGACTGGGGAGGAAAAGTCTTTACCGATGTGATGAACGGTGTCGCCTACATGGAAAACCTACCGTACATCGACAACACAAAGATGGCGGCAGCCGGGGCAAGTTACGGCGGATATATGATGAACTGGTTCCAGGCACACACGGACAAATTCAAAACATTGATCACGCATTGCGGAGTGTATAATTTTTATTCGATGTACGGTGTGACGGAAGAAACCTGGTTCGATGAATGGGAACACGGCATTCCGTGGGAAACGTCGGATTTTGACAAATTCTCGCCGCATAAATACGCACAGAATTTCAAAACGCCGAATCTTATCATCCACAACGAGCTTGATTTCCGCGTTCCGGTCGGCGAAGGATTGCAACTGTTCACCACGCTGCAGCGCAAGGGAGTTCCGTCCAAACTGCTCTATTTCCCGGATGAAGGACATTGGGTGTTGAAGCCGCAGAATTCCGAGTTGTGGCACAATACGATTTTTGATTGGTTGAAAGATTATTTGAAATAACAGTCATCCTGAGCGAAGCAACTGAGTCGAAGGATGAAGTAAGTTAAAAGTGCAAAGTGAAAAGTGGAAAGTTGAAATAAAAAATTCAAAATTAATGTGAGACTTTTATGGCAATTCCTGATTTTCAAAGTTTAATGCTACCACTGCTTCGTTGTCTAAAGGATGGTAAAGAACACGCTATGTCTGAATTGAGAAATGAATTGTCAAATCAATTTGATCTAACACAAGAGGAACGCAATGCAAAACTTCCAAGCGGTGTTTCTAAAGTTATTGATAATCGAGTTGCTTGGGCAAAAGCTCATCTCAAAATGGCTCAATTGATCGAATCAACAAGACGAGGATACACAAAACTTTCTCCGAGTGGATTAAAATTCTTGAACAACCATTCAACAGAGTTAAATTTAAGAGTATTGAAAACAATTCCGGAATATATTGAAGCTTCTAAAGGTTGGACGGTAAAAAAAGAAGAAGAGAAAAAACGCGAGCCAGAGGATCAAACACCCGAAGAAATTCTTGAATCTAGTTACCAAAACATTCGAGGCACACTTGCACAAGAGATGCTTACCAAAGTAAAATCATGCTCTCCGCAATTCTTCGAACAACTCGTCATTGATTTATTGGTTAAAATGGGATATGGCGGAACATTACGCGATGCACGCGCCATCGGCAAAAGCGGCGACGGAGGAATTGATGGCATTATAAAAGAAGATAAACTTGGCTTAGATGTTATCTATGTTCAAGCAAAACGATGGGAAAATGTTGTTGGAAGACCTGAACTACAAAAATTTGTCGGTGCGCTTGCCGGACAGGGTGCAAAAAAGGGAATTTTTATTACTACTTCCGATTTCACTTCGGATGCATTGAATTATCAACCAAAAAATGAAACTAAAATTGTTCTCATTGACGGCGAGCAACTCGCCGAATATATGATGGATTACGATGTCGGCGTTTCTAAAGATCGTAGTTACGACATCAAAAAAATTGATTACGATTATTTTGAGGAAGAATAGTCGTCAATAAAAAACCTAAGGTGGTCGCATATTGTGACCACCTTAAAAAGTATATGAAAAAATCTATTACGATCATCCCTGATGAATCTATTGCGCGACGAATTCTTTTTATTCGCGGACAAAAAGTGATCATTGATTCAGACCTTGCACTACTTTACGGTGTTTCTACAAAGTATCTAAAACAGCAGGTTCGGCGTAATTTTGAGCGGTTTCCTGCTGATTTTATGTTTGAATTGACCGAACCGGAAAAAAACGAGGTGGTTGCAAATTGCAACCACCTCTCGAAGTTGAAATTTTCTCCGTATCTTCCATTTGCTTTCACAGAGTACGGCGCATTAATGGCGGCAAACGTGTTGAATAGTACCAAAGCAATTAAGGTGAGCGTACAAATAGTCCGCACGTTTGTTCGTTTACGACAAATGCTTGCTTCAAATGAAGAACTTGTTCGTAAATTAGAATCCCTCGAAAAGAAATATGATGAACAATTCAAAATGGTTTTTGAAGCGATCCATCAAATGCTTATTCTGCCGGGGAAGCCAAAACGTTCGTTTGGATTTACGGTTGAAGAACCAAAAACATTCTATCAAACGAAGAAAAGAAAATGACGACATTCAATTCCAGATTACTTTTAATTCAAAAAAAATCCAACTCTCTTCTCTGCGTCGGTCTCGACACGGATGTAAAGAAGATTCCCCCGCATCTTCGATCAAAGAAGAATGGGATTCTGGAATTCAATAAACAGATCATTGAAGCAACAAAAGAGTTAGTGTGCGCGTACAAGATCAACTTTGCATTCTACGAAGTGATGGGAAAAGAAGGCTGGGCGATCATCGAAAAAACACGAGCAATGATCCCTTCTTCCCTCATCACCATTGCCGATGCCAAACGCGGGGATATCGGCAATTCATCAACCTATTACGCCAACGCGATTTTGAATGAAATGGAATTCGACAGCATCACCGTTGCGCCGTATATGGGAAAGGATTCTGTTGCACCGTTTTTACAATGGGAAAACAAAGGGGTCTTCCTTCTCGCCCTCACTTCCAACGAAGGGGCATTCGATTTTCAGTATAAAAAAACGGGAACGCGCCGATTGTTTGAAGAGGTAATAAAAACATCGCAACGGTGGACGGCAAACAATAATCTCGGATTTGTTGTAGGCGCAACAAAAGCGCAGGATATGAAAGCTGTGCGAAAACTTGCGCCGACTTCGCCATTGTTGATTCCGGGAATCGGCGCACAAGGAGGAAGTGTTGAAGAGACCGTGCGATTCGGCTGTGACAAGAACGGATACAATGCAATCATCAATGCAAGCCGAAACATCATTTACGCATCGAACAGAAAAGATTTTGCCGATGCAGCGCGAAGCGAGGCGTTGAAGTTGACCAATGAAATAAATTTTTTCAGGAACAAATACTTTTAATTTCATTATGGCAGGTCGGCGTTAACGCCGACCTGCCCTTGCTATACTTATGCACGAAGACCTTCTTCAACATATCTGGTCAAAACAATTGTTCGATGCAACACGGCTCGTTACCACCGATGGACGAGCTGTTCGTATTTTGGATGCAGGAACATTGCATCGCGGAAGTGGACCGGATTTTCGGAATGCGAAAATTGAGATCGGCGGAACGACATTGAGCGGCGATATTGAATTCCACCGCACGTTTGATGATTGGAATTTGCACAATCACCAGAACGATCCGAACTACAATTCCGTCATTCTTCACGTTGTACTAAAAGGAAGTGCGCAAAAAACTCCATCACACAGCGGGCGTAGTATTCCGACGATCGTATTAGAATCGTTTCTTCATTCTTCCATTGAAAAAATTGTCGACCAACTTTCACGCGAAGAATATTCATTACGCAAGAATGAAATTAAATGCGCAGCACTCAATGATTCGATAGACGCGGGATTGCTTCAACAATGGATTCGCACGCTGTATCGCGAGCGATTGCAGGAAAAAGTTCTGCGTCTGCACGAACGATTGTGCGATATTATTATCACCCAGCAACGCATCATCGGCGAACCGCGTCCGCCGTACAATGAAATGGTTGACGATATTCCTCTGCCTGACGCAAAGATTGACAAACAACTCTTCAAACAAAAAATTGCGTGGGAGCAATTGTTATACGAAGAAGTGATGGACGGATTCGGATACTCAAACAACCGAGCGCCATTCCGGAAACTTGCTGTGAATGTTTCGTTGATTTCGCTGATGACGCAGGTAATGATTTCACAAATGGCGCAGATGAAGAACGCAGATAGGAAAGAAATTTCTGCACTTGAGATTGAAGCGATATTGTTCAAAGCATCGGGGTTGTTGCCTGCGTTGAATGAAGTGAACGATCAGAATTCGAAAGTGTTCATCCACCAGATGCACGCAGCGTGGAATGAACTTCCCAAAAGAATGTCCATTTCACCGATCCATTCGACAGAATGGAATTTTTCTCCGACGCGTCCGTCGAACTTTCCCACCATCCGCATCGCCGCCGCCGGCGGATTCCTCTACAAATTGCTGTACCAGTCATTGTTCAAATCGATCATTACATTGGTCGGCGGCAAATATTCGTCCCCCGGGTCAAAAATGGAACAGTTGCTGATTCTTCTGGATGCCGGAGATGATCCATTTTGGAATTTTCATTATTCATTCACCGAAGCCGCACACAGGAAGCACGTGATCCTCGGCGATTCAAGAAAATACGATATTATTGTGAACACCGTTGTTCCGTTCGTTGCACTCTATGCTAAAATTTTCGGGAAGGATAATCTTGCAGAACACGTTTTAAATATTGCGATTGAATTGCCGCTTCTTGAAGATAATTTGATCCTGCGCGGGATGAACAAACAACTTATTAAAGATACATTAAAAATCGAGTTTGCGTATCAGCAGCAGGGATTGATTCAATTGTATAAAAAATATTGTGTTGCTGAGCGATGCGGAGAGTGTGAGGTTGGAAAAGTTGTATTTGAAAAAAGTAGTAGTTGAAAGTGATATAAATTTACGGTACATATCCCAAAGGGATCGAGACTGTGTCAAAAGTCATTTTTCTTTGGTAGGCGCAACCTTCAGGTTGCGTTTTCAATTCAATTTCGCAATCTAAAGATTGCGGTTACTGACCAATCAAGAGTTTTTACACAGTCTCGATCGCTTTGCGACAGGAGTTGATAAGGCAATTCTTAGTTAAAAAACGAAATAAACGTTTGCCTTGCGGGACGTTTCGCATACCCAAATCGGGTGGATATACGCCATAATGCGTAATTACAAGAGTTATGCGCCATTTCACTTGTCCAATAACAAACCATCATAAGGAGAAATCACAATGAAAAGAATTGCCGCTTATATCGTCGGACTTGCATTCTTCGCGACCTTCATCGGCTGCTCTGAAGAACCACTCAGCGTTCGCGTACACAATCAACGCTCCACCAAAGCAAACGTTCAAATAAAACCATCATCAGGGAGCACAATTAATCTAAATGATGTCGCTCCCGGACAAGCCACCAACTATCAGAATATCTCTGAAGGTCGTTGTGAGGCAACCGCATCGATTCAGAATGAGTCGGTCTCGCCAACGACGACATTCACTGCTGCAAACGATTACAATTACACTGTGGTGATTGTCAGCGGTAATCCCCCGACACTCAGAATTGACTCGGGGAACAAGTGACCACTTTGTTAATGACGTGAAACGGCGCATAACACGCCAAACAACGACGCTCCCTTTATGATAGAGAACAGTTGTGGTCGCTCAATGCTTTTGCTCACGAGAAATTTGGCGCTTGATAGTTCGCAAAAGCAATGCGTTGTTTGGCGAGACGTTATATGGCATTGCGCCCTTTGATTACTAGACCTAATGTGAGAACATAATAAGATGAAAAATCACGTACTCAACAACGTTTCACTCGTCAATGGTGTATTCGGGAAGGATTTGGTACTGTTTGATTCAGTCAAGACGGGTGAAATCGTGCTTGATCCGATGTGCGGCAGCGGAACGCTCAACGTTGAAGCATCTCTGATAGGAATTGACTCTATTGGACTCGATGTTAGTCCCTTTTGCCGGCTTATGACTTGTGTGAAGTGTGAAAGTTTTTGGAACCACACTTAATTAAGAATCCAAATGATGAAACTTGGCACGATTCGGTAATTGAGATTTGGGAAAACAAAAGCAAATGGAACCAGCTTTACCTCGCGCCGGAAAAAGATTAGAGTTGACATTGAACAGGAGGCTCCTTAGGTTCCTCCAGATTTATAGCAAGGAGGAAACAAAATGTCACTCAAAGCAGAACAACGGCTTGATGAATTCTTTTTCACCGAGATCGAACCACGAATTTATACAACAGGTGCTTTTCTTGTTCCAATGGAAATTAGAATGGGAAACAAGACAAGATTTGTTTGGGTAGTGGATGAATTCTCCGATGACACTTATTTCGATGGAGAATTATGTTCATCTCATGTTTACGCAAATAAAGTAGAAAATCTGTTGAACGAGTCTTGAAGCGAGAAAGGAGAACCGATGACGACAAAGACACTCACTGCTGTCTTACATAAAGAAGATGATATGTATGTTGCGGATTGTCCTGAGGTTGGGACTATTAGTCAAGGCTATACGATCGAGGAAGCATTGGCGAATTTGAAGGAAGCAACAGAACTTTATCTTGAGGAATTTCCCTTACCTAACATTGGGAAAACCCTCTTTATACGAAGTATGCTCCGCACAACCTTCGAGGCAACAGTTAATTGCCTAATCTGAGAACCGTTTCAGGTGCAGAAGCAGTTCGTGCCCTTGAACGTCTTGGTTTTAGAAAAGTTCGTCAGCGCGGGAGTCACGTTGTAATGAGGAAAGAAACACCTCAAGGAGCGGTAGGTTGTACCGTTCCTTTGCATAAAGAATTGAAGATTGGAACGATTCAGGGAATTCTTCCTCATGGTATATCTTTCGTTTGAATAGAGTATTATTTCTCGCAAAGACGCAAAGTCGCTAAAGAATATTTGAACATAAATTTTGCGTCTTCGCGGCTTTGCGAGAGGGACTTATCCTTGGAGTTTCTTTTTCAAAATCTCATTCACCACTGAAAGTTCACAACGGGGCGGCGTGCTTTTCGGAAACGTCACGTGGCATTGCGTTGCTGCATTCCGCCAGCATCGCCAAGAAGCCGGCACACCTGCCAAAGCACGCTGTTTGTGCGGCGTGCAGGCACTGGAACAAGGTTTCGGCAATAGCTATCTTGACTACACTCCACAGGATCCTGCGGTCTACGACCCGTAGGGAGAAGTCGCTACACCGACGGCTCCGCAGTTGGAGATAACTGTCGCTCGATGGGACTGGTTGTTTTATCACTGCCCCGCCACGGCGGGGCGCGCACACTATCTTTACCACAATGGAGGCTTTATGGAAACAGATAGACTCTACAGAGTCTTGTTCTATGTCGGGAGCGGATGGAATTTTGCCATTGCCATCACCCTTTTTGTGTTAACAGGCTCGCTCCCTTCCATCATCGGTATCGAGCCGCCGCGCTACCCGATTTTCATTCATTTCAACCTGACGTCGATCTTCTTCTTCGGGTGTATTCAGTGGATCATTGCCCGCGACCTTCACGGCCACCGGAGCTTCGTCAAACTGCTCATGTGGGCGAAGCTGGCAATGGGAGCCGTCTTCTTCTATTCAATTCTTCTCGACGCGCCGGCGAAGGCATTGATGGGCTTTCTCGCTCCTGGTGTGGCGCTAGACGTGATCTTCGGATTGATCTATTGGAGGTTCCTGATTTTCAGCCGCCCGAAGGTTGCCGTCTGATTCTCCAACGCCTGTCGTACGACAGGCACGTCTTTTTTACAAAGCACGCTCTATTCAATTAAATACTCGTCCCTTAAAAAGTAAGAAACCTTGTCAAGGTTTATTGATCAACAACGAAACAGCGTCCAAATTTTACAGATCTAATTACATAATCCCGACAGGTCGGGATTGTGCTGATGAAGACTTTTTAAGGATCAACTAAATACTCTTAACAAAAATTGTAGTTTTTGGAACTACCCTCTATTCAAATGCCTGATTTCTTATCATCTTCGTCATATCGTACGGCGCAGGATCTCCACCGAGATATTTGTGGAACCAGTCCAGATGCGCATTGTAATAGAGCGGCATCGATTTGACATTGCTGGGCCAATGTCCGTCGTTCGGAAAGACGATGAGGCGCGACGGAACGTTCATCCGCTGAAGGTCGGTGAAGAATTCCAGGCTTTGTGTGTACGAAACACGATAATCTTTTTCTCCGGTGATCACCATGCACGGGGTTTTGAAATTCTTCACAAAATTATTCGGCGACCATCGTTCATACAGGTCGCTCTCCCACGGTGTGCCGCCCAGATCCCATTCCGGGAACCACAATTCCTCCGTCGTACCGTGCATCGCTTTTAAGTTGTACACTCCCATCATGGCGGCGATGGCTTTGAAACGTGTGGTGTGTCCCTGAAACCACATCATCATATATCCGCCGTAGCTCCATCCCATTGCTCCTATTCTGTCTGCATCAACAAATGGAAGTTTAGAGAGCGAATCGGTCACTGCCATCACATCGTCGTACACTTTTCCTCCCCAATCTTTAGAGATCGCTTCGGTGAATTCCTGTCCATACCCCGTTGATCCGTGCGGATTCGGGAATGCGACAATATAGCCTGCACCGGGATAGACCTGCCAGTCGCCGCGGAACGCATCCGCCCATTGCGACTGCGGTCCGCCGTGCACGTTGAGGATGAGCGGATATTTTTTCTTTCCATCGAAATTGAACGGCTTCACGATGAACGTGTGGATCTTTTTGCCTGTCGGAGAATTGATCCACATTTCTTCGGCAGACCGGATATCGACGGCATCTTCAACCGGTTTATTGAAGAAGGTCAACCGCACCAGATTCTTTGCAACACCTTTGTCGATCGTCGCTTTCCATATTTCCACCGGTTCTCCGGCAGAACGGCGCGTATAGACGACCGTCTTTCCGTCCGGAGCAATCTCAACTGCATCGATCGTCTTTGCATTAAGCACCTGTGTGATGGTCTTTGATTTGAGATCGACAGCATAGAGCGGAACATTCCCCTGCACCTGCGCCGTAAAATAGATTGTGCGGGAATCGGGCGACCATTGGTACGAGTTGACCCAATTGTCGAATTTCCCTTCCGTGAGAATATCAATCTTCCCTGTCGCGCGTTCATACACGGCAAGACGGATCAAATCGGATTCATAGCCGGGAATTTTCTGTGTTTTGAATGCAATGTACTTTTTGTCGGGAGAATACACAGGATCATCATCGTACGCGGTGTTGGCTTTTGTAATGTTTTTTGCTTCACCGCCGCTAATGGAAACCAGGAACAAATCCTTGTTGGTCGATGTCGCTTCCACCTTGTCATGATTGGAAACGAAACAGATTTCGTTTCCTTCCGGTGAAAAGACCGCTTCTCCCATGCCGTATCCCGGTGCATCATAATCGCCCGGTGTCAGATCGGCGTGCGTCTTCGTTTCAAGATCAAAATAAAACGTGTGCGTGCGTTTCCCATCCTGCCACGAGGTCCAATGACGGTAGAGCAGACGATCCGCCATGTATGCCTGTATCGGTCCTTTCTCCTTTGCTTCATTTGTTTTTTTGTTCATGGCATCATCGGCGCCGTATTCGGGATACACATCACTGGCGAAGATCAATCCTTTTCCCGTCGGGGAAATCTGAATGTTGGAAACACCGGTGGAAATATCTGTCAGTTGTTCCGGTTCACCCCCTTCCAGCGGAAGTTTCCACGCCTGCATACCGTTCTTTCTCGACGAAAGAAAGATCAGCGATTTCCCGTCCGGCATCCATTTTGGAGAGTTATCCACCGCAGGATTGGAGGTGAATCGACGCAGATTGGTGCCGTCGATGTTCATTACGTACAGCTCGGAATTAGTCTTTCCTTTTTCGAGATAACTTTCGGTGACGGCAAAGGCAATTCGCCTGCCATCAGGAGAGATCTGAACGCCGGTAACAGATTTCAGTTTATACAGATCGGCAATGGTGAACGGTTTTTTCTGGGCGACGATCACCATCGTCGTACAGAGTAATAAGAGAATGAATTTTTTCATGGCACTAACCCTTTCTTGATTGATTTGGAAACTATAGTAAAAATCATTCTCTTAAAAAGCTACTATTTCTTATATTTTATTATGAACTGGCTGCTTCAAATAGAGAATGAACTTCGGCGAAAACAGCCGGGAGAAAATCCGGGACGCACGCGCACCATCGCCCGCCGCATCGCCGGGATTGCGCTTCAGCACTTCTATAAAAATCCGTCAGAAGATTTTCTTCGGCTGCTTCAAACTGCAGTGAACGATGCTTCATTGCCAAATGAAGTCCGCACAGCAATTGAACGGCTTGCAGCCCGCCTCGATGCAAATTTCAATTCTCCTTCCGTTGATCCGATCAATGACGCTATGATCGTTGTTGAGTTTGTGAAAAAGCAATTGACAATGGATAACTGATGGGCATCTCTAAAAACCTAAACAAATTGTCATTGCGAGGGAGGAACGACCGAAGCAATCCCTTTCTATTACACAGAAACGAAGATTGCTTCGCTTCGCTCGCAATGACGACACTGTTTTTAGAGATGCCCTGATGTTACGCAGTTAAAAAATTCGCCTAATAAACTAAGTTCGTCATGCCCGAATGCTTTAATCGGGCATCTATAAATGGATTCCCGCCTAAAACATGCGGGAATGACGGGTGTTTTTTTCCGTTCTGCGTAACATCGGTGGATAATTGAAAATTGACAATGTGTCGTTGTGCTATTGTCATTTTTTGGTACTGGTACATTTTGAAATTAATTGTAAGCCGAATCTTCGATTCGGCAGGCGAGACGAAGTCTCACCCTACATTATAACCCAAAATTCACCACCACCCAATTTCCCATTCCGACCTGTTTTTCGTACATTACATCGTGAATTCAGAAAAACCATATTGCGTTCTGCTCTATCATGAAGAGCATATCATTATTCGTATGAGTGCGTTCCACATCGGGCATTGTGTTCATTGCGGCACGCCGAGCGAGCGGCACGTGAACTGCGCCAATCTGGACTGCCATAAACAGCATTTTCAATGTGAAGCATGTGAACAGAACACCCGCCGATCGTGCAGTGCGGAATGCAAACAGGCTTCCCGCTCGCCGAGTCTCAGCCAAAGGCTGATGCGCCTCTGGCGCAGAGTCTTCAACCACGAAATCCCCATACCCGCATGACCCAACGAACAATCGACAACCCGTACCGCGGATTATACCGCACATTTATTCTTCTTGCTTTCGGGTTGAACATCTTTGCTGTTTTTGGACTAATGTCAGGAAACGATTTTTTGAAGACAATGGTGGGGATCGTTCAGGTCGCATTATTTTTCGGCGGTGTGATCTTGCTGATCAAGGGAAGAAAAGAGGCGAATACCGCTTCGGCAATCATGGGCGGAGAGGAATTGCTCGCGCATTGGGAATACCCGCACAACGTGTGGCATTCGTTTGCACGGAATGAAGTCCAACGGATGAACAAGAACACAATGATAATATCGGCGGCTCTCGTTTGTGCCGGAGTGGTTGTTGGTGCGACAGGTTACAACAATATAACGATTAAACTTGGAACTGTCATCGGCGTCGTGCTGGGATTGTTGAGTTACACCATCGGATATTTTTATGGGCGTGAATTTATTAAACGGAGCAATCGCGGACCGTTCGATTGTTTTATTGCCACACATGGTGTCTTCATCAACAATATATTGTACTCCTGGGGTACGCGTTTGCAGAATACAACCATTACACAAAACTCCGAAACGCCGTTCTCCTCGCTAGCTTTTACTTACACTGTTCGCGGCAAATACGGCACAACCGAAAAAAAACTCTTCATTCCCATCCCCGACGGAAAGATGAAAGAAGCGCATTCAATTCTTTCTTCCCTTCAACGGTCACAATAAGAGACAGAAGAGGGATCACATAACATTATTCCCGAAGTGATGCTTTCCGCATCGCTTCAAACTCATCACCGGGATTCCACGATGGCATCTCGATGATGTTCGCGATGCGCCACGCCAGACGGATCACCAATTCCGCCTGCTGAAGCGCGCCGTCGTAATTCCAGTACTCCTTCATCTCGTCCCCCGGCTGGTGATAATTTTTTGTATGATCTTCCCGTAATCTCCTGACGACCGCGGAATCAACCCCAACGACATCCCTTCCTCCGCCCATCGACATTGCCGGCACGCCGACCTTCGCAAAGCTGAAATGATCGCTGCGGTAAAAACTTCCCTGCTCGGGAGCGGGATCGGGTTTGACCACCAGATTCATTTCTTTTGCAATCAGATTCAGATCATTCCCCAGCGATGACCGGTCGCTTCCTTGAAATGTGATATCCGTTGTTCTTCCGACCACATTGATCACATCGGTATTGATGTTCGCAACGATATTGCTGATGGGAACGGTCAAATTGTTCGCGTAAAACGATGAACCCAGCAGTCCCTGTTCTTCCGCGGCAACGGCGGCAAACAACAGCGACCGGGCAGGTTTTTGCGTAGACGATGCAAATGCCTGCGCAAGATTGAGCATCATCGACGTTCCGGAGGCATTATCCAGCGCGCCATTGTAGATCGAATCGCCGTTGACTGGTCTGCCGATGCCGAAATGATCGTAGTGAGCGGTGAAGATGATGTACTGATTCTTCAGCACGGGATCGCTTCCGGTGATCTTCCCGACGATATTGTTTGTTTCCAGTCTGCGCACGACCGATCTCATTTGGGCGCCTTGCCGCGCCATCACGCCAAAGGCGTGAGATGTGCTGAGCTGTAATCCAAGGTTCACCGGTCTGAACGATGCGCTCTGCGCAAGTGCCATCAACGAATCTAAATGATATCCGTTCAGTTGAAGAAACTTTCGCGTCGCGTCTTCCGTTGTCCACGATTTGAGTTTCAATTTCGGAGCGTTACCATTATCCTCAAGATCGAACATTTCCCGGCTCCATGAATTTTGGATTACATGGTACTGATATCCCGCCGACGGCGTAGTGTGAATTACTATTGCTCCGATCGCCCCTTTTTTTGCGGCGATCTCATATTTGTAGGTCCATCTGCCGTAATAGGTGCGCCCTTTTCCGGCGAAGAATGTCGGATCGTCGCCAGCCGGATCGTTGTTCATCATCAACAGAATCTTTCCAGATACATCCACATCCTTATAATCGTCCCACTGTTGTTCCGGCGCAACGATGCCGAAACCGACGAACACGATATCGGCGTCTTTTAAGACGATCGCCGGTTCATGAGTGCCGGTAGTGGCGACAAAATCTGTGGAGTACGCAAGTGATACCACTTCTTTTCCATTGGAGATCGTAAATGTCGCGGTATTATCCACGGTGACACCGACAACGGGGACTTTTTGGATGTACGTTTTTTTCTCTCCCGCAGGCTCAAGTCCGAACGCTTTCATCTGCGAAACGATGTACTGCGTCGCCTTTTTATCGCCGGGCGTTGACGGAGCGCGCCCTTCAAGCGAATCGTGTGAAAGCACAGCAATATGTTTCTTGAGTTTTTCTTCGGTGAGAAAAGTGAGCACCTCTTGAGGGGGATTCAGTTGTAACAACATACAAATCATAAGAGAAAGTGCGTTCATAGTATTCCTTTAGGGTGGTTCCAAAAACTCAAAAATTCCTACCTTAAAATTAGGGAGATGTCAGACATCTTACTTATAGAACCTGTAAACATTGACGAAATTTGTTGCATCAAATTAAAAAGATGTCAGACATCTTGA
>Ga0209516_1000117_pt1 | contig 22588 bp, 20 predicted proteins | sample Napbiome12C3dose_FD_187716 | JGI IMG/M metagenome (GOLD analysis project Ga0209516, IMG submission 187716) | Groundwater microbial communities from S. Glens Falls, New York, USA - Naphthalene biodegradation metagenome 12C3dose (SPAdes) (version 2) ... | reverse complement strand
AATCTTTTGTTCAAATTTATAAGATTGCTTCGGCAAAAAACGCCTCGCAATGACTATCTAACGAGTTTTTCAGTGCTCACTAATTATATTTTATTTTTCTACCAATATTTTGTCCCTACGGGACACGATTATTTTTTTATGCGAAGCATACATACGTATGGGTTGTTCCAAAAACTCAAGAACACTTCCTTGTTAGTAATGAGCACTTTTCCAACCCCAAAACATAGTTATGCGTATGCATGCTTCGCATTGGAACTACCCTCAATTACAATTTCACCGGCATCGTCGGCCACGATTCCCAAGGCCAGTAGAAATTCCAATATGGTCCTCGCAAGAATGTTCCGATAATCGTAAAGACGATGATGCCGATACAAATTCCGATGAATGTATAATTTTGTTTTTTTCGTTCGGGAGCGAACCACACGCCTACGCTGTGAATCCCCGATGAATCGCGATACGGCCACCACATTGCAAGAAGAATTAAAAATGTCGGCAACAAAACCCCGCCGATGAATGCGCCGTTGATGGTAATGAATCCAAGTTTGAGTGTTGTAACTGTAACAATTTCTTGCAGCCAGAGAAAATACCACGGGGCTTTTGCAGGATTAGGTGTTACCGAAGGATTTGCCGGTGCTTCAAGCGGCGCTGTGAAAATTATTGATAAAAGAATTGTTATCACCGTTGTTGCAAGCGTAACTAACCAAATGCGTCGAATTAAATTCGGCGCGGATGAAACAGAATTCTCTTCTTCGTTCACCATTGTTGTTTGCACGTGCACGCTTGTTCCGCTTGTAATGCCAAGCAGAGAATATGTTTTTGATTTTACAGGAGCGATATTTTCAGGTTTTTGATTCAGCGATTCATTATCGGCAATTGCCAATCCACCGTCTTTACGAATGCGCCACATGTGATATGAGAAAAGGAAAAGCACAAGCGCCGGCAAGAAAAACACATGGAGAACGTAAAACCGAATAAGCGCATTCTGATCAATCGTATTTCCGCCAAGAAGGAAGAAGCGGATTTGTTCGCCAACCAACGGCGCTGAACTTGCAATGTTTGTTCCCACGGTAATTGCCCAATATGCCAATTGATCCCACGGTAATAAGTAACCGGTAAATGAAAGCAGCAATGTTGAAAGCAATAACACGATACCAACAATCCAATTTACCGGACGATTGGAGCCGACCGATCGTCCATTTTTGTATGCGCCGGTTAAAAAAACTCGCACCATGTGGAGAAACACAACTGTAACCATCAGGTGCGCCGAAATTCTATGCACCGAGCGCAGCAGCCATCCGAAGGCAACAACAAACTCAATATCTTTTACAGAACTATATGCGCGCTCTACAGACGGTACATACAGAAACATCAAAATCATTCCTGTGACTGTCAAAATTATAAAGAGCACAAATGAAATTGTGCCGAGATAGAATGAATAATTCCACGATAAACTTCCCTTCGTGATCTTATTCGGAAACCAGTGAAGCAAAATATTTTTGACGATAGCATCACCGGATTCTTTTTCACTTCCCGGATTCCATGTCCACGTAAGTTTGTTATAGATTTTTTTTGCTTGTTCTACGAATTGCATTGCATGCTCCTGACTCAATAAAATTTTTGTTCAGACCGTCAGTCGGAAATTTTGTTCAACTTCTTCGCCGAGATCAACGATCAGTTGTCCGTCATCGGGAGATTGTTCCAATTTGTACCAGTGAAGCGGACGAGGCGCAGGACCCGCAAAATTTGTTCCGTCGGAATAGAATTTTGAGCCGTGGCATGGACAATGAAATTCAAAATCGATCTTTTTCTTTTGCCCGTCTATCTCAACATCTTTTGGCTGATTCAATTTTGTGTATTTAACTGTGCAGCCAAGGTGTGTGCATGCCCCTGAGATTGCGTAAAATGATTTCCCTTCCTTAAACACATACAATTGCCTCTCTTCAAGAAATGTCATTCCTTCGGAAAGTTGTGTTGGATGTCCGACTTTAAACCGTTGGGATGGTTCATATAACACATCCGGAATGAGCGCGCGGAGTGATTGAAAGCCGAGTCCGGCAAGACCTGCCAGCGCGCTGCCAACGCCGACGATCTGCAAAAAATCTCTGCGGCTTTTATCGGAGGCATCATTGTTTTTCGTTGATTTTTTTTCAAGAGAATTCATAAATCTTTGACCTTTGAATGGTTATTAATCTTAAAAAGTGTACATCAACATGCTTTGAACAGCGGATAACTTTGTTCCGCCATGCATTATATTAAAACTTGTTCCAATTTTGAAATCTATTCTTTTTGTGATGTCAATGTTAATTCCTGTGGTAAGCTGCGTTCCTTCCAAATGAGAATCGCCATTCACCAGTTCAAACGTTGCGCCAAGACTTTGCATTACTGAAGTTCTTAATCCAAAGGCATAACGCAGTTCAAATTCATGATGTGCGTGATCAAGTGATTTTGCGGCAATCAAATTCCCTACCAACTCAATTGGACCGAGTTCCTTTCCTATCATCAATCTTCCTTCAAAAGAATCTTCCATTCCATGAAATCGTTTTTCGTACTCAAACAGACCGGCAAACGAAAAAGGATATCCTTTCTCTTCATGCGGATGACCCTCGGAGTGTTCGCTAAAAAATCTGTAACGTGTTTCAATAGCAAGAGCTTCGAGATTTGTAACGCCGTCTGTATTCCTCAGGTGAGAATGAAATTCTGTAGTCCAGTCATTGGTAATTCCGTAGATAATGCCGGGAGATATTTCGTAGTGCTGCGCTTCATGATCATCCGCTCGATAATATTTGGTGGACAAGTGAGCACAGACTAATCCTTTATGCGGTGTGGTGCATGAGGAAGCAACTAAAAAATCTTTCCCGTGTTGGGCAAACAGAGTAGAAGAAAATAATATTAGACCGATAGAAACTGCTTTGAATAGATGTTTCATTTTGTTCTTTCTAAAATTATGCCGCAATCATTGTTTCTTTTTCTTCGTAATAAAATACTTCCATCGTCATTGCATCGGTCGGGCAGCGTAGAGCGCACAACCCGCAGCGAATACAAGTCTCATCGTCTTTAATCATCGCCGATGCTTGCGTAAACGGATTAATGTTGTAATGTTCAACTAATTGCGTTTTTGTTTTTTCATCAATATCTAATTCCGCTAGTGGAACAAGTTTAAGACAATATTCCGGGCAAACATCCACACACCGATTGCACATCACACATTTATCTGCATCGTATATTGTTTGGATATGACATGACAGGCAGCGTTCCGCCTGCCTGCGGGCTTGCTCTTCCGTGTACCCAACTTCAACTTCAGATATACCTGTGCGGCGATTTAGATCTATTGTTGGCGGCGCTTCGCGCGTGTACTGTTCAAAATCTTCAGGACGTGTAAATCTGCTTGTGGGAATTTTTTCAATGGAAAGATCAAAATATGTAGTTGCGGTTTTACCTCTCAGAAATTCATCAATTGAAAGAGCCGCTTTCTTTCCGTTAGCGACAGCCTCAATAATATTGCGCGGACCAAATGCAGCATCGCCGCCGGCATAAATTCCCTCCGCAGTCGTCGCAAGCGTTTCTGCATTTATTTTAACAAAACCTGCCGGAGAAATTTCTACGTTATCTGAAGATGTAATGAATGACAGATCTGTTTTTTGACCGATGGCGAGAATAACTGTGTCAACTTCAAAAAGTTCCGTCAACGTCTCATCAAACACCGGGTTGAATCTTCCGTTCTCATCATACGTTTTTTTCACACCGATAAATTCAACGCTCCTGAGTTTTCCTTTCTCGCCGACAAATTTTTTCGGTCCGCGTTGCGGATGGAATACTACGCCTTCTCGTTTGGCTTCTTCAAATTCTTCGTATCCTTGCACAGAACGCAGTACCGGCATTTCGGCAAACGATTCTAAACTTGCAATATGTACTTCTTCCGCGCCACCTCTTCGCGCAACACGCGCCGCATCAACCGCTTCGTGTATTGTTGTATCCGATTCAGGCATTTCTCGTAATGCCGTTCGTGCGGCATCAAACGCAACAAAACCGCCGCCGATCACTAACACTTTCTTTCCAAGATTTACGCGATAGCCGTTGTTGATGTTGAGTAAGTAATCAATTGCCTTTATCACACCATCTAAATTTGATCCTTCAATATTTATGTCGCGACCTTTTTGTGTGCCAATAGAAATGAAGACCGATTCATATCCTTGCTTCTTCAATTCTTTAAGACCAAACTTTTCGGTGAGGGGCGTGTTGTATTGTATTTCGACGCCTAAGGATTTTACTTTGTCAATTTCTTTATCGATTAATGTACGAGAGAGACGGTATTCTGGAATTCCATGACGCAGCATTCCACCGCCAACCGATGTTGCCTCAAAAATTGTAACGCTATATCCCATCAATGCCAGATCGTGAGCACATGAAACTCCTGCCGGACCAGAACCTACAACTGCCACCTTTTTGTTCTTGACAACATTTTTTCTCTTCTCATTTTGAATTGGAAGATGCCATCGCCATTTATTGCCGGCATCAACTACCCCCTCAAATAATGAATCTTGAGTATTCGGTTCAAGGGACTCAACGCCAAATTTGTCCGTAACAAAACGTTTTAATGCGCGGATCGAAACGGGTGCGTCAATCTTCCCTCGACGACACCAATCTTCACATGGTGCTGCGCATACTCGTCCACATACACTTGCAAAGGGATTCGGAGAACGTGCCGTGAGATAGGCTTCTTTATATTTCCCTTCACCGATCAACTGCACATATCTTCCTGCATCTGTGTGGACAGGACATCCTATTTGGCACGGAACAAGATTTTTCCAGAATTCAATATCTGGGACTTTAAGAGAGTATTTTTCAGCCATAAAGTTTACGTTAGTCGTCCCTTAAAAAGTCTTCATCAGCAAAACCTTGTCAAGGTTATGCTAATAGATTTATAAAATTTTGAACACTTTTCGTTGCTCATCAATAAACCTTGACAAGGTTTCCTATTTTTTCAGAGACAACTAATTAAAAATATATATCCGTTCATCTATTATCAGAGATTTTACTCTGAATCTACGCTGTAATTTTTTATGAATATTCCGGCTTCTTCATATCCATTGCCATGTCATAGATGCTTTTATTGACAAGCATTTTATAAATTCCATCTTTCTGTTTCTCCCACTGAGAATGAACCGAACACGGATTCTTTCCGCCGCAATCCGGAAACCCCATTACGCACGAATTTACTAGCGATGTTCCATCAATCGCTTCAACAATGTTAAAAAGCGAGATATTCTTAGCAGAACGCGATAATCCGAAACCACCTGTTGGACCTTTAAGCGAAGTGAGCAAACCTTTGTATGTTAAATCTTGAAGAATCTTCCCGATGAAATGATGCGGTATTTTCAACGTGGAAGAAATTTCTTTGATCGAAGTCATCTCACCTTCCGGCTTTTTTGCAAGATACACAACGGCTTGAAGAGCATATTCACATTGTCGGCTAAAAAGTATTCCCATATATTCAGATGATTTTCTCTGAAAATAATATTGTTTTGTTTTATTGTCAAGTAATATTTTAAAATATTTTTAATTTATTTTCGGTTTGAATATTGAGTTCATCATTACTGCTCCGTACATTAATTCAAGTTTTTTTAGGGGATTATATTGATGATTGTTGAAATTAGGAATTTTATTTTTTGCATTCTTATTAGTGGGATTCTCTGTTCAAAAAACGACGTTTTTTTCCACATTTATAATGGCGTAGAACTTGTGCCTCTGTGTTTTAGTTTAACCGCAACACAGATATTCAGATATATTCAATCGAAACAGTAACTCGCCTACTTAACATTTCGGCGCAGTTACTCCAAAAATTTGACGAACATTGTAACCTTATCAATAATAATAAAATTCAAAAACCACTACGGAGATTAATATGAAAGCTTTACTTGTATTTGCAGTTTTAATTCTTGCTTCGCTTGCCTATGCGCAAGATAAACCCGCCGGAAAAGTGCACGGTTATGTATTTGGCGATTACTACTACGTGGCGGGAGCTGATACGACGGCAAGCCGTGGCTCTGGGCAGTATTCTGCAACCAAAAAGGATTTTCAAGGATTCCAATTCCGCAGAGTGTATCTCTATTATGAACACAATTTGAGTGAACAATTCTTTGCACAGTTTCTATTAGAAGGAAACAACAAGGTATTCGATAATCTGAGTCAGCACAGTGTGTTCATTAAGACGGCATATTTAGAATGGAAGGATATTCTCCCAAACCAGAATCTTACCATCGGACTTGTTCCGACTCCCACGTGGTCGTGGAGTTTTGCAGAGAAAACGTGGAACTATCGCTCGATTGAAAAAACCATTGTTGATTTTCGCGGACTCGGAAGCGCCGTTGACATGGGTATTTCGATGCGCGGAAAAATTGATGATGCCGGAATGTTTGGGTACGTGGCAATGATTGGGAACGGTCAGGGTGCAAAAGCAGAAAATAATAAATACAAGAAGTTCTATGGTCAGTTGAACGCAAAGCCGACAAAAGAACTTCTTCTCGAAGGCTATGTGGATTTCGAACCCAACTTGGGCGATAAGAATAAGACAACTCTAAAGGGTTTCGCAGCCTATCAAACAAAGGAATTTACCATCGGTGCTGAAGTTGTGCAGCAAACACAGGCGAAAGTAGGAGTGAATGGCGCTGACATTGTCCCGTTCGGTCTTGCACTTTTCGCGTGGGCTCCGATTCCCGGTGTTGAAGGGTTAAACGCATTCGGTCGATTCGATTATTTCGACAACAACACAAAAGTTTCTGATGCCGGCTACAAAGAAAACTTCTTTGTCGCTGGTTTAGATTATATGCCAATCAAGGATGTTCACATCATGCCGAACATCTGGGTCAACACCTATTCCAACAAGAAATCTGGTGGACCAACGCGAGATGCCGATGTTGTTGGTCGTTTGACATTTTTCTATGTTTACAAATAATCGACGCGGTAAACAATGAAGAACAGAGTATTCATCATTTCCCTTGCCACCGTCGGTATCACGCTCTTTACAGGAAGGAATAAAATTTCTTGAAAAAGGAATCGCTGATAAGAAAGGGACGAAATAGCCTTGAACAGAGAAAAGTCATTTCAATTACGCCAACTATTGAATAAGGTGGTCCTATGTCTACCATAGAAGTTGCAAAAAAAATATCCCGCCGGAAATTCTTCACGCACGCCGGGGGTGCTGCAGCGGGAGTTGCTGTTGCAGCGACATTCTTGCCCGGTGTGAACGAAGTCGGAAAACTCGTTGCAGAGACGCTGTCGTCCGACGCCGCCAACGAAACACTCACCATGCATGAAGACCTGCACCGTGCGCTTGCCAAGCCAATGGCAGAGCGTAATTGGGCAATGGCGATCGACATTCGCAAGTGCATCGGCTGTCATGGATGCACAGTCGCGTGCGTTGCCGAAAACAATTTGCCGCCAGGCGTTACGTATCGCACAGTGTCAGAAGTCGAAAGCGGTGAGTATCCAGAAGTGCAGCGCATTTTCATGCCCACCAACTGCATGCAATGCGAGAAGGCTCCCTGTATCGAAGCAGCCAATAAAGTTGCAAAAGGCTCAATGTCTCGTCGTGCTGATGGCATTGTTGTTATCGATTATAAAAAGATGAAGGGAAAAAAAGTCTTTGAGGCGGCGAGCAAAGCGTGCCCGTATCCTAAATCGCTCTGGTATGATGGAGGCAAGAACCATACAGACGGCACGCCTGGAGTGCAGCCGTACGAGAAGCGCAAGTCGAAAGAGTACGGTCAGGAATGGAGTCGCGCAGATACCAAGGGTGCGACGCGCAAATGTCACTTCTGCACGCAGCGGATCGATGCTGGTATTCTCCCAGCATGCGTCACAACATGCACGGGGCAAGCGATGTACTTTGGCGATCTGAACGATTCCGAAAGCCTCGCATCAAAGCTGTTGAAAAAGAACAAATCGGCACGCATGAATCTCGCCAGCGGTGCAGAACCTCGCATCTACTACCTGGATGACGACCCTGAACAAACCTGTATGGTCTGCCATTCATAAGGAGAAACGACAATGAAGAACGAAAATGTATGTGAAATGAAAGAACAACAACCAAAAACCCGTCGGGACTTCATCAAGAGTTCGGCATTTTTAGGCGGCAGCGCGGTGCTGCTCAGTCAGTTTGACTGGGCACAGAACCTCTTCGCCAAAGCGCATGCAGGCACGCTGACTCCTGCCGAGGAATATGATCTTGCGAAAGCGGAGAACATCCTCTCAACGGTCTGCTTGCAGTGCAACACTGGCTGCGGCATTAAAGTGAAAATTCTCAACGGTATCGCCGTGAAAATTGACGGCAATCCGTACAGCCCGTGGACGATGGTCCCAAGCATTCCGTACAACACTTCAGTATCTGATGCTGCGAAAATTGAAGGGGCGCTCTGCCCGAAAGGTCAAGCTGGCTTGCAGACACTGTATGACCCATACCGCATTGTGAAGGTGTTGAAGCGCGCAGGCAAGCGGGGCGAGGGCAAGTGGAAAGCAATTCCGTTCGACCAAGCAGTCAATGAAATCGTCAACGGCGGAAAGCTCTTTGCGAATGTGAAAGGTGAAGAGAATCGCAGCGTGGAGGGATTGAAGGACTTGTGGGTGTTGCGCGACCCGAAGCTTGCCAAAGAAATGGCAGCAGCAGTTGCCGACATCAGAAAGAAAAAGACTCCTGAAGAAAAGAAGACCGGCGTCGAAGAATTCAAAAAGAAGTTTGCCGACCATCTTCATCTTCTCATCGACCCTGACCATCCAGACTTTGGACCCAAGAACAACCAGATGACGTTCATGTGGGGTCGCCTGAAAGCTGGGCGCTCTGAATTCATCAAGCGGTTCGCAAACGAATCATTCGGCACCACCAACACGCACGGTCACACGACGGTCTGCCAGGGCTCTCTCTACTTCACGGGCAAAGCCATGAGCGACCAGTTCGTTGAAGGCAAGCTGACGGGCGGACAGAAATTCTATTGGCAAGCTGATACAAGCAATGTCGAGTTTCTGCTCGGCATCGGCTCGGCGTACATCGAAGGCGGTTATGGTCCGACACACCATGCGCGCAAACTGATGAAGAACCTTGTTGACAAGAAGGTGAAGATTGCTATTGTTGACCCGCGGTTCTCCAAGATCGCCTCGAAGGCGTACAAATGGGTTCCCATCAAACCCGGTGCTGACGGCGCTTTTGCGCTCGGCATGATTCGATGGATTATAGAAAACAAACGCTACGATACCAAATTCCTTGAGAGCGCCAATAAAGCAGCCGCTACTGCTGCGGGTGAACAATCATGGACGAACGGCACGTGGTTAGTGAAAGAAGACGGTTCGCTCCTGCGTGCTTCTGAGGTCAAGATAAAAGAAAAAGGTCCCGACGGAAAAGAGATCGAAAAAGTTCTTGCGGAAAAAGAAAAGCGTCAAACGAAAGATGGCAAGGAATGGGAGTTCGACCCGTTTGTTGTGTTGAAGGATGGCAAGCCTGTTGCGTTCGACCCGAATGACGAGAAGAACGGGGTCACGGGCGACCTGTTCGTCAACACAAAGGTCGGCGACATTGCTGTGAAAACAGGATTGCAGTTGGTGTATGAATCGGCTGCTTCGAAATCCATTGAACTGTGGGCGGAACTCTGCGGAATTGCTGCGGAAGATATCGTCGAGCTGGCGCGTGAGTTCACCTCGCACGGCAAGAAGGCTGTCGCCGACCCGCACCGCGGCGTGGCGCAGCATACGAATGGATTCTATAATGTGCTTGCAGTGTATACACTCAATGCGCTCATCGGCAACTGGGATTGGAAAGGCGGACTCCTCAAGGCAACAACCTATGGCGTCGACGGCTCAAAGGAAGGTCAGCCGTTCAATCTCGGCAAGATGCATCCGAGCAAAATAGCGCCGTTCGGCATCAGCATCATTCGTCATGATGTGAAATACGAAGAGTCCACAATCTTTGCGGGCTATCCGGCAAAGCGTCAGTGGTATCCTTTTGCGAGCGACATCTACCAAGAGATACTTCCGTCTATCAGCGACACGTATCCGTATCCGACCAAAATTCTTTTCAGCTACATGGCGGCGGCGCCGTATGCGTTGCCCGGCGGTCAAACCAACATCGACATATTGGTTGATGTGAACAAGCTGCCGCTCTACATTGCAAGCGATATTGCCATCGGTGAGATGTCGATGTATGCCGATTACATTTTCCCCGACTTGACGTATCTTGAGCGATGGGAATTTCACGGCAGCCATCCGAGCATTCCACAAAAGGTGCAACCCGTCCGCAATCCAGCGGTTGCTCCGATTCCGGAAACCGTTACGGTGTTTGGTGAGAAGATGCCAATTTCGCTCGAAGCGCTGTTGCTCGGGTTGTCGGAAAAATTGAATTTGCCCGGATTCGGCAAGAACAGTTTGGGCGAAGGCAAAGACTTCACTCGTGCCGATGACTTCTACTTGCGCATGGTTGCCAACCTTGCCGCAGGCGACAAGCCCGGAGACGAAGTGCCGGATGCAACAGACGACGAAGTGAAAGTGTTCGAGCAAGCGCGCCGTCATCTTCCGAAGACGGTCTTCGACATTGAGCGATGGAAGTCCATTGTTGATGCGAAGTGGTGGAAGAAAGTCGTGTACGTGCTCAACCGAGGCGGACGCTTCCAGGACTACGACAAGGCATATGACGGCGAGAAGTTCAAGAACAAGTATGGACAACTCATCAATCTCTACTTGGAAAAATACGTGAAAGCAAAGTCCGCCATCACCGGCAAGAAACTCGCGCCTGTTGCAACGTATCTGCCGATTGCCGATGTGCAGGGCAAAGAGATTCACGACGAGGAGGAAGGATTCGACCTTCACATGATAACGTACCGCGACATTACGCAGACGAAGAGCAGAACAATTGTTGATTACTGGCTGAGCGCTGTCCGTCCGGAAAATCACATCGTGCTTAATTCTTCTGATGCAAAACGGCTCGGCGTGTCTGACGGCGACAAGGTAAAAGTCGTCTCGAAGTCAAACGCCGAGGGCGTATGGGATTTGAAGAACGGTACAAAAAAGCCGATGGTCGGGGCAGTGAAGGTGGTTGAAGGAATGCGACCGGGCATCGTGGGCTTCACGTTAGGTCACGGTCACTGGGCGTTAGGCTCGTCGGATGTTGTGATTGATGGAAAGAAAATCAAAGGCGATGCGAGGCGTGCAACAGGCGTTCACGCCAACGCAGCAATGCGGTTAGATGACCATGTGAAAAATATGTGCCTGGTTGATCCTGTCGGCGGCAGTGTATCGTTCTATGATACAAAAGTAAAACTTGTTAAAGTGTAATTAGTTTTGATTGTTCTGTAACTGCTCAGCGTAAAAATATTGAAATTAACTCCGCCATTTATGGCGGAGTGTGAGTCAATACAGATGCTACTGGCTTTAGCCATGATATTTTTTCAGGGCTAAAGCCCATGAATTTTGGTGGTTTCCAATATCTCCGCCATAAATGGCGGAGTTATGCGGAGCATCCTTCGGACAAAGTGTTTTAAACTACGCTGAGTAGCGCGTTCATTACGCCTTCGGCGAATTTTTCTCAAATAGAGTAACTCACGATGTGAGTTACTTAGGAGTTACAATGTTCTTTAATATACTATCTCCGAGTTGCTGAATCTACGTCTTGCTAATGAAGATATGATTCCTCAACCGATAGGGTAAGTTTGGAAACAACCTTGCCTGCCTGTCCGCCGTAATGAAATGCAGGCGGAACGCTTTGCAAAGGAGAGTTTTTATAGATGATTGAAAAAAAATCATTTCTATATTACTAAACCCCGCAATGCAAAGCGGGGTTTTTTTATTGTATTAATTTTCGTAACTACTCACCCAAAAAAAATTAAGCCACAGATTCACAGATTTTCGATAGAAAAATTTTAAAAGTTTAATCTGTGAATCTGTGGTTATGTTTTTTCTTTATGTTTTTGTAGGAAATTATTTGAAACATTTATTACGCTGAGTAGTTACTAATTTCCATAACAAAGGAGTAAACAATGTCACACATTCCAAAGCGATACAAAAAATTCATGGAAGATTTTCCTGAAGTCGGCACAGCATACGAACAACTTGGCGACGCTGTTCACACTGCAGGACCTCTTGATGAAAAAACAAGAGCATTGATTAAGCTCGCAATTTCCACCGGTGCTCGATTGGAAGGCGCAGTCCATTCTCACACTCGCAAAGCATTACAATCAGGATGCACTGCCGAGGAAATGCGGCACGTTGCAATGCTTTCACTTCCAACAATCGGGCTTCCTTCGATGATGGCGGCACTCAGTTGGATTGATGAAATAATTGAAAAAGCTGAAAACCCTTGATGACATTTGAACTAATGTTGTTGATCTCTCTTTCCATTTTTATTATCGCGCTGATGTATTCATCGGTCGGTCATGCCGGCGCTTCGGGATATATCGCTGTGATGGCTTTGTTCGGAATCGTGCCAACGATCATTAAGCCGACTGCGCTCGTTTTAAATATACTTGTTGCATCAATAGCAACATGGCAATTCTGGAGAGCGGGACATTTTTCGTGGAATCTTTTTTGGCCCTTTGCATTATCTTCGATTCCTTTTGCATTTATCGGGGGAGCATCTCAACTCCCAACTACCCCATTCAATTTGCTCATCGGAATAACATTACTCTATACTGCGGTACGTTTTTTTATCAAACCAAAAGACGAAGTGGCAACGAAGCCGCTCTTTTTACCTATCGCTCTTTGTATTGGCGCACTCATCGGTTTTTTTTCCGGACTGATCGGCGTTGGTGGTGGAATTTTTTTAACACCATTAATTCTACTATTGAAATGGGGGAACACGAAAACAGCGGCAGCAGTATCCGCAGTTTTTATTCTCTTAAATTCGATTTCGGGATTGCTTGGGAACATTTCGAGCACGAATTATTTGCCCTCATTCATAATTCCAATTTCAATCGCCGCGATCGTTGGCGGAACGGCAGGCTCTTACCTCGGAAGCCGTAAATTTTCACCTTTAATTATAAAAAGAATCTTGGCTGTAGTGTTGCTCGTTGCGGGAGTTAAGCTTATTGCAATATGAAAAAGAACCTCGTTGACAGTTTTGGAAGAAAACATACCTATTTGCGTCTGTCGTTAACGGACAAATGTAATCTGCATTGTTCGTACTGCAATCCAATTACGGCAAAGTTTTCCGGCGTGCATACGAAGGAACTGTTGTCCCGTGATGAAATTGTCAGACTCGTATCGTTGTTCGTTCAAGATTTAGGCATTGATAAAGTACGGTTAACAGGCGGCGAACCGATGGTACGAAAAGATTTTCTTGAAATTCTTGAATCTTTGCATTCGTTGAAACAAATCCACCCTTTTAAACTTGGTATTACAACCAATGGAACCTTCCTCAATGATAACATTCACGCTTTAAAGAGATTCGGAGTGGATTCATTAAACATCAGTTTAGATTCGTTGCAGAGCGATAAATTTTTCCGCATCACACAAGGAAATAATTATTTCGACGTCTATAATGCGATAATACAGGCAAAAGAGAGCGGATTTTTCGATGTGAAAGTCAATGCGGTGATCATGCGCGGCATTAACGACGATGAGATTCTAGATTTTACCCGATTTGCCATCGAACACGATCTGAACGTCCGTTTTATTGAATTTATGCCTTTCCAAAATAATGGATGGGGCAATAATTATTTTGTCAGTTATCATGAATTGAAAAAGAAGATCCAATCGAATTATTTTTTGATTCCAATTCCTTCACATGAAAGTGCGGTGAGTAAAGATTTTTCTATCGAAAGGCATAAGGGAACAGTAAGCTTCATCACTTCAGTATCCGAACATTTTTGCGGCGGTTGTAATCGATTGCGCATTACTTCGCAGGGAAAATTAAAAACATGTCTTTTCTCAACCCACGATCAAGAATTAGATGTACGCGAACTATTACGCAATCCCGTGATCTCGGACGAAACGATAGCCTGCCGAATACAGAATACGTTAATAAAAAAGTGGTACCAACATCCCGATACAGAAACATTACAACAACAGTCTCACAACACCATGGTGGGAATCGGAGGATAAATGAAATTTTCACATGTCGATGTCAAAGGATCTGCGTCAATGGTTGATGTTTCCGATAAAGATGAAACTGTTCGAACTGCCGAAGCATACGCAGAAGTAAAAGTCTCGAAGGAAGTATTTCGCGCGGTAAAAAATAATACTCTTGCCAAAGGCGATGTCCTTTCTATCGCACAGTTTGCGGGAATTCAAGCCGCTAAAAAAACTAGCGACCTGATTCCGCTTTGCCATAATATTTTCATTTCAAAGATTGATGTTATATTAACGCTGAATAAAAAAAAATGTTCGGTGGAAATAACATCATTTGCAAAAACAACTGCACAAACCGGAATTGAAATGGAAGCGCTCACTGCTGTTAGCATAGCGGCTTTAACCGTTTACGATATGTGCAAAGCAATTGATAAATCAATGATAATTGGAGAAATAAAGTTGCTCAGTAAAACCGGCGGTAAAAGTGGTGAATATTTTCACAAAAATAATGCTGCAAAAAAACGAGGAATGAGATTATGAAATACGAAAAAGAAGTTGCTGTTCTTGAATTACACACGAATGAAAATATTGTTGGCAAAATCGCTGCAATCTCAATCAGCAAAAAGAAAGGCATACCAAAAACCAATGTACAGTCAGCACGACTGATTGAGAATTTTGGAATTGAGAGCGATGCGCACGCCGGAAACTGGCATCGCCAGGTGAGTTTGCTGCCGCTCGAAAGCGTTGAAAAAATGCGCAAAGCAGGTTTGCCCAACTTGCGTCCCGGTGCATTCGCAGAAAATCTGACGATTGAAGGCATCACGTTGAACCAATTACCGGTCGGAGCAAAAATAATAATTGGCAAATCGGTTTTATTGGAGGTTACACAAATTGGTAAAGAGTGCCACAGCAAATGCGCAATATTCTTTAAGGTTGGTGATTGTGTTATGCCGCGGGAAGGAATCTTTGGGAAAGTACTTGATGGCGGCGAGATTCGTGTTGGGGAGACAGTACGTGTAGTGGATTCAGAAATTCTTGTATCGTAAAATATGAAAACCTATTCTGAAGCCCGAGATATCATTGAAAAAGAAATTTTTTCACTGCCCCGTGTCGTGACAGAAGTTCCTTTACTGAATGCACTCGGCAGAATAACTGCGGAAGAAATACTTGCCGATACGGATATCCCATCCTTCGATCACTCGGCGGTTGATGGTTTTGCTCTCCGTTTATCTCACAATACGCAATGGACCATTGCAGGAGAAATTACCGCCGGAAATTTTCGCAACATTCCCTTATCCGATTCAACTGCTGTTAGTGTAATGACGGGTGGAAAAATTCCGAGCGATACAGATGCAGTTATACCAATTGAAGATGTGCGTGTCAACGAAGACAAACTCACAGTATTTCCCGACCTTATTATAAAAAAAGGAATGAATATTCGTTATGTCGGTGAAGATCTGAAGAAAAACAATATTGCTCTTCCTGCCTATACAAAAATCCAACCGAAAAACGTTTCTCTGTTGGCAGCATGTGGAAAAACAAACGTGAGGGTTTTTGAACAACTTATTATCGGCGTTCTTTCCACTGGAGATGAGCTTGTTGAAATTTCCGAGATGCCAAGTGTTGATAAGATCCGCGCGACAAATCGTTATGCGCTTCTTTCTGCTGTCAAGCAATGCAATCTTACGCCGGTTGATCTCGGAATCGTCGGCGATGCAAAAGATATTCTCCGCAACAATCTTTCAGAAATTTTACAGAACGGCACAATGGATGTTTTAGTAACAACTGGCGGAGTTTCAGTCGGGAAACATGACTATATGCACGATGTTTGGAGAGAACTTGGTGTTGTGATTCATTTTTGGAAAGTGAATATAAAACCGGGTAAACCATTGCTCTTCGGGACTTTTGAGCAGAATGGTAAAAAAATAGTGTTGTTTGGTCTTCCGGGCAATCCGGTTTCGGCTTTTGTGAATTTTGAAATATTCGTCAAACCGGCTCTTCAGAAATTTTATTTCCAAAATGATTCAAATACTATTTCTGCAAAGGCATTGTGTGAAATAAAAAAGAAAGATAACAAGCGTCATTTTCTTCGGGGAATAGTGAAGTATCAAAAAGATCAACATTGCTACGAAGTGGAAAATATCTTGAATCAATCTTCAGGAAACATGGCGGGATTAAGCGCCTCGAATTGTTTTCTTGTTCTCGAAGAAGAGCGAAACATTGTGCAGAAAGGTGATTGGGTAGAATGTATTCTCATATAACCGGTGTCATTCTTGCCGGTGGAAAAAGTTCCCGCATGGGAATTAACAAGTCGCTGTTGAAGATTGGAACAATGACGCTCATCGAACGAACTGTACATCTGATGACATCTTTATTTCAAAACAATTTTTTAAGCGCCAATACACCGGAAGATTTTCAATTTCTTAATTTTCCAATTATTCCAGACCAAATAAAAAATATCGGACCATTGGCAGGTATACATTCCGGATTAGTGCATTCGTCTTCGGAAAAAATATTCGTCATCAGTTGCGATATGCCGTTAATGACAAAAGAAACAATCCAATTTCTTGTCGAATACCCAACCACACGCCCGGTCACAGTTGCGCAAGCAGATGGATTCATTCAACAATTGTGCGGGGTGTATACAAAAGGGTTGATACCGGAAATAGATGCTATTGTAGGCGGTGAAAAAACTTTGATGTATGGGAAAAATAAAAATATAGAATGCCGTGTATTAAAACTCGTAAACAAAGTGAATGGGGAAATAATTGATATTAAAAATATGTATCCAAACTACACAAGTGGAACATTTTTTAATATGAATAATCCGGATGATTATCAGTTTATTAAAAAAACATTGTTGGGTGAGGCATAGAAAGGAATTCTTCATAACTGATGTTACGCAAAACCTTGAAACCAAACCTTGACAAGGTTTTATGCATTGCAAAACTAAACCTTGAAACTGAACCTTGTCAAGGTTAGAATTAGGTAAAACCAAACCTTGACAAGGTTTTATGCATTGCAAAACTATAAACTAAACCTTGACAAGGTTTATTCCTTCACACTAACATTTAATCTTCATCGAATAAAAATTTCGCAACATTTTTCTTATCTCTCGTTTCAACATATTCGTTCACAAAAAAATTATATTGTTCACCATTTTTGAAATATCCAGTTTTTAATTCATGATCTATTAATAACCCTCGCCGTGTTCCAATCCATTCACGATAGTTTGAAAATTCCCATTCCTCCGGTAATGTAACGAGTCCTGCTACAACAGGATTAAGATGAATGTAGCGAATTACTTGCAAACAGTACGAGTCCGTATCAATATGTTTTATTTTTGCCTGTCCTTGAAATAGCGTTCCGCTTAAGCCAAACCGTGTGTTCACTGCTTGAGTGTATGCGTTAAACGTCGTTTTAAGAAATGAGCCGATTGAGCCGGTTTCATTTTGTTTAAGAATGAGGTGATAATGATTTGGCATCAGGCAATATGCAGCAATTGTAATTCTATATTGTGAAAAATATTTTATGAACAGATTTACAAGATGAAAATAATTTTCATCTTCAAAGAAAATTGGTTGCTTATGTGCGCCGCGATTATAGATGTGATAGTAATTTCCGTCGAGACATTTCATAGATTTAATAACCTTGTCAAGGTTAGAATTAGGTGAACTAAACCTTGCATGCAACCTTGTCAAGGTTATGAAAAAGTGAACCAAACCTTGACAAGGTTTTAAAGGTTACGTTTGATTTACATCCACAAATTCCTGTCTAAACTTCTGTACTGTATCGCTTCACTCAAATGTTCCGTGCGAATATCTGCGCTTCCTGCAAGATCGGCAATTGTGCGAGAAACTTTTAAAATTCTGTCGTACGCACGTGCCGAAAGCCCTAACTTCGTCATCGCCATTTTGAGTAACTCCTCTCCCGCAGAATCTATTTTGCAATACTCACGAATTTCTTTTGACTGCATACCGGCATTGGCAAAAATGTGTTTATGGCGGGTTGAAAATCTTTCTAATTGAATATCCCGCGCTTGTGTTACTCGCTCTCGAATGAACGACGATAGTTCACCCGGTTTTTTTTGCGAGAGTTCTGCAACTTTCACTGCGGGAACTTCAATATGAATATCAATTCTATCTAATAATGGACCAGATATTTTCGCCATATATTTTTGAATTTGCATTGAAGAGCAGGTACATTCGTGATTCGGATTTCCGAAGTTTCCACACGGACAAGGATTCATCGCGCAGACGAGCATAAAATTTGCGGGAAAATCTAACGACATTTTTGAACGACTGATCGTTACCTTTCCATCTTCAAGCGGCTGGCGCATCACTTCCAAAACACTACGCTCAAATTCAGGAAGTTCATCCAAGAATAAAACGCCGTGATGCGAAAGCGAAATTTCTCCCGGACGCGGAATTGTTCCACCGCCAACAAGTGCCGCATCTGAAATTGTATGATGAGGCGAGCGAAATGGACGTTGTGAAACAAGCGCAGAACCCACCGGAAGTAATCCAGATACAGAATGAATTTTTGTTGTCTCAATACTTTCTTCAAACGACATCGGCGGAAGAATGCTCGGCAATCGTCGCGCAAGCATCGTTTTCCCTGAACCGGGCGGACCGATCATAATAATATTATGCCCGCCTGCCGCCGAAACTTCAAGCGCGCGTTTTACATTTTCTTGTCCTTTCACGTCGGAAAAATCTTGATGATATTTTTGCTCAACGGCAAATACTTCGTGAAGATTTAAACGAAGCGGTTGTAAGGATGATTTCCCTTCGAGCAAATCCACAGCATCGGATAATGTTTCCACTCCGTACACATCAATCCCTTCAACCATTGCTGCTTCATTTGCATTTTGTTTCGGAAGAATGATTCCGTGAATTCCTTTTTTCTTCAACTCAACGGTAATCGGCAGCGCACCATGGATCGGACGCAATGTTCCTTCCAGCGACAGTTCACCAAGAATAATAAAATCTTTTAATCGTTCCTCACTCACTTGTCCGCTTGATGCGAGCATTCCAATCGCAATCGGAAGATCGTACGATGAACCTTCTTTTTTTACATCGGCAGGAGCAAGATTGATGGTGATGCGTTTGTTGGGATATGTATAAGCAGAATTTTTGATTGCAGTGGCAACGCGTTCGCGGCTTTCTTTTACGGCATTGTCCGGCAGTCCGACCATAAAAAAATTCGGAATGGTATTTTCGATGTTCGTTTCGATCTCAATGAGATAGGCATTAATGCCGTACGTCGCCGCGGAAAGAACAGTAGTGAGCATAAAATAATAGTTTTAATTCACCGCTGAGAACGCGGAGTGCGCAGAGTTATTTTTCTATTATAATTATCAGCGTTCTCTGTGAACTCTGCGGTGCAAAAATGACCGTATTTAAAACAACACTGCGTTGATAATATATCCAGCGCATTTGAAATTTTCAACTATAGAAAAACTCGATTTCCCAACTGTTAACAATGTAGAAAAAGTTCTACTTCACGGACGACAATGCTTTCAACAAAACATCGGCGCTTGTTTGTAACAACCGTTTTTCATCCTCATTCATTGAGAGACCGATTTCGGCGAGTATTCCATCTCCTCCGACTAACCGCGGTAATGATAACGCAACACCGTATTCCCCGATCGTTGCGCTTACTGTCAATATTGCCCGCTGATTTCGGATGATGCGTTCCGTAATACTGGCAAGAACCGCTCCGATGCCGTAATACGTTGCCCCTTTCCCCTGAATGATGTGATATGCGGCTTTGCGAATATTTTCTGTGATCGTATTTTTGATTTCCTCTGACCATTGAATACTCCGCGCGGCACAAAATTCATTCAACGGCATACCGCCAACAGTTGCACTGCTCCACACCACTACTTCACTGTCTCCGTGTTCTCCTACCACATATCCGTGCACATGATGGGAATCAACGCCGACATGTTCACCGACAAGTGCACGGAATCGGGCCGTATCGAGCGACGTTCCCGATCCGATAACCTGCCCGGGCTTTAATTTCGCGATTCGTTCTGTTACCGTGGTAAGGATATCAACCGGATTTGTTGCGACAAGCAGGATCGCAGTAGGTTCAACAGCCACGATCTGTGGAATGATCTCCTTAAACACTTCAACGTTGCGACCGATCAGATCCAATCGTGTCTCACCGGGACGCTGGTTCACTCCGGCAGTGATGACCACAACCTTCGCTCCTTTCAGATCCTGATATGAACCGGCTGATACTAAAACGGAATGTGATACCGGTGTTGCATGTTGAATATCGCTTGCTTCGGCTTCCGCCTTTGCGGTGTTTGCGTCGATCAATACAAGCTCTCGGCAGGAGTTCCGAAGCACCATGGCATATCCGGTTGCCGCACCGACAAACCCCGTTCCTACAATTCCAACTTTCATTTGTTCTCCTTTTCTTCACTTCTATATTTTCCAAATCTTAGAGATTTGGAAAATCTCTTTCATTCTTTAAAACAAAAATGCGCTGAAGAATAATTCTATCAGCGCAGTAAAAATGTTCACTATGACATTTATCTCAGACATTTATCTCATCGTTCGTAAAAAATCCAAGCGCGCCTTCATCTCTTCAACAGATTTTAACAGTTTTTCCTTCCCAAAAATAGATTCTTCCTGGCTGTTAAACACGAGTTCGTATTCATTGCTCATGATGATCGCCTCTTCGGGACAAACTTCTTCGCAGAATCCGCAGAAGATACATCGCGTCATGTTGATCTCAAATTTTTCCGGATACCGCTCTTTATCGAGATCTGTTTCCGCTGCTTGCACTTCGATGGCAAGCGCCGGACACACACGGCTGCACAATCCGCATGCAACACACCGCTCTGTTCCATTTTCATGAACAAGCACCGGACGACCGCGGAAGGATGATGCCGGTTCAAACTTCACTTCGGGATACTGATACGTGAACCTCGGTTTGAACATCTGACCGATCGTCACCGTCATCCCTTTTAAGATCTCGGGAACATACATCTTTTGCCAGAACGATAGATCTTTCGTCCGGATTTCTTTGCTGGGCTCGAGGTACTTATCGTTCTTCATAAAAATATTTATTGAGATTTTCCAAGTCTTAAAGACTTGGAAAATCTTTTCGTTAATCAATGTATTGGTTTAAGAGTATAACAAGTCCAGTGACAACAATGTTCGCTAATGCAAGAGGCAGCATCACCTTCCATCCGAGGTTCATCAATTGGTCGTACCGGAATCGCGGGATCGTCCAACGAACAACGATGAAGAATAATATCACCAACGCCACCTTGAGACAAAATGTTCCGATCTGCGCCACACTGACCATGAAGGGTGAAAGTCCGAGATATTCAATGAACGGTGCTTGCCAACCGCCAAGATACAATGTCGTAATGACGGCGGATGCCGTGATCATATTCGCATATTCGGCGAGAAAGAACAATCCGAATTTCATTCCCGAATATTCTGTATGGTATCCGGCGACAAGCTCCGGTTCTGCTTCGGGAAGATCGAACGGCAGACGGTTTGTTTCGGCGAATGAAGCAACAACAAACGTGATACAACCGAAAAACTGCGGAACAATATTCCACTGAGGAATAAATCCCAAATAATAACCCCCCTGCGCATACACAATTTCATCCAGCCGCAAACTGCCCGCTACCAAAACGACACCGATGATCGAGAGGCCCATCGAAAGTTCATAACTGATCATTTGTGCAGATGCACGAAGTCCGCCGAGAAGAGAATATTTATTATTGGATGACCAACCGCTCAAGGTAATTCCGTACACACCGAGAGATGTCATCGCGAGGATGTACAAGATCCCGATATTGACATCGGCGATCATCAGTTTGTACGTGTAATCAATTCCGCCAATAGTAAATGTGATCATGTCGCCAAAGGGAACGACGGCGAACGTGGACATCGCAACTCCCAGCGAGATCAATGGAGCTAACGTGTGAACGAACTTATTCGCTGCGTCGGGGACAACATCTTCTTTCAAGAACAGTTTCCCGATATCGGCGACCGATTGAAAAAGTCCCCACGGACCGACACGGTTGGGCCCATTGCGGTTCTGGATAAACGCGCTTACCTTGCGTTCCGCCAATACTAAGTACGCGACAACGGTAAGTGTGATCAAAACAACTAATCCGATCTTAACAATTGCTTCTATTGCGATTGCGGTTGCATCCATAGTAAAATTATTTTTGATTAACTGATGTTACGCAAACGACTGTTTTCATAAGGTGCGACTCACTTCGCCTGTTAAGAATGTAAGCCTTTGAATGATTGAGACTAACTTTGGAAAGAAAAGTGAGTCGCACCTCGCTGTTTTGCCTGCCCGCCGCACACCTGTGTGCCGAAATCCCGCTCTGCGGGATGCAGGCACATACAACGTGCTATGGCAGGCGGGCGTAACATCAGTAATTAACTGAAGTTACGCAACGGATAAAAACACAAGCGAAATAAGGTGTTATATTAGTATGTTATGAAAAGACTACTATATCAAACCGCCTTATTCGCTTATGTCAATGCGATTTGTTTCA
>Ga0209516_1000116_pt1 | contig 22811 bp, 12 predicted proteins | sample Napbiome12C3dose_FD_187716 | JGI IMG/M metagenome (GOLD analysis project Ga0209516, IMG submission 187716) | Groundwater microbial communities from S. Glens Falls, New York, USA - Naphthalene biodegradation metagenome 12C3dose (SPAdes) (version 2) ... | reverse complement strand
TCGGAAATTTCTGAAACAAATCGCATTGACATAAGCGAATAAGGCGGTTTGATATAGTAGTCTTTTCATAACATACTAATATAACACCTTATTTCGCTTGTGTTTTTATCCGTTGCGTAACTTCAGTCAATAACATAAATTTCAGGAGGTCCTATTATGAATAAATCTTTCCTTATTCTTATTCCAATTCTCATGCTCTCAGGTTGTGATCTATCCGAAAAAAAAATCATGCCTGTTATTTGGAAAAATAATCCTCAAATGGTAATCACTGAATCAGAAGCGCAAAAGGAAATTGCAGAAAAAATGGTTCGAGTACAAAAATTTATGAAAGATCAAAAACTGGATGGAATTCTTTTTACGCAAGTGAGGAATTTTTATTGGATGACAGCCGGTTTAGCAAACAATCAAATTGTACTGAATAAAGATGTTGGAGCGGCCTCTCTATTAATCATGAAAGATGGTTCTAAATATGTCATTTGTAATGGAAGTGAATCTGGTCGACTGATGGAGGAAGTTCTTGGTAAGCTTGGATATCAATTGAAACAGTATAATTGGTATGAATCAAACAGCGTGAAAGATGTTCGTGCTGATATCATAAAAGAAATTGCTAAAGGGAGGAAGATCGGAAGCGATATAGATTATCCTGCGACTGTAAATGTAGCGAATACATTTAAACCACTTCGATACAACCTTACTGAAACAGAATTAAAACGATATCGCTGGCTTGGGAAACAAACAACCGAAGCTGTTGCTGAAGTTTGCCGTTCCGTTGAACCTGGCATAGATGAGTTTCAACTTGAAGCAATGACATCTGCCGCGCTTCGGGCACGCGGAATATTTCCGACTGTACTACTTACATCGGTCGACGAAAGGATTTCTAAATATCGTCATGCATTACCCGGTGGAGCGAAATTAAGACGGTACGCGATGATAAATGTTGTTGCGGAAAAATGGGGAATGCCAATTGCGGTAACACGATTTGTTCACTTTGGTTCATTATCTGATGAGTTAAAATCAAAAATTGAAAAGACAGCACGCATAAATGCTGAATTTGAAGCAGCGACAGTACCTGGAACAGCGTGTGCTGATATTTTTGAACGATGTAAACAATGGTACGCTGATGCAGGTTATGCTGATGAGTGGAAAAAACATCATCAAGGTGGTGCTATAGGTTATAATGATCGCGACTATGTGATCTATCCCGGAGTTCAGCAAACTGTTCAGGAAAATCAAGCGTTTGCATGGAACCCGACAATTACTGGTGCAAAAATTGAAAACACGATCATAGCGTTCAAAGATCATATTGAAGTTGTTACGGTTTCTGACGGTTGGCCTATGATTTCTGTTGATCTCAACGGCAAGAAATATGAACAACCCGGAATTCTTATTCGTTAGTGCGATTATGTCTCTGAAAAACTCTATACCGATTATAATTTAATGAGCAGTATCCGAAAATATAAACACGATAATTTTATTTGTCTTACTCTTGAAAACAAAAATCTTCTGGTGGAATTTCTGCCTGAAATTGGGGGGAAGATGATTCATTTATATGATAAAGTGAACGGGAGAGAATGGCTTTTAGGTCCACAAAGTAAAGATAGGAAATACCGTTCCGCAAATTATGGTGATAGTTTTGAGACGTATGATACCAGTGGTTTCGATGAATGTTTTCCGACAATTGAAAAGAGTTATAGTTTGCCAACAAGTAATGCAACAAATCATCTACTAGAATTCCCTGATCACGGAGAATTGTGGTCGAGAGGTTGGGATTACGAAATTGGTGATGATCAAATTAAACTTTCAATTAGCGGAGTTGGTGTTAGTTACATTTTTTCTAAGAACATTTTTTTGGAAGATAATAGAATAATTATTGAATACACATTGGAAAATCGGAGCAGCAGTTCATTTAAATATATATGGTCAGCACATCCATTGCTTTCGATTTCGCCTGGTTCAAAAATAATTATTCCTCAAAATGTGAACAAAGTATTCCTCAATTGGAGTTCTGATAATGCAATGGGAAAGTTTGGGGACATGATTTCATGGCCACATCTAAAATTAAATGGTATTAATATTGATTTATCATTAGTCCCCGATAAAAAATTTGGCGCAGCAATTAAATGTTTTACTGATCTATTGACAGAAGGACTCGCGGCAGTTTTTGATGAAAGAATGAATCACTCCATAGCTTTTCGTTTTGATGTTAAAGAAATTTCACATATAGGTATTTGGCTTTGCTATGGTGGGTGGCCGACAACTTCAGATGCAAAACATTTTACGATCGGGCTAGAACCATGCAAAGGCAGACCAGATTCTCTTCAACGTTCAATTGAAAGTGGTGAGTGTGCCGTTATTGGTGCGCAAGAAACTCAAAAGTGGTCTCTAGATATTAGTGTATGGACAGGTCTGCCAAAAAAATAGAAAAGAAGACAAACAATACGATCCATTCTTATTCACTGTAAAAGGAAGAACCATAAATATGCCATCCATTCAACTTACTTTTCCCGATTGGTTGATCATCTTTCTCTATTTTGTTTTTGTATTGGGTATCGGTATTTATCTAAAGAGATATACAAAGAATGAATCCGATTTTTTTCTCGCGGGCCGCAAAAATAGTTTTTGGGTTGCAGGAATAGCTTTTCTTTCTGCAAATCTTGGTGCACTCGAATTACTTGGCATGACGGGTATGACATTTCGATATGGAATGTATGTTGCACATTTTTATTGGATTGGTGCTGTTCCAGCAATGCTCTTTCTCGGAGTTTATATGATGCCATTCTATTACAGCAGCCGAATCAACTCAATTCCAGGATATTTAAAGCTTCGGTTTGATGAAAAAACCCGCGTCTTGAATGGAATTTCTTTTGCTGTTATGACACTTTTAGTATCAGGAATAAATTTATATGCAATGGCACTTGTGCTGCATACATTTCTCGGGTGGAATTGGGATATTAGCATGTGGATTTCTGCTGCAACCGTAGCAGCGTATGTCACTTTTAGTGGTTTGATGTCCGCAATATTCACCGAGATTATTCAATTTTTCTTAATTTGGTTTGGTCTCTTCCTAGTATCAATTCTTGGTATTATTGAAATTGGTAGTCTGCAAGAAATTTTCAATCGTATTCCTGAAGCATACAACACCCTATGGTCAACATCTGCAGATCCAACGCAAAATGGAATGATGGTGACGTGGGGCGGCATTGTGTTGGGTTTAGGATTTGTTCTTTCATTTGGATATTGGACGACAGATTTCCTAGTTGTGCAACGAGCATTTTCTGCAAAAGATTTACATTCAGCACGTATGACACCGATTGTTGCCTCGTTTTTTAAAATGGCAGTACCGTTTATTGTAATAATCGCAGGATTAATAGCTCTCGTTCTTTCACAAGATCCAAACAGTGGTTTTGTTCTTCTAGAAGATGGTGGACAAATTAATTACGATTCTGCACTACCGTTGTTGATCGCACGTTATTATCCCAACGGATTGATTGGTTTGGGAGTTACAGCATTACTTGCTGGATTTATGGCAGGGCAAGCTGGAAATATCAGCGCATTTAATACAGTATGGACGTACGATATCTATCGGTCTGTGTTGAACAAAAAAGCATCGGATTCACATTTATTATGGATGGGTCGTGTTGCGACTATTGTTGGAATTATATTGAGTGTTGGAACTGCATACTGGGCAAAAAGTTTCCCGACTATTATGGATTATATGCAAGCAATTTTCTCATGGGTAAATGCACCGCTCTTTGCCACGATGTTGCTTGGAATGTTTGTACGAAGAATTACACCCAATGGTGCTTTTTGGGGTTTGCTTGCTGGTATGGGATCATCCTTCACATTGTTTCTTGCCGTCAAGTTCAATTGGATTGATCAAGGATTGATCACGTTTTCGAATGTGACAAGTGATATGGCTGCAAATTTTTGGCGAGCTTGGTGGGCATGGTTGATTTGTTTTATCATGACAATTGGTATCAGCTTTTTTACTAAACGAAAACCCGATTCAGAACTAGTTGGATTAGTAAAAGGATTAACACCCGATGCTTCAACCGATCATTTCCCATTATATAAGAAGCCAGGGTTTATTGCATTAATTTCAGTATTAATTTTGTTGTTTCTAAATATTTACTTCTGGTGAAAAGGGACAAAACATGGATAATCAATCGCCAAAAATGAAACCGATTTGGTTCTTTGTAGGGATAATGCTGTTTTCGATGGGATTAATTGTAACACTTTCCGGTGTGTACGATCTCATTAATCCAAACGCAAGCACCTCGGTGTTATCAGAGTTACATCCCAATATTTGGTGGGGTGGAGTAATGATGATATTCGGAATAATTTTCTATGTCACCAATAAAAATGAAACCGTTAATTAGTAGAGTATCGTTGACAAATAACGTAAATATTTCACAATTAGAAATATTATTTCAAAAAAAATTTGGAAATGTTACGGAGCCAATTATTGTACGTTCTCCTGGCCGGGTCAATCTTATTGGAGAACACACCGACTACAACGAAGGATTTGTGCTTCCTGCCGCAATTGATAAATCCATAATCTTTGTAGTAGCACCACGCACTGATTATCGTTGTCAATTGTATGCACACGATTTACAAGAATTGTTTGTGTGTGATATTAGAGAATTACATCATTCCGACAAGCGGTGGCCAAACTATCTTCTTGGTATTGTGGATCAACTCCGCAAAGCGGGATATGAATTTCCCGGGTTTGACTGTATGTTCGGTGGAAATATTCCCATTGGCGCAGGACTTTCTTCATCAGCTGCAATTGAGGGAGGTTTAATATTTGTGCTTAACGAAATATTCAATCTTAAAATCGATAAATTGTCGATGGTAAAATTTGCTCAAAAAGCCGAAAACGAATTTGTTGGTGTACAATGTGGCATCATGGATCAATTTATAAATATTTATGGAGAAGAGAAAACAGTATTAAAAATTGACTGTCGGAGTTTAGAGTACGAACATATTCCATTTGAACGAACAAACCTTCGTATCGTACTATGTGAAACTCAAACGAGAAGAGAGTTGGCATCGTCGGAGTACAACAATCGACGAAAACAATGTGAAGAAGGAGTTCGTTTGCTTCGCGCTGTTGATCCGACCATACATAGTCTGCGTGATGTATCACTAGACTTTTTAAATAACAATAAATCTCTGATACCATCGATTATTTTCAATCGTTGTGAATATGTTGTGAAAGAAAATTTGCGTGTTCTTCAGGCTTGTACGAAGTTAAAACAAAATGATTTTGTTTCATTTGGTCAACTAATGTTTGAATCTCACTATGGTTTGAGTAAAGATTATGAAGTAAGCAGTAAAGAACTTGATCTCTTAGTTGAGGCAGCGTCAACAATAGAAGGGGTAATTGGAGCTCGCATGATGGGCGCAGGATTTGGCGGATGTACAGTTAATCTTGTTGAAGAAGCCGCTGTTGAATCATTTACGGATCTCATCATAGATCAGTATCTCCATAAAGCCGGCAAAGAATTGAAAGTTCATATTGGAACAATAACATCAGGAACGGAAAGAATTACGGAAACAATTCCATTGTATACAATTTAAGAATGAAAGGAGGTGTGAGGCAAAGAAATATTACCTAAGGTGTTGCATTGCACAAATTTATCTTGATGGGAAATTTATTGGGACTGTCTACCGGAGTAAAGAAGAAAATTCGATGATTGAGCTGCCGGAAACAGATGACCCAAATCCAACATTAGATGTTGTGGTTGAAGCTCTTGGACGAATAAATTTTGGACCAAGACTTCTTGATAGAAAAGGTATAACGAATTATGTTGAGCTTAATGGTGTCACTTTGATGAATTGGAAAGTTTATAATCTTCCTATGAATTACTCCGATCTCAATAAATTGAAATTTACAGAAGAGATTGTTTCAACTGCACCTGCATTTTACAGCGGTCATTTCGATCTGGAAAAAACAGGAGACACGTTTCTTGATTTAAGCAAATGGAAAAAAGGATTTGTTTTTGTCAATGGGCATAATCTTGGTCGATACTGGGATATTGGTCCTCAACATGATCTGTATTTACCCGGTGTCTGGCTTAAAAAAGGAAGAAATGAAATAATAATTTTTGATTTATTGCTAGATACACCGGCACCGCTCAGCAGTTCTTCAATGAGAAATAAAGATTAAAAGTGTAACTGATTTTAAGTAATCACAAATATTTTTGTTCTACTAAATAACCATATTTATTAAATAACAATATAAAGGAGTACAAAAATGTACAGGCTTACTTATGTTCTTTTGATAACTTTGTTGATGGCATTGAACGGTTTTGCTCAAAGCACATCAATACTGTTTTTCTCGGGCAACGTTGGTGGACTTTCGGACCGCGTTTCGTACAGCTCCTGGGGGTTTTCCCAGAATCGGCTGCATTTAGCTGAGCAACAAGGATATTCCCCGGGTACCAATGCGTTACTTTGGGCTACGGCAAATTGGAGTTGGCAAGGTATTAATTTTGGTCTTCAAGACACACGGAATCTTAAAAATACCTGGAATTCCGATACACTTAGTTTCAAGATTAAGGCTCCTGCCGGTATAAACACACTGCTTTCAAAAATTAAAGATAATGCAGGGAAAGCCGGTGTGTACATTTTTACCGGCTTAGATACTGTTTATAATGGAGACTGGCTGCAAGTTAAAGTTCCATTAAAGAAATTCGTACTCGACTCTCTGTTTGATACCACTCAGGTTAAAGCTCTTACTATTGAAGCAGCATACCAAGACAAAACCATTCCGGAAACACTCTTATTTGATGATATACAAATTGGTTCTCCCAAAGTGGTCGTTCATGTAGTTGTATTTAACGGCAGGTCGCTGCAATACGGGATAAGTTATGGCGCCTGGGGATTTCCAAATAATAATCTTGTCATCGCTCAGGGTGAGGGATATAATCCCGGAACGAACGCTATCGTTTGGGAAGGATCAGATTGGAGCTGGCAAGGGAAGGAGTTTAAAATGCGTCCGCAGGATTTTACTAATTCTTGGCCTGCCGATACTCTTAAGTTTAAGATAAAAGCACCGGCAGGTATTAATTCGCTGTTAGTGCGTTGGAAAGATGCAAATGGAAAAAACGCAACTCGCATTCTAACAAGCAGTGATGTGGTTTATGACGGCACCTGGAAAAAGGTAAACGTACCGCTTAATTCTTTTACTCCGGATGCAGGTTTTAACATGTCAAAAATTACAGCTTTCAGGATTGAAGCTGCTGTAGAAAATTTAACCGTTCCACAGCGTCTTCTGTTTACCGATATTTGGACCGGTAACCCTTCAATAGATGTTATTCCTCCTGCTGCACCTGCGAGTGTGTCGGTATCTACCGATCCTTCTTACCCGTATGTAAATCTGGTTTCTTGGGGTGATGTAACGAGCGAAACCGGCGAGACCTATAATGTTTATGCAAGTCTTTATCCTATAACTACACTGGGTACAAGCACTGTTGTGCAAATAGCTGCAAATGTTCCCGAAGGTACAACCTCAATTCCTCACAGGCTTTATTATCCATTAAAGGATTATGCTATATCATACTATTATGCAGTTGAAACGGTTGATAAAGCCGGGAATGTTTCTACAACTTTTGCCAAAACTCCGGCTTCTTACACAAATGTCGGAAAGAAGAGAGCTGTAATTTCATTAAATCCGCCCAAGAATTTTATAGCCGATGCCAACCTAAATGAGTGGACAAATATCGTTCCTTATACTATGAATCCAAACAAGAATATTTATACAGGGACAATTACCGATTCACTCGATTACTCGGCTAAAGTTTATGTGGCAATAGATAGTAACTATTTGTACGTAGCCTTTGATGTATTTGATGATGCGTTCACTTGGCTATCTACCAATACTCAACCTTGGTGGGAGGATGAAAACATAGAGTTCTATTTCGGGCTTTATCAGCTATCCCGTCCGCATCAGGTCTTTCAACGCGGTAACGAACCTGATTACCGGTTTGTTTTTATGCCTAACAAGCTGATGAGATCTACTCCTGGCTATCCTGATCTGACCATTTATGCGAACAAGACTGCCAATTATATTTGGCAAGATTTCGGCGGACGGGACTACATTATTGAAGCCAAAATTGCCTTGTCCGACATTCGGATTTCAGACGACGCAATCTTCGACCCGCAAAAAGGTAAAGAAATTCCATTTGAAATATTCGCTGCCGATGCAGATGTTGTTAATGGCGGAAATTCAAGCCGTCTTCAATTAGGAGACAATCCGGCGCTTAATCCTAATGGTAGCCCTTCTCACTGGGCATTTGCCTGGATAGGCGTACCGGATTGGGTTACAGGTGTGGAAAAAACTGATAATAGTATCCCCCAAATGTTTGAGGTAATGCAAAACTATCCAAATCCATTCAATCCTTATACCACAATAAGATTCGCAATACCTCATCAATCATTGGTTACTATTAAGATATACAACATGCTTGGTCAAGAAGTAAAAATTCTCATGAATAAGGAAATGTCGCCTGGCTTGTATAATGTTCAATGGGATGGTAAAGATAATTATGGACAAAGTGCCGCAAGCGGTGTTTATGTTTATAGAGTTGTTGCCGGGCAATATTCTCAAAGCATGAAAATGCTCTTGCTTAAATAGTATCAAATGATACCGAAGAAAGGGTAAAAACAAAGTTAATAGTCAGCCGGTAATAAATCAATATACTGGCTGACTACAGATTTAGATAAACGAGTAACAAGAGAAATAGTGTTTAGGTCATCAAACTTTTGAGAAAGAAGCTTAACAGCTTCAAAGTCACGGATGTAGCACCTGCCTACCGCAGGCAGGTTCAACAGCATCTTTAGAGTGATTAGTTTTTTGACAAATTGTAAGGACGAGATAACCATTAAGGTAGTCTGAGATAATTTCCTTTTTATGGGTTTGTCCACTTCCAATTTGCTGTATGTTGCCTCTAGCAGGAAAAGTTCTGTTGTAAAGAGACTGATACTCTCTAACATATTGCCCAGCAGTAAACTCAATGAAGCTCCCCGCCGCAAGCGGCGGGGTATCTTCGTCACGCCCGAATTCTTTTATCGGCCATCCATAGAATAGATTCCCGCCAAAAACGTGCGGGAATGACGTCACACCGCAAGCGGCGGGGAATTCAACCCTAAGAGATTAAATATGAAAACCAAAAATGCAGCCAGTCTAATTATTATTTTCTTCGCCAGTCTACTCGCAGCGCAAACAAACAAAACAAAAGAGTGGGAAAATCCGGAACTGAATTCGATCAACAGAGAGCCGATGCATTCAACGCTTATGCCTTATGAAAGTTTTGAGAAAGCTGCGGTGGCTAAGAGATTCGATTCAAAATATTATTTCTCTCTCAACGGAAAATGGAAATTTAACTGGGTGAACAAGCCGGATGACCGCCCGCTAGATTTCTATAAAGTGGATTATAATGTGAGCGAATGGAAAGAGATTAACGTTCCGAGCAATTGGCAATTTGAAGGATATGATGTTCCAATCTATCTCAACATGAATTATCTCTTCAAGATGAATCCGCCGTTTATTGAACATAGCTGGAATCCGGTTGGCTCTTACAGAAGAGAATTTGAAATTCCGGCTGATTGGAAAGACCGGCAGACTTTTCTTGTGTTTGATGGAGTTGAAGCAGCGATGTACTTATGGGTCAACGGCGAGTTTGTCGGCTACAGCGAAGATTCAAGACTTCCGGCTGAATTCAACATCACCAAGTATTTGAAAGAAGGAAAGAATGTGCTCGCTGCAGAAGTCTATCGTTTTAGCGACGGTTCCTATCTCGAAGCGCAAGATATGTGGCGTCTAAGTGGAATTTTTAGAAAAGTATATCTAATGTCAACGCCGCAATTTCACATTAGAGATTTTGAAGTTAAGACAGAGCTTGATGAGAATTATAAAGATGCTGAGTTGAAAGTAATTACCCGCATCCGTAATTACGGCACTAATCTATTCACAAAATATAAAGTCGAAGCTTCGCTTTTAGATGTTGATCAGGAACCACTTCAGCTTGAAAAAACTATGAGCGGAGGAATCGAATATGTTTTACCCAAAGCTGAGGCAGTAATAAATCTGAAATCCAAAGTTGTGAAGCCGCTTAAGTGGAGCGCCGAGAAACCAAATCTTTATACTTTAGTTCTAACATTGAAGACCGAAAAGGATAGTGTGATTGAATATCAGAGTGTTCGAGTCGGTTTCCGTAAAAGCGAAATAAAGGATGGACAATTGTTGGTGAACGGACAGCCAATTCTTATTAAAGGAACAAACCGCCACGAACATGACCCGGTAACAGCACATAATATTTCCGAAGAGTTGATGATCAAAGACATAACGCTGATGAAGCAGCATAACATAAACACAGTTCGCACTTCGCACTATCCAAACGATACGCGCTGGTATGAGCTGTGCGATGAGTATGGCTTGTATGTTATTAACGAAGCAAATGTTGAATCGCATGGCATTGGCTACGCTTGGGAAAATACATTAGCAAACAAACCGGAGTGGCTCTGGGCTCACTTGGAAAGAAATCAAAGAATGGTCGAACGCGACAAAAATCATCCAAGTGTAATTATTTGGTCGTTTGGCAACGAAGCAGGAGATGGAACGAACTTTCAAGCAATTTATGATTGGATGAAAATGCGCGATCCTTCGCGTCCGTTGCATTATGAACAAGCCGAGCAAAAATCCAATACAGATATTATTTGTCCAATGTACTCAAGAATTGATTACCTCTTAGAGTATGCGAAAGAAAAACATGATAGACCAATGATTCTTTGCGAGTATCAACATGCGATGGGTAATTCGCTTGGAAACATTAAAGATTATTGGGATGTGATTGAAAGCCACGATCAGCTTCAAGGCGCAAGCGTTTGGGATTGGGTAGATCAAGCTTTCAAAAAGAAAACTGAAGACGGCAGAGACTTTTGGGCTTATGGTGGTGACTTTGGCGAGAAGATGACAGACAGAAATTTCTTGATCAATGGTCTCGTAATGGCTGATAGATCAATCACGCCTAAGACTATTGAACTGAAAAAAGTTTATCAAAACATTTCCGTCAAGCCGGTTGATTTGACAAAAGGCGAAATAAAAATCATCAATAAGTATTTCTTCACCAATCTGAACAAGTTCGAGATGGTTTGGAAATTCAAAGAAGATGATAAAACTTTACAAGAGGGAATTGAAAGCAGCATTTCACTTGATCCAAGAAAAGAAAAAGTAATTTTCTTGCCGATCAAGCATACTGCTCCGAAGAAAGATTGTAAATATTGGCTGACGATTAGTTTTATGCTGAAAGAAAATACATCTTGGGCGAAGAAGGGTTATGAAGTCGCGGCTGAACAGCTTCAGTATCCTCATAAACGGATTGTTGTGAAGGTTGATTCAAAGAGTCTTCCACAAATCAAAGTTCAAGAAGGTGCGGCTGATGTTAAAATCATCGGCAAAGATTTTGAAATTTCGTTCGACAAGAATAAAGGAATGATTGCTTCATACAGCTATAAGAACCAGACTTTAATTGAGAAAGGACCGGAACCAAATTTTTGGCGTGCGCCAACAGATAATGATTTTGGAAACGGACATCATAAACGCACTGCTGTTTGGAGATATGCCGGAGACACAAGAGTTGTAAAAAACTTCACAACTCAATTTGATGAAGCAGCAAAAAATAAAGTGACCATAAACATTGAATATGAATTGGGTGAGGTTGGTTCAGAATACTTCTCAACATATACAATTTTTGGCAATGGTGAGATTGCAATTGAAAACAAGATAAAGATTAACAAGAAAGAATTGCCGGAAATCCCACGGTTTGGATTAAAGCTTAATATCCCAAAAGAGTTATCCAATATTGCGTTTTATGGAAAAGGTCCGCATGAAAACTATTGGGATCGCAATGCCGGTGCGTTTGTGGATTTGTATAATTTAAGCATAGATGAAATGCATACGCCGTATGTAAGCCCGCAAGAAAACGGAACGAGAACTGATCTTCGTTGGATAGCAATGACAAATAAAAACGGCTTTGGTTTGATGGCGGTTGGCGAGCCGTTGCTCAGTGCTTCAACTCGTTTTTATACTGATGAAGACTTAACGCAGAAGGAGCGCGGAACTATGCATCCAACAGATTTGATTAAACGGGATTTCATTTACGTAAATCTCGATCTTAAACAAATGGGTGTTGGCGGAGACGATTCTTGGGGAGCGAGAACACATAAAGAGTATATACTGTTTCCGCAGGATTATAGTTTTAAGTTGGTTCTAAAGCCGGTTGTTACATCAGGCAAGTTAATGGAAGAATCCAAAAAACTTTCTAAATAACCGGTAAAGAGAAAAGAGATTTATGTGAAATGAAGATTGGAGTGCAAGTTGTAGAGGCGAAGGATTTTAATATGCCTACATCAACTGATTTACTAAACCAATTTTTCCGAAGAATTACAGCATGGATAAGTTTGATTATCGTCTTATTCCTATTTTACAGTGTTTCGACGCTAAGCCAAACCACCGGAAAAATTTCCGGAAAGGTTACGGATGCCGAAACCGGCGAACCGCTCATCGGAACGAATGTTTTAATTGTTGGAACCAGCAGGGGAGCAGCAACGGATATAGACGGTGAGTTCTACATAATCAATGTTTCGCCTGGTACATATAAACTTCGTTTTCAAATGGTTGGTTATGAAGCTTTGGAGTTAGAAGATTTAAGAGTTTCAATAAACCGTACAGCGACTGCGAATATAAAACTGAAGCAAACCGCAATAACTGTGGGTGAAGTTGTGGTAAAAGCGGATAGGGTGATTCAAAAGGATCAGACCGGTTCGATTAGGAATATTTCCGATAAAGAAATTTCAATTCTTCCTGTTGAAACAATTAACGACGTTGTTGCTTTGCAGCCGGGTGTGGTAGCAGGTCATTTTAGAGGCGGCAGAACTAGCGAAGTGCTTTATCTTTTGGACGGCATAACGATTAATGAGAATTTCTCTTCGGGTAATGCTATCAATGTGGAAAAAGAAGTAGTAAGGGATGTTGAAGTTATCTCAGGTACCTTTAATGCAGAATACGGGCAGGCAATGAGCGGAGTTGTAAATGTTGTAACAAAAGAGGGCGAAAATCGCTTTAGCGGTTTAGTATCCGTAAGCATGTCAAACTACTATACTTCGAATAACGATATATTCATCGGACTAAAGAATAGTGAAATAAATAGAAACCAGGATTATAAGTTACAGCTAAGCGGTCCGGTTATTCCGGACAAGCTTACCTTCTTGTTTAACGTCCGAGATCAAAATAATAAAAACTATCTAAACGGGATTCACAGATTTGATGTTAATAATTACAGCGATTTTTCCTCGTCTGACTCGAGCCGGTGGTACACCGAACACACCGGCGGTAATGAGTATGTTCCCAACTTCAGCAAGAATCTGTCCTTATTGGGAAAGCTTACTTTTAAATTGTCCGAAGATATTAAGGTTTCTTTACTTTATGATTATGGTAAGAACGCCTATAAAGACTACGACCACATGTATAAGTATAATCCTTATGGTTCGCCAATAACCCATACCATAAGCAAACTGTATGCATTGCTGCTAACTCATATTATATCAAAAGATCTTTTCTATGAAGCGAAGTTTTCGAATTTGTATTACTACTTCGGAAACTACCTCTATGAAGATCCTTTCGATAGACGTTATGTTCATGATGCTTATTTGAGAAGTACTGGACCTGGTTTCTATACAGGGGGTCAAAGTAAGAATCATAACATTCACAAAGAGAATAAGTATTCGGTGAAAGTAGACCTTTCCTGGCAGGCAAATAAGCATCATCTCCTTCAGGTAGGAATACTGGGTGATTTGATTAATTTAAAAAACGACTGGCATACCATTAGAAATGCCTATGAAGGTACCGGTGTGCAGCAAGATGATTTCTATTTTGATGCTGCTTCCGGAAAAATAGTTTTCCCGTATTACAAACCTACGGTTTATGGAGATACCACAATCTATGCCGATGTTTACAGTGTCTGGCCTAAGAATTTTGGGGCTTATATTCAGGACAAAATGGAATATGACGAACTGGTGATTAACTATGGTTTGAGGTTCGAGTATTTCGATCCGTCTTCCGTATATCCTTCACAGATTAGAAATCCCGGCAACCTGCTTTCCTTCCCGGACAATCCGGAGAGAATGTCCCAATATCTAAAAGCTAAACCGACTTATCAATTAAGTCCTAGAATAGGATTAGCATATCAATTAGGTCAGTATGCTGTTCTGCATTTCGGCTATGGTCATTTCTTCCAGACACCGCCGCTTTATGCACTATATCAAAACCATGCCTTTCTTGTTGGTCCAACTTCTTATTCAACAGTTATGGGGAATACGGAACTTAAGCCGCAAAAGACAGTGCAATATGAAGTTGGTCTCGGGCAAGAATTAATTACGGGGATGAATTTAGAGGTTGCTGTTTTCTATAAGGATATTTATAATTTATTGAGTACTAAAGTTGTAACTACTTACAACCAGATTGCCTACGGAATGTACACAAATAAAGATTATGGAAATGTAAAAGGTCTGGAAGTAAAATACGATTTCAGATTTGAGAATTTTGCCGCCTATTTAAACTACACTCTTCAGTATGCTACAGGCAATGCAGACAATCCTACAGAGACATTCACGCGCGCAGGTAATAGTATGGATCCGATTTCTACATTGATTCCATTAGCCTGGGATCAACGCCATACTCTGAATTTAACTTTATCTTATTCACTACCGAAATTTAGTCTGACGGTTACAGGTCGTTACAATTCAGGGGTTCCGTTTACATGGTCTCCTCCTACTCAAAACAGATTGGCTGACATAAATTTATATCCTAACAACTCGATACAGCCTTCTACGTTTGAAGTGGATTTATATGCTTATTATAATTTATTAAATATAAAGCCGCTGCAAATTGAACTGACGCTGAATATATATAATTTATTCGACAGACTCAACGCAAGATGGGTCAATAGTCAAACCGGTCAACCTTACACTGCTATTGTACAAACATCAGACCTTACGAGTCATCATAGCGACTTCAATAGTTATTATGACATTATTCGTAATCCGGATATGTACTCAACGCCACGTCAAATAAAACTTGGTCTAAAAGCCAACTTCGATTTTTAACTTTTAGAAATTAGATTGTTTTTTCAAATTAGAGGTTACGATGACAATTAAGATTTCCTTGCTCATAATGTTGTTAATCATCAGCAGTTCATCTTTCAGTCAATTTTTGAATTATCAGGGACCGAATGATCCTGCAGGCGATCCCGCCGCAAGAAGGGAAGCTTACATGAGGGGAAACCGTGTATTGCTATATTTCCAGAATACAACCGAATTATCTTTTTGGCCTAAAACAGATGCCTCACTATGGCCAAATAATTATGAAGGCACACGAATGCTTGACGGTATAGCACTGATGGTTGGTGCAAAAGTGTATATAAAACAAGATACGATCCCTGTTGAAGACCCAATAGGGATAACAGACCTCGATACGCTTTATTATTTGCAGACAAGTTACCGGCAGGGAATGGATAGAAATCTAACAGGAACAATCACTTGGGGATTTTATCCTGTGTTCGGATATTTCAATCCTACAAGTGAAACACCTGCTATGAGTAATCGTCCGGATTCCTGGCCCCCTAACGGCTGGCCCTCACAGGGTAATCAAACAAAATGGCCCGGAGAATGGGACGGCAGATTCGGCAGAGGTGTACAGTATGCAGATTTAGAGACTTACTTTGTTGCAAATGATGCACAGGATCAAGAGTATCTTGTGTTTGGAAATAGAGTAAAATATTATCCGCGCCCAGCAGTGCGTATTGGCGATCAGGCAACAATTCAAAAAGGAATGCGGTGGGGAGGTATCGGTATCAGGGTTGCACAACGGGGATTTCAATGGAATAATCCTCAAGCAAGGGATGCACTTTTCTGGGAGTATTCGGTTGCTAACATCTCAGATTATAATCTGCATGATGTAGCTTTTGGTTATCGGGTAGATACCTGGATTGGCGGCGAAAGTTCAAGTGACGACGTCGGATTTTATGATACCTTCGTTGATATGATGTATAGTTGGGATACCGACGGAATAGGTTTCGGAGGCAGACCTACCGGTACCGTTGGTATTGCTTACCTTGAAAGCCCCGGGGCACCGGATGACGGAAAAGATAACGACGATGACGGAATTGTCGACGAGAAAAGAGACAATGATGCTGGAACTAAAATTGTTGGACGCGACAATATAGTTGCTTATATGCAATCCCATTACAATATGGATAAGTTTTTCAAATTTTATCATTACAACAGTGTTGACGATATTCCTGCCGTTCAACAAGGCGTTTGGTGGACCGGCGATGAAGATGGGGACTGGCGATCATTTGATGATCGCAACAGCAACGGTAAATGGGATATAGGGGAACCGCTTAATAATGATGTTGGGCTTGACGGAGTTGGACCCGGCGATCTAAACTATACCGGTCCCGATGAAGGTGAAGGAAACGGTAAACCGGACTATGTTCAGGGTAAAGGCTGCGAACCTGAATTTGATGCTACCGACGTATCCGAATCAGATATGTTGGGTTTGACATCTTTCCAGATGTTTACCGAACCGGATCCATCTTCTTCATATCGTTGGTTTCGGGGTGACAAATCGATGTGGGAACTAATTGGTACTAGATTGCTGCCAACAGAGTTTTGGTCAGGCAGTCTTTCAAATCTAGGGTTCACAATGTCTACCGGTCCTTTTCCGCTTAAAAAAGGGAATGAAGAAAGGATATCAATGGCTGAATTGCATTCGTATGATCCCTTAGCCGGGTTGAATTCCAGCGCACATACTGCACAGGCGCTATTCGAGAAAAAAAGGATTGTTCAAGTTATATATGATAAAGATTATCGATTTGCACAACCTCCGCTTTTACCTACGCTTAGCGCAACAGCAGGTGACGGTAAAGTGATATTGACGTGGGATGATAGGTCGGATACAAAAACAAGAGATCCTTTTGTAGATAATGTAAATGATTTTGAAGGTTATAAGTTATTTAGAGCTACCGATAAAAACTTTTTGGATGCCTTGGTAATTACAGATGGTTTTGGCACAAAGAGCGGACTAAAGCCGATTTTTCAATGCGATAAAGTTGATGGCATTTCCGGGTTTGCAAATTTTGGTGCAGTTAGCGGCGCCGAATATTATCTTGGTAATGAAAGCGGCATAGTCCACTGGTTCATTGATAACACAGTTCGAAACGGAGTTACATATTATTATGCTTTAGTTGCTTATGATTACGGTATACCCTCTTTGGGTGTTGCCCCTTCGGAAAACAATATTGTTGTGGAATTAGATGAGGCGGAAAACGTCATCTTTACGGGGCAAAATGTTCAAGTTGTTACTCCACATCAGATGGCGGCAGGTTACCAACCTCCTTCACTTGAAGTCTTAAGCAGACCAAAAATTGGCAGCGGTAGTATAACTCCCGAAATGCTCGCAATAGGCGATATTATAACAAATCATACCTACAAAATTAAATTTGATATCGACACTATCTACGTGGTACCTGATTATAATTACGGTCTTCAATACACAACAAGCGGTTTCTCCGTCTTTGATGGGACTGATAACAACAAACTTGTATATTCCGAATCGCCGCAAAATTACATACAGGATCATATTCTTTTCAATGACCAGTATAAATACTATTACCTTAATCCCGAAAAGGAAATCACAACCGATGTTTTCGACGGTTTAAATCTGAAAATAAATCTACCTTTAATCACTGCATCTTTCAATAAAAATAAATCCGGATGGCTGCAAGGAAGCTCTCCGATTAGAATAACTCCAACAATTAAAGAATCAAGTTACTTCCCATGGAATTATGAAATTATATTTCAGCCCAATGCTTATGTAAGCAAGGTTACGGATACCAGATTTGTTCGAGATGAAGCAGGCATTGGAAGACTTTCTAATCTTCTTACGAATCAGACATTTAATTTTAAGGTTCTGAATACCTCTTTCCCCAATTCAAACGGGAATTTTCAGGAAATGGATCTGGTGGCTCAAGATCAAAATTTTAACGGCAATTTTGACATGAGAACCGATAGAGTCTTCGTCGGAGCTTTAACTCCAAGCGGAGTTTGGGCAGGAACAGTGTTCATCATCGACTTTAAACAAGCAGTAACGGATGAGCAGCTTCCTCATGACGGAGATAAATATTTCGTTACCTTTGACAGACCTTTCTTTCTTACAGATTCGATGACATTTATTGTTATGCCGGAAAAGTCGTTAGACCCCGGAAAACTAAAAGAAACGATGGACCGGATCAAAGTTGTACCGAATCCTTATGTTGCTACTAATGCTATGGAACCGGCAGTATCCAATAAATTTCTAAACCAGAGAAGGAGTCTGCTGTTTACCCATCTGCCGGCTAAGAGCACAATTAAAATTTTTACTGCGAGCGGAGTTTTGGTCGATGAGTTTCACGTAGATAATCCTTCGGATGATGGGACAGCTCATTGGGATATGCTCAGCAGAGAGGGGCTCGATATTGCTGCCGGAGTCTACATATACTATGTAAAATCGGATTTAACAAGCGACACAAAAATTGGAAAGTTCGCAGTTATAAAGTAAAGTTTTAAAAAGGTTCGGGTATGAAGACTATAAAAGAGTTTTTATATGAAATCTGGTAAACTGGCGTTAATTTCTATCATTGCAGTTTTTATGCTTACTCCAGGAGTTTTTGCTCAAGGACCAAATAGGGTTGGCACAACTGCGGCAAACTTTCTGGAAGTTGGATTTGGCGCCGTTGCCACTGCAATGGGTGATTCGTATGTTGCTGATGCTAACGACGTATCGAGCATTTATTGGAACCCTGCCGGGCTTGCCTATCTGGAGAATTCAGAAGCCATGTTTACAGTTAAGCCCTGGATCGCAAATATAAATATGGGTTTTGCCGGCGTTGGAGTTCCTATTCCAAATATAGGAACATTAGGATTGGGAATAGTATATGTAAATTATGGTCAAATGGAAGTAACTACACTTGATATGCAGGACGGCACAGGCGAGGAATTTTCGGCAAGCGATTATGCATTCTCTCTTACTTATTCCAGGAAAATTGCCGAATGGTTTTCCTTTGGTTTCAGCGCTAAATACATATCTTCTACAATATGGCACACAAGCGCCAGCGCGTTTGCAATGGATCTTGGTGTTATAGTCAAAACGAATTTCTTCTCGCCTACATCTCAAAGAGAAGATGGAATGAAGATTGGTATGAGCATTTCAAATTATGGAACCAAGATGCAATACGATGGTCTGGATTTATTGAATCCTATTGATATCCTCCCTGATGAGAACGGCAACTATGCATACGTACCGGGTCAATTCAGGTTAAGTTCGTGGGAGCTTCCGCTTATTTTCAGAATCGGCATATCCGTAACACCGATTGTTACAAACTCATCCAGATTAAAGCTGGAAGTAAACGCTCTTCATCCTAACAATAACAATGAATCCGTTAACGTAGGCGGACAATATATGTGGGACGTGATATCTTTCGGAATCTTATATTTTAGAGGAGGATATAAAGCCCTATTTATGCAAAACTCAGAATACGGACTTACACTTGGTGCGGGATTTAAATCTCAACTGCCTCAAAACATTCATGTTCAGGTGGATTATTCTTACCAAGCTATGGGAATATTTGGTTATGTTAATTCATATTCTGTTAATGTTGCATTTTGATATCCTAAATTAAAATATTTATAATAATTTTTTTGTAACTACTTAGTCTGTTTTTTGTGAATTCTTTGTTTGCGCCAAGAAAATATTGAAAATCCGCATTCTTTTTAGCGGGAAGAAATCCCCTCACCGAGTCGAGTCTTCGACCTCACCCCATTTGGTCCCGCAAAGAACACGGGACGCAAAGAACGCGAAAGGGGAAATGGAGAGTGGGTATCCCCTTTGGAAAGGGGGATACAGGGGGATTTTTTGAATCAACGACTTCAACTAAGTAGTTACAATATTGTTAATCCTAACTCAAAATTCAAAGAGTAGTGAAAGGAAATAATTTCTATGAATAGAAAAATTTTAACATCAACTTTTTTATTAATTTCATTCTTTCTTTCATCTCAATCATGTTTGGGTCAGAATAAACAAAGCGAAAACTCAGATACCTTAGCTTTGGTTGGAAACCAGGTAATTACCACCTGGGAATTTATCAGAAGAGCAGAGTATACAGTTAGACCTCTTTACTGCCAAGGAAGCAGTAATGTAGACAAGCAGATTATTCTTAACTCATTGATTGCTGAAAAGCTGCTGGCACAAGAAGCGGCTGAAGATTCAGACTTTTATTCTAATAAGAATATTATGTCTTATTTAGAAGGACGAAAAGAGCAGGCAATGCGGCAGGTTCATTATTACTACGAGGCATATAACAAGGTTAAGGTGAATCCGGATGTAGTAAAAAGAATTTTTCCGCTGGCAGGCAGAAAGTATAATGTTTCATACTTTACTGTTGATAAGGAAAAGGAAGCTGCTTTTGTAAGAAAGAAGCTTTTTAAAGATAAGATGCCTTTTAACAAAATGTTCGCTTTGCTTTCACACACAAAAGGAGATTCACTGCCTTCAAGAGAAGTTTCATGGGAGAAAGGGGAAGTGAAAGAAATTGAGCAGGCATTGTTTTCCTATCCTCTAAAAAAAGATGAGATTGTAGGACCTGTAAGTATAAACGGCAAATTTATATTTATGAGAATTAACGGATGGATAGATTCGCCGTGGCGAATTGTTTCGGAAAATCAGGCAGATCAAAGATTGGACGATATAACAGATTGGCTTAAAGAAAATAAAGCAGGGGAAAACTACAAGTTGTACGTTGCCGGACTAATGAAAGGGGAAAAAGTTGAGTTCGTTAGAGAAACTTTTGAGAACCTTGCTGTGCTTGCAGCTAAAGCGACAATTGTAAGTGATTCTATCCGGAAGGCGATATTAAAAAAAGAAATCTATGAGGATCCCAACAAAGAAATGAGAGGATTAACTGCAGATATGGTGGAAGATATTAGAACTATTGCAGACCATCCTTTGCTTAAGATTGATGGGAAGATTTGGACTGTTAAAGACTTTCAGGCTGAGATTAAAAAGCATCCGTTGGTTTTCAGAAACAGATACTTGAGCAAGAAAAACTTTGTAGAAGAGTTTAGACTGGCAATAGTCGATTTAATTAGTGACAAGTACATAACTCTTGATGCTTATAAAAAAGGTTATGATAAAGACAAGATGGTTACGGAAAACTACAACATGTGGAAAGAGAGCTTGCTTGCATTATATCAGAAGCATTCATTTCTAAATGAAAGAGGAGTAAAGGAACATGATCAAATGGAGGTTATAAAAAAATATTTGGATCCTTATGTTGTGTCGCTATTTAAAAAGTACAGCGGTGAAATCCAGATAAATGTTCCTGCGTTCAACAAGATTGAGTTGACAAGAATAAGCATGGTAGCGGCGCAACCGGAAATGGCATTCCCTTTATTAGTTCCTTCCTTTCCCACACTTACTACCCACAGCAGACTTGATTATGGAAAGAACCAAGACTATTTTTTCATCAAAATATTTCCGTAAACTATATTTTTAGAACTTTCCATAATATATTCTATGCATTTTAAGCAAAACCATCACTCATTTCTTACGGCTATATTGATGAAAAGTAAAACTCTTCTATTCATTTTGATCGCAGTTTCTTTCGCAGACTGCCAATCTCAAAATATTCAAATTAATATTGATGCGTCGGTAAAGTATCAGACAATTGATAATTTCGGAGCTTCCGATGCCTGGTGGGCTCAAAAGGTTGGCGGATGGTTTCTTCCGAATAAAGAGAAAGTTGCCGATTTACTCTTCTCTGAAACAAAAGGAATTGGATTGAGCGCCTGGAGGTTTAATGTCGGCGGCGGAATCAATACAACTACTATTACCGATCCATGGAGAACTGTTGCGACATTTGAAGTTGGAAAAGATCAATACGATTGGACAAGACAGGCAAACGAACGATGGTTCCTTCAAGCTGCAAAAAAAAGAGGTGTCAAACAATTTATAGCATTTGTTAACAGTCCGCCAGGCAGAATGACTAAAAACGGATATACTAATTGTACCGACGGACTGGGAACAACTAATTTGAAATCCGGATATGAAAAAGAGTATGCAAAGTATCTAACAGATATACTTAAGCATTTTCAGGATTCTTTAGGGATAACATTCAATTATATAAGTCCGGTTAACGAGCCGGAATGGGAATGGAATGCAAACTCGAATCAAGAGGGGAATAGAGCATCCAATGACGACATAAAACGAATAGTAAAGGCTCTCTATTCTGAACTGAAAAATCAAGGCGTACCAACTGAAATAAACTTGATTGAATCGGGCGCATTGAAACATTGGTATTTATATCAAAATGACATATCCAGCAAATACGGCGCACAGTACGGTAATTACTTGTATGATATCTTTGTGGATACAACAATTAGCAATAAAGTTGCAAAGATATTGGGAGGACATTCATACGGATCGGATCTCATCTCAACCCAGCTTACTCAAGATAGAGAACGACTGAAATCTCGTATTGATCCTTTCTTAAATAACGGACGGAAATATTGGGTTACAGAGTACTGCGTTCTGCAAGGTCCTGATGGTGAAGGCGGAAACAGGAGAGACCTTAGTATCAATACTGCCATAAATGTTGCTCGAATTATTCATTATGATTTGACTACCTTAAGTGCCAGCGCCTGGCAATGGTGGT
>Ga0209516_1000115_pt1 | contig 23001 bp, 20 predicted proteins | sample Napbiome12C3dose_FD_187716 | JGI IMG/M metagenome (GOLD analysis project Ga0209516, IMG submission 187716) | Groundwater microbial communities from S. Glens Falls, New York, USA - Naphthalene biodegradation metagenome 12C3dose (SPAdes) (version 2) ... | reverse complement strand
CACGCAGATGACTGTTTTCATAAGGTGCGACTCACTTTGCCTGTTAAGAATGTAAGCCTTTGAATGATTGAGACTAACTTTGGAAAGAAAAGTGAGTCGCACCTCGCTGTTTTGCGTAACAGTAGTTACAAATAAACATCGAACGTGTATAGATAATAATTGATAAAGATTTGCCCACACTTAAAATTGGAATCCAAAAAATTTTATCATCAATTGAAAAATAAAATTATGAAACTGACCAAAGATTTCTTGCGCACTATCCCCAAAGTTCTCCTTCACGACCATCTCGACGGAGGAGTTCGCCCCCAAACGGTGATCGAGCTCGCCAAAGATCAGAAATACGATAAACTCCCGACGACCGATCCCGGAGAACTCGATCAGTGGTTTCAGCGCGGCACTCAACGAGGCAGTCTTCCTCTTTTTTTAGAAGGGTTCGAACACACCTGCGGCGTCATGCAAACCGAAGAGGCGCTGGAACGAGTCGCCTACGAAACGATGGAAGATATGAAGAAGGACGGAGTGGTGTATCTGGAAACCCGCTTTGCTCCCGTGTTCCATACGTTGAAAGGATTGGCAACCCACAAAGTGGTCCGTGCAGTGCTGAAAGGGCTTGAACGAGGGAAACAAGATTTTGACGTTCACTACGGAGTATTGATCTGCGCGATGCGGCATATGGAACCGGCAATCTCGTTGGAAGTTGCTGAACTTGCTATTGAATTTCGCAATCAAGGCGTTGTCGGATTCGATCTTGCGGGAGAAGAAGGCGGCTACCCGCCGAAGAAACATGTGGATGCGTTTCATTATATCCAGCGGGAAAATTTCAATATCACCATTCACGCCGGCGAAGCGTTCGGAAAAGAATCGATCTGGCAGGCAATTCAATGGTGCGGCGCTCACCGCATCGGGCATGGAACGCGACTCATCGAAGATATGAAAGTGAAAGATGGCGAAGTGCTCAGTATGGGAACCCTTGCCCAATATGTTCTCGATAAACGTATCCCGATCGAGATTTGTTTAACAAGTAATCTTCACACCGGCGCTGTGCGAAGTTTGGAAGAACATCCCTTCCCCATCTATCATAAATACAAATTCAGATTAACGCTGAACACCGACGACCGTTTAATGAGCGGCATTACATTGACGGATGAATATCACCTTGCGCATGAAAAATTCGGACTCGACCTGAATGCATTGGAAAAGATCACCATCAATGCTATGAAGAGCGCGTTTATCCCCTACAAGGATCGTATCAAGATCATTTACGATATTTTGAAACCGGGATATGCGGAAGCGAAGAAGCGGCTATGACTTCGCTTATGATTTCGCAGATTACGCTGATAAAAACGCAGATAAAAAATCCACATAAGAACTTAAATAAAAAAATCAGATAAAAGCGTAGATAAAAGCACTGATGAAAAAAGAATATTCTGAATCTGATTATCCTTTGAAAGAATTGACCGAGAAAATTATAGGAGCGGCATTCAAGGTTCACAATACACTTGGTTCCGGTTTTATTGAAAAAGTGTACGAAAATGCAATTGCTGAGGATTTGCGAAATGATGGTCATACCGTTGAACAGCAGAAACGAATCAATGTAATTTATAATGGGAAGTCAGTTGGTGAATTCATTATAGATCTTGTAATTGATTCATCAGCTATTGTTGAAGTTAAAGCAGTTCAAAACTTTGAAAAATCATTTGAAAGTAAATTACTTCACTACCTCAAAGCCACAAATTTCCAAGTGGGATTAATCATAAACTTCAGTGATAAAGTTTACGTCAAACGCAAAATTAATACATCTGCGAAAACATCTGCGCAATCTGCGAAATCATCAGAGAAATCATCAGCGAAACAATCCGCGACATCTGTGAAATCATAATGTTACTTTATTTTCTCCGGCACGGCGAGACGGGAATGAATTTCCCTTCCAATTTTGAACGTGAGTTGACCGATGACGGTGAATGTGCTTCACGGAATGTTGGAAAATTTTGCGCGAAGGCGAATATTCATTTCACTCATGCATTTGTCAGTCCGTTGGTAAGAGCAAAACAAACTGCACAACTTGTCTTGAACGAACTTCCAAAAGTGAAATTAGAAGAAACGGAATTTCTCACACCGGATACGGATCCAAAAAATCTTTTTACACTTCTTCAATCATTCACCTCCGACAGCCGTATTCTTCTGGTAACACACGAACCATTTGTGAGTACGTGTATTTCAACATTGATCAGCGGAACGAAAACGGCAAATATTGCGATGAAGCCCGCAAGTTTTGCCTGCGTAGAAACGGACGGCGTGCCTGCACGCGGAAACGGAAAGTTGTTGTGGCTGGTCACATCGGATATGATGAAAAAACTCCTTTCATAATCGTATCAACACTCTTTTTCTTTTCATCTAAACCAGCACTTTTCAATGGATTTTTTCTTTTTTTTCGGTTACTTTAGTTTGCTTTGGTGAACATTGCGTTTAGAAACAACGAAGGATAACATCTTAATGGCAAAAAAAATTTCTGCATCCACACATGTTCTTGTGGAAGGGCTTCACGCCCTCTCTAAAAATTTGTGGTGGACATGGCACCCGACCGCTCAATCCATCTTTCGAGAAATCTCTCCACGATTATGGGAACGGGCAAACCATAACGCCGCGTGGCTGATGGCAGACATCTCCGAACAGGAATTAAGGTCGCGCCTGGGTGAAAAGGATTTTGCGCAGCGGGTTGCAAAAATACTGAATGAGTTTCATTCATACATGAATGAAAAAAAGACATGGGGTGCAACGAAAGCAAAATCTCTGAAAGGTCCTATTGCGTACTTCAGCGCAGAGTTCGGCCTGCATGAGAGCGTGCGCATCTATTCCGGCGGACTTGGCATATTGGCAGGCGATCATACGAAATCGGCAAGCGATCTGGGAGTTCCGTTTGTCGGAATTTCTTTGTTTTACCGTGAAGGATATTTTGAACAACGCATCGCGGTAGACGGCTGGCAACAGGAACTGTATGTTCCGATTGATTTGAAACGTCAGGCAGCCGGATTAGTGACGGATAAAAAAGGAAATCCGGTCATCTGTTCTGTTCAGATCGGATTCAGCACGGTAAAGTTCGTTGCTCGTAAGCTTGCCGTGGGCCGCAGTACGATCCTTCTGCTCGATACCAATCTTCCGGAGAACGAAGAACGATATCGCGATATTACCGCCCATGTCTATGGCGGCGATTCCACAACACGTATCGCACAGGAGATCCTGCTCGGTATCGGCGGAGTGCGAATGTTGCGAGCTATGGGAATCAAGCCTTCTGTGTTTCACATGAACGAGGGACATTCTGCTTTTCTTACGCTGGAACTGCTCCGAGAAGAGATAGAAAAAGGAATTCCAAAAGAAAAAGCGATCAAACATGTTGTTAAAGAATGCATCTTCACCACACACACACCGGTTCCCGCCGGTCATGACCGGTTCAATAGAGATCTGATGACGTTCATGTTCGACCATAAAGTCAAAAATTACGAAATGACTATGGACGAACTGATGGCATTAGGCCGCGAACACAAAGACAATCCCGACGATTCATTTTGTATGACTGTGCTCGCATTAAAAATGTCCCGCTCTGCCAATGGCGTAAGCGAATTGCACGGACACATCAGCCGCGAGATGTGGAAGATGTTATATTCTGTACAATCGGAAAAAGATGTTCCGATCGGACACGTGACAAACGGTGTCCACGTCAGCAGCTGGATGCATGAAAAAACCAATGAATTCTGGACCGAACAGCTTGGTAATTCGTGGCACGAGCATTTTCTCGAACCGAAATTCTGGGAAAAAGCCGTTCAAAAGGTTTCCGATGAAGAGTTGTGGGCATTGCGGTATAATCTCCGTCGTAAATTGATCGAGTTTGCCCGGTATCGATTGTCTCAACAGCATACACGGTATGGTAACGGTGCCGCAGCGTACGAAACGGTCCTGAATCCTGATGCATTGACCATTTGTTTTGCACGGCGGTTTGCGACGTACAAACGAGCCCCGCTCCTCTTCACACATTTTGAGAAGATCCTCTCCCTGTTCAACGAAAAAGACCGCCCGTTCCAGCTGATCTTCGCCGGTAAAGCTCATCCGCGCGATGATGAAGGAAAGAAATTCATTCAGAAAGTGATCGAATACACCAAACACCCCAATTTATTCGGGAAAGTGGTTTTTATTGAAAATTACGATATGAATGTTGCACGCTATCTCATTTCCGGCGCCGATGTGTGGCTCAACAATCCGCGCCGGCCGTTGGAAGCCAGCGGGACCAGCGGACAAAAGGTGGCGATCAATGGCGGGATGAATTGCAGTATCATGGACGGATGGTGGCGAGAAGGATATAACGGCACCAACGGATGGTCTATCGGCGGTGACGAACAGCCAGCCGATGCCCATACACAAGATGTGCAGGACTCGCAATTTTTATATGATATTATCAGCCAGGAGATCATTCCCGAGTTTTACGATCGGGATACGAATGGAATTCCGAAAATGTGGATCAAACGGATGCGGCGTGCAATTACGACTCTTGTTCCACAATACAATACCCACCGGATGGTAGCAGAGTATGTACAAAAGTATTATTTGAAGTGATGATTCAGAATAAAGTCTCCCCTGGAGGAGAGGATACCCTCCTGTCCTCCGTAACGAACCTTCTTCCTCCTCCGGTGCCGATAATCCCCGGAACGACATAGCCCGAGAAACATTCCCGGGCTATAAAAAAAATCTACTGTTGATACTGCGCACAACAACTAAAAATTATTTATATTTACTTCAATTAAACGTTACAGCTTCATACACTATATCTCCATCTGTTGGTATTATGAAAAACTTGCTCAACATCGTCAAGTGGACTGCCATCGTTGCGGGTATCATCGCCATTCCAATCCTGCTCAAAAAGAAAATGGATGAGGCGGAACGCAACAGCGAAAACGTCCGGTACGACATTAACGATTACATTTCCGAAACGGGTTTGTAGTTATTTTATGATTTGATGATTTAATGATTTGGTCATTGGCTCATTGAATCATTGATTCAATCTCTCAATCTCACCATCATTAAATCTTACAATCTGATGTTACGCAATAAGATTGTATTCGCCGTGAAATTCCTCGAAGAGTCCTTTGGACAAATATCAATTACCAAATTCCAAGTAAATTCCAATCATGAAATCCAAATTCTTGAAAAACATTGGAACTTTCAACATTTTGAATTTGGTATTTATTTGTGATTTGGTATTTGGAGTTTGGAATTTTGTATATACTCTGTGTCTGTGTAACATCAGTTACAATATCTTTATTGTATCTTCTCAACCTTGATCATGTTCGTTGAATGACGCGCCATCAGCGGAATGCCCGCCGTGATCACCACCCAATCTCCTTCTTTCAGATATCCCTGATCCATCAGCATACGGTTCACGCGTGCGATCGTTGTATCCGTTTCCCCCACTTCGAAAGTTTTTATCAGGACCGACCTCACACCCCAAATTAAACTCAAACGTCGCCGAATGCGTTCTTTGTTGGTAATTCCGATGATCTGCGCGCTCGGTCTGTACCGTGCAATCGTTTTTAACGTATCGCCGGAATGGGAAAAAGAAATGATCGCCGCCGCATTGATCTGTTTCGCCAATATACATGCGGAACGCCCCAGCGCCTTGAAGACCGCCTCCTGCTGATCGCTGATCTCGTCCTGCAAATCAAGTTTGTCCTTTGCTTCCATTTCCGTCCGTCGAATGATCGTATCCATCGTCTTAACAACGATAACCGGATATTTTCCGACGGACGTTTCACCGCTCAACATCACCGCATCGGCGCCGTCGAGGACGGCATTCGCAACATCGTTTGCTTCGGCACGCGTCGGTCTCGGATTTTCGATCATCGAATCGAGCATCTGCGTTGCGATAATAACCGGTTTTCCCGCCGCATTCGCTTTCCGCGCGATCATTTTTTGTGCAAGGGGGACTTCTTCCGTAGGACATTCCACGCCAAGATCACCGCGCGCCACCATAATGCCGTCGGCTTCACGAATGATCTCGTCGATATTCTTCAACGCTTCATCTTTTTCGATCTTTGCGATTATGGGAAGTTTTTTTCGTTTATCGATATGGGTAATGACAAAATCACGCAGGGAGATAACATCGTGTCCGGTCCGGACAAACGACAATGCAACATAATCAATGTCATTCGCGATTCCGAACAGCAGGTCTTCCTTATCTTTTTCCGTTAACGACGGCGCACTGACGGCGACTCCCGGAAGATTGATACCCTTGTTGCTCTTAAGAATACCGCCGTGTACAACTTCAACCGTCACATCTCTACTTGTGGTAGAAAGAACTTTGAACTGCAGTAACCCGTCATCCATTAAGATCGTATCGCCGGGTGTAACATCGCTCGGCAAATGCTGGTAGGTTGTGGACACTTTGTGATCTTCGCCGAGCATTTCGTCGATCGTAATGACAAGCTGTTCACCATCGTTCAATTCCATCGGCTCTTTGAGTTTTCCCGTGCGGATCTTCGGACCTTGAAGATCGAGCAGAATTGCCACAGGCTCTCCGGTAATCGCCGATGCCTGACGGACGCGATTCATCATTTCCAGATGATCGTCGTGCGAGCCGTGGGAAAAATTCAACCGTGCGACATCCATTCCCGCCTCGATCATCTTCACCAATGTTTCCACTGACGAGGATGCGGGACCGAGCGTACAAACTATTTTTGTTCTTCCATGTTTTAATACTGCTGGTTTCATAAATCTTTCTTACATCCTTACTCGTATAAATTATTTGATCGGTATAAGATACAAAATATTTTTCGACTTAAATGCAATTTCGTTTTCATCGATCGGCATTTCGTGATACCCGCCGTTTTTCCACAGCGCCGTTTGATCCGAATAGTGGCGGTGGATCGGCTGACCGGATTGACCGGAAGGAATGACCGACAACGCACCGTTAATGTTCGCAAAGTCCACGATCTGACGAGTCGATGGTCCCAGCGTCATGTGATACGGTTCAGTGAAAAGATATTCACCGTTGTTCGGTGTCGTACCGGAACCGCCCACCTCCATCGGACCGATGTTGAAGATCGATTCAAGCACTTTCACATTCCCGAACGGATGACGAAGGGTCAGCAAATGCAATTTCCCCCAACGCCATTCCTTCATTTCATGCCCCAGGCGCGCGGTCAGTTCCTTCAATGTTTCATTCATGCTTGCGCGAATGATGTCGTCGCGTGTCTCAACAGCAGATGTTGCAGTATCATCAAACCATGTCGAAGACTCGACTCGTTGAGCGGAATCGGGATCGTTCAGTCGAAGACTCGACTCGTTGAGCAGCGAAAGGGTAACGCGGTATGGTATATTCGCCAGAAAAATATATAGCTGAAAAAGTTCTTCGCCCATTTCGTCTTTGTAAATATTTTTGATGAGTATATTGAAGAACACTTCAAAGATCGTTGTAGGCACGTCATCCTTCGACATCGTAAAGTTCCAATTGCGAAAATAATTCAGTGCCGTTGCAAGTTTCGGATCGGAGGTCGTTTGTTGTTGATAGGCGGACAGAATGAACGGCGTAACGTCCTTTGCAAAATGAGAAAAATAGTCGTTTTGCAGCCGCTGAAAATCATGCACATCGAACTTTTCTTTTGACTGTAGCACTTCGCGGATGCGCTGTATGCGCGACGGCGGTTCCCACAAATTGGAAATATGATACGGAGTGCTGTTCGTTGTTTTGTTGTTTGCCGACGCGACGAATCCTTCCGGCGGATTGTAGGATGAAGGGAGTTGTTCAAACGGAACGAATCCCAACCACTCATTCTCACCGGTCCATCCGATAAACGGCAATGTCGGATTGTGATTTTTACGCAGCGGCAAACGGACACCGGGATGAAAACCGATATTTCCATTTACATCCGCATACACAAAATTCTGTCCCGGAACGGCAAATTCTTTCACCCCGTCAAGAAAACTTCGCCAATCCTTCGCCGTGTTGATCCGGTAAATACCCGCCAGTTCGTCGCTCATGTCATAACCGGTCCATTTCATGGTGATAAAATTCGATTGTGCAAAATTTTCGAGTCGAAGACCCGACTCGTTGAGCGGGTAAATTTCGTTGATGGCTGGTCCGTGATGTGTTTTGCGGATAACGATCGCAACGTCGGCGGAATCTTTTACCGTAATGGTATCGTGGATGACCTCGATATTTTTCCATTCGCCTTTGTACAAATATCGATCCGAACCGAGGGAATCGATCTGTTCAAGATAAAAATCCGCATCGTCAGCCATGACGTTTGTCAATCCCCATGCAATATTTTTATTGTGACCGATAATCACAAGCGGAGTTCCGGGAAGCGAAACGCCCGCAACATTCACATCGCCGCCGCTGAGATGGATCTCATACCATTTCGCCGGAACACCGAGGCCGAGATGCAGATCATTGGCAAGCATCGCCTTTCCGTTGACGGCTCGCTGCGGAGCAACCGCCCACGCATTACTCCCGATATGCGTCCCGGTTGTTCCAAAAAATTTTCTAAACTCTCTCTCAACCGCAGCAAAATCATTCAATTGGGGAAACGAACGCCCACTGATCTTTGTATCGACGATCAGCGGTGCATTTTCGGGATAGGTCGGGAAAATTTTCTGCGCTTTTTCCACACCGAGTTTTGCAACAAGTTCGCCGAGAACGACATCAACATGCCAGGAAAAGTTCAACTCCCACGCCATCAACCGCCCGATCATCAAACTGTGGATCGGCGTCCATTCTTCCGGTTCATAATTCAGCATATCGAACTCAATCGGATATTTCCCCTTGTGTGTGCGGATAAATTCATTGACGCCGTCGGCGTATGCGCGCAGGATCTCTTTTATTTTCGGACTGATCTGCAACTCTAATTGCTGAGCGATCTGTTTGAACCCGACCGTTCGCAGCATTTTATCGAATTTTACCGTCGGTGCGCCGAGTATTTCGGAAAGTCTTCCTTCGCCCGCGCGCCGTGAAAGATCCATCTGCCATAATCTGTCCTGTGCGTGAACATATCCTTGTGCAAAAAAAAGATCGTATTCGTTCTGTGCAATGACATGAGGAACGCCGAATTCATCACGGTAAATTTTTACTTCGTTGCGAAGCAGAGCGATTTCGGCGGTACCGTCATATTCGGGAAACGATTTGGTCACCAAATACCGAAGCGAAAAAAAGAGAGCAGTCACGATCAGAAGAAGCGATACAAAAACGCCGATTACAATTTTCAGTTTTTTCATAAAAGTTCAATTGCCGGTTAATTTCGGCAATTTCCATTTGGTGCGTAAGCGGTGATACTCGGCATGAGGAAGTTGAACAAGAAGTGTCTGTTTGTCGCGATCGAGCCAGCGAAGAAGTGTGAGTATATCGTCTTCATCCATCGATGTACACCCCGTGGTTGGAGTGTTATTGATGTGAAAGAATATGCAGCTCCCTTTTTTCTTTTCACGGTTCTTGTTGTGCTCAACAACGAGCACGTACTTATAATCGGGTTCAGCATACCGCATTCGTTCTGCGCTTTTCCAATCATTGACAGGGACAGCTTCTTCGACAATTTGGTTGTACGCCTTGGAATCAACATCATCCACACACCGTGTTTGTTCCGTAAGTTGTTGATAGGGATAGCGCACACCTTCCGGCGCGGAGGCGTCGAATCCATACAACATCCCGAATTCAAAAATTCCTGCCGGGGAACGCTTGTCTCCTTCGTGCTTCACATATTCTCCGATCTGCTGTTCCTGAAGACCATCACCCCATCCCAGTCCGTTCTTACCGTACGATACACTCCACGAACCGCCGTGTTGTTTCCAACCGTCCGATGTTTTATCAAAAAGATATACTGTGCCCTTATTGCTGTTCCAGTCAGGAGCGATGGAAAGGACGACCTGATGCGTTGAAGAGATATCAAATTGCGGCAGCGATGAGCAGGAAAGCCCGACAAGAGAAAGCAGGCAAAACATACACCGAGTGATGAAAAAATCTTTCATTGAATTCTCTACATCTTTTGTGTAAATTACTATTGTCTAAAAACGGAACGTGGCGCAGCCAGGCTAGCGCACTACCTTGGGGTGGTAGGGGTCGCGGGTTCGAATCCCGCCGTTCCGACTTACCTGCAATATCAGAGTCTCTCCGTTGTTAGAGACTTTTTTATTTATGAAACTTCTGAAAAAATCTAATTTTTTATTCACGCTAAGCCGCAAAATTTTTAAGACGATATTTTAAATCAATTATTTCTTTGCGTCTTGGCGAGAAACAACACTCTTTCAGTGAGAACTATTTAACCAAGAAGATGTCTGACATCTGGTGAATTATTCAGAAGTCTCTCATATCAATAATAACAACACCTGTAAAAAAAAAGTCTTCCGCCAGAGCAGAAGACTTTTTTGGTCACTCAATCATCGTTAGTTCAATTTCGTTAACAGATCTTCCAGCACCGTTTTAATTTTCTTCAGCTCTTCTTTTAATTTCGGATCAGTAATTTTTACGACGGGCTGTTGAAGCACCGGTTTGGTCCCCTCGGTGGTTTCATTGAAGGGAAGAACCGTTTGCTCTCCGGTATCGTCGGGTTGGTACGCCTGGAGAATCTGTTTCGCCCCCTCGATCGTATACCGTTCTTCGCGCAGTAGTTTTTTTATATGAAGGATCAGTTTGATCTCTTTATTGGTATAGACCCGATTACCTGCTCTGTTTTTCTGCGGTTTTAATTGTTCAAATTCCGATTCCCAATAGCGAAGGACGTATTGTTCAAGATCGGTGATCTTGGCAACCTCGCTGATGGAATAATAGAGCTTTTTGATACCGATTGATTTCATAGATCCTCTGTAAATGTTACTGCAATGTTAAAAAAAATGCGTGTTATTAGCAATAAAAAACTATTGCATTCTAAAATAAAAGCACTATATTGGTAAAATCTTCATATGCACGGTTTCAGTGTAAAATCTACATCCTCCCCACACAAAAACGAAACCGTTTTTCGTTCAATCATTCATTCTCATTTACAAACTATATAAGGGGTGCAAGTATGAAAAAAAAAATTCTTTCTTTGTTTGTTGCCGCATTGATGTTCTTTTCGGTGTCAAGAACACAAACTCTCGAAGAAACAATGGTAAAGCTTGCTGGTGATGCAGCATCTGCTTATGTCAATCCGATCGTAACGGGATTTGGGGCAAACTTGAACGGTGGATGGTTCCACAAGGCGCCCGCCTCAAAAATGTTTGGATTTGACCTGGAATTTGGATTGGTTGCGATGGGAACATTTCCCGGTGATGAAGCGAAGAAAATTCCGGTAGGAACGCAAGGCGAATTTCGTTTTACCGGCGGAGCGATTGGATCCAACAGCCAAGCTGAGATTATCGCACAGAACATCAGCGGATGGACTTCCCTCGGAACGCCACAAAAACAACAGATCATTGACAAAATTGCCGGCGTGGATTTTCCTGTGGGCATAACCGGGGGAACAATAGTCGGTGCGAAAGATGACACCATAAAAATAATCTTCCCGCAACAAAACATAGATTTCGGTGCACCGGTCGGTACGAAAAACGTTCCGGGCAATGAAATTCCGATACCGGGTGTTTCGGGTTTGCTTGAAAACGTTTCAGTTATTCCACTCGCTGCACCGCAGTTGAGCATCGGAACGTTTGTAGGAACACAGTTTACTTTCCGATATTTACCAGAAGTTGAAATAAGTGCTGAAATCGGAAAATTCAAATATTTCGGATTCGGCATTCAGCATAATCCCAGTATTTGGTTTCCCAATCCGCTTCCGGTTGATATCGCCGCAAGCTTCTTTACCCAAACTTTGTCCGTGGGCACATTGTTTGAGACGAAAGCTACGGCATTCGGTGTGAATGTCAGTAAACGTTTCGGCCCTGGAGCTATTAATATTACTCCCTACGCAGGATTTATGCTCGAATCGTCAAAAATGAAATTTACCTACAATGCTCAAGTGACAAATTCGGCTGGTATTACAACCGACCTCCCTATTTCATTCGAGCTTGAAGGAGCAAACAAATCGCGGGTCACGCTCGGTCTCAGCGTAAAGCTCCTATTCCTGAACATCAATGCAGATTACAACCTCGGCAAAAACAATTCCGCAACGGCAGGACTGATGTTCATTATCTGATCGAATATTCATCTCGATTCCAAAGCCCCGCCGTTTGCGGGGCTTTTTGTTTTAAACAGGTCTTGTTATATTGAATCTACGATGCAAAAGTTACTCTTCATATTGTTTATCGCTTTTCTTCTCTTCGGCTGCGGAGATTCAGATCAACAACCGAAAGAAAAAACAGATCGCTTAACACAGCAAGCGATGGAAGAAATGAACAGACAAAATTACGATGATGCCGAACGGCTGCTGGAAGAAAGCATCGAACTCTACGCTGCCGCAGGCAACAAAGCAAAACTTGCCGAACGGTATGCAACCCTCGCGACGGTGCAGTCATTGTCGGGAAAACTTTCGCGCGCTGTACACAGTTTGTCCGCCGTACGCGATTTCAACAGGCAGATCGCCGACAGAAATTCCGAAGTTCAAACATTGATCGAAATGGGAAAAACATATTTCCAACTCGGAGATACAAAAAACGCCGTGACCGTTTTGGAAGAAGCATATCTCAGCAGTCAACTTTTCCGGTTGACGCTCTGGAACGCCAGTTCCGCATTGGAACTCGGAATGATCCATGCACAACTGCAACGGCATCAAAAAGCAGTGAACTATTTTTCTCACGCCGCACCCCTCTTTCTCCAGCATGGTGATACGGCAAAAGCGATAGAAACAATTATTGAAAAGATCTGTTCTCTGTTGCGGCTGGGGGAAAAAACCAATGCGTACGAAAATGTTGCCGCACTGGAACAATTGTTGTTGCGGAGGAGAAACAATGTTTTTACACCGAATGCGTACGCGTTGTGCGGTTTTGCATTTCTACGGTCACAGGAATGGTCTTTCGCCAGAACATTGTTTGAACACTCCCTTGCGTTATACAACCAGACGGGAGGCGCGACAAAAGAAATCAACATTGTGCATCCTTATTTGGGATTAGGAGAGGTCTATTACAATAATTTTGCCTACGACGATGCACGGAAAGCATTTGTAACGGCATACAATATTGCGAAAGAGGGCGGCAATGATATTGTCATTGGATATCTTCTGATCCGTATTGCTGACTGTGACGTGAAAAGATCCGCCCGCATCCATTCGCAAGACGGCATTATTCGCGCTTCCCAGTTCTATGAACACGCGCAGACGCTGTTTACACGGGCGGGATTCGGGATGGGTGAAGCATTAGCCATTCACCGGTTAGGAATGCTGAAAGAACTGATCGACGACGACAACAGCGCAATAACTCACTACAAACGAGCGTACGAAAAATTCGTCGGGAACGATCTGCGCCCTGAACATCTCTCGCTACCGGTCGAAATAGATTATCTCTATACCACTTCCATAAAACGATATTCCCAGGAAGAATGGTTCACAGAACGATTATCCGCTCTTTTGCTGCAATACGGAAGATACAATGAGGCGCTCAATTATATTGAACAGGCTCACTCGCACTCCCTGCGCTACAAAATCGCCTCGGCAGATCTCCGCTTCCGGGACCCTGCGCAACAGAAGCGGTATGCCGATTTCATCTCCGCATTCCGGCTGAAGAACCAATTGCAATTCGAATTGTTTCACCTCTTGAAATCGGGCAACAAAGAGTATGCAAACCGGCTTAAGCAAAAGGCAGCACAGGCAAAAGCATCCCTCGGTTCCGCCATTTCGTCGCTGATACAATACGATGAAAATTTTTCGTTCATCAGCACCGCTCATCGCACACCGGAATTTTTCACCGAATCGCTGTCTCCTTCAACCACACTGCTTCGTTACTGCATCGTTGCCAATGAAGTATGGGTGTTCATCCTTCAACAGGGAGAAGAAATAAGAGCGGTTAAAATCTCGTCATTCGGCTATGAACTGTCAAAAAAAATGGAAAAATTTATCGGCGAACTGAACTCCGCCGAACCGAACACTTCGGATATGCGCCGGTTGTCGCAGGAACTGTATGCGTTCTTCATTCAGCCGGTGGAGCGATTTGCGCACCAACGGCTGGTGATCGTGCCGCCCGTGGGATTTGAAAAATTTCCCTTCCATGCGCTGACAAAGGACGGAAAGCCGCTCATAGAAATGATTGAGGTATCATATCTTCCTTCTCTTTCGTTTGCACGATCAAAAAGAACGTTTCCTCGTTTCATCACCAATATCATTGCCGTCGGATTCACACCCAATACTCGGTGGGGCTTGGAATTTGAACTGCGGGATATTCGAAGTTTCTTCCGCAATACACAGGTCTATGTCAATCAATCTGCAACTGCACAGCGGCTCGAATCTGCATTGGGAGAAGTGCTGCAAATCTCATCGATCTATCAAAAAAATTCCGACGGAGAACGTTCGTTCCTCCTGTCTGACGGAACCACATCAAAAGCCGGAACTGCTCTTCCGATTTCATCATTTACGTCGTTGCACCCGTTTCAACTTGTCTATCTGTCGGATGTGCAATCGCAATCGAACGGCATCGACGCGGAACATTCATTGTATTGGATGATGAACGGTTCATCTGCCGTTGTTGCCACACAGTTTCCCCTCACGCCGAAAATGAGCGGAATATTCGGCGAGAATTTTTATTCCACGCTCTCATCAACAACCAATCCGTATTCCGCCTACAGGCAAGGAGTGCTGCAACTGAACAAGCAGAAAGAATTCAGTGATGATCTCCGCTGGGCGTCATATTTTTATTACGGACTTTAAAATGACAATCCAAGTCTTGCAATTCTTAAAACTTTCCAAGTCTTAAAGACTTGGAAAGTTTTACTGCCCTCTGTCGCTCGACACAGGGGATGCGTATGCATGCCTACGCATTGTTTTGCCATGCCATACAAGGCTGGTAGTCAGTGACTGAATTTCTTTATAAATGATTCCAAATGATCGGGATCAGGAACCACGCCCAGCACAATCCGCCGAACACAAATCCAGCAATCGCACCTATCCCCCAGAAAACCATTCGGATTTCAGTTTCCATCTTTTGAGAATTTTTATAGGCGAAGTATGCCGAAACCGTACCGAATGCGATGGAAACGATCGATAGGGTGATAAAAACCGCAAACACTATTTGATCCGGCATAAATTATTTTGAGCGACGGATCTTCACGCTGCCCAATCCTGATTCGATATAAATATTCATACGACCGTCGGCACTGCTGTAGTTTTCCGATTCATACATTCCCTTTTTCTTCCGAATAAATTCAACATCGATCGAAAAATTCGACAGCCAACTGTCTTCATATTTTATCTTCACGCCGATATTTTTCGGGATCACCACTGTAACTGCACCAAGACCGACATTCACGTTCACATCCACCGTCCGTTTCAATTCGCCGCCAAAATCCAAATAGTATGAACCAACGCCTCCTTCAAACGTCATCTTTCGGAAGTTTGCGTTGTTCAGATTTTCCGCCACAAATTTGCTTACTCCCGTTTCGATCTGCAGTTCACCGATCTCTCCCTTGTTCATTTCATTGAACCGGACTTTGGATGAACTCGCACCGGTGGAGATCGTAAGTTCGTTGAGGGTCAACCCCGTAAGATCAAAATCGCTCTTACCCGCGCCAAGTTCTGCTTTGATAGAAAGCGGAACGCCTTGCACCAATTTGATGTACCATTGGTCCGGTTTGAAATTGAATCCATTTACCTTCACATTCACTTCACCGCTGCTTGACGTTTCAACATCGGCATCTCCCGGATGAAGTTCCACTTCAAGATCACCGACATCTTTTCGAATGCGGTAATCCATATCCAGGCGCGGTTTATTGTCCCTGTTTTTTTTGCGGTAATAGACTTCAATAATTTTATCCGTACTGCCTTTTTCCATATTCACCGAACCGAACGAAGAATTAATCCGCACCTTCACCTCTTTTTCGGATGTGCGTTTGATCTCCCGCTGAAGGGATTGTGCCGTTGCCGCAGAAAGCGTGAGCAGAAAAACAATTGCGAAATATGTCGGGATATACCGTTGAGTCATAGATTGCCTCTTTTTTAAGCGGGGCTTACCGTAATTTTACGATGGGCACGCAAAAGAGTTGCGATTAATATTGATGGATTTTCTTCTTTAACCGCTTGTACAGTATCTCGCGGGCGCGGAAAATATGGGCTTTTACCGTTCCCAACGGAAGTTCCAGTTCATCGGCAATTTCCTGGTAATCTTTATCCTCTGTATGTCGCATGAGGATCACTTGACGGTATTTCTCCGGAAGCGCGTTGACCGCTTCTTCAAGCGCTTTGGATTTCTGACGGGCGATCATCGAGCGGTCCGGTTCGAATGTAGAATCTGGAATTTCAAACGTATAATCGCCGTCTGTGGATTCGATCGGTTTGTCGATGGAGAACGTTTTGAGCTTTTTCTTACGGATATAATCGATGCAATTGTTGGTTGCGATCTTATACAGCCACGTGGAAAAGGCAAACTCTTCGTTAAAATTCTGCAATGATTGAAATGCTTTGATGAACGCTTCCTGCGTCAGATCTTCCACCTCATCTTTGTTATGCACCATTCTGTACAAAAGATTGTACACTTGGTCGTGATACTTTTTCATCATAGCCCGATAGGAAGGTTGGTCTCCTTTCAATGCCGCTTTGATGTTGCGGGAATCTTCTGCGCGCGAATCGAGTCTGCGCTGGGCGAGAACTTCCTCTTTGGTCTTTGCCGTGACTGCTGTTTCTATGTTCGAGGAAGTTTTCTTTTTTTGAGGCATTTCAGATTTCAAATTTTTTTTCTTAAAATAAATTAGCTAAAAATGGAAGGAGTTGCAAGAAGATGTAAATTCACCATTTTAAAAACAGAATGTCCCACAGTATGCGGGACATTGTGTTAAAGCTTTTATTTTCCAACTATTTACCTCATAAGCATTCCCGCAAAAAAAACACGGGACTTTTTCGTAATTATATTTCCCTTATTTAACGAGTATCATTGAACTTATTATGATTAAAATATCCAGTCTTTTTATTTGTGACAATTCTTGCTATACTTACATCACTACACAGTTCATTCAAGTATTTTATTAATTTTTCGTAATTACTCAGCGAGACGATGTCTGACGGCGTTTTCAAGCCGTCTGACATCTGAATTGCTCCTTCGCTAAATGTCAGACAGCAAAAAGCGCTGTCAGACATTGGCTTTCAATATTCACTGAGCAGTTACAATTTTTCATTGAAAGAAAATTTATGTCTGTTACAGTCATAGTCGGCGCTCAATGGGGCGATGAAGGCAAAGGCAAGATCGTTGATATGCTCAGCGAAAACATTGATATCGTTGCACGGTATCAAGGCGGAGCAAATGCCGGACACACGGTTGTTATCGGAGATAAAACCTACGTTCTTCATTTAATTCCGTCGGGAATATTTCAAAAGAATGTCAAATGCGTTATCGGTAACGGCGTGGTGATCGACCCTGTCGCGTTGATGGAAGAAATTGAAATGATCAGATCGTTCGGCATCAAGATCGACGGGCGGTTGTTCATCAGCCACAACGCGCATCTCATCATGCCGTATCATAAATTGCTCGACAACATCCGCGAGCAAGGGGCGCAAAAGATCGGAACGACAGGACGCGGAATCGGACCTGCCTACATTGATAAATATATGCGCATAGGAATTCGTGTTGTCGATCTGCTGGATAGAAAAGTGCTGCGCGAAAAACTCACACGTAATATCGAAGAGAAGAATCAGATCCTCAGCAAAGTGTACGGCAAAACCGAGATCGATGTCGATAAGATCATCAATGAGTATCAGGAGTTCGACAAGAAGATCGATCCCTTCATCACCGATACGGCGACGTATTTAAATACCGCGCTCACTAAAAAGAAAAAAATTCTTGCCGAAGGGGCACAAGGCGCACTCTTGGATGTCGACCACGGAACATATCCGTACGTTACCTCATCCAATCCCACAAGCGGCGGTGCATGCACGGGACTCGGAATCCCGCCGACATCGGTGAAGAGAATCGTCGGCATTGTCAAAGCATATTCCACCCGCGTCGGTAATGGACCGTTCCCGAGCGAACTCAACAATGAAACGGGCGAATCGTTGCGAAAAATAGGTCATGAATTCGGTGCAACAACCGGACGGTCGCGCAGAACCGGCTGGTTAGATATGGTGAGTTTGAAGTATTCTTTGATGGTCAACGGTATCACCGAGATCGCACTGACGAAACTTGATGTGCTGGATAAGTTTGACGAGATCAATATCTGCGTTGCGTACAAGAAAGACGGAAAAGTTCTGAAATCCTTCCCGACCGATGTGCAGACACTTGACACTGTCGAACCTGTGTATCATTCATACAAAGGATGGAACGAAAAGATCTCCGATACGAAAAAGTGGAAAAAACTGCCGAAGAATACGGTAACGTACGTTGAAACAATCGAAAAACTTTCCGGCGTGAAGGTATCAATCGTTTCGGTGGGTGCAAGAAGAGACCAAACGATTGTGCGATAATGTAATTCACCGCAGAGGGCGCTGAGATCGCAAAGGTATATAGTCGTCCCTGAAAAAGTTTTCATTCGCTCAACCTTGCCTCTACGAGCCGTAGGCAAGGTTATGGATGTAGATTTGAAAATTTTTGAATGTTTTTCGTCATGTTCCAGAAAGCCTTGGCAAGGTTTCCTACTTTTTAAGGTTCAACTATTACAATTATGAAACTCAACACACGCAGTCCAAAGTCGGGAAGGATCAAAGTCGCGTTATTGATCGCTGCGGTGTTCATTGCCATTCCCATCCTCCTCTACACGCACAATCTGGTGGCACAGTTACAAAAAAAACAGCGCGATACCGCTGCCCTCTACGCAAAATCATTAGAGTATATTGCCAACAGTTCCACTGCGGGGACGGATTATACGTTCATCTTTGACGAGATCATCAGCACGATCGACTTCCCCGTTATTCTTACCGACGGCACCGACAAAGAGATCATCACCACCAAAAACATTACTCCCGATACAACACTCGCGAAAGAACAGCAGAGAGAAATTCTTTTTGCGATGATCGCCGAAATGGACAAGGATAACAAACCGATCCGCGTAACGTTTCAGGATTCGCTCGTGTTAAGTTACGTGCATTACGGAGAATCGCCGCTCATCGTTCAATTGCGATGGCTGCCGTACATCGAACTGTCGATCGCTTCGCTGTTCATCCTGGTGGGATATATCGGATTCAGTTACATCAAGCGGAACGAGCAAAGCAACATTTGGGTCGGCATGGCGCGCGAAACTGCACACCAGCTCGGCACACCGCTCACGAGTATGATGGGATGGATCGAACTGTTGAAACATCAAGCAGAATCAAATCCAAAAGTTCTTGAAACGCTGTGTGAATTTGAACACGATGCGCAGCGTTTGACAAAAGTTGCGGATAGATTCTCGAAGATCGGTTCAAAACCGGATCTGAAAGAAGAAAACATCCTCGAGATCCTGCAGCATGTCATTCAGTATTTTGAAAAACGCATTCCGCAAATGGGGAAAAAGGTGAACATTACGGTCACTTCTCGCGAAGCGGTCTTGGCAAATGTGAACAGTGAACTGTTCGAATGGGTCATTGAGAATCTGATCAAGAACGGGCTGGATGCGATGGAAGACGGCAAAGGAACGATCACCTTCTCCCTTTCCAAAGAAGGTTCGCGGACGATCATCGACATCAAAGACACCGGCAAGGGGATCGATCCGTCGTATCAAAAGGATGTGTTTCGTCCCGGCTTCAGCACAAAAAAGCGGGGCTGGGGTTTGGGACTCTCTCTTTCGAAACGCATCATCGAAACATACCACAACGGAAAACTCACCATCAAAGAAAGTAAGATTGGCGAAGGCACAACGTTTAGGATTGTGTTGAAGTAGAAATTTTATTCTCGCAGCGACGCGGCGTTCGCAGCGTTATTGATTATTTCTTTCTCGCGGCGACGCAACGCTCGCAAAGTAGAGGAGTGAATTATGACGGAGAATCAAATTGCAACTATAATTCTTGATTGCGCATTTGAAATTCACAGGAAACTTGGTCCCGGTCTTTTTGAATCGGTTTATGAAGAAGTAATTTCCTATGAATTGATGAAAAGAAAATTGGAGATAGCCAGACAAGTTGGAATTCCTGTCATTTACGAGTCGATAAAAATGGATGTCGGTTTTAGAGCAGATATCATTGTTGAGAATAAAGTTATTATCGAACTCAAATCAGTAGAAACGCTTCTTCCAGTCCATAAAAAGCAATTACTGACGTATCTCAAATTGACGGATATGAAACTTGGATTGCTCATCAATTTCAATGAAGCACTGTTGAAGAATGGTATAGTCCGTATCGCAAATAATCTTTAAAGAAACGTTGCGCCCGCCGCGTCGTTGCGAGACTAATAACGCTGCGTTCGTTGCGACGCTGCGAGATTCTTAAGCTTTCGGCTTAAACACATTCCACCCGATCAACGCACCGAGCACAGAAAACAAAGAGTTCGGAAGAACGTAGATAAAAATAGACAAGACGGAGCCGATCACATTCGGTTCTTCTTCTTTTGCTTGTTCGATCAATTGATAGAACTCCGTCGGCAGATCAACATTCATCCGTTCCACTAACTTCATCATCACGTCAATCGCCACGTTGCCGAACGCAAGGCTCACCAATACCTGAATTACCACCGCCGCTACGGAAGCAATAATTCCGGAGTATATGCCGAGTTGAAGACAATCCCGCAGCACCATCTGATCCATATCCGGGGCGATATCTTTTTGATAGAGCAATACCGAAAGAAATCCCCCAATAATTACACCGGCACAACACAGACAGTTGACAAGATTCAGTCCGGGCACAGCCCAGAGTGTTGCAATAAGAAGTCCGCCATACAAGGACGGTATGAGTTTATCGGGTTTTGAAGACATAGTGTGTAGATTTAGTTTGATATATCGTGCGTAAGTTTTTTCCCGGGAGAATAAAGTCGGATCGCATCCAGCACACTGTCAACAAGGACAATTGCCATTCCAAATCCGAAAATCCCGCCCGTTATTAGACGAGAAACTGTTGAACTTGGAAAGATCCCGACTGTATCGAACAACGCATCGATGAACATTGGAAGAGCTGCACCGACGATCCAATGATGACGCCCGCCTTTAAAGTGAACTCCACTTCGAACGAAAATGATACTCCCAAAAAATCCAAAATAGATTGCAGTACACCGGATGCAAACGGCGAAAGAATGATCGTACATATGAAAGCTGCGAGAATCGAACTGATGACAGACAACGCCATACAGTCTGTACAAAATATCAGCAATATCTCCGCTCGTTCCTCCGAATGATGCAAGAACCGGGGTTGCAAGAATAAATCCGCACCAGAGCAACACAGCCGCGATAAGGATGTTAAGTTCTTTTTTCATTGGATTCATTTTAGGGGAAAGTTGGTAAAGAAGCAATGTCTGGTACTGGTACATTTTGAGGTTATAATGTAGGGCGAGACTCCGTCTCGCCTGCCTACCGCAGGCAGGCTTACAATCAATTTCAAAATGTACCACGATCCAATGTCTCTTCTTTATAAATTCCCGTTGATTAAGATGATTCCTATTCGTACTATCTTGCAACATTCACAAAAGGAAAAATTATGAAACGTCTCTCCCTTCTTCTTGGTCTACTCCTTATCTCTGCCATTGATGCAATGTCGCAATCGGTCACCGACTTTATTGCTGAAGCCGACGGATATTCGACGGTATCATTTGAGAACCAAAAGGCTCTCGATAAACTCTTGCAGGCCGAAAAGATGGATGCCAATAATTTCGGCGTGTTGTGGCGCATCAGCCGCAGTTATGTCGATATCGGCGAACATCTGCCGAACAAAACGGACGCCGACAAAGAAAAACAATTGGAATATTATCAGAAGGCGCTGGAGTATGCGGAACGCACGATCAAAGCAAAGCCGGAAGAATCGACCGGTTACGTTCGCCGCGCCATTGCCAACGGACGGGTGGCACTGTTCAAAGGTGTGTGGAGCGCCATCGATTTTGTAAAGCAGGTCAAAGCCGATTGCGAAAAAGCGATTGCTCTCAATCCGAACAATGATGTTGCCTATTACATTCTTGCCAGAACCCACGCAAAGTTATGTGAAAAACCGAAATTGATCCGCTGGCCATTGGGACTTGCCTGGGCAAATATGGATGACGCAATTAAAAATTACGAGAAGGCGCTTTTGCTCAAAGGAAATTTCATTATGTATCGGTTAGATGCAGCACGGGCGTACCTCGAAGAAGATGATGTTGCAAAAGCAAGAGAATATCTGATCGCAATTTCCGCTTACCCAAAACAAGATGAAGATGATGATATGTACCGAAAGGATGCAAAGGAATTGCTGGGGAAGTTAAAATAGTTGATCCGTAAGAAGTAAAGATGTCAGACATCTTACTTTAAGGAGATCTTGCAAACTATTCGATTTAAATAATCTTTAATGCGAAGATGTCAGACATCTTCTATACTTACCGAAAGGAGGCAAAGGAATTGCTGGAGAAGTTAAAATAGAAATAAGACTTCCGAAGTTTTCAAAACTTCGGAAGTCGTTGAAGATTAGAATGATTATCTGATGTTACGCTCTACGAGTCGTAGACAAATTCAAATCCCCTCTGTGCGAAAGATTGCACGTTGTTTGTTCCGCCTTTTGAATCCCGCTACGAGCGGAATCCAGAAAGCGGGATGTCCCGCGCTTTTTGCGGGGTGCGAGGGGGAGAGGGGAAAAAGGGGTGTGTTACAATGCGAATACTATCATCAAAATTCAGTGAAAATGGTACATTCAAGTGCCTCAACACACCCCTAGCCCCCAATGCTGTCAACTTAAGGGCTTGGACTAAAGTCCAACTGGGATTGCAATTGGTGTTCCCCGACCTAAAGGTCGGGGTTACTCAGTTTTTCTAACAATAACCCCGAACTTCAGTTCGGGGGTTTGA
>Ga0209516_1000114_pt1 | contig 23060 bp, 23 predicted proteins | sample Napbiome12C3dose_FD_187716 | JGI IMG/M metagenome (GOLD analysis project Ga0209516, IMG submission 187716) | Groundwater microbial communities from S. Glens Falls, New York, USA - Naphthalene biodegradation metagenome 12C3dose (SPAdes) (version 2) ... | reverse complement strand
GACTCCTGAATAATTCGAAAGATGTCAGACATCTTGCCTATTTAGAATGAAAAAACTTGAAAATTTGGTGAAATTCATTGATGAGATGTCTGACATCTTCTTAAGTAAATTATTTTTCAGAAGTTTTTATAAGATAAGAAGCCCGATATTTGTCGGGCTTCTTACTAACAACTTCATACTGCTTACTACTGAATGACCTACGTATCTCCGCTGTTTAACAACTTCTCAAATTGTCCGCGTTCGGAAATCGTAGAATCGATTTACTTTTCTCCTTTGTGAATAACTCCATAAATTTTTGTGCCGTCTTTGACTTCGAAAGTAATGGTTTCATTTTGCCAAATCACCCTGGTGCCAAGAATTTCTTTAATGCCGATAAGTTCATGCCGAACTTGATTTACACCCATTTGAAGAACCTCGACGGAAGATTTATATCCATCAAATTTATTTTCGAGTGAACCGAGCCGCTTGTTGGATTCGTCGACTTTGTTCTCAAGAGAATCGAGCCGTTGATTGCTAATCTTAATACCATCTTCGACATTGCCAATACGGTTTTCAAGTGAAATGAATCTGGCATTTGTATCACTTCTAAGTCCCTTGATCTCTTCTAAAATTGCTTGTAAAATTTTTTCTTCCATTATGACCTCAACTCAATTAAATGGTGTATCAATTAAATTGTCTTGTTAAAAGTAACAAAAAAAAGTTACGGTTCAAACAACCAAATTTGTATATAAATTTGTATATAGGATTCTGAAAAGGCAATGCCCGACTTTCATCGGGCATTAGTCCAACATCTAACTATCTTAAATCTAAAATCTTACTGGATCACCCAGGTATCGCCGTTGTTCAATAACTTCTCCAGTGTTCCTCTCCCTCGTTTCGAGATCGCAGAATCGATCTGTTTTTCCATTTCGTCTTCGTAACATGGGCGGTCGATGGCGAGGAATATCCCGAGCGGTCGTGGCAGATCATGGTTGTACGTCATATTTGCGAGGATGAACGCGAGGGTTGAATCCTTTTCGTTGTGTACCAGCAGATCGTTTGCCGAGTGGCTGCCGTCCTTCAACGACACGACGACGGGAGAGAAACCGTCCAGTTTGATCCCTTTGTCGTTCTCTTTTCCGAAGATGAGCGGTTTGCCGTGTTCGAGGAAGACCACACTGTCCGACTTTGTCTCTTTTTCCGTAAACTGGAAGAACGCTCCGTCATTGAACACGTTACAGTTCTGGTAGATTTCAACGAACGACGTTCCTTTATGTTCCGCCGCGCGCTTGATAATCGACTGCATGTGTTTCGGATCGCGGTCCAATGAACGGGAAACGAATGTTCCGCTGGAACCGAGCGCCAATGCCGCGGGATTGAACGGCATATCAACCGAGCCGAACGGAGTTGATTTAGTAATTTTACCAACTTCAGATGTAGGCGAGTATTGCCCTTTTGTTAACCCATAAATCTGATTGTTGAAGAGAAGGATGTTCACATCGACGTTGCGGCGCAGAAGATGGATCATATGATTGCCGCCGATCGAGAGTCCGTCACCGTCACCGGTGGCGATCCACACGCTCAGATCGGGACGTGCGATCTTTAAACCTGTTGCAATTGCGGTGGCGCGGCCGTGAATACCGTGGAAACCATACGTGTTCATGTAATAGGGGAAACGGCTGGAACAGCCGATACCGGAAACAAACACGACCTTTTCTTTTGGAACATTCAGGTCCGGCATTACACGCTGCACCTGTGCGAGGACGGAATAATCTCCGCAGCCGGGACACCAGCGCACATCCTGATCGGATGAAAAATCTTTTGCAGTATATTTTACTGTCGAGACAGCTTCTTTACTGACAACTTCTTCGATAAGTATGCTCATTATTTCTTTCCTCCTAACACTTCGTCTATCTTTTGTTCGATTTCAATGGAGCGGAACGGCAAACCCTGGACTTTGTTTAATCCGATCGCGGGAACAAGATACTTTGCCCGCAGGATCTTGATAAGCTGGCCGAGGTTGATCTCAGGAATGAGAACCGTCTTAAAATTGTACAGGATCTCGCCGAGATTCTTCGGCAGCGGATTGAGATATTTCAAATGCAGATGCGATACAGATTTTCCCTCTTTCCGTTTGTGTTCGACCGCTGTTTTTAATGTTCCGTATGTACCGCCCCAGCCGACGACGAGGACGTCACCTTTTTCGTCACCTTCAACAGTGGCGAGCGGTATATCGTTCGCAATGCGTTCGATCTTTTCTGCGCGTAGTTTCACCATCATATCGTGGTTTTCCGGTTCGTAGTTGATGTTGCCCGTTTTATCCTGTTTTTCCAATCCGCCGATCCGGTGTTCAAGTCCGGGCGTACCGGGAATTGCCCATTCGCGTGAGAGCGTTACTTCATCGCGCAAATAAGGAAGATAATTGTTCGGATCTTTTCTGAACTTCTGAGAAATGTCCGGCAGATTTTTTACTTCTGGAATCAGCCACGGTTCGGAACCGTTGCCGAGATAACCGTCTGTCAGAAGAATAACCGGTGTCATATATTTCAGAGCGATGCGTGACGCTTCGAATGCCATGTTGAAACAATCACTCGGAGTTGCCGCTGCAATGACGGGAACCGGCGATTCGCCATTCCGTCCGTACATTGCCTGCAAGAGATCGGCTTGCTCGGTCTTTGTCGGAAGTCCCGTGCTTGGTCCGCCGCGCTGGACATTCACAATAACCAACGGAAGTTCGACCATAACAGCGAGTCCGATCGCTTCCGATTTTAATGCAACGCCGGGTCCGCTTGTTGTCGTTAATGCGAGCGAACCGCCGAAGGATGCCCCGATCGCACTGGTGATTCCCGCGATCTCGTCTTCCGCTTGAAATGTTTTTACTCTGAAATTTTTAAACTCCGAAAGATCCTGCAAAATCTCGCTGGCAGGAGTGATCGGATATGAACCAAGAAAAAGCGGAAGATTTGCTTTTTCGGCGGCAGCAACCATGCCGAGCGCTGTCGCTTGATTTCCAGTGATGTTACGGTATCTTCCCGGAGTAAGGGGAGCCGGTTTTACTTCATAACGTACTGCAAAAACATCTGTCGTTTCAGCATAATTCCAACCAGCTTTCAGTACGCGTGTATTTGCTTCGATGAGTTCTGGCTTCTTTTCAAATTTTTCGGTGACCCATTGAATGGTATTATCCAGAGTACGATTGAACATCCAATACATCATTCCCAGCGCAAAAAAGTTCTTTGTTTTATCGACGACCTTCTGCGACAGATTCATATCCTGCAACGCAAGATTCGTCAGTTTGGTGATATCGACTTGGAACACTTGAAACTTCGACAGCGAGCCATCCGCAAGCGGACTTTGTGTGTAGCCGGCGAGTTTTAAATTCTTATCACCGAATCCGTCGGTGTTGACGATGATAATGCCGTTATCTTGCAAACTGCGCAGATTCACTTTTAATGATGCGGCATTCATTGCTACCAGCACGTCGCAATTGTCGCCTGGGGTGTTAATTTCCGTTGATCCGAAATGAATTTGAAATCCGCTGACGCCGTATGTCGTGCCGATCGGGGCGCGAATTTCTGCGGGATAGTCGGGAAGAGTGCTCAGATCGTTTCCCATCGCAGCAGAAGTGTTGGTGAATTGTCCGCCGGTGATCTGCATTCCATCGCCGGAATCTCCGGCAAACCGAATGGTGACTTCATCTAGTACACGAGTTTGTTTTTCCATAAAGTTTCCTCTTTAAAAAAAGTGCGACTCACTTTTTTATGTAGATTGCTAAAAAATAACAATTATCGAAATACACGTCACTGAGAAGTGAGTCGCACTTCTTTCACGACAGTTCGTTCAAAAAAGGGAACCACTTTGTAAGGTAGCTCGCAATGATCGTCAAATAATTTGTCATCATCAGCACACCCACTGCAACGAGCATCACTCCGCCAACGACTTCAATGGTATGAAAATATTTTTTTATACGATTGAACACATTGAAAAATTTGTTGATGCTCACGGCGGTCAGGAAAAAGGGAATTCCAAGACCCAGCGAATAAATAAAGAGCAGCACGGTTCCCTGCATTACCGTTTCCTGCTGGCTCGCTATGGCGAGGATTCCGGCAAGAACTGGACCGATACACGGTGTCCAACCAAATGCAAATGCCGCGCCAACTGCAAACGAGCCGAAAATGCCGAGTTTTTTCTCCTGTAAATGGAATCTTTTTTCATAATTAAGAAACCCGATCTTAAAAATCCCAATCATGTGAAGACCGAAGATGATGATGATCCCCCCCGCGAACTTGCTGATGATGGTCAGATTTTCATTCAGCAATTGCCCGACGGAGGTTGCTGCAGCGCCCATCAAAACAAAAATGAGCGTGAAGCCGGAAATAAAAACGAGCGAGTTGAGCATTACCGCGCGCGCTGCGGATTTGTTATCGCCTTTGATGTCGTCAAGCGTGTGTCCCGAAATGAAAGAGATATAACCGGGAATAATCGGTAAAACGCACGGGGAGACGAATGACAGCAAACCGAAAATGAGCGCAGTAAGAATGTTGATGTTTTCCATTAAAACTCCTTTGTATTGAAATGTAGAGGTTTTGCGTGCCAGTTTCAAGCAATAAGGAGCGAATTGTATAACACAAAACCGTCTGAAATGTATAACAAAATGTTAGCGAAAATAGTTTGTTATTTCACTTCCTCCTTTGTGCGGACCAGGATTCACAGAGCAAAAATGTAAGCGTTGAATCAAAATTTATTCTTACTTGAGAATTATTTTTACAAATATCAATTTTTTACTTGTATTTTCAGGTGTATAATGTATATTGGTGTCCCCCCAAATTGGCTATTCGCTCTGGGTATCAAAAACTACCAAAAATAAGGAGGAATTGTATGGCTGAACAACAAATTCAATGTCCCCACTGTAAAAAGTCTTTTCCGCTCACAGATGCAATAACCCATCAGATAAAGGCAGAATACGATGTAGAGTTGCAGCTAAAATTAAAGAAGAAAGAGGAAGAATTTTCAAAGAAAGAACAGTTATGGGAAAACGAAAAGAAGAAAATAGAAGTACATACTGAGGAATTGTTGGAAAAAGAGCGACTAAAAGCAGAAGCAGATGCAAAAAAGAAAGCCGAGAAAAACATATCTCTTCAATTAACAGACTTACAGGAACAATTAAAAGAAAAAGATGACCGCATCAAGAAAGCGGAAAAATCCGAGATCGAATTGCGGAAACAGCAAAGACTACTTCAAGAAGAAAAGGAGAAAATGAAACTCGAAGTTGAGAGAACACTTGATAGAGAACGTCAAAAAATTAAAGATGAATCCTTAAAAATCATTTCTCAAGAATTTGAATTTAAATTGAAAGAAAAAGACCTCAAATTCGAAGAAATGAAAAAACAGGCAGAAGAATTGAAGCGAAAATTAGAACAAGGTTCTGTTCAGACACAGGGTGAAGTTCAAGAATTAGCCCTTGAGGCAATACTTCGTACAAGTTTCCCATTAGATGAAATCGTAGAAGTTAAAAAAGGCGAACGCGGTGCCGATGTTATGCAAAAGGTAAGAACAACGACTGGACAGGAATGTGGCACAATTCTCTATGAAAGCAAACGAACAAAAAATTGGGGGAAAGATTGGATTGACAAACTGAAGGCGGACACACAAGAAGCGAAAGCAAATATATCTGTTTTGGTGTCGGAAGCGATGCCGGAAGGAATTGACACGTTTGGACAATACGAGGGTGTGTGGGTTACCAAATTCCAATATGCCAAAGCGTTGGCGTTGGTTTTACGTGAAGGAATGATTGCCATTAATTCTGTTATGCTTACCCAAAGTAATAAAGGAACAAAAATGGAGTCGCTGTATAATTATCTTACGAGCAACGAATTTAAGACGCATATAGAATTTATCGTTGAAGGTTTTTCCGGTTTACAAGATTCTCTGCAAACTGAAAAAAGAAGAATGGAAATAATTTGGAGTGAACGTGAAAAACAACTAAACAAAGTTTTGAAAAATACACTTGCATTCTATGGTTCAATTCGAGGTATTGCGGGGGAAGCAGTGCCAAAAATAGGATTGTTGGAAGAGTAAAAATTTCGCCACTAAATTTTTGTAGGTGTTAAACGCTTTTTATCTTAAGGGTAGTTGCTAGTTCCAAAAACTCACGAGGTTTGTCATTCCGAGGAGCGAAGCGACGAGGAATCTTGTTTTTTCCTTCAAAATTAAAAGCGAGATTCCTCGCTTTGCTCGGAATGACATTGATTTGATAGTTTTTGGAACTACCCTAAAGGAATACGCTGTATCGTTGTTAAACGATTTCCTTTCGCCATTTTCTATGACAACGAACATGAAGAAATACGAGTGCTCGCGATATTTCACTCTCGCCGAAATCCTCAACGTTAGAAGTTAAGTTAAGAAAATAAAAAATTAAACCCGCTCAAACATCGAACGGGTATTGTCTAATATCTCATAATCTAACATCTTAAATCTAAAAATTACTTCTTCCTCTTCAACACCTTCTTCACCTTCGCAAATTTTTCTTTGTTCACACGATTGTAGATTTTTAACGGTAAACCGTAAATCTTGATGAATCCTTCCGCTGCGGTGTGGTCGAATGTGTCTTCAACGGTATAGGTTGCAAGTTTCATATCATACAATGAAAAGGGAGAAGTGCGTCCGGCGATCTCGATGTTCCCTTTGTAGAGTTTTAACTTCACAATGCCGGTTACATTCTTCTGTGTCTCGTTAACGAACCCGTCCAATGCTTTTTTGAGCGGGGAGAACCATGTGCCGTTGTAAATGATGTCTGCGTAATCGTTAGAAAGTTTTGCTTTGTAGTGCATCACTTCTTTATCGAGTGTGAGGCGTTCCAGTTCGCGATGTGCGAAGTGCAACGTAACGGCGGCGGGTGCTTCATAAATTTCGCGCGACTTGATACCAACGAGACGATTTTCAACGAGGTCAAGACGGCCGACACCGTTCGCTCCGGCAATTTCATTCAGTTTGTGGATGAGTGAAACACCGTCCATTTTTTTACCATTGAGTCCGACCGGAACTCCGTGTTTGAACTCAATAGTTACATAGGTCGGTTTATCCGGCGCATCTTCCGGTGCAACGGTGCGTTGATAGGCATCCTGCGGCGCCACTTCCATCGGATCTTCGAGAATACCGCATTCGATACTTGTTCCCCAAATGTTTTCATCAATTGAATATGGGCTGTCTTTTGTTGCTTTTACGGGAATGCCGTGTTTCTGGCAGTATTCAACTTCTTCTTCGCGGGATTTGAATTCCCATTCACGCAGCGGAGCGATTACTTTCATCTCCGGTGCAAGCGCCATCACGGAAACTTCAAAGCGAACCTGATCGTTTCCTTTTCCTGTGCAACCGTGTGCAACTGCTGTACAGCGTTCGCGTTTTGCTACTTCAACAAGTGCTTTTGCAAGAAGCGGTCTGCCGAGCGATGTCGCCATTGGGTACGTGTGTTCATACAACGCACCTGCTTTGAGAGCGGGGAAGATGTAATCATACACAAATTCTTTTTCCAGATTTTGCATGAACACTTTCTTCGCACCGGATTTGTACGCTTTCTCCGGCACGCCGATAAGTTCCTTCTTCTGTCCGAGATTCCCTGTTACGGTGATGACATCAGCGTTGTATTTTTCCTGAAGCCATTTAACGATGACGGATGTGTCTAATCCGCCGGAATATGCTACTGCTATTTTTGGTTTTTTCACGATTTATTTCCTTTTTATTTTTTATGAGTTGTATAAACATTGTGAACCGCAGAGGTCGCTGAGAACGCTGAGTAGTACTAAAAAAGTATAACTACTTAGCGTTGTTTTTAATACATGCTGAATTAAAGAGTAAATCCCGAATAACGTCATGCCCGAATGTCCCGCTTTTTAGTTCCGCTTTTTGGAATGCCGCTCTTGCGGAATGCAAAAGGCGGCAGATTCCGCACCGTGCGGGATTCACAATGCGGAATTTTTATCGGGCATCCATTTCTTTACTCATCGTGGATTCCCGCCTAAAATGCCGCTGTACGGTTCCGCTTTTGAATCCCGCAGGTGAGCGGAATCTTGGAAGGCGGGACATCCCGTACAACGGGACATGCGGAAATGACGACGTATACCATATCTCGCTGAGTAGTATTAAAAAAGTATATATAAAAATTCCCTGCGAACTCTGCCTGCCCGCCGTTTCGCCTCTTGTCCCGCTTTCTGGATTCCGCCTCACAAGCGGGATTCCAAGAAGCGGAACCGAATGTTCAGCAGACAAGCTCTGGCAGGCGGGTGTTCTCTGTGGTGTGAATCAGTTACTTCTCAAACAATAATTCTTTGATGAATTTTTCCAATGCGGCGATCTTCTTCACCGAAGTCGGTGTGACAAACACGGTGTCATCGCCTGCAACAGTTCCGATGACCTGCGGGTTCTTCAGCGAATCGAGATACGACGCAACACCGGATGCTCTTCCGGGAAGCGTTTTGATGACGATCATTACTTCGTTATGATCGACACTCACAACTTCCCCTACGACAAGAGGTGTGATCTTTTTCTCTTCGTTGTTTTCGTTCAATGAATATCGCAGCCCCTCATTGGTGTGAATACGTGCAACGCCAAGCTCGGCAAGATCGCGCGAAAGCGTTGCTTGTGTTACGTCGAAACCCCGTTTCTTCAAGAGCAGCGCAAGCTCTTCCTGGCTGGAAACGGCCTGGCTCTGAATGATCTCTTTAATGATAAAATGACGCTGCAATTTGTTCATAAAAAAAATGTTAGAGTAGGTCGGCGTTAACGCCGACCTACCACTGTAGAATTATATTTTTCCTATCAGCTTTGCCATGACCGCTTTTTGAACATGAAGACGGTTCTCTGCCTGATCGTTGACGACCGACTGCGGTCCATCCAACATCTCATCCGTTATTTCTTCTCCGCGGTGGGCGGGTAAACAGTGCATCACAATCGCATCATCCTTTGCATGTTTCATGAGCGATGCATTGATCTGAAATTCCCAAAAATCGTATATCCGTTTCGTCTTTTCCCGTTCCCGTCCCATGCTTGTCCACGTGTCGGTGTAGATCACATCCGCATCCTTCACCGCATCTTTGGGATCCCGAATGATCTCAATGCGGCTTACACCGGATGTTACCGCGTTGTCAAAGGTTTTCTTATCCGGTTCATAACCAAACGGGATGGCGAGCGCGAGATGGAATGGGAGGATGGAAGCAAGTTCGAGCCAGGAATTGACGATATTATTTCCGTCGCCGACATACGCGATCTTCGGATCAGGTTTCAACTTATTGTGCTGTCTGATCGTGTACAGATCGGCGAGGATCTGACACGGATGCGACAGATCGGATAATGCATTGATGACCGGAACCGTTGCATGCTGTGCGAGGTCCAGCAATAATTGATGTTCGAATACGCGTGCAACTATTCCGTTGTTGAAGCGGGAGAGAATATTGGCAACGTCAACGGCAGATTCGCGCACGCCTAAACCGACACCTTCATCAGTCAAAAAGATCGCATGTCCTCCAAGCTGCACAACACCGACCTCGAACGAAACGCGTGTGCGAAGAGACGGTTTCTGGAAGATCATCGCCACCGTTTTCCCGGCAAGCGGTTTTGTATTTTTATCTTCTTTGAGTTTGTCGGTCAAAGCAAGAAGTTCGAAGACTTCTTCCTTATTGAGTTCTGCGATCGAGAGAAAATCTTTTTTCATATTTTTAATTTGATTTCAAAATTACACGATTACAAAATTGCAACATTCAAAGCCATTTTATGTAATTTTGAAATTTTGTAATGTTGCAATAATTAATATTTTTTAGAGAACAAGTTCAGTACCAATACCTTCGTCGGTAAAAATTTCGAGAAGAAGAGAATGTTTTCTTCGCCCGTCGATCATGTGCACTTTATTTACTCCCGAGTGGAGCGTCGAGAATGCCGATTTCACTTTCGGGATCATTCCGCCGCTGATCACCCCTTCACTGAACAATTCCCGCGCATGCTGTTCTTTGAGCGACGAGATCAATTCGTTATTGGCGAACACTCCCTCAACATCGCTCAGATAGACAAGTTTTTCCGCTTGTAAGGACGATGCGACCGCCGCCGCTGCGAGATCGGCGTTCACGTTGTAGATCGTGCCGTCCGTGCCGACACAGATCGGCGCAATTACCGGCATCAACTTATTGTTGAGCAGCAGTTGAATGAACTGCACGTTCACGTTCACGATCTTTCCCACCAATCCGATATCCTGACCATCTTCGTGATATTTTTCGGCGACAAGCAGATTGTTATCCACGCCGCTTAATCCGACCGATTCACCGTCATTTTGATTGATCAGATTCACGATCTCTTTGTTGATCTTTCCGGCAAGCACCATTTGAACGACATCGACCATCCTTTCATCGGTGTACCGGTGACCGTTCACGAAGTTCGTTTCGATGCCGAGCTTATGGGCGGTTTCGGTAATCTCTTTGCCGCCGCCGTGTACGATCACGATATTGATCCCGATCTTTTTCAGGATGGTGACATCCTTTGCGAAACGTTTTTTCAGTTCCGGATCCGTTTGTGCCGCTCCGCCGTATTTTACGACGAATGTCTTTCCCTCATACTTTTGGATGTAGGGAAGAGCTTCGATTAAGATTTCTTCTTTTGATTGGTTCATTTGTTTGAAATTACAAGATTACAAAATTTAAAGATTACAAGATTTTTATTTTGTTGAGTTTACTCTCTTACGGAGATACTTAATAAAATTTGCTATTTGTGTAGAAATATTGATCGCTGATTCCTTTAGATTGTTGAATTCCTTCTCAGTAATATATTCCTGATCCAAAGCAACATACGATAAACTTCTCACTTCACCTACAGAGCCTTTTGAATAGCCAAGAAATTTTATGAATTCTTTATTGTTGTCTCTCTCATATCCTTCAGCAATGTTTGACATTATTGAAACGGAGGCACGCTGAATTTGATCTCTCAAACCATAATCTCTATTAAAGTATTTATTTTTGGTGAGAGAATAAATTTGCTTAGTGAGAACTCTTGCATCTGCCACACCTTCATTTCTTCAAAACGTTGAATTGCCATAATGTTATTCTAATAAAATTTTGAAATTATGTAATTTTGTAATCTTGAAATTAAGACCTATATGATGCGTTAATTCTCACATACTCCGCCGAAAGATCACACGTCCAAAATGTTGCAGAGTGTTTTCCGCCGTGCAGATCAACGGTGATGGTGATCTCTTTTTGTGAGAGAATTTCCTTTGCTTTCTTTTCAGAAAAGTTAATATCATAGTGTTGTCCGAGAATGCGCAGATCATCAAAGTAGATTTCCGCCTTATCTGGATTGAATGTAATTCCCGACCGGCCGACGGCGGCAAGAATTCTTCCCCAGTTCGCATCTTCTCCGTGAATGGCTGTTTTCACCAATGATGAATTGCAAATTGTTCTGCAAGCAATCTCAGCATTTTTTTTTGTCTTCGTTCCTGTAACAGTAACTTCAACAAACTTTGTCGCGCCTTCACCATCCTTGACGATCAATTTCGACAGTACGATCAACACGTGCTCGAGAGCTGCGTAAAATTTTTTATAATCGGATGTTCCCTCTTTGATCTCGTTGTTCTCGGCTTTTCCGTTCGCGAGAATGATCGCCATATCGTTCGTGCTGGTGTCGCCGTCGACCGTGATCCGGTTGAATGAATGATCGTTCGCTTCTGTGAATGCCTTTCTGAGCACGGCATGGGATATATTCGCGTCCGTCGTAATGAACGCAAGCATCGTTGCCATGTTTGGTGCGATCATTCCCGAACCTTTGGAAATTCCGCCGATGCGCACCGGGATTCCGCCGAGTTCTATTTCAACGGCGTATTCTTTGGGAAATGTATCCGTGGTTAGGATCGCTTCGGCGGCATCCGTATTCCCGTCCCGGCGTAATTGCTGGACAGCGTCGTAAATACCGAGAGTGATTTTATCCATCGGCAAAAATTGGCCGATCACTCCCGTGGATGAGACGAGCACCTGGGATTCCGTAATACCAAGCGCTGAGGCTATGGTTGCGATGGTTTGCTTGGCATTCATCAACCCCCGTTCGCCAGTGCACGCATTGGCGTTGCCGCTGTTAACGAGGATTGCCTGCGCAGTTTTTGATTTTTTAAGTTGTTTCTGATTGAGCGTAACGCACGCGGCAACAGTCCTGCTTTGCGTAAAGACTCCGGCAGAGATAGCAGGAACTTCCGAATAGATCAATGCGATATCTTTTTTCTTCTTTTTGATTCCGGCAAAGATTCCCGATGCGATAAATCCTTGTGGAGCGCACACGCTGCCTGGAATAATTTTCATTTTGTTATTTTTCATTGTTGTTCCTTGAACGTTGTCAAGGTTAAAAACCTTGACAACGTTGATTACATAAGACCTAAAGTTTCTTTAAACCCGAACATCACATTCATATTCTGCACCGCCTGTCCCGCTGCTCCTTTGACCAGATTGTCGATCACCGACAGCACGATCAATTGATTATTGCGTTCGTAGAGTTTCCATCCGATGTCGCAATAATTCGTGTAGTGCACATGTTTGATCTCCGGAACAGCATTTCCTATCAGCCGCACGAACGGCGAAGCGGAATAATATTTTTTATACGCAGCTTCGACCCGTTCAGCGCCAACGCCTTTTCGCGGGGTAGTGTAGATTGACGAATAAATTCCGCGAGTGATCGGAATAAGATGCGGCACAAATGTAATTGTGGATTTTTGTCCGCCGAAATCATTCAGCACGGATTCAATTTCCGGTGTGTGTTGATGGACGCCGACTTTGTATGCTTTTACAGATTCATTCACTTCCGTGAATGATAGATCGATCGAGGAACTTCGTCCCGCACCGGAAACGCCGGACATCGAACTGATGGTGATGCCTGTCGATTCGATTAAACTCTCTTTTACCAATGGAAGAAGAGGAAGCAATGCGCTGGTCACATAACAACCGGGATTTGCAATAAGTTGAGCAGATTTTATCTTTTGTAAATTCCATTCAGGCAAACCATAGACTGCCTTTGATAAATATTTTTCCGCCTTATGTTCGTGCTTGTAGTATTGTTGATAGAGTTTTGTATCGTGCAAACGAAAATCCCCGCCGAGATCGATCACTTTTTTCCCGGCGTCGATGAGAGCCGGTACGAAATTCATCGCTTCCCCGGAGGGAAGGGCGATGAATATAAGATCGTCATTTGCAATTTTGCCGATTGCATACTCTTCGTAGACAAGCTCAGTCAGCGCACGGAAGTGAGGATATAAATCTGTGACTTTTTTGCCTGCCGACGAATTGGCGAACACTTTGGTGACGTTGATATTTGGATGGCGCAGCAGGATCCCGAGCAATTCCGCTCCCGAATATCCCGATGCGCCAATAATGGAAATTTTCTTTTTCATATCTGCATAAATATACAGCCAAATGTATAATTATGCAATATTCCCTGAAAATATTTTTATCTCGGCAGCCTAAAAGCATTTTTTGAAACCCGCCTCTTAAGTAATGCCATGACTGCATCAATAAGTTCGTAGGAACTTGACTAACGAAATAGACTACATCGGCTAAGTCATTGCATCACTGTAATTCCTTTCTAAACACGCTACTTTTTCTACCACTTGCAAACCGTTTGAGAAACTCTTATTTTGAATTAGAAAACGTAAAGGAGATAAACAATGTATTCCATAACAATTCAATCAAACACCGTAACACTGCCGGAAGAAATTGCCAAAACATTGATTGGTAAAACAGTAACTCCCATTGTAACAAATGAAGGTGTGCTGCTAAAAAGTACGGAAACAGATACTGTTGCTTCACTCATTGGCATCTTGCATAATGAGAATTTAACTGTTGATAAGTTTATTGAACGAAAACAAGAAGAAAAAAAACTAGAACGATGAATGAAATTTACGTGTATGGTGCCTGTGCTCTTTTAGCAATCTTCAACAATGAAAAGGGAAGAGATGTTGTTGAAGGACTCCTACGTAAAGAAAATATAACTAACTCAATTCACAGCATTAATCTTCTTGAAGTTTACTATGGCATTTATCGTTATGAGGGAAAAGAAAAAGCAAATTCCATTTTAATGAAAACAAAAAATTCTCCGCTCAAAATTATTGATAGAATCGAACAAGAAACCTTTCTTGAAGCAGGACGCTTAAAAGCCACGTATCGTATTTCGCTTGCCGATGCAATTGCTGTTGCTGAATCGAGAATACACGATGCAACATTAGTAACCGCAGACCACTACGAATTTGACGAGTTAGAACAAAAAGATGAAGTAAAAATTTTATGGATACGACAAATCTTATTCATTTTTTTTGAAACCCGCTACTTTTTCCACTTGAATCTCAATAGCATATACGCTATACTACTCTATGAAGTTTGAAATCCAATTTTATAAGCGAGCGCAGAAAAATCCTATCATGGAGTTTATTCTTTCTTTGGAGGAAGATTTACAATTGGATATTCTTGCTACTTTAAGAAAACTTGAAGAAAATCCGTTTAGTATGGGAAGTATGTCGAAGAAGATTGAAGGTGTGCAAAATCTTTTTGAACTACGTGTGCGCGGGAGGCAAAAAATTGTTCGTTTGTTTTACTGTTATCAAAAAAACCGAATTATCATTTTACTTCATGGATTTGTAAAGAAAACACAAAAGACACCTCAAAAAGAATTAGAATTAGCAATTCAGAGAAAGAAGGAGATAGAAAATGAAAGACCTTGATGTATTAGAATCCAAAATGAAATCTCGCACCAAAAATTTTGATGAGAAGTATGCGCTTGCAAAACTGCGTCTTGAGATAGCGTTACAAATTTCTCAAGCTCGTGAAAAAGCTGGTTTAACTCAAAAAGAACTTGCTGTAAAACTGCGAACAACACAATCCGTTGTATCGAGAATTGAAAGCGGAAACCAAAATCTCTCTCTTGATATGCTGTATAAGATTGCAGAGGCTGTTGGAAAAAAACGAGTATCGGTAATGTTTGGATAGAATAAATTAGGCGAGATAACACCTCGCCTTTCTTTTTTTGAAACCCGCTACTTTTTCCGTATTTTTACATCGCAATCAATCTTTTTTAAATTTTGCCTTTTTCACTTTTAACTTTACACTTTATTTATGGGCTTTAATTGCGGTATTGTCGGACTTCCGAATGTTGGTAAATCAACTCTTTTTAATGCGATCACAGCCGCCGGTGCCGATGCAGCAAATTATCCTTTTTGTACGATCGAACCGAATGTGGGTGTTGTTCTCGTAGCGGATGAGCGGATCGACCAACTTGTAAAAATTTACAACTCAAAAAAAATCGTTCCCTCATCGATCGAATTCGTGGATATTGCTGGACTTGTGAAAGGTGCAAGTAAAGGAGAAGGACTTGGTAATCAATTCCTTTCGCACATCCGCGATGTTGATGCGATCGCGCATGTTGTTCGCTGTTTCGATGATCCGAATGTCATTCACGTGGACGGTAGCGTCAATCCGAAACGGGACATCGAGGTCATTGAAACGGAACTGATTTTCAAAGATCTCGATACAGTCGAAAAGAAGATCGCTGATGCGGAGCGTCGGGCAAAAAGCGATAAAAAAGCGCGTCCGGAAGCTGATTTCTATTTCAAGGTAAAAAATCATCTTACGACCGGACGATTGGCACGGTACGTTGAGGCTACAAATGATGAAGAAAAACTGTGGCTTCGGGACATGCATCTTCTTACTAACAAGCCGGTGATGTATGTCTGTAACGTTCACGAAAAAGAAATTTCAGCCGGTAATCAATATGTTGCACAGGTAGGGGAGATCGCTGCGAAAGAAGGAGCGAAAATTGCTATCATCAGTGCGGCAGTAGAAGCGGAAGTTGCCGAACTTCCTGCCGAAGAACGAGCGGGATTTCTGGAAGGTCTTGGTTTGAAGGAATCGGGATTGCAGCAAGTGGTGCGGGAGGGAATGGATCTTCTCGGGTTGATCACATTCTTCACCGCAGGACCGAAAGAGACTCATGCATGGACAGTCCGCAAAGGTACACTTGCACCCGAAGCCGCCGGTGTGATCCACACCGATTTTGAGAAAGGATTCATCCGCGCAGAGATCATGAAGCGCAATGATCTGTTTCGTTTGAAAAGTGAAGCAGCAGTGAAAGAGGCCGGCTTACTGCATGTTGAAGGACGTGAGTATGCGATGGAAGATGGCGATATCTGTCATTTTAGATTCAACGTTTAGAAATTGAAACATTTATCCATTGAATCATTGTCTCATTGAAAAATGAATCAATGATTGAATGATACACTGAACCAATCTCACAATGAAATTCTGCCCGAATTGTAAAATAGAATATGAAAACGCTGCAACACAGTGTGCCGATTGCGGCAGTGTGCTTGTTGACTCTCTTCCTGCACCAGAGCCGCTCGATGAATGTGATAATTGCGGGCGGGAAGCTCCGTTTGACATGGATTATTGTCCGCATTGCGGTACACTGTATGCAAAAGATCACTATTCGTGTACAAATCATCCGATTGCCGTAGCTGCCGGAGTATGTATCATTTGTCAGCAGGTGTTTTGTTCAGAGTGTTTGACCAAAAAACAAAAAAAATATTTTTGTGAAGGACATAAAGACGTTGAAGTCCGTGAAGATTGGGCATTGGTTTTTCAGTCAACGGATTTTTATTTAGCTCAAATCATTCGCGGAAAATTAGAAAGTGCAGGTTTGACGGTCAATCCTACAAACACCAGCAATCCTGGTTTTATGGCTGATGGCATGATTGAAAGCGCTATTGGGCGTGCGCTGTTGCGTTATCCGATCAAAGTGTATGTCCCTCTCGACGAATACCTTGAAGCAGCGGAAGTTCTTAACGATTTACCATCACAATGATGCCGAGTAAGATTACATTCGGTACCGACGGCTGGCGTGCGATTCTCGGCGAGGTCTTTACTGAAGAAAATGTCGCCCGCGTAGCGCAGGCACTTGTTACATACCTTCAGCAAAAAAATCTTACTTCTCAACCTGTTGCAGTCGGATTTGACGGAAGAACGAATTCAAAATTCTTTGCGGAACTTGTTGCGCGGATTCTTTCCGGCAGCGGCATGCACGTTTTCCTTTCTACTTCGGTTATTCCTACCCCCGTGCTATCGTTTGCGGTAAAACATCGTGGCTGTTCTGCCGGTGTGATGATTACAGCGAGTCACAATCCTCCGAATTACAACGGCGTAAAGTTCAAAGCATCGTACGGCGGACCATTCATGTCCGAAGAAATTCGTGCGGTTGAACAGTTGATTCCGGAAAAAGCAAACGCAGTGCAATCCGATTCGAACATCACTGTTCAAAATTTTCTTCCCGAGTATATTGAACAGATCAAAACAATAGTGGATTTTAATATGTTGCAATCGTTTGCCGATAATCCCGCTTCCAATGCGAGCGTAATGGTAGATTCGATGGGTGGAGCAGGGCAGACGATTATCGAAGATATTCTCACAGGATTTGGATGGCGAGTGCAGACGATTTTCGGTGCGCTGGAACCGAATTTTTACGACCGGCTTCCCGAACCGATCGAAAAAAACCTCGGTCCGTTAATGTACAACACACAGGTGACCGATGCCATCATCGGTATTGCTACGGACGGTGATGCAGACCGGTGCAGCATCGTGTACGAAGACGGCAAGTGGATGTCGACACAGGAAAACATCCTTGCGCTTGTCTGGCATCTTCATCAAAACAAACAATGGAGCGGAGCGATCATCAAATCCGCGTCGGTAACAGACAAAGTGCGTTTGCTTGTCGAGCGTTGGAATGGGAAAATTTTTGATGTCAGTGTTGGTTTCAAATACATCACCGAAGCGATGCTGAAAGAAGATTTTATGTTCGGCGGAGAAGAGAGCGGTGGATTCGGTTACAAATATCATTTGCCGGAACGCGACGGCATTCTTTCGGGATTGATGTTCTGTGAAATGATTGCGATGACCGGAAAATCCCTGCGGCAAATTATGGACAAAATTTATTCAGTTGTCGGTAATTTGCATTACGATAGAATTGATGCACATTATGATAAGCCGGATCGAAGTGAGATTCTGCCGAAATTGTTCAACCAACAACCCTTCGAGGGTTTAGAACCCTCGAAGGGTTCAGTTAAAACATACGAAGAAGCTGGCGTAATAACAGGACTGAAATATTTACTTGGTGATTCCCGTTGGCTATTGATTCGCACTTCTCAAACCGAACCGATGATACGTATCTATGCCGAAGGGCAAAGTGAGAATGAAGTGAAAAAATTACTGGAAGAAGGGAAGAGGCTTGTTGGGATTTAAAGTAACCTTCCGAAGGTTCCAAACCTTCGGAAGGTTGAGTGCATCTTCTCACTCATCAAACAAAAACTTTTTAATTTTTTCAGTGTCAGTTTTTGGGTTATACTCTTCCACGAACTGTTTGTAGTCTTTTCCCGTTTTAAAATACAAGTCTCTGAGAGATAAGTCAACAAGTGTTCCATTGCGGGTACCGATCCATTCTTTATAACTGGAAAAATCCCAATTTAAGCCAACTTGAGAACCTTCCGAAGGGTGGAGATTGATCGGATTAAGATGAATATACCGAGAAAGATGAATAAGATATTCATCAGAATCTACCAAAATGGCTTTTGCTTTTCCCTGAAATAACGTTCCTGAATGATTGCGCTGTTTGTTTACCGCTTGTGCGTATGCGTTGAATGTTGTTTGAATAAAACGGGAAATGGAACCGCCGGAATCTTGACGCAAAAGCAAATGATAATGATTCGGCATTAAGCAATATGCAATGATCGAAACGGCATATCGAGTTTTGTATTTTTTAAGAAGTGTAAGACAGTGAAGATAATTTTCGGAGGAGAAAAAAAGTGGTTGTTTATGCGCGCCGCGATTGTGTACATGATAATAATGCTCATCAAGGTAGCGCATAGTAGTATTGAGATTTTAACCTTCGGGAAATTTAGAACCTTCCGAAGGTTTGAAACCTTCGGAAGGTTAATTTTTCAAGCCGCTTTTGTTTTAGGGATGACCTTTTTAATTTCATACAGCGTTCCTCGCTGGGCTGCATCAAAACCAGATTCATGTATAAGTTGAATACATTCTTCTGTGTTAGTTTTGTTCACAAAGTTTGCAGCGGCATGAACGTTCTCTTCGAGAAGTGTTCCGCCGAAATCATCTGCGCCGAAATGTAATGCAATCTGTCCCGTCTTTTTCCCTTCGCTGAACCACGATGCTTGAATGTGGTCGAAGTTGTCGAGATAAATTCTTGAGAAAGCGATCATTTCAAGATATCGTTTCGGAGTTGCGTAGGTTGGAATAATTTTTTCCAGCGGAGTATTTCCCGGCTTAAAACTCCACGGAACGAATGCCGTGAAGCCGTGATACTCATCCTGCAATTGCCTGATCACTTCCATGTGTTCGATGATATCTTCATCTTTTTCCACATGACCGTACATCATTGTTGCCGTCGTTTTATAACCGATCTTGTGCGCCTCGCGCATCACATTCAGCCATTCATCCGATCCCCCCTTTTTATTGCTGATCTTTTTCTTCACGCGGTCGGAAAGGATCTCCGCACCGCCGCCGGGGATCGAACGTAACCCTGCATCCCATAGTTTCTGCAGTACTTGAGGTAGTGTCAGACCGGAAACGTGGGACATTCCGATGATCTCTGAGGTGGAATAGAAATGAGGATGAATTTCCGGAACTTCTTTGATCGTTCGCTCGATAAGTTCAATGTAATAATCGAAGGGAAGAGCGGGGTTCACTCCTCCTTGCAGCAATATTGTGGTGATGCCTTTTGCCGCCGATTCTTTGAAATTTTTGACCATGTGATCCACGGTGTAGGTGTATTCACCTTCTTCACCGGCATGACGGTAGAATGCACAAAAGATACAGTCGATGTTGCAGATATTGGTGTAGTTCGGATTGGAATCTAACACAAACGTTACCGAAGGATCAGGATTCTTTTTAAAACGGATTTCATTCGCCAGATCACCGAGGTCGAGCAGTTGGGCATTGCAAAGAAGGAAGAGTCCTTCTTCCCGCGTCATGCGTTGATTATTGCGAACTTTTGAGTATAGGTCAGAAAGATTCATATTGAAATTATTTTTTTCTATGCGTAGGCATGCTTTGCATCGAACGAGAGAAGATGAAAGAAGGTTCAATCAGATTGAAACAGTATAGCCGGCGGCTTTGAGATCCTTGATCAAACCAAAACTGATCTCTTCGAGTTTCACCACGATCTCTTTGTAAGAGATTCCCGGGATACCTTTTGGCGGGGCATCCTCTTTTTTGTGGACGCAGCAGACGCGGTTCGGTCCGATCTTTCCGACAAGATATCCCAGTTCGAACATGGCGTTATTCATATCTTCCACATTGAACAGATAGTAAGCGTATTTAACATTGGGATTTTTATCCAGGAATGAAACAATAGCATCAATCGCGCCTCCGCGCTGGAAAACGATCGGTTCGATCCCGATCTCTTTCAAAAAAGAGTTCAGTTGATTTTGCAGTTCCGTTTCCGAGGAGGAAAGAACATACACGCCCTTTTGATTTCCGGCAGAAGGGGCGGGTTGTGCAGCTTGTTTCGGCGGAGCTGCCTGCTGTTGTGCAGGCTGTGGCGCTGCTTTCGGCTGTGCCGGAGCCGGTTCGTGTTTCGGCTGAGGTGCTGCTGCGGGTTTTTGCGCTGCCGGCGGTGGAACAGAATTTTTCTTTGCTTCAGTCTCTACGAGAGGAAGCGACTGCTTTAACGTTTCAAGTATTAATTGCGCCGAGTTTTGATAGAAGTACGCACCATTCTCATCTTTCGTGATCTTTTCGCGAAATGGTGTTCCTTTATCGCCAAGTTTGGAAAGTACATCAAGGCAATTCTTTCTCCACATCAAGTACTGGCTTTGCATTTTCGCATTGTAGCCGGAAAATTCCAAGCCGCCTTCCGGTGCGAGTTTTTCGCCTTGTTGAATTAATTCTTGGAATTTAGTTAACACCTGTTGTTCCATGTAGTGATGTTCATCTGAAACTGTTGCTTAATTTACAAACTTACTTCTACTTCTTCAATAAGTTTTTTGAAGATGTTCATTGCTTCTTTTTCGCGCTCGCCAAGACGGTAGTTGAATCCTTCCAAAAACTCGGTTGTTTCTACTGGCGTCAGATTCATATTTTTGCCGTGAAGGATACCGATCGTATCAAGTTCGGCTTCACCATCCTCTAACGACCGCTGAATAATGTCCTGCAATTCTTCTTTTTTATCTTCCGGCAGCGACTTCTTGTAAGCCCACACGGCGAATACGAACGGTAATTTCTTCCACTCGTACCACTCCTTTGCAAGATCATACACCAGATCGAAGCCGATCAGTCCGTTTTTGTTTGCCTTCAGCGCTTCATCGCCGATCAGCAGAACGGCGTCGAACTGCGAATAATCATTCACGCCGGCATGCATCCGGACAAATTCGGTTTTGACAGCATACCTTTTTTCCAGCAATACCTGCAGCAGACGAATGGATGTTGCGGTGTCATCGATGATGCCGATCTTTTTTCCGTTTAACCCCTGCCAGCCTTCTTTGGAAAAGAGCATAACGCTTTTCACCTGGTCCCGTGTTGCGATGCAGTAATTCATCAATTCAAGATGATCTTCCTGCTCGAAATAATCCATCAAGGAGAAGAGACCGGCATCAATCTGTCCCTTTCGGGAAAGAACACCCATTCGTCGCGGTGCGATGGGAAGCATCTTGAATTGACGTTGTTCAAAATGTTCGTAAAAAGGAACGGAATTCAAGTACGGGATTTTGCCAATGACGTTAGTGGTCGAGACGTTCAACGCATTGTAATAGACATCACGCTCGACTGGAATTTTTCCTGCATCGTTGATGATCTTGATCAGTTTATCCTTCGCCATTGCCATCGGGCTGATTGCACCGGCATCATGAGCAATTTTTTCTCCGCCGACCGTTCCGTCCATATCATCCGCACCAAAGTTCAGGGCAATAGATGCGACCTCTTCGGTAAGCATTACCCAATATGCCTTGATATGCGGGAAGTTGTCGAGCATCAGGCGTGATATTGCGATCGTCTTGAGATCTTCAATGGCAGAAGTAAATTCATTCTTCGGTTTTATGCCGGTGTCGCCGGGTTGGAATGCCAAAGGAATGAATGAGAGGAATCCGCCTGTTTCATCCTGCGCCTCGCGCAGTTTCAACATATGCATGACGCGTTCTTCGTACGTTTCGATGTGTCCGTAGAGCAGTGTTGCATTGGAGGGAATTCCCATTCTATGCGCCGTCTTGTGAACTTCGAACCAGGTCTTTGTGCCGATCTTTTGATTGAAGAGTAACTTCCGGACACGTTCGGAAAACACTTCCGCGCCGCCGCCGGGCATCGTCCGTAATCCTGCATCGTACAACTGTCTCAGCACTTCGTGGATCGACAGTTTGAATTTTTTGTGGAAGAAATCGATCTCCACTGCCGTGAACGCCTTCACGTCGATCTGCGGAAAATTCTTTTTGATATCCCTTACCATGTTCACGTAATATTCCCACGGCCAATCGGGATGCAGACCGCCGGTGATATGAACTTCGTGAACGTCCGAATTGAGTTTCGAAAGAATCTCTTCGATCGTCATTTCGTATGCTTTGGGTGCGCCTTGCTTCACGGCGAAATCGCAGAACTTGCAGGAGAGAATGCAGATGTTCGTGGGTTCGATTTTCTGGTTCACGACGTAGTAAACGGCATCGCCGCTTTTTTTCTGCTGAACGGAATGCGCCATCTTGCCGATGGAAATGATATCATTCGATTGGAACATCGTTAATCCGTCTTGAAGCGAAAGACGCTGACCGTTTTGGACTTTGTCCCAGATGGGGCGAAGGTTTTTGTCTCGAAAATGTATTGACGTATTCATTTTTTGTTTGGAATTCAATTCAAGTTTTTCACGCAATGTTTTTTTGACATTGAGCAATTATTTTTATTCGTAATTACTCATCGTGATGTGTCTTTGATGAAATCTTAAACATTTATCAATCCTCTACGAGGATTACCATTTGTGTGGACGATGTTTTTACAATAATACTGCCTCTACGAGGCAGATAAACAATGGAC
>Ga0209516_1000113_pt1 | contig 23107 bp, 27 predicted proteins | sample Napbiome12C3dose_FD_187716 | JGI IMG/M metagenome (GOLD analysis project Ga0209516, IMG submission 187716) | Groundwater microbial communities from S. Glens Falls, New York, USA - Naphthalene biodegradation metagenome 12C3dose (SPAdes) (version 2) ... | reverse complement strand
CTCCGGTCGATCTCGAAACCAAGCGCACGCGCCTGAAGACGCTGATCGCGCTCGGCAAGGAGCGCGGCTTCCTGACCTATGCCGAGATTAACGACCACCTGCCCGACGACCTCGTCGACGCCGAGCAGATCGAATCGATCATCTCCACCTTCAACGACATGGGTATCCAGGTCTTCGACGAGGCTCCGGCCGTCGACGAAATGCTGCTCAACGAAGCCACGCCGGCGCCCGTCGACGCGGAAGAGGTCGAGGAGGAAACCGAACAGGCCCTGTCCACCGTCGAATCCGAATTCGGCCGCACCACCGACCCGGTGCGCATGTACATGCGCGAAATGGGCTCGGTTGAACTGCTGACGCGCGAGGGCGAAATCGAAATCGCCAAGCGCATCGAGGATGGCCTGAAGCACATGATTCAGGCCATCTCGGCCTGCCCGACGACCATCGCTGAAATCCTCGAACTGGCCGGGAAAGTGGCGCGCGAGGAAATGCGCATCGACGAGGTCATCGATGGCCTCATCGATCCGAACGCCGCCGGCGAAGACATCGAGGCCCTTGCCGAAGACGAAGAAGCCGCCATCGAGGAAGATGAAGGCGATGACGAGGATGAGGACGGCAGCGGCAAGATTTCCGCCTCACTGCTCCAGCTAAAGCAGGATGCGCTCGAACGCTTTGCCGAAATTCACCAGCTTTACGGCAAGCAGATGGCCGCGCTCGGCAAGAAGGGCTCGCAGGACAAGGGCTATCTGCGCGTGCAGAAGCAGATTTCCGGCGAACTGATGAACATCCGCTTCACCGCCCGCACCATCGAGCGACTGTGCGACTCGGTGCGCGGCATGGTCGAAGCGGCGCGCGGGCACGAACGCAAGATCCTGCACTTGTGCGTAGACAAGGCGCACATGCCGCGCCAGCACTTCATCAAGATTTTCCCCGGCAACGAAACCAACATGGAATGGCTCAAGCACGAAGTGCAGTCGGGCAAGCCCTATGGCGCCCAACTCATGCGTGCGGCGCCGGCCATTCTTGAGGAACAGCAAAAGCTCATCGACCTGCAGAACCGCATTGGTATCCCGCTGCGCGAGTTGAAGGAGATCAACAAGCAGATGAGTACCGGCGAGGCCAAGGCCCGCCGTGCCAAGCGCGAAATGACCGAGGCCAACCTGCGCCTGGTGATTTCCATCGCCAAGAAATACACCAACCGCGGTTTGCAATTTCTCGACCTGATTCAGGAAGGCAACATCGGTCTCATGAAGGCCGTGGACAAGTTCGAGTACCGCCGCGGCTACAAGTTCTCGACCTACGCCACGTGGTGGATTCGTCAGGCCATCACGCGTTCGATCGCCGACCAGGCGCGCACCATCCGCATCCCGGTGCACATGATCGAAACCATCAACAAGATGAACCGCATCAGTCGTCAGATCCTCCAGGAAACCGGTCTCGAACCCGATCCGGCGACGCTGGCGATCAAGATGGAAATGCCCGAGGAGAAGATCCGCAAGATCCTCAAGATCAGCAAAGAGCCGATCTCGATGGAGACGCCGATCGGCGACGACGACGACTCCCATCTCGGCGACTTCATCGAGGATGCTTCTACGCTGTCGCCCTCCGACGCTGCTCTCTACGCAAGCTTGCGCGAGGTAACGAAGGAAATTCTCGACAGCCTGACACCGCGCGAGGCCAAGGTGCTGCGCATGCGCTTCGGCATCGAAATGAATACCGACCACACGCTGGAAGAAGTCGGCAAGCAATTCGACGTCACGCGCGAGCGCATCCGCCAGATCGAAGCCAAGGCGCTGCGCAAGCTGCGCCATCCTTCGCGCTCAGAGAAGCTGCGCAGCTTTCTGGACGGCGCGGAATAAGTCAAAACAGATCGTGCACGGTACGAAGGCAGGCCTTATGCAGTGCGTACCGCACGGCAAGGCCAAGTCGACAAAACCGTGTTCGATTTGAGGGCCTGTAGCTCAGTCGGTTAGAGCAGAGGACTCATAATCCTTTGGTCGTGGGTTCGAGTCCCACTGGGCCCACCAATTAAAACAGCTAGATAGAATCAATTTAGCTGATCGCAGCCCTTCCGTTTTCGCCAAAAGGTACAAATCCGGTACACTAAGCGAATCGGAGGGCTACCGTGGCGACCATCACCAAGACGGAATCGGGCAAGTGGAAGGGCATCATCCGCAAGAGCGGATGGCCCACTACGGTTAAGACGTTTCGACTAAAAAAGGACGCCGAAGATTGGGCTCGACGCACCGAAGATGAAATGGTGCGGGGCGTATTCATTCAGCGCGCTCCGGCCGAACGCATGACCGTCGATGCCGCACTTAAGCGCTACTTGAAGGAAGTAACCCCGACCAAGCGGCCGCTCTCTCAGGTCAGCGATCAGCGCCACGCAAAACCGCTTGCGCTGCACCTCGCCAAATACTCTCTGGCCACGCTTACGCCGGAGATCGTTGCGCAGTACCGCGATATGCGGCTCGCCGGCGAAGATCGAAAAGACGCAAAAGGCAAGCCCAAGCCTCAACCGAGAGCCGCCAACACCGTACGACTCGATCTGGCCCTATTAGGGCATCTGTTTTCTGTGGCAATTAAGGAATGGGGTGTTGGGCTGCCATACAACCCAGTCCTTAACATCCGACGCCCGGCGCCAGGACCAGGACGCAATAGACGCCTTGCCAATGGCGAGGAAGCCAAGTTGCTCGAAGCCGTCGACGCACACTCGAATCCGATGTTGCGGTGGATCGTGCGTATAGCGCTGGAGACCGGTATGCGATCCTCGGAAATTGTCACGCTCCGCCGCGATCAGGTCGACGTTAAACGACGCATCGTGCGGCTCGTGGAAACGAAGAACACGCTACCGCGTACAGTTCCCCTGACCACCAAGGCGGCCACTCTATTCCGCGAGGCCTTGGACAATCCGGTTCGGCCTATCGATACCGACCTTATCTTCTTCGGCGAGCCAGGCAAGGACAAGAAGCGTCGGCCGTATAACTTCAACAAGGTCTGGCTCGACATCAAACGCACTGCAGGCTGCTCCGATTTCCATTTCCACGACCTACGTCATGAAGCCGTCAGTCGCCTCGTTGAGGCAGGCTTTAGCGACCAGGAGGTCGCTGCTATCAGCGGTCACAAATCCATGCAAATGCTAAAGCGCTACACGCATCTACGCGCAGAGGATCTTGTAAAGCGGCTCGATACGTTGGAGAAAAAGAATAGAGCCAAACGACACCCTATTGACCGTCGCTAGCGTTAAGCGATGCGTTGCGTAGTTGGGTCCTGCCGGCGCCGCGCGTTCCAGAGTTCCTGCATGTCCAGACGTTGGGATTTCAGTGTTGGCTAACTTTGCCCAACCCCCGAAAATGTAAAATAACGTAGTCGGGGGGCTTGCAGCGTAGCATGCAAAGACGTACGATGCATGCATCGAAGGCATTAGCATGAAGTGACGTTATGGCGATGTTGACAGTACGCAATCTGCCCGACGAGGTACACCGCGCATTGCGGGTGCGGGCCGCTCAACATGGGCACAGCACCGAGGCCGAGGTTCGCGAGATTCTGGCGATTGCGGTCAAGCCAGAGACGCGGGTTCGCCTGGGAGAAGCCCTTGCGGCATTGAGCCGCAAGATCGGCCTCACGAACGAGGATTTCGAGGTCTTCAACCAAGTCAGAGACAAGATGCCGGCTGAGCCGCTGAAGTTTGAATGATCGTTCTCGATACCAACGTCGTTTCCGAGGCGATGAAGCCAGAGCCTCACCCAGACGTGCGGGTCTGGCTGAACAATCAAGCCGTCGAAACGCTCTATCTGTCCAGCGTGACGCTGGCTGAACTGCTGTTTGGCATCGCGGCGCTCCCGGCCGGGAAGCGTAAGGCCATGCTTGCACAAGCCCTTGACGGTCTGCTGGGACTATTCAGAGATAGGGTGCTGCCATTTGACACCGATGCAGCACGGCGTTATGCCGAGCTAGCCGTGATGGCCAAGGTCGGCGGACGGGGATTCCCAACACCTGACGGCTACATCGCCGCCATAGCAGCCTCAAGGGAGTTTATTGTGGCGTCACGCGACACAGCGCCCTATAAAGCTGCCAGCGTCAGCGTCATCAATCCGTGGGAAGCGTAGCGGTCTGGACGGGCCACTCGCCTAGTTATCCTGGGCGCTGCCGCCAACATCACGGGCGGCGTGGCCGGCGCCACGGCCATCGGCTTCGGCAGCATTGCCAACCAATCCAACAGTGTGAGTTTTGGTGTCGCAGCCGGGACGCCAGGCTATCCGGCCGGCCTCTACCGGACCCTGCAGAACGTCGCTGACGGCGTTCAAGCGCACGATGCGGTCACGGTCGAGCAACTTTCCGCGGCCGTGGCCACTGGCGATAGTACGGCGCGGACGGCCTCAGCGGCCGCGCAAGCGACAGCCAACACCGCGAATGCGAACGCGACGAATGCCCTAGGCGTTGCACAAGGCATGAGTACCCGGCTCGATGCCCTCTCAAGCCAAGTCGGCGATCTCTCCAACCGGATGAGCCAGGCCGAGACAGGAATCGCCAGCAGCATGGCGATGTCCTCCGCCAGCTCCTCGGCTACGCTGGCTGCGCTACGCTCCGCTCGTAGCATGGGTCTTGGTATGGGCGCTGGCACGTACGCCGGCAGGTCTGCCACAGCTATGAGCTTCGCCGCTTCACTGCCGGCGGCAACGGTGACGGCCTCCGTGGCCTTCACCGGCAAGGCGGCCGCGCAGATTGGCGCCGGCTGGTCCGTCTAAGCCACAGTCGCGAGGCCTCGGAGCGATGCCGGTACCGCACCCGAGGTCCTCGCACTCGTCCAGACGTCGGGACGTGTCCGGAATGTAATCGGCGGATGGGTCAGCCAAGTCACCGCGAATCGTCGCCGCCGCAGGTCAACCAACCCATACGATTGGCCTTTGCGTCGTCAAGCGCGTGGTGCCGGCGCAGTCCACCGGCAAATCCGGCCTCGAGGGCCTCGCAAAAGGCGTCGTAGCCAGGCAGAGTGCCGCTGGTCAGCAACAGAGGTTTATGGTCAAGGTTGGCTGGCCAAGTGCCAGGCGTCGAGAAGGTCCGCTCGATCCACGGCCAGTCCCAAGCCAGAGAGTCGGTGGCAAGCCGTACCGGCTGCTCGAAGTCCTCTATCCAGTTGCCGAGGCGAAGCGTCAGCTGGTGCGAATACATGAGGCTATCGTCGCCTTCCAACAGCGGCAGGACCGCCATGCGGGCAAACTCGCCTACGTCGTCCAGTCGATAGGTATCGGCCAATTCCGCGTAGAAGGTGCGGCCGTCGTCGGCCACTAGGCCGATGGAGATCAGCTTGGCGGCAGGATGTAAATCTGTGAATTCGGTATCAAAGAAGATCAGCATTGTCGCCGTTACCCTGCTCAGTTGCTCCAAAAGTCGTTATCAAGCCGTCTCTGGATGTTGAAACAAGTCTGGCATCTCCGTATCCCGTCCACGCCGCGCACCGCCGGCATGATGCCGCAACAATCGCACGGCATCACAGCGTCCTCCGGCCGGCGCCGCGCGTTCCAGAGTTCCTGCATGTCCAGACGCTGGGATTCCATGTTCCATCCTATCGTGAGTTACTCAACTCATTAACGATCAACTGGCGGATTAGGTTGGCAGCGCTCACGCCACGGTCAAGTGCTCGCTGCCGCAGTCGGTGATGCGTTGCCGGATCCAGATCAAAGTTGATCCGCACCGGCTTGAGCGGCCGCCCATCCGTCTGAGTTTGAACCATCGCGGCACCGGCGATGAACTGCTCGAGCGACGCCGGCGGTTCTGCACTTTCGCCCGCTGCTCTTGGCTTCAGCTTGAACTTACTCATTTACTCAACTCCCCTACTCAACAGTCTCGAAGAACTCCTGCGCCAGTAGCTGAATCTCGGCGCGCGCCTGGCCGTTGGCCAGCTCGACCACGCCGCGGCCGGCAAGCAAGGCGTCCCGGTATATCTTTCGATCGCGGATTACAGTGTCGGCCAACTCGATCTGGTCGAACTCGGCCAGCAGTTCCCGCGCATCCTCAACTTCTCGTATAGCAGGGTTGCTTGGTGCCATCGACAACACCGCGAAGGCCTTGAGCTCCGGGTTATGGGCCTTGGCCAGGCCAACGATCTCATTGACCTTCGGTAGGGTCTCAAGATCGGCCTGACTCGCTCGGATAGGTGTAAGCATGAGGTTGGCAACGCTTGCTGCCGTACGAAGCTCGATCGAATCCCGGCCGCCGGCGTCGGCAATCACCACCTGGTAGCGCTTGGCCAAGTCCTTCAGCGCCGCGGCGACGTTGCCGGTCCGCTGGATACAGTGAATCTCCGGCTGCAGGCCGGTCTCATTCCGGCGTTCGACAAAGCGCGCACACGTCGCCTGAGTATCCGCATCGACCAGGACAACGTCGACGCCTTCGTTGGCCAAGTAGACCGCCAAGTTGCTGGCAATGGTGCTCTTGCCGACACCGCCTTTTTCCGCACCGCATAGCAGGATCATATCATTGCTCCTTTCGTGAGTTGAGTAATTGCATGGAGTGGCTGAGTTGAGTAACTCATATCTAAGGAGATCCACCAATTCATCGATATGGCGGCCTACCTGGTTCCGTGACCAGGTCGCCCTGGCTGAGGCGTGGCGCGGTCTTTCCCCAGATCCTTGCGAGCGGACTTCTGCAGTTCTGTGGGCTGAGTCAGCGGCCTCGCGGCCGGATCCTGGCCCTGGGCCAGTTGGATGCGGACGGCCTCGAGCTTCGGATCCGCGAGGGTTACGCCAAGGGGCGGGCGCATCAGGTTCAGCACGATGACCGCCCGCTGGCGGAATTCAGCGTCGCCGTGGATATGCAGGACCGGACCGAACTTCTGCTTGGCCAGCATAAATGCCGCCTTGATGGCGTCGGTGTTGGCTGCCGCCCGGTCGTCGAGCACGACCCGCCGGCCTTGATCGACCAGGCGCGAACGATTGCGCAGCTGGTATGTGACCGCCCCCGTCTTGCGATCGACTGTCCAGCGAACGCCCTGCAGTAAGGCCGTCGCCGGCGGCGCCGGATCCTGCCGGGACATATCAACAGCTGCAATGGCACTGCCTTCCTCGCCCAGCTCCTCGAGCTCGAGCGCACGCCGGCGTCGGCGATCTGCGTAGGCGAGTCCCCGCAAGGCCGAAATCGCTGCCACATCGCCACGTTCAGCCCGTTCAGCCACGTATTCCTGCCAAGACTTGGGTTTTGCAGCTTGTCGAGCTGCATGGCGCTCGGCCTGGATCTCGATGCGCAGCTTCTCGCGCGCCTGCACGGCCTGCATGGCCAGAATCGAGTACACGGCACGCTTTTCAGCCGCGCTGAGCCCCGACGCCTTCACCTTGGCCCGCTCGGCCCGGAAGTGGGCCGTAAGCGCGTCACGCCGCGCTTTGATCGATTCCTGCGAGGGAAGTACCGGCGCTGGAATGGATCGCTTGTAGGCCTTGTATTCGCTGGCCAGGATGGACCGACGGTTGGCCCTCAACTCGCGCTGCTCACCTCTCCTCGGACGCGTGGCCTTGTAGATAGTCTTGCGCTCGACCGTCCCGACTTCCGACCCCGCCTCAACGAACGGGCCAAGTCGTTCCTCCAATGCCGCGCGGTTGGCCTTGCCGCTAAATACATCCCGGAAGGCCTCAGATGCCTTGACCCTGAGGCCTGGCTGATTGACAGGCCCCACCGTGTAACCGCCCTTGTCGCCGGGCCGGATCACCAATCCGTACTTGGCCAGCGCAAGATGCATGTCCTGCCATGTGGCGCGCTCGGCGCAAACCGCAGTGCGCAAGGCTCGGGCCGGCTCGCCTCGGCAATACGACTGTAGGGATTCATTATCGGCGAAGGCCTCAAGGTTGGCAGCCCGTCCAGTCGCGGCACGGCCGCCCTCCTCTCGCTCAACCCGCCACTGCTCAAACAGCTCCGGCTCGGTCTTGACCGGACAGCGAAGCTTCTCATCCCACCGGTACAGGCCGTGGTCCTCCGCCCAGCCAAACTTACGCTCAAGCCAACGTAAGGCTTCGTCGAGAGAGCGGTGCGACCACTCCGGACTATGCGCGCGGTAGGTCTCTGGATGCACGCGGTTCGCTGCTACGTGCACATGGAAATTGCCGGTATCGGCGTGCGAAACGGCGACGGCCTGGTGCCCTTCGAGGCCGAGCGCTTTAAGAGTTTCCTTCACCGCATATGTCCATTGCGGATAGGCTGGCCGCTCGCCTTCTCGCCAGGTCAGGATGTAGTGGTACGCCGCGTCCTGGCAACGGGGATTCATGAGTGCGACCAGCTTGCACTCCTTAGCGGCTGTGGAGGCGTCGAGAATTTCGTCACTCGTCCAGACGACACCGCGGCCGACTATTTCTCCCGTCTCCTCGTTGATCTCATGCTTGATGTATTCGATCAAGGACCGGAAGCTAGACCATCCATCTACCCGCTTCTTCGCGACCTTGGCCAGCATCAATCGCCCCTATCGTCGTCGACAAAGTCGATAGCTTTGTCGACGACAGACACGATCTCTTTGATGGCGGCCACCATCGCGAGGGCGAGCTCCTTATCGTGCTGCCCATCTACACGGGTAAGCAGGTTGCGCAGGTTCCCACCCTGCCGACGAAGCTCCGCCAACATCTTGTAGTCGGTCCGCGGAACGATCCGACGGCCAAGCGCACGCCGCCGAACGAACTGGCTAACCGTGATCAGGCACTCGCCAGCATACGCGGCGATCCGATCCTTCTCGGTGGGCGTAAGACGCACTTCTATACGGGCGTCCTTCGGTTCGGTGGTGCGCTTGAAACCCATGCGGTGGTCAGCCTTGATGCCGCAGCGCGTAGCGCGCCGGCTGGGGTCTCGGGGCGAAGCCCTGAGCTGGGCCGTGTAGCCAGATCACCGAGTAGCCGAAGGCGGATTGGTGATTGGCGGTGGCCGCACAACCTTTAGGTTGTACGGACAACACGCGACCTGCCCGAGAATTAACGGCGTCGGATGTAACGAGCATCACCACGGGGCAACCGCAGAAGAGGCCTACGGGGAAAATCATTTGGCGGCAACAACCTTCGCTGGCGCGGGCGGCGTGCGTGCTGACAGTTCGGCTTGTGCGGAACGTACGGCGTTCTGCAGCGCACGCCCAACGATCTCTGGCACATCGAGTACAAAGCCGGCGGCCTCCGCTTGTGATCGAACTGCATCGAGTTCGTCGAGGGTCGTCGAGGGAAGGCGGACAGACAACGTACGGGTGGCGGACTTCGACCGAGGTTTCAGGACAGACATTTGACTACCCTCCTTTTGTACACAAGTTGTTTGCAGATCAGAGTTTGTCGGGCAGCTTCACGAACTGATGGGCTGTCCTGCTCCGGCCGCGCGGCGGTGCAAGCAGTCGCTTGGCAAGGTCGAGCATCTGGATTTGTCTCTGGGACAGATCCCCATCGAACGGTCCGCCGCTAGTGGCGTAGTACACGCGGCCATTGACGAGGATGATGTCGTCCTCAAGTTGGACGCCATGCGTCGCCGCTCGATCACGGAGCTCGTCGAGCGTCGGTGCTTCACCACTCGTGACAACGGCGCTAGACGGGGCTATCTCGCCAGATGTGGGCGCAGAGTTTTCAGATGACGGCTCGACCGGCTGTTTGGCGTCATCAGCAAACGATGACAGGACTCGTTCCAGAATGGGGCTACTACCGACGATTAGGTATAGCCGACGCAGGTGGGCTTGCGCAGTCGTCATAGCGAGGATCGCGTCGCCCGCGAGTTGTCGGATCTCACGGAAGGTCGACTGCGCCGCCACGATTTCGTCGTTGCTGAGGCTGAAGCGCGGGCCGCCAACTAGCTGGCGGAGGATTGCAGAGTCGCCGTGGGTATTGGCGTCAAGCGTGGCAAGGATTTGGGTCTTGTCGACGGTTGGGCCAGGGCCAAACATTCGGTCCAAATCCTCGCAGGTGATTTGGCGCTTCATATGTTTACGCCGAGAGCGCGTCACTGTCAGAGGCGTTGTCGAGCCGGAACATTTCGTCCAAGTCGGCGGCGGTAATCGGTGTACCGACTACCTTCGGGCCCAGCGCCGCCAGATACTCGATTCCGTCGCCGTCCATTTCCTGCGCAAGTCTGGCCACGGCCTGCTGGTCGACTTCCTTGAAGTCTCTTGCCATTGCTTTCTCCTTGTGTACGGGGTGTGTTAGTCGTGAGTTCCGCCGCGATGGTCAAACGTGGCGCTGACGGTCGTTCTATCGTCCATAGGCGCGGCGGCATCCCTGATGTTGGTGGATAGATCCTGCACGCTGCTGGCTGCATTACCGACGGCGCCAAGTGCGCGCGAAATGATGTTCTTGCGCTCTTGCTCGGCACCGATCGAGGACTCCGCGCCGGTGGCCTGCGGCATGTAACCTTGTAAATCCTGGGCGCTCGATGCTCTGGTGGCTGCCTGCGCAGGCGCGCTGCTTACCGGCGCAGCGCCGGATGTGGCGCTGGCGGCCCCCATAGGGCTGGCGGCCTGGCCAGCGCGAGCCGCCACATCCCGAGCGGTGCCGCCTAGCAGCGCGGCACCACCGCCGGCCACCTCGCCGGCAGCATGGCTGACAGCGGAAAGGCCTGTCTTGCCGGCATCGCCGGCGGCTTCCATGCCGGCCTGCGCCGCTTGGATCACGCCACCAAGCTGTTGCAGGCCTGAGGTGCCAGCTTTTGCCATGGCGCCGCCGGCAGCAGGCGCTGCATTTGCTGCGGCAGCCGTCGCGGCCGCAGCACCGGCGGTGACAGCCATGCCGCTCGTGATCGCGTGTCCGGCGGTCATGCCGGCTGCACCCGACAGCATCGAGCTCGCAATTGTCGGCACAAAGAAGCTCAGGATGAGAAAGAACACACCAGACGCGATAAGCTGGAATATCAGTGATACGTTGGTTTCGAGGGTCGAGATGTTTTGCATGTACGTCGCGGCGTACTTGCCAAACTCCTGCATGATGAAAGCCAATATGGCGATGCAGATGAACTTGAAACCTGTCGAGATGGCATGCTGGATCGGCTTCATTGCCATGTCGCGCGTGAACTTGATTCCGCCAAAGGCGAAGACCAGCGGGGCGGATACGATGACGATGAGGGCCTCAATCTGAGCTAACAAGAGTTGTAGTCCTGCGATTACAAAAGCAATGGACATGCAGATCGCCGCAAATAGGATTGCGAGCGAAATGAGCGGATGGCTCAGAGCATCGATTGCTCCGATGCTCCCAATGATTTTGGTGGCCAGTTCCACCCCTTGGAACATCAGGCTTTGAGCGTCAAAGCTGGTCAAGCCTGTCAGGTTCATTGCAACCCACTTGAAGCCCCCGAGGAGTGACTTCAAGAACACGTCGCCCCTGGACACTAAGGCAAAGAAGAGAGTGCCGATGATCGTTATGCGCATCCAACCCTTTGCGGTCGACGCTAGGTCATCGCCGCTCCCGATCACGCGCGAGACGCCCCAGTTGAGGTATTCGAGCGCGAGGAGCGATGCCAGCAGGCCAGTACTGGCTGTCTTGATGACTGCACCGTTGGCGAGAGCCCTCTCCATGGCCGCTGGAATTTGCGCGAAGAAGTTCGGTGAGGCCGGAGAGGTAGTCGTATCGGCCGCCCCTACAGCGGCGGAAATTGCGAGCAGTACAAGTGGCGCAATGCGCAACAGAATATTCATGCCGTCGCTTCCTTTCATGGGCTGCGCTACCGAAACAGATCAGGAGTCTTGGGGTGTTGGGGCGCAGCGTTCTTTGCTGCCTGGGCGTTTTCCAAGAACTGCCGCCCGACCTCATCCGACTTTGATTTGACGATCGGTTCAGTTGCGCCTGTGGGATAGAGAATCCAGGCGACTCCGCCCAGGACAGCCAGGGCAGAGGCTACGATGAGTGCGGTTTTCATGTGTGGTCCTTTAGCGGAATAGATCCGGAGTGGGCTGCGGGCGAGGAGTGCCGGCGCGTGCGTTGTTGAGAAACTGTTGCGCAATGTTGTCGGCAGCATCTTTTCTGCCTTGCGCCGCAAGGGCAGCTATTTGCTGGGCCTGTACCTGCGCCATCTGAATCTGGCGGAGTTTTTGCATCTGCCCGATCATCGCGATCCCGATCTGGTTGCCCGCCTGGACCGCCTGCACCTGGCCGTCGACCGAGTTCGACATCCGCGACAACTCTGAAATCATATCTGATTCCGATTGAAAGTCGTCCCCTTGGGCCGACGTAACCTGCATCGCTGATGTGATGGCGCCACGTGTCGTATCGGACCAGTTACGGTAGGCGCGCTGATAGTCGAAGCTGGCGTATTGACCGTAACCGGGATTGATCGAGCGCATCTGAGCGTCCAACGACTGTAGCGAGTACGCAATCCGCTGGCCACCGACAGTAATGCGGTACAGATTCCGAAACGATGAGTCCATGCTTTGGTTCGCCCAGAGCTGCTGCGATGAGGTGGCCAGCAACGAACTCGGCGTCAGCCTCTGTAGGTTGCGCAACATTGCGGCGTACTGGTTCAGTTGCGTCACAGTCTGCTGCGCCTGCTCGACGTACGAGAGGACCAGCTCCGAATTGTTAGCAATCTGCGTAATTTCGGTGGCGCCAGCGAAGCCCCCGCCCGGTCCGCCACCACCGGCACGGCTCGCGTGTGGGCCGATGAGAGCGAGAAGTAGAAGTGCCTTAGCGATCCGCATATACGCCCTGCTTCTCAAGGATCGTGCTGCACCAAGCTGCGGCGCCCAGGCATGCGAGTCCAGTCAATGTCTGACGAGCACTATCCTCATACCCGACGGCAACCAAAACGAGGCCAAGAGCAAATAGCCCGACGGCAGTCAGTGGAGGCCAATTGACGATCTTCTCAGGCGGGCAGCGCCAGTAGAGGACAGCGATCCAAACGATTTGTCCCATGATGAGCATGAGCCCAGATACCAATACGACGATTACGCCTAGTGCCATTTTTACTGTCCTCCTTGCTGATTGCAGTCATTCATTGCGCGTTCCCAGAGTCGCTGGATCTCGGCCATCACGTCGGCGCGCGTAGCGCTGCCCTTCTTGTCGACATTCAATGACGAAGGGATTCCGCTATCAAAGATCAACGTGAGTAACGACGCAGGGATGACATCACTTAGTCTTGCCGTTGTGGAACAATGCTCGGTAGCCATTTCGCTCACCTCCAGTCAGGTGGGGTTGGTCAGGTCCTGATCGGTGTTAGCGCGCCGACCAGGACCGCTCAATCAATTACGCTGGCCTAGGCCCATCTCTCTTCAACGGTGGCATGCCAGCTGCGCGACGTGCAGCGTCCAACCGTTCGGGATTTTTGCTGACGGGCCGCACTTCGGCGGCAACAGCGTGCTGTTGCTTTTCCAACTTGGCTTTTCTGGCCTCGTCGCGGGAGCGCTCCGCCAGCGCGCTCTCGATCATCGACGGGAGCGGCAGCTCACCCGTTGTAGCGGTCAGCTGCTTGGCCAGCTCCTCGATGACCCGAATGCCAGAGGTCTCAGCCATGGCTGTAATGCGCGCCACATCCTCCGTGGTCCATACGCGGACGCCATGCATCAGGCGCGGGTGCTTTGCTGGCTGAAGAGCTAATACGGGGGCAGCAGCATCAGCTACTACTGCTTCTTTTAGATGCTTATTTCTGTTTACTGCTATATCCCCCCGCTGGTCACCGGCTGGCAGGCCATCGGGTGGCAAACCATCCAGTGGTTTCACCATCCCTCCTTTTTTGGGGGGATGGCGGGAGATCGGCATATCCAGAACTTCGCGGATCCACTTTACTTTCCCGTCTGGATGGCGCCCTCGTGCCTGGCGGTAATAGCCGGCCGCCTCCAACTCGCGCCGAGCCGCGCGCCATTGTGTTTCGGATAGGCGAAACAGTGATTGCACATGGCTGACGCGGATCTCCCATCCATCCCGCCTTCCAATCATCCACGCTAGTAGTAGGCGCGCCCGCTCACTCATTCTGGCGTCAGTCAGGATGTCGTCGGGTACCGACGACCAAGCCCTACGTTTCCGAACTGTTAGCGAGTCAGACGTCACCGACCACCCTCTTGCGCATCACCACCGTCGATCAGTTCAGCAATCACTGCTGTCCGGAAATAGAGCCGACGCCCTATCTTCCGGCGAGCCTGCTTCAACTGATTGCCTAGGGCATCGTTTCGACAGGTGGCTATTCGAACACTCGAAGCACTCCGATCAAGTAACGCCGCCAATTGGGCGAGCGTCATGAGTACCCCAAATTTCTCTTCCAGATGCTCAAAGGTGGTCATGTGATTGTTCCTTACGTGTAAGTGCGCTACTCAACGCGACTTTACGCACGGCAAATGCGAAAGCAATAGCTGCATATCGTGCAATCGGCGATTGCACGATATGCAGTTGCTCTTGCCACCACAAAAACCCTCGTCGTTCCGGGTTTGATGGCGAGCTATCGACGACCAGACGATTGCAGTCCCAACATTGGGACAGGGGGATACCTAACTAGGCTGGTTGATGCGCCGCAAAGGAAAAGAGTTGCGGCGACTGTACTTGCAAGACAGCGGTGCACTGGCGGTACAACGATCAGTTTTCGTCGTTTACGCTAAATTGCGCCAATGCACTGTTTTATAATTGCTTTCGTTTACGCGTGTGTACGCCAAGAGCGCGTTGATTTTCATAACGATTAGGCGAGCGGCGACAACTCATAATCCTTTGGTCGTGGGTTCGAGTCCCACTGGGCCCACCAATAAGGGGTTGCAGAGATGCAACCCCTTTCTATTTGTTAAAGGTACAACAAAGGTTCAACAGCTTTCGGGCAGCAGATTTTGCGGGTTGAACCAGATGGCGTCTTCAAGATGCTCTGGCGCCGGGCGTGCTTACAGGTCATGGCTGAGTTGCCCTTTGGGCAGGGCGAGCTCTGCTAGTGTCACCGCCTCTCGGAAGGTCACCAACCGCCCAAGATGTCTATAGAGAGGACTGGGAGCGACGGTTTGGCGCGGTCGCCATTGGCACTCAGACGGTGTTTTCGTCCAACCCTGTCATCACCACTGCCTTACGTAGCGATATCGCCCGGGGTGAGAGGCGATCTGCTAAAACTTTCGCATGCGAAAGTCGGTTCCCATGGCCGCCTAAATACGCTTGAGTTTCAGGATTAAACCAATAAAGCGCGGTTCCCCACGGAGGACCCGGAGAAAGAACAGGGCGCTACAAGAAGCCTGATCGTTACCCTTTGGGTGAGGCGGTGTTTCGCTTGCATTCGTCTTCGTCGGCGATCTGCGCCAAACCCTCCAGTACCAGGTTGTCGACGCGCCGCAGCGGTATCGTGAGCCTCGATCCGACTTCGTCCGCAGCCCCCCCTGACAGTACGCATAGCGCATCCGGAAATTCCGCCACCTGCCGGAACATGCGCTCGATTGCACCCAGTGTGGCATGCAGGCTGCCCGCGACAATGGCGTCGCCGGTATTGCGCGGCAACTCGTCGAAAACTCCCTGCGCCAGCGGCAGCCCGGCGGTGCCGCCGGCCAGCGCGGCGCGCATCATGCGCAGGCCCGGCAGGATCGCGCCGCCACGGAAAGTGCCTTCAGCATCGAGCACATCCATGGTGGTCGCCGTCCCGGCATTGACGACGAGGCAGGCCTTGCCATACAAATGCCGGGCGCCGATCAATGCTGCCCAGCGGTCGGCGCCGAGTTGGTGCGGCTGCGTGTAGCCGTTGGTCACGCCGCACTGCGCCGCACGCGGGAGCGCCCAGAAAAGCGGCGCGTGGAGCCGGTCTGCTGCCAAGGTCAGTTCCTGTGCAACATCCGGCCCGGCGACATTGCAGGCGACGATGCGTGCCGGGGTTTGCGGCAGCACTTCGTCGAGGGATGCCGCATCGGCCCTTGGCAGCGCACCCTGCGCCAGCCAGGTCGCAGCACCGCGCAGCCCCCACTTGAGGCGGGTATTGCCGCAGTCGATGCAGAGGACCCCTGCGCTCATGCGACGCGAAGCGAAACTTCGCCCGAGAGTATGCGTTGCACGCCAACCGCCGTTTCCACCAACAGCGCGCCATCGCCATCGATACCGATACAGCGGCCGGCGAGCGGCGGCGCGAACTCCGACAGGATGTTCACCGGTGCACCGATGTGCGCGCAACGCGCGATCCAGCGGCTACGCAGCGCGACGAAGCCGCCGGCGCCGAACTCCGTCAGCACGCGGTGCAGGGCGGCCAACAGGTTTGCCAGCAGTTCGTTGCGCGAGCGCTCGTCGTCAAGGGCGGCCGCAATGTTGCGCACGTCTTCCGGCAGCGTATCGGGCAAGTTCATGTTGATGCCTATGCCGATCACCGCCGCGTACGGCGCGCCCGGCACCAGCTCGATGAGAACGCCGGCCAGCTTGCGGCCGTCCTTCAGCAGATCGTTGGGCCATTTCAGCGCGATGCCGTCAACGCCAGCGGCTTCGAGCGCCTCGGCCAGCGCGACACCGACGGCGAGCGAGAGCCCGTGCGGCTGGGTGCCGGGCGCGAAGCGCCACAGCAGCGAAAAGGTCAGGCTGGCGTCGGGTGTGGCGAACCAGTGGCGGCCCATGCGTCCGCGTCCCGCACTCTGGCGCTCGGCGGCCACGACCGTGCCGGACGGCGCGTGGCCTTCGGCACGGCGCATGAGTTCGGTGTTGGTCGAATCGCATTCGGCGAGAACGTCGATGTCGAAGCGGCACGCCAGCGGCCCCAGCGCGGCGGCGACGGCGGCGATCGAAAGGGGTTCGGCGGCAGCGGACATGGGCGGATTATGCAAGAAAAAGCGCTTCACCACGGCGAACACGGCGACACGGCGAAGTCGGGAATCCGGAAGGCATTCGGGAAATCGCCTCGCAGGAACGCATGGGTGAATAGAACCGGATTTTCCGCCGTGTCGCCGTGTTCGCCGTGGTGAGAAAAACTACTGCGATTCTTCCAGCCCGAGTTCCTGAATCTTGCGCGTGATGGTGTTGCGGCCTATGCCCAGCAACTGCGCGGCTTCGATACGGCGCCCCCCGGTGGCGGCAAGCGCGCGGCGGATCAAGACGCGCTCGAAATCGTTTGTCATGCGCGCAAAAACCTCGCCCGGATGCGCAGCAATGAGACCGTCGGCCGCGTCGGCAAGTGCGTGCAGCCAGTCACCGGATGTCTGCCGGGGCGACTCCTCGCGCAGTTCGGCCGGCAGGTCGGCAATCTCGACCATCTGACCGGGCGCCATGACGGTGAGCCAGTGGCAAAGATTTTCGAGCTGGCGCACATTGCCGGGAAAATCGAAGTTGTGCAGGTATTTGAGCGTCGCCTCGGTCAGGCGCTTGGGCTCGACGCCGAGGTCCTGCGCGCTCTTGGCGAGGAAGTGGCGCGTCAGGAGCGGCACGTCTTCGCGCCGCTCGCGCATCGGCGGCAGGCGCAGGCGAATCACGTTCAGCCGGTGAAACAGGTCTTCGCGAAACAGGCCCTGGCGCACGCGGTCTTCAAGGTTCTGATGGGTGGCGGCGATGACGCGCACGTTGGCCTTGACCGGTTGGTGGCCGCCGACACGGTAGAAGTGGCCGTCGGAAAGCACGCGCAGCAGACGCGTTTGCAATTCCGCCGGCATGTCGCCGATTTCGTCGAGAAACAGCGTGCCGTTCTCGGCCTGCTCGAAGCGGCCGCGGCGTTGGCCGGTGGCGCCGGTAAAGGCGCCCTTCTCGTGGCCGAAGAGCTCGGACTCGAGCAGGTCGCGCGGGATCGCCGCCGTGTTGATGGCGATGAAGGGCGATTCCTTGCGCGGGCTGTGGCGATGCAGGGCGCGCGCCACGAGCTCCTTGCCGGTGCCGGATTCGCCGTTGATGAGTACCGTGGCATGCGACTGCGACAGGCGGCCGATGGCGCGAAACACCTCCTGCATCGAGGGTGCCTGGCCAAGGATTTCGGGCGCCAGCGTTTCGGTCGTCGTCACGGCGCCCTGATGCGGCGTCTGTTCGAGCGCGCGGCGCACCAGATCGACGGCCTGATCGACGTCGAAGGGCTTGGGCAGGTACTCGAAGGCGCCGCCCTGGAAGGCCGATACGGCGGAATCGAGGTCGGAGTAGGCCGTCATGATGATGACCGGCAGTTCGGGGAAGCGAGCCTTCACCTGCTTGAGCAGATCGAGGCCGGAAGTGCCGGGCATGCGGATGTCCGACACCAGCACGCGCGGCACGTCGCCGCCATCGAGCGCGGCCAGCGCCTCGTCGGCGGAACCAAAACTCTTGCTGGGAATATCCTCCCGCGCCAGCGCCTTTTCCAGCACCCAGCGGATGGAGCGGTCGTCGTCGATGATCCAGACGGGGTTCATGGTTTGTCCTGCTCTTTACCGCCTGCCAGGGGCAGATGGATGGTGAAAGATGTGCGGCCGGGGCGCGACTCCGCCTCGATGCTGCCTTGGTGCTGCTGGATGAAGCTCTGCGCCAGCGTCAATCCGAGTCCGCTGCCGCCTTCGCGGCCCGAGACCAGGGGATAGAAAATCTTGTCGCGGATATCTTCCGCGATGCCGGGCCCATTGTCGATCACCTGCAATTCGAGCGCCAGCGGATAGCGGCGTTTCGCCACCGTCACCTGGCGGCTGGCGCGGGTGCGGAAGATGATTTCGCCCTGACCGTTCATTGCTTGCGCCGCGTTGCGGGCGATATTGAGAATGGCCTGGATCAGTTGCTCGCGGTCGCCGGTGATGTCGGGCAGCGAGGTATCGTAGTCGCGTCTGACGCGCACGCCGGCGTATTCGGCATGAATCAGGCGGCGCACCCGTTCGAGGATTTCGTGAATGCTGACCTGCGCCGGCTGCATGGCACGGTGCGAGGAGAGCAGGCGCTGCATCAGGTCCTGGAGCCGGTCGGCCTCCTTGATGATGACCTGGGTGTATTCGCGCAAGGCCGGCGCGTTTTCCAGCATGCCGAGTTCCCGTTCAAGCAACTGGGCGGAGCCGCGGATGCCGCCGAGCGGATTCTTGATCTCGTGGGCAAGGTTGCGGATCAGTTCGCGGTTGGCTTGCTGCTGCATCGCCGCCCGCTCTTCGCGCGAGGCGCGCAACTGGTGGTCGATGGGGCGAAATTCCAGCAGCAGCCGCGCGTCTTTCGCTTCTATCGGCGTCACCGTGCAATCGAGATGCAGTGGTTCGCTATCGGGACGCGCGACGACGATGTCGTGGCCGGTGTAGCTCCAGTTGTTCTTGACGGCGCTGTCAAGGGCTGCGGCAAGGATCGCGGACGCGCCCAGCAACTGTGCCATCGAGCGCCCCAGCCAGGCGCGCTCGCTGACGGCCAGCAGATTTTCCGCGGCCGGATTCAAGTGACGAATCAATTGCCGACCGTCGAGAAGAATCACCGCCGACGACAGCAGGTCGAGACCGGAAAATGCCGATGGCGTTGGCGCCTGCCGCTTAGCTCTCATGCCCGTCTATCGAGCAAGAACCAAGCCTACTTGAGATTGCCGATTTCTTTATTGAGCGCATCGATATTGCGCTCGTGGAGTTGCACGCTGTCGCGGTAAGCCTTGAGGCGCTCCTGGACTTTCGCCTGGTTGACGGTGCCGCCGATGTTGCGCTCGCTCGGCTCGATGCGGCTATCCTGCTCGGCCAGCGCCTTTTTCGCGTCTTCCAACTGCTTTTGTTCCGACCTGAGTTCCTGATCGAGAATCACCCGGCGATCATTGTCGCGCGTCTTCTGCTGGTCGCCATTGACGCGCGGAAAATCGGAAGGGGACAAATTCGCCGACGCTTTGGCTTTCGGTGCAGTGAACGTCGAGATTGGCTGATCGCGGGAGAGTACGGTACAGCTCTTGGAGGCGCCCTTCTGGTTCGTATAAAGCACCTGGCCGGTTTCGTCGGTGCACTTAAAGAGCGTATCGGCTTGAGCCGCCATGGGCAGGAGGAAGAGCAGGCTGAGCAGGCGAACTTTCATTGTCGGGAACCCCGTGTCGGCGATGCGGCGAGTGTATGCCAAACAGAGGCAAAAATGAACTTTGCGAAGGCCAATGTCGGCGTCGGCCTGTGACATACCGAACCCAAATAAAAAGGACGGAGGCAAAGCTCCGTCCTTCCGGTGCTGCGCAAGGCCGGCGGTATGGCCGCCGGCCTGGCCGCGATCAGATGCTGTAATACATGTCGTACTCGACCGGGTGCGTCGTCATGCGGAAGCGGGTGACTTCTTCCATCTTCAGCTCGATGTAGGCATCGATCATTTCGTTGGAGAAGACGCCGCCGCGGGTCAGGAACTCGCGGTCCTTGTCGAGGTAGCCCAGCGCCTGATCCAGCGACGAACAGACGGTCGGGATCTTGGCATCCTCTTCCGGCGGCAGGTCGTAGAGGTTCTTGTCGGCGGGCTCGCCCGGGTGGATCTTGTTCTGGATGCCGTCGATACCGGCCATCATCATGGCGGTAAAGCCCAGGTACGGGTTGCAGGTGGGATCCGGGAAGCGGACTTCGATGCGGCGGGCCTTGTCGTTGTGCACGAACGGGATGCGGATCGAGGCGGAACGGTTGCGGGCCGAGTAGGCCAGCTTGACCGGAGCTTCGAAACCGGGCACCAGGCGCTTGTAGGAGTTGGTGCCGGGATTGGTGATGGCGTTCAGCGCACGGGCGTGCTTGATAATGCCGCCGATGTAGAACAGCGCGGTATCGGACAGGCCGGCATAGCCGTTGCCGGCGAACAGGTTCTTGCCGTCCTTCCAGATCGACTGGTGCACGTGCATGCCGGAGCCGTTGTCGCCGACGATGGGCTTGGGCATGAAGGTCGCGGTCTTGCCGTAGCTGTGGGCGACGTTATGCACGATGTACTTGAGGATCTGGGTCCAGTCGGCGCGCTTGACCAGGCTGCTGAACATGGTGCCGATCTCGCACTGGCCGGCGGTGGCGACTTCGTGGTGATGCACTTCGACCGGCACGCCGCAGGCTTCCAGCGCCAGGCACATGGCGGCGCGGATGTCGTTGAGGCTGTCAACCGGGGGAACGGGGAAGTAGCCGCCCTTGACGGTAGGACGGTGGCCGGTGTTGCCGCCATCGAACTTCTCGCCGGAGGCCCAGGCGGCCTCTTCGGAGAACACCTTGACGTAGGAGCCGGACATGTCGACCTTCCACTCCACGGAGTCGAAGATGAAGAATTCGGGTTCCGGGCCGAAGTAGGCGGTATCGCCGATGCCGCTGCTCTTCAGGTAGGCCTCGGCGCGCTTTGCGATCGAGCGCGGATCGCGGTCGTAGCCCTTGCCGTCGGCAGGTTCGACGACGTCGCAGGAAATAACCAGCGTGGTCTCGTCCATGAACGGGTCGATGTAGGCGGTGCCGGCATCGGGCATCAACTGCATATCGGAAGCCTGGATGCCCTTCCAGCCGGCGATCGAGGAGCCGTCGAAGGCGTGGCCGTCTTCGAATTTGTCGGCACCGAAGGCCGAAACCGGAACGCCCACGTGCTGCTCCTTGCCGCGGGTGTCGGTGAAGCGAAGGTCCACGAAACGGACTTCCTTCTCCTGGATCATCTTCATCACATCTTGGGGCGTCATGGAATGCTCTCCTAACAGGTCAATCATGGATCACCGGCAAGGCCGGATCGGAAAATTGTCGCGGGGATGATTTAGCAGGTTACATGCCACCTGCCCTTGCGAGAAACGCGATTGTGCCACAAAGAACAAGGGGAATTGGCAGTCAGATCAACGCACCACCTTGGTGCAATTTATTCAATTACCGCCCTATTTTGGTGCCCATCGACAGTGAAGGCCGACGGCGCTGAACAAGGAATCGGTCTCCAGGCGTTCAGCCAGTCGTTGATGGATGGTCTTCATGCGTTCTTCATCGGCGAACAGGTCGGGGCGCAGGCTTGCCTCGGCTTCGACCTTCTGGCCGAGGTAATGAAGCGTCACCCCGCCCAGGTCGTGGGGCTCGACGCCGAGCAGAGCCCCCAGGTGAACAAGCAGTTCTTCGCGGTCAGGCAGGCGGTCGCACCTGTTTTCGGGAAGCATGTCGTCTTCGGGGTCGACATGAACGAGCAGGTCGAGGACGTCCGTGTGCCCTTGCAGTACTCGCAGCCGGGCCATCTCGCCGATGCGGTGGCCTTCGGAGACGGAAATCCGGGGATCGACCTGGATATGGGCATCGATAAGAACCTTCTGCGCCATGCGGCGCGTGCGCAGATCATGGACGCCAACCACCCCCGGCGCCTCGCGCAGCGTGTTGCGGATATCGGCCAGTTCCTGCGCCGACAGCCCCTCGTCCATCAGCTCGCGCAGGGCATCCCAGGAAAACTCCCAGCCCATGCGCAGGATCATGAAACCGACGATCACCGCCGCCACCGGATCGAGCCAGCGATAACCGATCAGGCTGCCGCCGATGCCGGCAGCGGCAACCAGCGACGAAGCGGCGTCGGAGCGGGCGTGCCAGGCGTTGGCGATGAGCATCGGCGAACGCTGCTTCTCGCCGACGCGCAGCATGTAGCGGAACAGCATTTCCTTGGCGAAGATCGTCGCCAGCGCGGTCCAGAAGGCTATCGGCGCCACCGCCGGCAAGGCGTCGAGATGCTGTATGCGCCCAGCCGCGTACCAGAGGATTGCGGCGCCCGTACCCGCCAGGATCAGCCCCAGCGCCAGCGATGCCGCCGTCTCGATGCGCTGGTGACCGTAGGGATGTCCTTCGTCGGCCGGGTGGCGGCTATGGAAGTTCGCCACCAGGACGAGCAGGTCGGCGACGAGATCGGAAAGCGAGTGAAAACCGTCGGCCACCAGACTTTGCGCATGGGCGGCGATGCCGACCCCGATCTGCGTGATCGTCAGGCCGAGATTGACGAAGAGGCTGATCCAGGTGACCTTGCGCGCTTCCTCGAAGCGGGTGTTGTCTATCGGCTCGCGCGTGGAGATTGGCAGTTCTTCGTGGCCCATGAATAGCTCGTGTAAAGGACGAGTCCGGGATGATAGCCTAGCCGCCTATTCCCAACTCGGGCAGGAGTCGCTTGCAGGGCATGAACGGTATTGCCCGCGATAGAACGCCAAAGTGTGAGCCCGTCAGAGACGAAACCTTCGCGTACTTTGAGGTAGGTGCGCGCTCGGGAGGGCGGGGTGCCCTACTCCGCTCATGTCACCCGGCGGCGGCCTGCGGCCGCCTTCTCCTTCTTTACTTCGCTACGCAGGGCACCCCACCCTCCCGAGCCGGATACGCTGTGCTGGTTTGCGGCTCCAATGCTCGGGCATGTCCAGCCAAGGGAGGCGG
>Ga0209516_1000112_pt1 | contig 23117 bp, 18 predicted proteins | sample Napbiome12C3dose_FD_187716 | JGI IMG/M metagenome (GOLD analysis project Ga0209516, IMG submission 187716) | Groundwater microbial communities from S. Glens Falls, New York, USA - Naphthalene biodegradation metagenome 12C3dose (SPAdes) (version 2) ... | reverse complement strand
GGTAAAGCAGCCGGCCGACGGCGACTGGACCTCGGCCGTCCTGGAGGCGATCGAGCGCGCGGGCGCGGCGCCGCTGGCGCTGGTCTCGATCTCCTCGGTGCACTGGTCCGACGGCGGCGCGCTCGATCTCACGCGCATCCGCGATGCGCTGAAGAAGCAGGCGGCCGCGCTGCTGGAGCGCGATTTGCCGCACTATGCCGGTAATGCGGATTACGACAGCCTCCTCGGCCAGGCCTTGCTCCAGGCGGGGAAAACCGGCGAGGCCTTGTTCGCTTTCGAGCGCGTCGTGATGGTCGATCCCGGCAATATCGAGGCGCGGCTGAAGGCGGCGCAGATCAACCTCGACCGGGGCAATGCGGCTTATGCCGAAGACCTGATGGCGCCCCTGGCGACGTTACGGCCGAACGTCGAACAACAGAACGAAATCGCGCGCATGCGGGCGCAGATCGGCACCGTTGCCGCCGGCGAAAAGTTTTCGCTACGGGGCTACGTCATAGCCGGCATCGGTTGGGACGACAACGTCACCAGCGGGCCGGATCGCAGCGCTCTGGTGATTCCCGCACTCAATCCGCAGGGCTTGACCACGACGGCGCTCGGCAGCGCGGCGCGCGATCACGACAACTACCTCATCTCGGAAGCCGGCTTGTCGCTGCGCACCGCGCTCGACGAGAACACCTGGCTCACCGGCGTCGGCAGCCTGCGCCAGGGCGACAACCAAAGGCGCAAGGACGCCAAGGAAGGCGTCGCCAGTCTCGACCTGGGACTGCTGCGACGCAGCGGCGACGATTTCTTTGGTGCGACCCTGCTGACGCAGCGCTACTTCCTCGGCAGCATCCTCTACCGCAACTCGGTGGGCGGACGCGCCAACTGGATACACACGGTCGATGCCCGGTCGCGGCTTACCGGCTATGTTCAGCGTACGGAGTTCGATTATCCCGACCAGGCCATCGACAATGCCGGACGCAGTATCGTCGGCGCCATGCGCGATACGATTACGGCGGACGGCGCCAGCATCTGGCAGTACGGCGCCTACGCCGGCAAAGAGAAGGCCAGCGATGCGGGCCATACCCATTTCGGCTATCGTCTGTCGGGCCTGCATGTCGGCAACACCGTAACGCTGCGCGACGACTTGACCGTTTCGGCGGGCGCGGTGGCCGAATTGCATCGGCATCTGGCGCTGGATGCCTTGTACCCCGACATCATGCGCCGCGACATCCTGCTCGCCCTCGGCCTTGCCGCCGACTACCGGCTGGGCGGCAACTGGCACCTGGTGCCGCGCTACACCTACACCCACAACACGTCCAACATCGAACTGTACCAATACGCCCGCAACACCTTCGCGCTGCAATTGAGATGGGACTTCGACCATGGCAAAAACTGACTTGAATCTGCGGCCGCTGCTGGGCCTGCTCCTGCTCGCCGCGGTACTGTTGATGGCGACCTTGCGGCCGGCGCTGGCCGCGGATAGCGCTGGCGCGATCCTGGCTATGTCCGGCAAGGCCGACATTCTGCGCGGCGCGGAAAAGCTCGCGGCGACAAGCCGTACGGCGCTATACGCCGGCGATACCATCGTCACCGGCGATGGTCAGGTGCAGATCCGTTTCATCGACGGCACGATGCTGACGCTTTACCGCGACACCCGTTTTGCGGTGGACGATTACCGCTACGGCAAGGGCAAAGGCGACATCGCGCACTTCAGCCTGCTCGAAGGCTTGATGCATACGCTGACCGGGCAGGTGGACAAACAGAATTACCTGCTGAAGACCCGGCTCGCCAACCTTGGCGTGCGCGGCACCGAATACTCGGTGCGGCTTGCCGACACCCTGCACGTCAGCGTCGACCAGGGCCGCGTGGTGATCGTCAACGCCGGCGGATCGATACAGGTGGGCGCGGGCGGTAACGCAACGGTGACGGGGCAGAACGCGATGCCGCAACCGTCGGGCAGCCGGATAGACCTGCGCGCGCTTGGCGGCGCCGGGCGTCCGGCAGCAGGCGCAGGGTCGCCGCCGCCACCCGCTGGCGGCGGTATGCAAGGTTTGGGCAATATGTCCGGGACGCCTGCCCCGATGGGCGGTTCCGCTTCCCCGCCGCCCCCGGGGACGCAGACTTTGTCCTCGCGGCAGCCGCCGCAAGTGCAGGGACAGCAGCAGCCGGGACAGCAACCACCGGGACAACAACCGCCGGGACAGCCGCCACCGGGACAACAACCGCCGGGGCAGCATCCGCCGGGGCCGTAACTCCGATGTGCGTGCCGGTTCAGACGACGAGGTGGCCCGATTGCGGCTTCTGCGATGGCAGGGGAGTTCGTGTTGTCTAGCCGTTTCGCCGCCTTCCTGATCCGCATATTGCTGCCGGCGGCGCTGGTTGCGGTGGCACTGTCCGTTCAGTTCGCCGACCCGCAGTTCCGGGCGCGTATCCGCGACAACGCTTTCGACCAGTTGCAGTCGCTGTTTCCCCTGCCCTATCGGGATGAGCTCCCGGTCCGGGTCGTCGCCATCGACGACGCCAGCCTGGCGGCCGTCGGCCAGTGGCCCTGGCCGCGCACGGTGCTGGCCGAAATTGTCGACCGCCTGGCCGCCATGGGCGCACGCGTCGTGGTCTTCGATATCGTGCTGGCCGAACCGGATCGCAGCTCGCCCGAGCAGGTGGCCGCATTCTGGCCCGGGCAGCCGGCCTTGCGCGAACTGCTGCTGCGCCTGCCCGCCCACGACCAGCGCCTAGCGCTGAGCTTTGCGCGCACAAAAGCCGCTATCGGCTTCCCGCTGGAAACCGTTGCCACGGCGGCCTCGCCGCCGCCCGCCAAGGCGCGCTTTCTCAGCTTCGGCGGCGATGTTCGCGATTGGCTGCCGCACTACGGCGGCGGCCTGGCCAGTCTGCCCGCGCTGACCGCCGCGGCCGCCGGCAGCGGTGCCATCTCGCTGGCACCCGACAGCGACGGCGTGCTGCGGGCGATGCCTCTGGTCTACCTGGTGCAGGACCGGCTCTACCCCGGTCTGAGCCTCGAAGCGCTGCGTCTGTTTCGCGGCACCGACAATCTCTCGCTGCAACTGGTCGCACGCGATGTGGCCCGGCTTGGGCAAGTGCCGGGCATTCAGAGCGTCACGTCAGGCGATGCCGCGTCCGTGCCGACGGCACCCGACGGACGGGTCTGGCTGCACTTTCGCCCCTTCGCCACCGAGCGTTACGTATCGGCGCAGAACCTGCTGAACGGCAAAGTGGATGCGCGGCAAGTAAAGGATCACATCGTCTTCGTCGGCGCCATTGCCAAGGGCCTGGGCGACACCGTGTTCAGCCCGCTGGGCGAACTGATTCCCGGCATAGAGGGCCACGTCCAGTTGACCGAGCAACTGCTGTCCGGGCAAACGCTGTTGCGGCCGACCTGGGAAAACGACCTGGTCGCGGCGTTGCTGCTCGGCGTCTGGCTCGCCCTGGGTTTTTTGCTGGCGCGCACCCGTCCGGTCTGGTCGGTGCTGCTGGCGGGGCTGGCGGTGGCGGCACTGTTCGCCTTGTCGGCGTGGCTGTTCGTCGCGCGTGCCCTGCTGCTCGATCCCTTCTACCCGGCGCTGGCGGTCGGCGTGCTGTTCGTCGCCATGGCTGTGCCGCGCTACCTGCAAACGGAATGGGAGCAACGCTGGATACGCAAGGCCTTCGCGCGCTACGTTTCGCCCAACCGCGTGCGCTACCTGCAAGCGCATCCGCAGGAACTGGAGCTGGGCGGCGTCTATCGCGAATGCTCTTTCGTCATGACCGACATCGAGGGCTTCACCTCACTGCTGGAGCAATATCCGCCGACGCGGATTTCCCATCTGCTCAACGACTATCTGGAGGGCATGATGCAGATCGCCTTTCGCCACGACGGCACGCTGGACCGCATCGTCGGCGACGCGGTGGCGGTAATGTTTTCGGCACCGCTGGTGCAGGCCGACCATGCCGCGCGGGCGCTGGCCTGCGCCCTGGAGATGGACGGCTTCGCCGAGGAATTCAGGCGCCGCTGGCAGGCGCAGGGCATACCGTTCGGCCGCACCCGCATCGGCGTTCATACCGGCACCGTGCTGGTCGGCAACTTCGGCGGCAAGGCGATGCTCGACTATCGCGCCCTGGGCGACGCCATCAATACCGCCGCACGGCTGGAAGCCGTCAACGCCCAACTCGGCACCCGCGTCTGCGTCAGCGGCGCCACGGCGGCGCAGTGCGCGGGGTTTTCCGGCCGGCCGGTCGGCGAGTTGCTGCTGAAAGGCAAGACCACGGCGATCATGGCCTTCGAGCCGCTGACCGCGGCGCAAGTTGCCGAGCCTCGCGTCGGCGAATATCTTGCGGCCTATGCATCGATGGCGGCGGAGTCGTCCGCCGCGCCCGCCGAATTTTGTCGGCTGGCGGAACAATACCCCGCCGACCCCCTCGCCGCCTGCCACGCCAGGCGCCTGGCCGCAGGCGAAACGGGATGCCGGCTGGCGCTGGCGAACAAGTAGCGGGTAAACCTGGAGAAAAGCAGTTCACCACGGCGAACACGGCGGGCACGGCGAGAAATCGTGGGTTTGCGACATACGCGCCTTCACCCGATGGGTGAGTTCATGAATGTCTCTCTTATGGCTTGCAGTTTCGCCGTGTCGCCGTGTTCGCCGTGGTGAACTACGTTTTCTCGGATCAATACCTCACGCAGTTGCGCCCGTCTTCCTTGGCCCGGTACAACTGCACGTCGGCCGCACCGACCAGCGTTTCCGCCGTCGAATCCGGCCCGCTGACGGCGAGTCCGACCGAGACCGTAATGCCGGGCAGCGGCTTGCCGTCGGGACAAGCGAGGGCTTGATGCTCCGTCGTCCGGCGGATGCGCTCCGCCACCGCGATGCCCTCGCTCTGCGTGGTGTTCGGCAGCAGGACGAGAAACTCCTCGCCGCCGTAGCGTGTGGCGAAATCGTAGGGGCGCACGGTGGTTTTCAAAACGTCGCCCAGCGCCATCAGCGCCTGATCGCCGGCCTGATGGCCGTAAGTGTCGTTATAGCGCTTGAAGAAATCGACATCGATGAGAAGAATGCACAGCGGCTGCTCCCCCTTGGTTGCCTGGGCCATCAGCCTGGTGAGCGCATTGTCCAGCCAGCGGCGGTTGTACAGCCCGGTCAGGCCGTCGACGTTGGCGCGGTCGGTCAGCTCCCAGATTTGCGTGCGGTCCTGGACGATGCGCTGCGTGTTGGCCTTCATCCACTGGCTCATCAGGCGCAGCAGGTTGCGCGCCACCGGATTGGTCTCGGCGACGAGCTGCTGCACCAGCTCGCGATGAATCGGAAAAACGCGGCTGGCCTCCTTGGCGACGACGTAGGCGGAAGGATGCGTATCGTCGATGATGGACATTTCGCCGACCGAAACACCTTTGCGCAGCTCGCGAATCTCGGGCGAATTCAGCGACTCGAAGTGCAGGCCGAGGGTGCCCGACAGCAGCAGATACACGTGGTGGTTGGCACGTCCCGGCGCCAGCAGGACTTCGCCCGCGGCCAGATCCCGCGGCGCGGAATGTTCCACCACCATGCGTAGCACGGTGTCCGGAACGTCCTGGAACAATTCTGTTTGTGCCAGTTCTGCGGCGATGGTGTTCATGCGACCTCGTCCTGTCGGTCCACTGCGGGCAGCGTCAAGCTGAATCGGGTTTCCCCGGCGGGGCTGTCGTCCAGGGTCAAATCCCCGCCGTGGGCTCTGACGATTTCGCGCGCCAGGCCAAGGCCGAGGCCGAAGCCCTCGATACCGCGACTGCGGGCGGGATCGGCGCGGTGAAAGCGCTCGAAGATCAGCGATCGGTCGGCCGCCGCGATGTCGTGTGAAGCATTGGCGACGCTGACGGTTACGCGCCTGGCAGACACACTGGCGTCGATGCGTATCCAGCCGTCCGGAAGATTGTACTTGATCGCGTTGCCGACCAGATTATGCAGCGCCTGGCGCAGCAGGTCGGCATCGGCGGCCACCATGATGCCGGAGGCGATGGCTTCATCCACCTGTAGCGTCGGTGCCAGCATGCGCGCATCCTCGGCCAGATCGGCGAGGGCCGCCGACAGGTCGCAGCGCACGCGATGCAGGCTCAGGCGGCCGGCATCGGCCTGCGCCAGCAGCAGGAGCTTTTGCGAAATCGAAGACAGGCGGCGCACCTCGTCGAGTACGCCCGAGAGTGTCACCTGCATCGCCGAGCCGGCCTCCACCTGATGCATGGCCTGCTCGATGCGGCCTTGCAGTATGGTGAGCGGCGTGCGCAACTCGTGCGCCGCGTCGCCGGAAAACCGCGAGGCCTGCCGGAAGCTGCGCTCCAGACGCTCCAGCATGTCGTTGAACACGCCTATCAGTTCGGCGAAATCGCGTTCCTCGCCAGTAGCCGGAATGCGTTGGTCCAGGCCCTGTGCGGTGACGCGGCGGATGGTGGCGGTGAGACGCTGGATCTGGCTCTGATCGTCGGCGATGTGGCGCGTGTTGGCCTTGAGCCATTGGCTCATCAGCCGCAGCAGGTTGCGCGCCACCGGGTTGCTGCCGGCGATCAACTGCAAGAGCAGGTCGCGGTGGATGGGGAACACCCGGCTCGCCACCTTGGCGGTGACATAGGCGGACGGCGGCGACGCGTCGATGATGGACATCTCGCCGACCGAAACCCCCGGCAGCAGTTCGCGCACTTCGGGCGCCTGCGGCGAGTCGAAACGCAGGGCGAGGGCACCGGAGAGAAGCAGATAGACGTGCTGGTTGGAGCGGTCGGGCGAGAGCAGGATTTCGCCGGGCGCCAGTTCGCGCGGTTCGGCGTGCCTCAGCACCTGCGCGAACACCTCGGCTGGTGCATCGCGGAACAGTTCGCTAGCCGCCAAGGCGGCGACGGTGGGGGTCATCGGATACTTCCTCCGGCGGACGGCATCATGCGTCGGCGTTCAACTTGCGGAAACGATAGCCGACGCCGCGCACGGCTTCGATGGGCGATTCGCCGCCGCTGCCGGGGCCGATCTTCTTGCGGATGCGCTGGATGCAGACGTCGACGATGTTGGTGCTGGGGTCGAAGTCGTAGCCCCAGACGTGTTCGAGGATCTGGGTGCGGGTGAATACCCGGCCGGGCGAGCGCATCAGGTATTCGATCAGGTTGAACTCGCGTCCGGTCAAGTCTACCGTCTGGCCCTGCCAGGTGACTTCGCGGCTGATGCGGTCCAGCCGCAGGTCGCCCACGGCCAGGACGTTCTGGCGTTCGCCGGAAATGCGCCGCACCAGGGCGTGGATGCGGGCGACGAGTTCCTCGACGAAAAATGGCTTGGACATGTAATCGTCGGCGCCGAGATTGAGCCCCTCGATGCGGTCGTCCAGTTCGTTGCGGGCGGTGAGCAATATCACCGGCGTCGCGCTGCCGGCCTTGCGCAAGCCCTTGAGGATGGAAAGGCCGTCGCGCCCGGGCAGCATGATGTCGAGCACGATGACGTCGTAGGTGCCCTTGCTGGCCAGCTCGAAGCCGTCGTTGCCGTTGTCGCAGTGATCGACGACGAAGCCTTGCTCGCGCAGGCCGGCGCAGACGAAGTCGGCGATCCGCTTTTCGTCTTCAACCAGCAAGGTTTTCATGATGGCACCCCCCCCAATACGCGCTGTTTCATCGCTCCCCCGTCGCCGCATCCTGTCCGCCATTGTCCCCAATAAGCACGTCGTCCGGGCCGACGATGACAAATTTGTAATTCCGGGAAAGGGTCAGCCTCCATTCCGGCCGCCGAAAATGACAACGTGGTCGGGGATCGGGATGTCCCGAATAAGCGACCGGAGGAACCGACGGAGGCAATATGCAAACAACCATCAATTGCGGCGACATTGTGCAGGGGAAACCCCTGGTTTTCAACTGCTACGACAGCAACGGCGTCCTGTTGCTGCGCCGCGGCCAGGTCATCGGCAGCGAGAAGCAGATCGCGGCACTGGTCGCGCGCGGCCTGTTCCGGTCCGATACGGCGCCGGAAGCGGCGCGCGCCGAACCCGCCAGGGAACAGAAAAAGACGCCGTTTTCACTGATGGAGAACTGCAAGGATCAGGTGCGCGGACTCTTTGCGAAAATCAAGGCTTGCTGCGGCGCCGATCTGCCGGAGCACGTGAGCTTTCATGAACTGGCCGCTTCATACCGCGAAGCCCTGCGTGAAATGGGCCGCAACAGGCCGGCCGACTTTCCCGAGCAGATCATCAAGGTCTGCCAGGGCATACAAGTGCTGTGCAAAATCGACGAAGACGCCGCCATCGCCGCCGTCCATCTCGATGCCGTCTGCCGCTACGGCACCATCCACGCGATTCATACCGCGCTGCTTTCCGAGCTGGTTGCCAGCCGCCTGGGTGTTCCGCCGCGGGAGCGGCTGTCGATACTCGCGGCGGCGCTCACCGCCAATATTTCCATCATCAACCTGCAGGAATCCCTGCATGCCCAGGACCGCGAACCCACCGAGGCCGAGAAAGAGTTGATCCGCATCCATCCGCAACTGTCGATAGAAATGCTGCTTGAACTCGGCGTCAAGGACGACCTGTGGATACAGACCATACTGCAACATCATGAAAAGCCCGACGGCAACGGCTATCCCTGCGGCCTGAAGGGGGAAGCGATCGCCGTCAGCGCGCAGATTCTTTCCCTGGCCGACATCTACGGGGCCATGGTCAAGCCCCGCGGCAATCGCGAAGGGGTTCCCGGCAAGGACGTGCTGCGCAAGATATTCATGAACCGCGGCGCAATGGCCGAGGACAAACTGGTCCAGATATTCATCAAGACCCTGGGCATCTACCCGCCGGGCTCCTTCGTCAAACTGGAAAACGGCGAAACCGCCATCGTCACGCGGCGCGGCACGTCGCCGGCCGCGCCCAAAGTCAAAAGCGTGCGCGACCCGCTCGGCATGCCGCTGGCCTACGCCAACAGCCGCGATACGGCCCAGCGCGTATTCGCCATCTGCATCGGCATTCCGCGCGACAAACTCATGGCGATCAATTTCAACGCGCTGTGGGATTACAGCCTGGCGGGTTGATTGCTACGTTCCGTTACATCACTTGGAAGGAGACATAAAATGCGCATTCTGGTCACGCTATTTTTCCTCGGCTTCACGTTCGGCGCCCACGCCGCCTCGCCCGATTACGAGCTCTACATCCTCGTCTGCGACACCGCCCACTGCCATCGCACCGCGGCCGTCACCTTGGGGTCCGAGGGCCAGCGGTCCGATTACCGTGGCGCGGGCATCAGCCTGCGCCTGGACACCCTGACGTCCGGCGTCGACGTGGCGGACGTTCGGCTGACGCTGGACATCGTCCCCAAGCTGTTCATCGCCGGCATGCCCGGCGCGCCGGGCGAAGGCACCGGGAAAGTCAGCGTTCAGGTGGAACCGCGCACCCTGAGGCCTCTCCAGTTCAGCTCGATCGCCACTTTTACCAACGCCAACAAGATCTATCAGGTCTGGGGACGTCTGGCCGGGCCTCCCGTCGCGGCCGGTAACGGGTCGTTCAAGACTAGCTGCGCGAACTGTTAGATACGGGGGCGAAAGTGTTGGACCGGGACGAAACCTTCGGGTATTGAGGTGGGTGCGCGCTCGGGACGGCAGGCTGCCCTGCTCCGCTCATGTCACCCGGCGGCGGCCTGCGGCCGCCTTCTCCTTCTTTACTTCGCTACGCAGGGCACCCCACCCTCCCGAGCGGGATACGCCGTGGTGGTTTTCGGCTCACAGGCAGGGGCCTGTCCCGCCCCGGGCAGCGGGTGGCCAACGTAGCGAAGTAAAGGAGGAGGACCGGGCGCAGCCCGGTTCGGAGGACATGAGCGGAGTCGGCCACCCGCTGCCCTAAAACGCGCTTTGTTTTCCATGCAAATAGCCGCTGCCTGTTCATGCGAGTACCTTGCGTCAGGATGGCCGTCTGTCGTAGGTTATACTTTAGACAGACGTATTGGACTCCCGTCAAGGGCCATCCCGACCAAAAGGCCGGGAGCGCAAAGTTCTGGTCTAAGGGCGCAGGCCTAGGATTGAGGAGCTGCCGGGTAAGGGATGGATCCTTGACAGCAGCAGCAGACACCGTGATCTCAGACAGCGTTTCCGTAGCGCCCATGCACACAGCCGCTTTTTTCAAGCGCCTGATGGGCGGTATTCTGCTGGCCAATCTGTTCGTCCTCGTCCTGGCGGTCCTTTCGCTGAACCACAGCCGGCAGCAGGATCTCGAAGACGTCAGAACCTCGGGCGAGAACCTGTCTCAGGTTCTCGAACAGTACGTCGTCGGTATCGTCGGCAACGTCGACCTCGCCCTGCTGACCGTTATGGACGAGTACCAACGGCAGATGGTTGCCGGCAGGCTCGACGAAGCTGCGCTGAACAAGCTGCTGGCACAACAGCAAGCCCACCTGCCGGAACTCGAAAGCCTGCGGGTGGCGGATGCTCAGGGACGGGTCAGGTACGGCCTGGGCGTCACCGCTGCCACTCAGGTCAATATCGCCGACCGCGACTATTTCATCGGCGCGCGCGACGGCACCGGGCCGGCGCTGGTGATCTCCAAGCCGCTGTTCGCCCGCATCAGCAAAAAGTGGGCAATCGTTTTCGCCCGCCGGCTCAGTCTTCCTGACGGCTCCTTCGGCGGCGTGGTGTACGTTAACGTCGCGCTGGAACGCCTTACCCGGTCGTTTGCCGCCCTCGACGTCGGCCCGTCGGGCGCCATCACCCTGCGCGACGGCGAGCTCGGCATCATCGCCCGTCATCCGGAGCCTCAGGGCGTCGGCAGCACCATAGGCAACAAGACCGTGTCGCCGGAATTCAAGGGAATGATTGCGGCGGGGACAGCCGCGGGAAGCTTTACGGTGCATGCCGGTATAGACAACATCGAGCGGACATTTTCGTTCCGCAAGGTCGGCGCCTACCCTCTTTACATTATCGTCGGCCGGGCGGTCGACGATACGCTGGCCGAGTGGCGGCGCGAAGTCGTCAGCGTTTCGACCCTCGTCGTACTGTTTCTTCTGGCAACGCTGCTGTCGGCGCGGCTGCTGCTCCAGGCGTGGAAACGGCAAGTGACCGCCGCAGAAGCCTTGCTGCTACAGGAAGCGAAATTCCGCACCGTCGCCGATTTCACCTACGACTGGGAATACTGGCTCGGCGTCGATCACCGCGAAATTCTTTACATGACACCGTCGTGCGAGCGCGTCACCGGCTATACCGCCGAGGACTTCGCCGCCGATCCCGATCTGCTGCTGCGCATCGTACACCCCGAGGACCGTCACCTGATGGAGGAGCATCTGCATCGCTATGCCGACCGCGATGCCGAAACTCTGGATTTCCGCATCGTGCGCCGCGACGGCGAATTGCGCTGGATCGCACATGCCTGCCGCCCCGTCTTCGGGCCGCAAGAACAGTTCGAGGGGCGCCGCGTCGCGAATCGCGATGTTACCGAGCGCAAACGCGTCGCCGAGGCCTTGAGAAATAGCGAGGAGCTTCTCAACGAGGCGCAGCGCATCGCTCAGATCGGCAGTTGGGAACTCGACCTTGGCTCCAATGTGCTGACTTGGTCGGACGAGACTTTCCGCATCTTCGAGATCGATCCGAGACAGTTTAGCGCCTCTTTCGATGCCTTCCTGGCGGCGATCCATCCCGACGACCGGGAGCGAGTGAGCCAGGCCTATGCTGCGTCGGTGAAGAACCGGCTGCCCTACGAAATCACCCACCGCTTGCAGCTGCAAGACGGCACGATCAAGTACGTCCATGAGCACTGCGAGACCAGTTACGCCGCCGACGGCAAGCCCGTGCGCTCGACCGGGACAGTGCAGGACGTGACCATGCGGGTCCTGACCGAGGCGTCGATCCGGGAAAGCGAGGAGCGCTACCGCACCATCGCCGATTACACCTACGACTGGGAGTACTGGCAGGGGCCGCAGGGCGAGTTTCTCTACATCTCGCCTTCGTGCCAGCGCATCACGGGTTACTCGCAGGGCGACTTCATTGCCAACCCGGATCTCGTCTATGAAATCATCCATCCTGAAGATCGCTCGCTGATGGATGCCCATGTCGCCGACATCCGTCATGAGGATGAAAGTTCACTCGATTTCCGCATCGTCAGAAGCGACGGCGGCATCCGCTGGATTGCCCACGGCTGCCGTGCCGTGTACGCCAAGGATGGCCGCTTTCTCGGGCGCCGCGCCAGCAACCGCGACATTACCGACCGCAAGAGCGTCGAGGAGCAGGTGCAGCAGCTTGCCTATTTCGATACCCTGACCGGCCTGCCCAACCGGCGCATGCTGTTCGACCGTCTCGACCGTGCCTTGTCGCAGGCCAAGCGCCACGAGCGGGCTCTGGCCATCATGTTCCTCGACCTCGACAACTTCAAACGGGTCAACGACACGCTCGGCCACGACGTCGGCGACGAGTTGCTCAAGGAAGTGGCCGCGCGCCTGGAAACCTGCGTGCGCAGCGGCGACACCGTGGCGCGGCAGGGCGGCGACGAATTCATCATCGTGCTGGCCGAGATTGCCGCGCCGCGGGATGCGGCCCTGGTGGCGGAAAAAATCGTCGCCGTTCTGGGCGGCGACCCGGTGCGCATCGCCGAGCATGTGCTGCAGGTGACGACGAGCATAGGCATTGCCGTCTATCCCATCAACGGGTCGGACGATGCAAGGGAACTCCTGAAGAAAGCCGACAAGGCGATGTATGCCGCCAAGGCGGCGGGGCGCAACGGCTATCGGTTTTTCGAGCCGGGCGCCGCCGACTAATTTCTGGCGTGTGAAAGATTGAAACTTTCTACGCCGTCGAACTTGGCGAGTTCGTTGGCCAGCACGGTAATCGGTGCGGCGACATTCTTGCCGAGGGAGACGGCGACGAAATGCCATTCCGGCCGGCCGTTGTCGTAGGCGATGGCAATGCTGCCGCCGGCGATCTCGTAGCCGCGCTCCAGTGCCACGCGCCGCAGCACCTCCTCGCGCGGCTCGAAGCCTTTCTTGAAACGCATGATCAGGGCCACCGCCGACCGTGACGGCAGCCAGCCTTCGAGACGGGAAATCCACATCATGCTCACCGCCGACAGCACCGCGAGCAATATGCCGGCAGCGTAGAAGCCGATGCCGATCAGAATGCCGATGGCCGACGAGGCCCAGATCGATGCCGCGGTGGTGAGGCCGCTGATGCTGAAGCCTTCTTTCATGATGACGCCGGCGCCGAGGAAGCCGACGCCGGTGACGATGCCCTGGATGACGCGGGTGGGATCGGCGGTGGCGACGATGGCTTCGACATGGCCGCCGTACCAGTAGCCGGGATAGCCGACGATGACCGTAAGGGCCGCCGAGGCCATGCAGACCAGGCCGTAGGTGCGCATGCCGGCGGCGCGACCGTGGTAGGAGCGCTCGTAGCCGACCAGCAGGCCGAGCAGCATCGCGCCCAGCAGGTTCATGAAGACGATGACGTTGATGGCCACCTCGGGGGCGGACCAGTAGGAGGATAGCGACTCAAAGCTGAGCGGGTTCACGGTAATCTTCGACCCTTGCGTGGGCGCTGGCGCGGGATCGGCCGATCATACTCCGCGGTCGCGCCGCCTGAAAACGAAATCGGTACGCCGCCGGGAGCGGAAGATATGGAAACAAACGCGAGCGATCTGGTGAAGGATATCGGCGGCCTGATCACGCTGCCGGACGTCTACTTGCGCATCAGCCGGCTGCTCGACAATCCGAACAGCGGCGGGGCGGATATCGCCAAGGCGGTCAGCCAGGATCCCTCCTTCACCCTGCGCCTGCTGAAGGTCGCCAACAGCGCCCTTTACCGCTTTCCTTCCGCGGTGACCACGGTCGGCAAGGCGGTGTCGGTCATCGGCACCGCGCAGATACGCAACCTGTCCTTGTCGATGTCGGTGGCCAAGAGCTTTGCCGGCCTGCCCAACGACCTGGTGTCGATGGAGAACTTCTGGAAGCACAGCCTCTACTGCGCGCTGATCGCCCGCCACCTTGCCAAACTCGCCCGCCGCTGCGAACCCGATGCCTTGTTCACCGCCGGCCTGCTGCACGACATCGGCGAACTGGTGATATTCAATCGGCGTCCCGCAGAGGCCCAGGCAGCCTTGCAGACGGTGCTCGACAGCGACGACGAGACCCCGGTGTTCGAGGCCGAACAGCAGGCGCTGGGCTTCGATCACAGCGACGTCGGCGGCGAACTGGCGCGGCAATGGAACCTGCCGCCGCTGCTGGAGGAGTGCATCGCCCATCACCACGATATCGCCGGGGCCAGGCAACATCCCCGAGAAGTGGCGCTGGTGCATATCGCCAACATTCTGGCAACCTTGGCCGAAGTGGATTCCCTCGACCCGGACGACACGGAAACCATAGACCCTCTGGCGTGGGAACTCACCGGCCTGACGCCGGAATGCATAGAACCGGCCGTGCGCGAGGCGCAGGCCGAGATCGAGGAAGTGGAAAAGCTGTTTACGGATAAGACCTAGGACCAGAATGTCGACGAGCCCCCCCGCCATTCCCGCCGCCGCTACCCAGCCGCCGCCGCCCGTACTGCCGGGCTTCGAGCACGTCCGGCGCGCATGGAATGCCACGCACAGCTATTACGCGGCCCGCATTCTGCCGGGCGAATACTATGTAACCAAGAGCGCGGAAGGCGTCGCCACCACGCTCGGCTCCTGCATCTCGGCGTGCATTCGCGACAAGGTTTCCGGCATTGGCGGCATGAACCACTTCATGCTGCCGGCGACTGCCGGCAGCGATCCGGACGCCTACAAGGCCACCGGCCTGGGCGCCGCTACGCGCTACGGCAACTTTGCCATGGAGCACCTCATCAACGAGATCATGAAGAACGGCGGCCGGCGCGAAAACCTCGAAGTCAAGGTCTTCGGCGGCGGCCGCATCATGGAGAAAATGACCGACGTCGGCAAACGCAATATCGCCTTCGTGCGCGACTATCTCGCCGCCGAAGGCCTGGCGGTGGTGGCGGAGGACGTGGGCGACATCTACCCGCGCCAGGTGATCTATTTCCCCGACACCGGGCGTGCCAAGGTCAAGCGCCTGCGCTCGCTGCACAACAACACCATCGCCAGCGAGGAACTGAAGTACGTCGGCAGCATCGTCGACAAGCCGGTGAGCGGCGATATCGAGTTGTTCTAGGCGCGCTCGGACGAAGCGGCGTCTGCAGGAGTGACAAAGGATTCTGACCCAAGGAGATGGAAATGAAAAAACTGCTGTTTGCCCTCGCATTTTTGTTTGCCGCCGTTGCCTATGCCGACGTCGAAGTTCAGGGCGTCAAATTCGAGGACAAGATCAAGGCCGGCAACGCCGAACTGACGCAGAACGGCGCCGGCCTGCGCGCGAAGTTCTTCATCAAGGTCTATGCCGTCGGCCTGTATCTGACGGAGCGCAAGACTGTCGCTGCCGAGGTGCTCGCCCTCAAAGGCGCCAAGCGGCTGCATATCGTCACCTTGCGCGAGCTGACGGCCGAGCAGTTCGCCGACGCGCTGGTCGAGGGTATGCACAAGAACCACAGCGACGGCGAAATCGAGGCGCTCAAGCCGCGCATCGAGCAGTTCAAGGCCGCAATCCTCGCCCTCAAGACCGCACCTAAAGGGGCCGTCATCGACCTCGACTGGCTGCCGGAATCAGGCACACGCCTGGTTTTCAACGGCGAAAAGCGCGGCGACGACATCCCCGGCGAGGATTTCTACAAGGCGCTGCTGCGCATCTGGCTGGGCGAGCGGCCGGCGCAGGACGACCTCAAGGACGCCCTGCTCGGCAAGGCGCTCTAACCGGGGAAAGACAGTTCACCACTGCGGGCACGGCGACACGGCGGACTTCACGTTGCGAAGACAACCCGGCCTGCCACCGGGTCGAAAACGCGTCTCGCCGAATGTCATGTCTTTTCGCCGTGTCGCCGTGCCCGCCGTGGTTCAAATGGGGAGGAACTTTACCCGGCGAGGCAGCGCGAAACGAACGCCACGCCCCAGGCGACGCCGAAGCCGGTAAGGTCGCTGGCGGCCGGGCCAAGTCCGCCGCCGCAACTCGATGCCGACAGGTCGACATGCACCCACGGCAGATCGTTGGTGAAGCGCTTGAGAAAACGCGCGGCGAGAATGTGATCGGCCTCCCCAGCCATGGTGCATTGTTTGACGTCGGCCACCTTGGATTCCAGCCCGGCCTCGCCCTGCTCGTAGTCCTCGTCCAGCGGAAACACGCAAACGCGTTCGCCGCTGCTGCGACCGGCACCGATGGCCTGCACCGCCAGGGCATCGCTGGTGGCGAAGACGCCCGAGTAGCGGCTGCCCAGCGCCGAATGCATGCTGCCGGTGAGCGTGGCGAAATCGACGATCAGCTCCGGTTTGGCGCGGGCCGCCAGCGTCAGCGTGTCAGCCAGCACCATGCGGCCCTCGGCGTCGGTATGCACGATCTCGATGGTGGTGCCGTCCAGCGCCGTGACGATGTCGTTCTGCTTGTAGGCGCCCGGCGAGAGATGGTTGTGGGCGATGGACAGCCAGGCGTCGATGGCCACCGGCTGCCGTGTTTCCGTCAGTGCCTGCAACAGGCCCAGCACCACGGCCGAGCCGTTCATGTCCTCGTGCATGCCCTGCATGTAGCGCGCCGGCTTGAGGTTGTGGCCGCCGGTGTCGAAGCAGATGCCCTTGCCGACCAGAGCGATGCGGCGCTTCGCGCCCTTGGGGCGGTAACGCAGATGAACGATGGCGGCATCTTCGTGATCGGAGCCCTGCGCCACGGCGCAGAAGGCGCCGGCGCCCATTTTCTTCAGGCGCCTGAAGTCGTATTCCTCGATCTGCCAGCCCTGCGCCTTCGCCAGCGCGCGGATGCGCTGGCGGTAGTCGGCGGGCGTCAGTTCGTTGGGCGGCAGCACGGTCAGCGCGCGGGTCAACTGGTTGCCCCGCGCCAGGGCCAGTACCGGCGCCAGATCGTCGGCGCTCACGTCCGCGGCGTGCAGGATGACTTGCGCCAGCGCCTTGGCGGGCTTCTTCTTTTTTGCCGGCAGCGGCACGCCGTTGATGGCGGCGACATAGACCGCATCCAGTGCCGCAGCGCGTCCGACGCCGAGATCGACGATGGCAATTTCCCTGGGCGCCTCGTCCAGCAGCGCCATCACGCCTTTGCGCAGTATCGTCAGGCGCTCGAAGCTTGGCGACTCGGCGTTGACCATGACGCAGGCCGCGCGTCCGCCCCCCGGCAGGTCGAGCGTCTGCGGCGACTTCGCCAGTTCCTTGGGCTTGGCGGCACGGCGCGCCAGCACCGCCTGCCACAAATCCAGATCGGGCAGGGACTTCGGCAAGGCCGCCGCGGCCGGCAGCAAAAACAGCACATGGGAATATTTGCGCAGCGCCGCGGCATCGGCAGCAGCGCGGCACTTGACTTGGGGCAGCGGCATCTTCTTTCCTTTAGAATGATCGCCCGATTATAGGAGCCGCGTGTCCCCGTGCGCCAATACCTCGACCTGATGCGTCACGTGCTCGAACAGGGGCACGAAAAATCCGACCGCACCGGCACCGGCACGCGCTCGGTCTTCGGCTGGCAGATGCGTTTCGATCTCGCCGCCGGCTTCCCGGTGCTGACGACCAAAAAGCTGCACCTGCGCTCCATCATCATCGAACTGCTGTGGTTCCTGCGCGGCGAGACCAACATCGGCTGGCTCAAGGAAAACGGCGTGCGCATCTGGGACGAATGGGCCGACGAAAGCGGCGACCTCGGCCCGGTCTACGGCCATCAATGGCGCCACTGGCCGGCCGGCGACGGCCGCGAAGTCGACCAGATCGCCGAGCTGATAACGGGCCTCAGGAACAACCCCGATTCGCGTCGCCACATGGTCAGCGCCTGGAACCCCGGCGACGTGCCGAAAATGAAGCTGCCGCCCTGCCATGCGCTGTTCCAGTTCTACGTCGCCGACGGCAAGCTTTCCTGTCAGCTCTACCAGCGTAGCGCCGACATCTTTCTCGGCGTGCCCTTCAACATCGCCTCCTACGCGCTGCTGACGCTGATGGTGGCGCAGGTGGTCGGCCTCAAGCCCGGCGACTTCGTGCATACCCTGGGCGACGCGCATTTGTATTCCAACCATCTGGAACAGGCCCGGCTGCAACTGGCGCGCGAGTCGCGCGCCCTGCCGACGATGCGCATCAATCCCGCCGTGACCGACATTTTCGCCTTCCGCTTCGAGGACTTTACGCTCGAAGGCTACGAGCCGCATCCGCACATCGCCGCGCCGGTAGCGGTCTAAGAACCTATTGCAGCGGAATCATGCTCCCGGCCACGCGCGGCTACAGCACGTAGCGACTCAAATCCTCGTTCTTCGCCAGTTCGCCCAGCCGTGTGTCGACATAGGCGGCATCGACGGCCACGGCCAGGGCGCCCTTGGTGCCGGCCTCGAAGGAGACTTCTTCGAGCAGTTTTTCCATCACCGTGTAGAGCCGGCGCGCGCCGATGTTCTCGGTTTTTTCGTTCACCTGGAAGGCGATCTCGGCCAGGCGCCGGATGCCGGCGGGGGCGAAGTCTATCGTCACGTCCTCGGTGCCGAGCAGCGCCTGATACTGGCGCGTGAGGCAAGCGTCGGTCTGGGTGAGGATGCATTCGAAATCGTCGACCGAGAGCGAATCGAGTTCGACGCGAATGGGGAAGCGGCCTTGCAGTTCCGGGATCAGGTCGGAAGGCTTGGAAAGATGGAAAGCGCCGCTGGCGATGAACAGGATGTGGTCGGTCTTGATCATGCCGTACTTGGTCGATACCGTCGTGCCCTCGACCAGCGGCAGGAGGTCGCGCTGCACGCCCTGGCGCGAGACGTCGGCGCCGTGGGTCTCCGAGCGCGAGGCGATCTTGTCGATTTCGTCGAGGAAGACGATGCCGTTCTGCTCGACGTTCTTCAGTGCCTGGGCCTTGACCTCCTCGTCGTTGATCAGGCGCGCCGCCTCCTCGTCGGTCAGTGCCTTCATGGCGTCGCGGATATTCATGTGCCGGTGGCGGCGGCGGCCTGAGCCGAGGTTCTGGAACATGCCCTGAATCTGCTGCGTCAGGTCTTCCATCCCCGGCGGAGCGAGAATTTCCATGTGGCTCGCGGCGGCGGCCACTTCGATCTCGATTTCCTTGTCGTCCAACAACCCCTCGCGCAGTTTCTTGCGGAATTTCTGGCGCGTGGCGGAGTCTTCGACCGGCGCCGCTTCGCCGTCGACCGGCACGCGCGCCTGGGGCAGCAGCGCATCAAGCACGCGGTCCTCGGCTGCATCCATGGCGCGATCGCGCACGCTGCGCATGGCGGCTTCGCGGCCGTCCTTGATCGCGGTTTCGGCGAGGTCGCGAATGATGGTGTCCACGTCGCGACCGACATAGCCGACCTCGGTGAATTTGGTCGCCTCGATCTTGATGAAAGGCGCGTTGGCGAGCCGCGCCAGGCGCCGCGCGATTTCGGTTTTGCCCACACCCGTCGGGCCTATCATCAGGATGTTCTTGGGCGTGATTTCGCTCCGCAACGGCTCCGCCACCTGGGCGCGGCGCCAGCGGTTGCGCAGAGCAATGGCCACCGCACGCTTGGCGCGCGCCTGGCCAACAATGTTCTTGTCGAGTTCCGAAACGATTTCGGCGGGGGTCATCTGGGAAGTGATCTGGGTCATGGCGACAATTATTTCACAGTTCGACTAAGCCCCTGCTATGATCAATCCAGGCGCAGATATTGTTGAATGACGGTGACATCCAGGCGGAGTAAGAGCAAGGCGCACGAGGCAACCGACGAGCAGGTGCGTCGGCTGCGGCAGGCGGTCGGCCTGTTCGCCGAGTGGAGCGACTGCCTGCAACGGGCGCGCGATCCCGACACCCTGGTGTCCTGCCTGTGCCGTCTGCTCTCGGGCACCGGCCGCTACGCCCACGTCGATGTCCTGCTCGGGCCGCCGGAGCGCAGCGGCGACACCCACAGCTGGACCTTCGTACCGGATGCCCTTTCGCTGCCCCTGAGGCATCAGGACCGGCGTCTCGGCGTGCTCACCGTCGCACCGTCGCAAAGCGACGGCATGGTGCCGGGCGACGAACTCGACATGCTTGCCGCCCTGGCCGACGACCTCGCCTTCGGCATCGATTCGCTGGCCGCCGAAAGCGAGCGTGCCGTCGCTCAGGCACGGCTCGACATCCTGTCTCTGGCCATCGAGCAGAGCCCGTTCGGCGTGGTCATTACCGACGCCGAAGGACGTATCGAGTACTGCAACCCCAGCCTCACGGCCATGACGGGCTATGCCAATGCCGAAATCATCGGCCAGTTGCCCTCGATCTGGAAATCCGGCGAAACGCCCGGCGCGGTCTATCGCCAACTGTGGCAAGCCGTGTGCGAAGGCCAGCGCTGGCAGGGCGAAATCTGCAACCGGCGCAAGGACGGCAGCCTTTACTGGGAACGCCAGACCATCTCGCCGATCCGCGATGCCGAAGGCCACATCTCGCGGCTGGTGGCGGTCAAGGAAGACATCACGCTGATGCGCGAAATGGCGCAGGCGCTATCGATGCGCGAACAGGCGCTCGCTTCCAGCAGCAACGGCATCATGATCACGAAGAGCAACGCCGACGATCATGCCATCGTCTACGCCAATCCTGCCTTCGAGCACATCACCGGCTATCGCGTCGAGGAGGTGCTGGGCCGCGAAGGGCGCTTCCTGGTAAGGGACGATCTCGCCCAGCCGGGCTTGAACGAAATCCGCAACGCGCTGCGTGAAAAGCGCGCCGGCCACGCAGTGCTGCGCAATTACCGCAAGGACGGTTCGCTGTTCTGGAACGAGTTGCACATCGCGCCGATCAGCGATCTCTCCAGCAGCGAAACCACCCATTTCGTCAGCGTCATCAACGACGTCAGCGAGCGCATCCATTACCAGCACGCGATCGAGCACCAGGCCACTCACGACAACCTTACCGGACTCGCCAACCGCACCCTGCTGCATGACCGCATCGCCCAGTCGATTGCGTTTGCGCGCCGCTCCAGCCGCTCCGTGGCGGTGATGCTGCTCGACCTCGATCACTTCAAGAACGTCAACGACGCCTTCGGCCACTCGGCCGGCGACGACCTGCTCAAGGAAGTGGCGAACCGCCTGCGCCTGTGCGTGCGCGAGTCCGACACCGTGGCGCGACTGGGCGGCGACGAGTTCGTTATCGTCCTGGCCGACCTGACGCAAGCCGACGACGTCGATGCCATTGCCGGCAAGATTTCCGAGGCGCTGGCGCAGCCGGTTGCCATCGGCGAGCGCGAGGCGTATGTGGGCGCCAGCATCGGCATTTCGCTCTATCCGCGCGACGGCGAGCACGGCGAAATCCTGCTGCGCAACGCCGACATGGCCATGTACCGTGTCAAGGAACACGGCCGCAACAGCGTGCGTCTGTTCTCCCCCGACATGGCGACCATGGCCATCGAGCGCGTGGACATGGAGGGCGCCCTGCGCCGCGCCATCGAGCGCAAGGAACTGCTGTTGCACTACCAGCCCAAGATCGATCTCGCCACGCGCCGCATAGTCGGCGCCGAAGCCCTGGTGCGCTGGCAGCATCCGCAACTCGGGCTGGTGCATCCCAACGAATTCATCCCCCTGGCCGAGGAAACCGGGCTGGTGGTGCCGCTGGGCGCATGGGTGATGCAGGAAGCCTTCCGTCAGCATGCCGCCTGGTGCAAGGCCGGTCTGCCGCCGCTGAAGCTGGCCATCAACCTCTCGGCACGCCAGTTCCGCCTTGAAAACCTGCCCGACCTCGTTGCCGCCGCACTCGCCGAGTCCGGCGCCGAGGCAAGCGCCTTCGTTTTCGAGCTGACCGAAAGCATGGTCATGCAGGATGCGGAGCGCGCGCTTTTGGTGATGCATTCGATCAAGGAACTGGGCATCTCCCTGTCGCTCGACGATTTCGGCACCGGCTATTCCAGCCTTTCCTATCTGCGCCGCTTCCCCATCGACGAGGTCAAGATCGACCGCTCTTTCGTGCGCGACCTGCACCACGATCCGGACGACGCCGCCATCGCCGCGGCTGTGGTCGCCCTCGCCCGCACGCTGGGGCTGCGGGTGGTGGCCGAAGGCGTGGAACTGGAAGCGCAGGTGAAGGTGCTCGAACACCTCAACTGCGATCAGGTGCAAGGCTACTTCTTCGGCCGCCCGCTCGACGTCGCCGAGTTCGAGGCGCGCGTGCGCATGGAGGCATCATGACCGACATCGCCTGGCGCAGCATCACCCGCCGCGAACTGGCGGTGCTGCTCCGGAACTCCCCGCAGGTTTCGTCCAGCGCCGTCGGCGAGACGACGATCTACCGGCTCGACAACAACGGTCTGGAAATCCTGGCGCTGTCGCTGCCCGATGGCGCGACGGTTATCGTCGAACAGGTGGCGGCGGCAGCCAAGCGGCGGCGGCGCGTCGACATGACCGGGGTCACTCCAGCGTCTCGATGATGTGGTTCTGGTTGGTGTAGATGCACAGGTCGCCGGCAATCGCCAGCGACTTGGCGATGATTTCCGTCGGCGTCAGTTCCGTGTTCTCCAGCAGGCCGCGCGCCGCGGCTTGCGCATAGGGGCCGCCGCTGCCGATGGCGACGATGCCCAGTTCCGGCTCCAGCACGTCGCCGTTACCGGTAATGACTAATGAGTGGTCACGGTCGGCCACGGCCAGCATCGCTTCCAGCCGGCGCAGCATGCGGTCGGTGCGCCAGTCCTTGGCCAGTTCCACCGCCGAGCGCAACAGGTTGCCCTGATGCTGTTCCAGCTTGGCCTCGAAGCGCTCGAACAGCGTGAAGGCGTCGGCGGTGCCGCCGGCAAAACCAGCGAGGATTTTCTCGTTGTAGAGCCGCCGCACCTTGCGCGCGCTGGCCTTGATGACGATGTTGCCAAGCGTCACCTGGCCGTCGCCGCCGAGAGCGACGCTGGTGCCGCGGCGCACGGAGAGAATGGTGGTGCCATGGTATTGCTCCATCGGGTTCCTTTCGCTGTTCGCAGTCTCACGCCGGCGCGGATTTCCTCGCGCACGGCAACACCCGGAAGCTTACCGCATAGGCTGCCTGGCGTCGGCAACAAGCTGTTGCCGGCAAGCAATCGCATGAACAAGCCGCGTCTATTTCAGTGGGTATCGAACTGCGCGCTTTGCATTCGCTTCGAGGCGTGAATCGAAAAACAAAGCGTGATTGAGGTCGGCGCGCGCCAAGGGAGGCGGGTGGCGGACGCCGCTCGTGTCCTCCTGGC
>Ga0209516_1000111_pt1 | contig 23241 bp, 27 predicted proteins | sample Napbiome12C3dose_FD_187716 | JGI IMG/M metagenome (GOLD analysis project Ga0209516, IMG submission 187716) | Groundwater microbial communities from S. Glens Falls, New York, USA - Naphthalene biodegradation metagenome 12C3dose (SPAdes) (version 2) ... | reverse complement strand
ATCCAAAATCTCAAAAAGCAAATCACAAATAAATCTCAATGACTAAAATTTCAATGACCAAAACAAAGCAAAATCTGTATTCTTTTGGAATTTGGTTCTTTGAATTTGGAATTTATTTGTCATTTGGCGCTTGTTATTTGAATTTTTGGAACCGCCCTTAAGACAATTTAATGGTTATTTCAATTTTTCCACTTCAACCTTTGTCAGCGTATTCACGCCGATCGAGTGCCATATCGGGCAGTATTTCACGAAACCCGTAACGACAAAGATCAAACCGACGTACGCCCAAGGTGTTTCGGGTCCCCAGAACGCCAGCGATGTTATGAGTAATCCGAGTAGAATTCGTATGGGCCGTTCAACAGAACCGATGTTCGTTTTCATAGTATTGTTCCTTTTGTGTGTGTGATGGAGAATGACAACAGCGTTACTGAATCTGCTAAATGAGATGCAGCCGGCAGCAAAAGGATTCACCGGCGGACGGTTTTTTTCGGTCTTCCTTTTCCTACACGGATCACTGCAAACAGCTCAGACCGCACTTTTGCAGGAAGTTCTGGGGTAGGATATTCTCGGTACAAGTAAACGGTTTTTTTCAGAGAATCGAGCAAAGCAGTGCAATTTTCACACGAATCAATATGTTTGCGGATCTCCCGGCACGCGTCGTTTTCCAACTTGGCATCGAGATTTTCGCACAGGTGGCGGTAGATGTCTGCACACGAGCCGATATGTTTGTGTGTATGTGAGTGTTTCATAAATTTTACTACCACCCTTTTGCAGTGTCGCCGAATGTTCGAACTTCTGCGCCTCTGTACTTTACAGAGGAGGAGGAAGAGGCGGTGTCATTATTGCTGCTTCATAAACTCGTGCAACTGTTCCCGTAAAAAAATTCTTGAACGACGTAAGCGCGATTTTACTGCCGGTACGGATAACTTCAAAATCTTCGCCGTTTCTTCCGCTGTTTTATTCTCCAGATCTCGCAGCACAAAGACAACTTTGTATTCATCGGGTAATTGTTGAATTGCGTCGTCCAATTGTTTGCGCAATTCTTTATTTATCATTGTTTCAATCGGTGTATCGTCCCACGATTGTAATTGTTTCTGCACATGTTCATTTTCAACATCGGGCGCATCATCCAGCGATTCCAGCAGTTTTTCCAATTTTCGTTTTCGTCGTTTCATCAAACAATTGTTGGCGACGATAGCATAGAGCCACGTGGAAAATTTCGAACGGCCGTCGAACTGGTCGATCTTTCGATAGACATTGATGAAGGTATCCTGAAACGATTCTTCCGCTTTCTCTTTATCGCGGCAGAGCTTGAATGCGAATCCCCACACCGTTTGTTCGTACCGCTGCACTAACTTTGAAAACGCACGTTCATCGCCTCCTTTTACTTTGGCGATAAGCTGATGGTCTGCCGGTGAGTCGAGTGTGTCGTTCATACGTATGATGCAGTAATCAGGGAAAAAGATTCAATGGCGTGTACCACTGCTGTCCAAAATAAATTGAGTAAGAATAAAGACATTGTTCAAATGTATCAAATTGGATAAGTTTTCAACTTGAGTGAAGAGTAAGCCCCCCAATGCCAATGCTGTCAACTTAAGCAAACAGTTAGGATTATCTCCAAATATTAATTTCTAAAAGATCAGACGTATCTCCACCTCCATAAAGAATATATGTCGTTCCTACGGAGCGAAAGTCTTTCATGGAAAACCATATTATCAATATTTAACGCCTACGGCGTTTTTTCTTATTCCAATAATAGTCCCGTAGGGACGATATATTGGTAGAAAAACCATAGTTCTAGTTTTTCAAGCCCCAGAGGGGCAACATATAAATTATTTGGGCAGTTGTAATCCTTAAGTTGACAGCATTGCCCCCCAATGCTAACCCAAACACAGAAACTATATGAAAGTGTGTCGGGAGCGAAATTTCGGAGGGGTGAGCGAATTGGGAAAGCGATGAATGAAGGGACGTTTGATTTCTGTCCCGACAAGTCGGGACAGAAATCAATGGGCAAGAGCGAATGGGATTCATCGCGAGCGTTAAATTTCGTCCCGCTTTGCGGGATTTCTTTTCTTGCTCTTTCAAGAAAAGAAAATAACAACGAATGTTAGATTTTTTATACAAGCGTATTTTGGACAAGTATGGGCGTGTACAATTGATTCAGAATAGAAAAATTTGTGAAGGGAAGCAAGATGGAACAGCCGTTACAGCCGCCGCCGAACAGCGTCCGCCAGCCTCTCCGCTGCGGAAGGATTAAACCGAAACCACATCTCCGGCTCGATCAGTTCTAATTCTATCACAGAGAGATTGCCGTCGTTATCTTTTACAACGTCAATACGCGCGTACAACGGCGGAATCTGACACACAGAAATAACCCGTTCCGCAAATGCAATTTCTTCTTTGGTCGGACTGTGCGGATGCACGCTTCCGCCGAAATCATCCTGCACCCGAAACTCACCATCGCGCGCTTTTTTAAGGATGGCGTGTGTGAATGTGCCGTCAATGATCATCAATGCAATTTCGCCCTGCCCGATCACATTTCGCTGAAACTGCTGAACCATCATCGCTTCGACGGCAATAAGTTCTTGAAACACCGTTTCATATTCATTCGTCCGGTCTTTCAAAAATCTGTACGTATGCCTCCCTCCGCCGGAAATGCACGGTTTTAAAACAACTTCATCCCATCCTGATGATGATACAATCTCTTTCAGCGTAACGCGTTCCTCTTGTTCGATGTAAACAGTCGGTGTGGCGTTGATGCCGCTCTTTTGCAGATCGCGAAGATAATGTTTATCCATGTTCCAGCGGATGAGTTCGATATCATTCACAAATTTTGTTTTCATGCTCGCCGATTCAAGCCAGCGGGAAAATTCAGAGATACGATTGAAATAATCCCACGTGGTTCTGAAGAGCGCAAGTTTCGTGTTCGTCCAATCAAAATCTTGATCCGCCCAATCTAATCGCAGTACGGTCAACCCGTTTGCTTCAAGCGCGTTCTGAACAAGAGAATCTTCCGTCAGAATATTGTGCGTATAGTGATTAACCGTCGTTGGATTGACGTACCGCGATTCGGTGAGGAGGACGACATCGATGGGTTTCATGTAGGCTTGTTTCCGGGACAGTATATGTTATCTTGTTCCCAACGTCACAGACTGTGTCAAAAGTATGTTGATAACTCAAAAGTGGAGAATTTTTTCTCAATATTAAGTTTTTAAAAAGTCATGTGGGTAAAACTATTACTTTTGAGGCTGATATTAGAAGTCTATCCCACACAATTTTTAGAAAACTTTGTTTTGACACAAACTCTCACGTTGGGAACGTTCTTTTTTTGAAACTCTGTTTCACCTTTTTTTGCGAAGTAAAACTTCGCTCGGGTTGCGTTCCCAAAGGGACTTTGGGAACGAGAGGAAAATTCCACCGCAACAATTATCGAATTTTTTCGTTTTGAACGTGAGGCAATATTGTTGAAAGAAGTTTGAATTGCAATAAGTATCCATTTTTCCGAAAATTGTTCTTATCTTAAATTAATGAACCGCCGCACCGTACTCAAAAAAATGATTGTTACTCCGCTGATGCTTCCTTCGTTCATTGCACTGGCACAGGAACGTTCCGGCCTTCCTCCGCATCACGGCGAGAACGGTTTTATCAACACCGATCCCGATTTTGCCGAAGCAGGATTTACCGAAATGGCACCATGGATCGCCGGCAAGTGGGGTGATATTTTTTCCGGTGCGCCGAAAGTTGACATCCCCCGCGAAGTGAATGATGGATCAATTTTCAAAGAACATAAACCATACACGGTAACATGGATCGGACATTCAACGGCGCTGATCCAGATGGAGGGAAAGAATATCATCACCGATCCCATTTGGTCGAACAAGGTCGGACCGTTCAAATTAACCGGTTCCCCGAGGGTCTCCGAACCGGGGCTGGCGATCGAAAAACTACCGCCGATCAATATCGTACTTATCTCGCACAATCATTATGACCATCTCGACGAATCGTCAATCGAGCGGCTTGCCGACCGGAATCCGGATGCAAAATTTTTCGTTCCGCTGCGCGTGCGCGACTGGTTTGAAGATAAGGGAATCCGCACCGTGGAAGAACTCGATTGGTGGGAAGGAGTGACGTATAAAGATCTGAAGATCGTCTGCACGCCGGCACAACATTTTTCCGGCAGATGGATCAACGACCGCAACCAAACCCTTTGGTGTTCGTGGACGGTGCTCGGGAAAAAACGATTGTTCTTTGCTGGAGATTCCGGTTATTGTTCGCATTTCGCAAATATCGGGAAACGGTTCGGACCGTTCGATCTTACTCTTGTTCCCATCGGCGCATACGAACCGCGCAAATTGATGAAGCCTGTCCATATGGATCCCGCCGAAGCGGTCCAGACGAACATCGATCTTCGCGGGAAAAAAATGCTCGGCACGCACTGGGGAACATTTGTGCTGACCGATGAACCGATGGATGAACCGCCGAAAAAGATGTACGGGATCGTTGAAGAGAAAAAACTCTCCAAAAATGATTACTGGGCGCTGCGGTTGGGAGAAACGAGGGAGTGGTAGATCCCCAAAAAGGAAAATGTCCCGCACCATGGTGATGCGGGATTTTTTTTTACACCCGCTACTCGGCGTGTAAACCCCAAACCGGGTCACCGGTCTACACGATCGCTTCATCCAGCTCGAACTGTTCGTTCAGTTCTTCCAGTTCCTTTTCCAGCAGTTCTCGGTGATGTTGTTGTTCGTGAATGAGCTCGAGCAGCAGCGGTTTCACCACACTGTCGCCAGTTTCGTGGATGACGCGCTCATAGATGGAGATCGTTTCGTTCTCCCGCTCGATCAGTTTTTCGATCAATGTCGTGATGGATGAATATGTTTCGATGCTGTTCATTGTTCATTCTCCTTCAGTGCAGAGAAATACGGAAGTATTTTTTCAATGTCGTTTTGGTACTGCGATATTTTATCTCCAACCCGTTCACGGATCGAGTCGGTAATTGTTTCGACCGGAAGCAATTTTTCAACGGCAAGAACTGCGGCAACCGCGCTCAATGTGGCGCGCTGCGGCGTACAAAGCGACCGAAGAGGAATGCGGATGATCGTTCCTTCGGCGGTAAACTCCGGAACGGTCTCCTCTGCAATGATGACCGAATTCGATCTGCAGCGAGACAATGTTCCATTGGCGCGAACTTCTTTTAATCCGTCTGCGGAGGAAATGATTACGACATCCGGAACGTCGATCCCCGTGTAATAAATATTCTCACTGCTCAAACAGACTTCTGACAGCGAAAATCCCGATCCCTGCGTCACCGGATTATCGTTCTTCTGCGTCGCATGAAGCCCGCACATGATCGCAGACCGCATTAACAAATATGATGCAAGCTGGACTTTTTCTCCCGCCGTGCCGGCGATGACCCATTGACGTTTTCCGCGCAGCGTCGAGAAATATTTCTGCGAGATCGAATCGTCTTTTTCCGGTTTTTGGTGAGCGAGAATCTTCGACTTATACAACTCGACGAATTCTGTCCTCGAAAAACGGTCGTTCAGCACGTCGAACCTGTGATCCTCGCGATCGGTCATTCGTTGGATCGTTTTACCGTCTAATTTGTTCTTTCCGACCGCAAATTCGGTGCACAATTCCACGATCTCCACCAGCGCAAATCCCGGGTGATTGATCGCCGCAGCGATCACGTGCGTGAGATTCTTATCCGTTGCCGAGATGCGGGAGACGTATTCAGCGCCGCAACTTTTGACCATTGCACAGATATCGATCGGGGGAACGATGTTGCCGTCCGGGGTCGTGGGAGTAACGAATTCCAACGGCGAGAACCCGGAGTTTTGTCCTCCTGTCATTCCGTAGAGCATGTTGTTCGCGACAAGAACGGTCACGTCGACATTCATCAACGCGGCATTCACAATGTGCAGCAGACCGATCGTTGCCCCGCCGTCGCCGATCACCACGATCGATTTTAATTTTGAGTCGTTCAAAATACCATCGGCAAGTTCGATGCCGGTGGCGAACGCGGTCGATCGTCCGTGAGTGGTGTGGAACGTGTGCGGCGTCCGGAAGAGCGAATCTAAAATGCCGATGCACCCGATATCGCTGACGATGCAGATGTTCGACGGATCGATCTGTAACTGTACGAGCGCATCGTTCAGATGGTTCACGTAGTGATTGTGTCCGCATCCCTTACAAAACGGAAAAGCGACCGGTTCTTTTAAATATGTTGCCGGAGTCTCTGCATTCATAATGGTATCGAATTGAGAATATCGTTGGGGGTGATCATTGTGCCGAATGAATTGATGCCGGCGATTTTTTTCCCTTCAAACAGATGACGGATGACGGAACGATATTGCCCGGTGAAGTTTTCTTCTGCGACAAGAACTGTTTTTACTCCGTCCGCCGCGCGGATCAATTTTTCTTCCGGAATGGGGAAGAGAGACAGCACATTGGCGAAGCGAATTTTTTTCCCTTGTTGTCGCGCGATCCTGACCGCATCGTGCGATGTGCGCGCCGTGATGCCGAAGCTGATCAAGAGCGTGTCGGCGTTCGGTTCATCGTCGATCTTCACGAGCGCCATCTCCTGCGCCCGCATCGTGATCTTTTCCTGCAGGTGGCGCAGCACCTCCATCGTTTCGGGGGAATTTTTTTGCAGCGAACCGGATTTGTCGTGCGCCGATCCGGTCATGGTTGTCTTATATTTTCCGCCGACGGGAGCGAAAAGAGGAACTTCACCGGCGGAGATAAAATCGTATGTTTTGTATGGATGATCGTTCGGTGAACCGTTTGAATACTGTTTGCGCAGATTGGCAGGATAACTTTTCAGCGAACCGAAATCGACATCTTCCGCGGTCATCCCTATCTCTTTATCGGAAAGAACGATGACCGGTGTGCGTAGTTCTTCCGCCCAGAACATGGCGGTGGTCATCACTTCAAAACATTCCTGCGGTGTGCTTGGTGCAAAGACCGGCAGCGTATAGCCTCCGGAGGTGCAGAATTCTGTGAAGAGGACGTCGCCTTGCGCACCTTGTGTCGCTCCCCCCGTACTCGGTCCCAAACGCTGGACAAGCGCGATCACCACGGGAAGTTCGGTCATCAATGCATACTGAACGGTTTCAATCATCAGCGACCAGCCGGGACCCGATGTTGCCGTCATCGCTTTTGCACCGCGCGCCGATGCGCCGACGCAGTATGCAAGCGCGGAAATTTCATCCGGCGCACTGATAGCGACACCGCCGCGTTTCGGCAGTTGTTCGATCATCGATTTGTAGATGCCCGACGCCGGCGTGATCGGATATCCCGCAAAGAATTGACAGCCTGCGTGCAGGGCGCCTTCGGCGATCATCTGGTTGCCGGTGCGGATCTTGATGTGTGATGAAGACATAATGATAAATGAAAATTATTACTGCGAAGATCGCAAAGATCGCAGCGAAGAATGCTAATGGTATTTAGTCGTCTCTTAAAAAGTATTTATGACACACAGTCTTCCGAAGTTTATCTTCAAGAAATGAAATCATTCCCTACGGGTCGTAGACAAAAGGTTTTCACGGGTTAATAGGAAAAACTTCGGAAGACTTCCTACTTTTTGCGGAGCATACTTCGTATAAGGTTCGACTATTTACCATAGTTCTCTGCGCATTCCGCGAACTCTGCGGTGAAAGTATTTTCTGAATAGCTATCAACAATCGTGCTATGAACAAGGTAACGAAAATTTACCCAAATAAGCGATATTGATCATTGAAGATAAGAATGACCGAATTGGATTTTGAAAAAACAGGAATGAAAGCGGATAGGAGGGCGTTGATTAATACTCTTTTCTGTTCGCGTACACATTCATCAGCAGTCCCGCCATCATCATGTACGAGACGAGCGACGAACCGCCGTAACTCAAAAACGGAAGTGGAATTCCGATGACCGGCATTAATCCCACCGACATGCCGATGTTGACGAAGATGTGAAATGCAAACAGAGAGGTGAAACCGATCGCGAGCAGACTGCCGAATTTATTTTTTGCAATGGAAGCAAGCCGGACCCCGTGAAAGAGCAGAACGGCAAAAAGACCGAGCACCACCACGGAGCCGAGGAATCCGAACTCTTCCCCCGGTACGCAGAAGATAAAATCGGTCCACTGTTTCGGAATGAAACTGAGCTGCGTCTGCGTCCCGCGCAGGAACCCTTTCCCGAACAATCCGCCGGAACCGATCGCCACTTTTGCCTGGATCACGTTGTATCCCGCACCGAGCGGATCGTTATCGGGATCGAGAAACGTTGCAATACGATTTTGTTGATACGCGGGAAGTTTATCGTAAATGATCTGCACCGCAAATCCGACGACAACATTCGCACCGAAGACAAGCGATGCGATGAATTGGTTCTCGCGGCGCAGCATATACAAACCGATACCAAGAAGAATGAGCACAATAAGGAACGGCGTTGTGCCGATGATGGAGGCTGCCGCAACGATCGCCGGTGCGATGATAATGATGATCAGGAATTTTGATGCGCCTGCCCAGTACAACACGGGAATGAACATTGCAAGATAGGTCAGCGACGTTCCGAAATCCGGCTGAAGCATGATCAGCACGATCGGCAGGGCAACGATGGCGCTTGCTTTCACCAGATCCTTCAGGTCGGTTGCTTTCACATCGCTTCGGCTTAAGAAGGCGGCGAGCGCAAGCATGGTGGTGATCTTCACAAATTCCGACGGCTGAATGCCGAGTCCCGCAATTCCCAGCCAGCTTTGCGATCCGTACACCCGCTTCCCGACGAACAGCACCAGCGCCAGCAATCCGAGTGACGTAAAAAATATTCTCAACGCAGAACGCTGCAGCCACCGCAGCGGAAGAAGCATCATAATCAGCATTGTCGCAAGACCGATTACTGCCCAGAGCAACTGACGGTAGAAATCCCTTCCTTCATACGCATCGAACGTTGCGCTGTAGATCGACAGCAGACCGACGACCACCAGTCCCAATGCGGTGAGGAAGACCGTACTGTCGAAATATTCTTTGAAGAAGTTGCTCATGATAACAGTGATGAATTACGAATGGTGATACGGCATGCGTCAGTTTGTTGCCATCGCATCTGCTGCCGGTGTCTGTTTCTTTTTGTTGTACCGGATGATCTCTCCGTATAAAAACTGCTCCATACAAAATCCTGCGATCGGCGCGGCGAACGATCCGCCGTACCCTACGTTCTCCACCATCACGCAGACGGCGATCTTGGGATCATCGTACGGGGCAAACCCGATGAACCATGCGTGCGATTTTCCGTGCGGATTCTGTGCCGTTCCGGTTTTTCCCGCGACCTCAATTCCCGGTACGCGCGCCGCCGCACCCGTTCCACCCGGCGCCATAACGGCGCGGTGCATTCCTTCGCGCACAAGGTCCCACGTCCTGCCGGAAAGCGAGAACGAATGCTGTTCGACATCGACCGGCTGCGCCCGTTTCGCCGTTTTGTCGTACACCGAATTTACCACATGCGGCTGGAAATAGGTTCCTTTGTTTGCCAGGATCGCCGCGTAGTTCGCCATCTGCAGCGGCGTAACACCCACTTCCCCCTGTCCGATCCCCAGACTGATCAAATATCCCGGAGTCCATTTTCCTTTTCCGTGAACACGGTCGTAATAATTCCGGTCGGGAAGCAGTCCAGAATTTTCTTCCAGGATATCCACGTTGGTTGACTGCCCGAAGCCGAACTGTTTTCCCATCGCGCTCCAGTCATCCAAACCGACCTTCAACATCAGTTGATAGAAAAACACGTTGCATGAACGGTGAATTGCATCCACTACATTGACGCTGCCGTGCACATGTTCGTCCTGAAATATTTTGTTCCCGTACCGGTACGATCCGCCGCAGGTCACCCGCCAGTTCTCATCAATGATATTTTTTTCCAGCGCCACAAGCGCTAATAACATTTTGAACGTGGAACCCGGAGGATAGCGTGTCAGTGTAGCGCGGTTGAACAGCGGTTTATCGGGATCGTTGTTGAGCGACCGCCACACGTCTGGCGGAGTGACGCCGCTGAAGATGGAAAGATCGTAATCCGGTTTGCTGACCAGCGCAATGATGCCGCCGTTGCGCGGATCGATAGCGACCACCGCGCCGCGTTTACCCGCCATCAATGATTCTGCCATCGCCTGCACATCGGCGTCGATGGCGAGATTCAGGTCGAGACCGTCCTTCGGAGGGATATCATGCTTCCCGTTGTCGAACGTTCCGATGATCTGTCCTTTGGCATTCTGCGAAATGAATTCCCATCCCTTCACACCGCGCAGAAAATTTTCGTAATTCGATTCGAGTCCTGCACTGCCGATCGGATCGCCCGGTTGATAGTATTCCTTATGCCGTTCCAGTTGGACGTCGGTAATTTCCTTTGCATAGCCGAACATGTGGCTGCCGCGCGCTTCGGAAGGATAATGCCGTTTGGGTTCCATCTGGATCTCGACGCCGAACAGTTTTTCCCTGTGTTCCTCCAGCATCGAAAGTTCAGCGAACGAGATGCCGCGTTTGATGCGGGTCGGGATGAAGGCGTTGTACCGCCGTGCTTGCTTGATCTTTTGTTCGATCGCGTCGACCGGTATATCGATGATCTGCGAGAGGAGCGTCAGATTTTTTTTGTCGAAATCCACCGGGGTCAACATGACGGTGTACGAAGGACGGTTGTCGACAAGCAGTATTCCTTTCCGGTCGTACATGTACCCGCGGATCGGCACTTTCGGGACGTTGCGGATGGAATTTGCTTCCGCTTCTTTTCCGTAGACATCGCCGTAAACATATTGCAGTTGGAACAGACGTCCGAGCAGAAGAAGAAATCCTGCTGCGAGAATAATTTTTATTACGACGCGTCGTTCCTGTGTTCCGAACTCATCCATACGTGTTGGCTCAATGCATCACCGGCTGCTGTACGGATCCGGTAATAGTGGTTTATGTTTATAAATTTAGCGCAACTGCGGTTTGCGCGCGTACACGAACATCGGAATCGCAGCGATGACGATCGTGTACAGCGTGGAAAAAATTCCGAATTGGAAGACCGCCGTGAACAGCCCGACGTCGCTTCCCCGCGTGAAAATAATGAAATAGATACTGTTGTGCACAAATGATGCCGCGGCAACGATGACGAGAAACTGGTAGTTGCCGAGATTGATATCGATCTTGTTCTCGTTGTAAAAATATCCGGCAAGAAATCCCGCTGCTGTTTTGGAGAGTGCGGAGAGTCCCAAAAATTGTCCGCTCACCATGTCCATCACCAACCCGATCCCGAACCCGAATACCGTGGCGGGAATTTGTCCGCGTGTGATGGCGATGAAGACGATCCAGATCATCAGCACATCGGGAACGATATTGGCGATCGACATAAAACCGACGATCGTTGTTTGGAACGTGATCACGACGAGCGTAATGAGAATGAGTTGGATATTTTTTTGCATGGGAAATTTTTATTAAGAAAAGCGTCGCTGCTCTCTCCGTCGCATGCTGCGGTTATGCACGGCATAACGGTGAGACTGCGGCGACAGACTGATGTATTTGAAAGTAGCTCAAAATGCAAAAAGAATCAATGCAGCAATAAACGTACTTGCTTCTCTCGGTAACTTTCCTAACTTTGAGATGTGGAAAATATCTTCAGACATCTTGCTCCGCCTTCCGACTCGCTCTTCTATTCCCGGAAGGAAAGTTCCGATCCGCGGATGGGGGATCTTGTTCTGCACGGCGAGAAGAGGTTTACCCGCGGCGTAACGGTCGGTATCGTCGGTGTGCCGACGGATGAAGGGGTGAAACGCAACGGCGGACGTGCGGGGGCGAAGGATGCGCCCGATAAGATCCGCGAAGAGTTCTATAAACGCACGCCGTTCGTCATCGGCAAGGAAGATTCTCCTTCCGCTCTCGGTATCTTCGATTTCGGGAACATCAGGATCGGCAAGACCCTTGAAGAAACGCACGAAAAGCTCACCGAAGTGGTGCATGTGCTTGTTTCCACCGGTATTCTTCCTATCGTTCTCGGGGGAGGACACGATATAGCGTTCCCGAACTTCCTCGGTTTTTCAAAAGGAATATCTGCCGTCGGCGTGATCAATATCGATACACACCTGGATTTCCGCAAACCGATCCCCAGGCGGAACAGCGGCACGTCGTTCCGTCAGATGCTCGATCATCACATGTCCCCGCTGGCGGCGATGAATCTTGTGCAGATCGGCGCCCAGTCCTTCGCCAATGCGGAAGATCATTACAGTGAACTGATCGAGCGGGGTGCCACGGTGTTTTCCCTGCGCGATGTGCGCGAAGAGGGGATCACCAAAGTGATGGATCTTGCCTACGAACTTTCCTCCGCGTCGCGGGATGCGCTCTACATCAGTTTTGATGTGGATGTGGTACGCGGCAGCGATGCACCGGGAGTCAGCGCGTCGTTACCGACCGGATTGACCGCCGAAGAATTTCTTACCGCCGCACTCTTTGCCGGCAAACGCCGCAAAACAAAGATCATCGACATCGTTGAGGTGAATCCCAAATACGATATCGAGGGAAAGACCTGCAAGCTCGCCGCACTGGCGATGATGTATTTTTTGACGGGAGTGGCGAACCGGTGAGTGAAGTATGCAGTATCGCAGTAGTTGAGCAGTGAAGAAATAACCACTGGAATATCATGCTGGGTTGAAAAGAATATATGTAAACGCCGATGAGGGTCTGCGCGGTTCGTGTTAATGCTTCATCATTGCATCAATGAAAGAGAGGACTACTTACGTATTACCCTGGCTTGCAATATCTAATTCAGGACAGAAGGAAACGTAGCCGTCGTTTTCCCGCTCAATAATTGCGGTAAGTGATTGTGTATTCATAGATACTCCTTCCATAGAAATATAACGAGCGAAACATAAAGATGCAAAAAGCCGCGTTAACACTGCGGCTTTTTTATTCCACCACCCCTTCCGCCAAAAGATGAAGCACGGTCGAAGACTCCCTACGGGATCGTAGATCGACTCGTTGAGCGGACAAGTTATCCCCTCCTCCACGGGAGTAGGGGAAATATATTCTCTGTGAACTCTGTGGTAAAAACTTCTTACGCTTTCTTCAGCGTCAACACTGTGATCTCCGACCGCGCGCCGAGGCGCACCGGCGGACCCCAATATCCTGTTCCTTTGCTCACGTACACGAGCGAATTATTCCAGCGGTGCAATCCTTTGATGAAGGGCTGACCGAGTGTTGCAAGAAGATTCCACGGAAAAAATTGTCCGCCGTGCGTGTGACCGCTGAGAACGAGATCGAGATTCAGATCGTTGGTCTGGTAAATGGTGCGCGGCTGGTGCGCCATCAGAATTTTCACATCGCCGTTCGGCGCGTGATAGATCGCTTTTCGCGGATCGGATTCCTGCTCTTTTGAAAATTGTCCCGCGGAATAATCCGTAACGCCCGCGAGAATAATTTTTGCACCGTTCTTTTCGATTGCGCGATGTTCGTTCATCAACACGTCGTAGCCGATGCGTTGAACGTGAGCGATCCATTCATCCGCACTGGAATAATATTCGTGATTGCCCGTGACGAAAAATTTTCCGTGCGGCGCGCGCAGTTCGCCAAGCGGCGCAACGTCGCGCTTCAGCCGGGCAACGGAACCGTCCGCCATATCTCCGGTGAATGCGATCAGATCGGGAGAGAGCGACTGCACTTTTTCCGCGACCGTTTCGATCCATTGGCGGTCAATGGTTAATCCGGCATGAATATCGGTGATCTGAACAATTTTGAAATTGTCGAACTCCTGCGGAAGGCGTGAAAGAGGAATGTCGATCGATTCGATGCCGGGAAGTTTCCGTGCTTCATAAATTCCGTACGATGTTGCAACCGCCGCTGCACCGATGATGCCGAGATTGGTTGACTGTACCAGAAATTCACGGCGCGACGGATCGGTTTGTTTCGGTTTTGAAGAAAAGAACGAAACGAGTTTCGAACTTACCGTTGAAAGAAGAAGAACAACATCACGGATCACCAAAAAGGAAAAGACAGATGAGAAAAATCCGAGACCGACGTACGTAATCCACGACAGCACTGTTCCCGAACCGTCACTCAGCCGGATGGACATCATTACCACTACGGGAAGGAGAAACAGTACGACGAGCATTGCCCACGCGATTTGATTCCACGGTGATCTCCATTTCATCGGTCTGATGAGGCGACGCCCGATATAGAAAATGCCGAGCGCGGAAACGGTCAGCACGATAGAAAGCCAGATGATGTGTTGAGGAAGCATAGACTAAATTATTCCGGATTGTTGGTTCCCGCCCTCCGAATCGGAAACGGTGTTTGCACTGAGAGCAGGTGCATGGCGTTCTCTTTAAAACAACACCGGGTTTCAAATGTTCCTGAAACTCGGCGATGTTTCGTTACTGTTTCTTCTCTTCATCGCCCGGCGCCCATCCGCATCGGCGGCGGTATTCTTCTTTGAATTTCTCCCGTTCTTCCGGTGTCATCGCGGCGAGTTTTTCTTCCATCTTGTGCTTCCACCGGTCGTGTTTCCATCCGCCGTGCCATCGTCCCGCCCATCCGCGCACAAGGATGTGCGAGAGGACGAGCAAGCCGACCGCCTGCCAGAATGTGATCGTCGGTCCCTGAAAAATATCGGGAATAAGAACGTTCCACAATTGCATGGTGAGGAATCCGAATGCGGCAATTCCCACAGCGAGGAACAGAACAAATTTTGCGATTTTTGCGATCCACCAGTATTTCATAATTGTATCTCCTTCATTTTTAATTTCTAATTTCAAAACACGAAATCCGAAACAAACCTCAATCACCAACATTCAAAGTTATCTGACAATGTATCTTTCTCTTTTCAAATTTTGAATCGGATATTGTTTCGATATTCGATATTAGGATTTCGTTTTTACAATTGATTGAACTCATCGTACAACTCCTGCAACTTCTCGCGCAGAAACAAGACGGCGTAACGTTTGCGGGAAAGAAGAGTGTTTATCGGTTCGCCCGTCATCTTCGCCATCTCCTTGAAGCTTTTTCCTTCCAGCTCGTGCATCACAAAGACTTCTTTCTGTTCGTCCGGCAGTTCGTCGAGCGCATCGGCGAGTTCGGTCCACACCATAGACCGGGCGTAAACCTGATCGGGATTCTGAGTCGGATCGTACAGAATATCTTCCAGATTCAGAGGAAGCGACGGATCGTTCTCATCGCGCGGAAGAGATTCCGGGCGTTTTTTCCTGTACCAATCGATGATCTTGTTCCGGGCAACGGTGAAGAGCCACGAGGTCATCTTCTCGATCGGTTCTGTAACGCTGTAACTGGACATCAATTGGTAGAACACATCGGAAAGAATATCTTCTGCATCCTCTTCCGTGCGCACACGCCGGCGGATGAAGTCGAACAGACGCTTGCGTTCAGCGCGGAATGTGGCATCCGCCGCTGCGTTGGCACTCGGTCGTTTGTCTAATGCGATCGCGTTGACCACCGAAGAATGTTCCTTTTCTTGTTCAGTGTTGTTCACATTAGAAGACGGATTGTTTTGTGGAATATTGTATCATGATTACTCAGAGTACGCAGATTTTGTCGCAGATAAAACCGAATTTTTATCGCGAAAAGATGAAACAGAGAACGTATTCCAGATTTTATTAGTTGTACTTCCTTGATAACAAATCAGTTAAAAGCGGTGAATGATTAGAATTGGATTGAGAGGAACAAGAAAAATTATTTTGTTCGATTTAAAATGAAGTTTGAAAGGATATTATTTAATTTTTGGTGAATTTCGTCAGAAGGAAGGAAAGACGTGTCAATATTTTCAAATTCATTACGAACCATTTTTGTTGAAATCACGCAGCCAGTTTTTTTATTTCATCAGAAATCATTTAGAAACTAAATCCAAAATATTTTTATTTCACTATCGAGTGATTTGAATTCTTTATCACCAGTAACAAGTTCAGCCTTCCTTAATTTTGCCAATCCAGCAGCAAAAGCATCTGCGTATGACATTTTATGAAAAGCTTTGTACTTAGCGGCTTGCAGTGTTAGTTCTTTGTTTGCCTCAATGATTGTAATTGGGTATTTGGATAGAGTGTTTTTGTATAGTTCTGCTCTATCAATACCGCCTTCGCGCAAAGATATATAATACATCTCTCCCCAGTTGATAACACATAAAAAAATCTCAGCATTTCCATCTAAAGATTTTTTAAAGAGTTCAGCAACAGTTTTTCCACCATCTTCGCCCTCTGCATAAGCCATTAAAGCATACGCATCTAAAACGTATCTTTTCACAGTTCACGCTCTCTTTTCTTTTCGTTTGCGAGAGCTTTCAATAATTTTCCTTTTGTTCCCAAAAAACCAATATTTGTGTCGATAAGTTCGTGTGTTAATGGGATCATTCTTATTTCACCGTCTTTCTCGTAAAAGTGAATTCGTGTTCCATTCTTAATTCCAAATTGGCGTCTCATCTTGGATGGAATGACAACTTGTCCTTTGGTTGTTACTATCGAGGCATCCATTTTTATATCCTTTCATTATTATGTTATACTAATTAATTTAGTGTACACAAAAAATAAATGTAAGTCAATTATTTAAATCTTACTATTATTTTTAATGTTGTATAAAATATTTCGAGAAATATTCGCTATTACGGTTTCCTTGCACTTCCTTTCTATTATTAGTATTTTGATACAGAAACCCTGCCTTTGAAGCATTTCGGCGGGGATTTTTGTTTGTGATATTCCCGCCATCACTCCACTTGCCGATGTTTTCTCAAAAAGGTATATTGCACCGTAAAGGAGAAGATTATGCACACGACATTGAATGATGTGTTAAACAGAGTAGAGCAATTGTCTATTGAACAGCAAGAAACGTTAGTTGAAATTGTCCGCCGCCGTCTCATCGAAGAACGCAGAAAAGAGATTTCAGATAATGCCGCTGCAACGTTAAAAGCAATTCGTTCAGGCAAAGCAAAGCGTGGTTCGGTCAAAGATTTACGGAAAGCGCTTGGAGAATGAAGCGTACTCTTGTTTGGGAAAAGAGTTTTCTCCGTGCTTTCAAGCGGACAATCAAGAATAACTCATCTCTGAAGGGAAAAATCTTTGCCGTACTCGACAAACTTACCGACGATCCGTTTCACCCCTCATTAAATACACACAAACTTCATGGAATTTTACAAGGGCTATACAGCATGCAGTGTTGAATACGACTGTCGCATAGTGTTTGCTTTTGAAAAAGAAGGAAAAAATCGCGAAGAATATCTTGTGCTTATTGATATCGGCACGCACGAAGAAGTCTATTAATCCTAGAATTCAACCTCTTTCCTTGCGCTTCCTTTCTATTATTAGTATTTTGATATCAGAAACCCTGCCTTTGAAGCATTTCGGCGGGGATTTTTGTTTGATGGGGTCGTTAAGTAGTGAAGTATTTGAGATACTTTTTATTTAATATCCATAACCTTGTCAAGGTTCTATATTTATTTGCATAACCTTGACAAGGTTTAAATTTCTTTATTACTCCACAACTACACTACTTATATCCAAGTCTGAATACTGAATACTTAGAACAAATGAACCACATAAGAAATTTCAGCATTATCGCTCACATTGATCACGGAAAATCCACGCTGGCAGACAGGCTATTGGAGTTTACCGGAACCATAACCAAGCGCGATCTGGTGGTGAATCAGGTGCTGGACGATATGGATCTGGAGCAGGAACGCGGCATTACCATTAAGCTGCATGCCATTCAGATGAATTACAAGGCAAAGAACGGCGAAACATACACGCTCAATCTCATCGACACGCCCGGTCACGTCGATTTTACCTACGAAGTTTCCCGTTCGCTGGCGGCGTGCGAGGGAGCAATTCTGGTGGTTGATGCGTCTCAAGGAGTAGAAGCGCAGACGATCAGCAATCTGAACATGGCGATTGATGCGGGATTAGAGATCATTCCGGTGTTGAACAAGATCGATCTTGCGTCCGCCGCGACAATGATCGACACGGTGAAACACGAAGTGATCGGTCTGCTGGGCTGTAAGGAAGAAGAGATCATTCAGGCGAGTGCAAAAGCGGGAATCGGCATTGAAGAAATTTTAGAAGCGGTCGTCCATCGCGTCTCGCCGCCAAAAGGCGATGCAGGCAAACCGACGCGCGCGCTGATCTTCGATTCGAAGTTCGATTCGTACCGCGGTGCTGTTGCCTATGTGCGGGTAGTCGATGGAGCGATCAAAGAAGGGGATAAGATAAAGTTCATCAACAACGGCAACACGGCGGAAGTGGAAGAGTGCGGCGTGCTTCATATGAAACGCCAGCGCACCGAATCGATCGAAGCGGGGAATGTCGGCTACGTGATCGCCGGATTAAAAAACGTGCGCGATACGAAGGTCGGCGATACGATCACGATGGCGCACCACGGAGCGACAGAAGCGTTACCCGGTTACAAAGTAGTGAAGCCGATGGTCTTCGCCGGATTGTATCCGACCAACAGCGACGACTTTGCGGAACTTCGCGATTCGCTGGAGAAATTAAGTCTGAATGATTCGTCACTGGTGTACGTTCCGGAATCTTCCGGCGCGCTGGGATTCGGTTTCCGCTGCGGATTTCTCGGGCTGCTCCATATGGAGATCATTCAGGAGCGGCTGGAGCGCGAGTTCAATCAAAGTCTGATCACCACCGTTCCGAATGTGGAGTTTCGCGTTATTCTGACCAACGGCGAGGTCGTAACGATCGACAATCCTGCCGACATGCCCGATCCGTCGGAGATCGATCACGTCGAAGAGCCGTACATCAAAGCGCAGATCATCACGCCGACGGAGTACATCGGCAACATTATGAAATTAGGAATGGAGCGGCGCGGCAATTGGAAAGATACGAACTATCTCGATCCGACACGCGCCGATATTTCGTACGAGTTTCCGCTCAACGAAATTATCTTTGATTTCTACGACAAATTAAAATCGCTCACGCGCGGGTATGCCTCGCTCGATTACGAATATCTCGATTACCGTGAATCCAACCTTGTAAAACTCGACATCATGCTGAACGGCGAACAGGTTGACGCGCTCTCCACGATTATCCACAGGGACAAATCGTATGATATGGGGAAAAAACTGTGCTCAAAGCTGAAGGAATTGATCCCGCGCCAAATGTTTGAGGTGGCGATCCAGGCGGCGATCGGAAGCAAAGTGATCGCGAGGACGACGGTGTCTGCCATGCGGAAGAACGTGCTGGCAAAATGTTACGGCGGCGATATATCGCGGAAGAGAAAGCTTCTTGAGAAACAAAAAGAAGGAAAGAAGCGTATGAAACAGGTCGGCCGAGTTGAACTGCCGCAGGAAGCATTTCTTGCAGTATTACAAATTGGGGATGAATAGCCACAGAGTGCACAGAGAGTTTTTGTAAGATGTCATTCCTGCGGAAGCCTGCCCTATGGTAGGCAGGTGAGAATCCATAAACGTAAGGTACCAATTTGGCACCTTTGGGAACCATCCCTTCGGGAAAAGAATTTCAATAATGGCTGATATCAGACTGGTAAAACACGAAAATATCGTTTCGCAAATTCATTTCATTCGTAGTGAAAAGGTAATACTTGATGTGGATCTCGCAGTTCTTTATGGTGTCCCCACTAAAGTGTTAAAACAAGCAGTGAAGCGTAACTTAAAACGCTTTCCTGAAGATTTTATGTTTCAACTTTCGACGGAAGAGTTCAACAACTTGAGGTCACAAATTGTGACCTCAAGTTGGGGCGGTTTACGATATGCCCCCATTTGCTTTTACCGAACAAGGCGTTGCAATGCTTTCGGGAATTTTGAACAGCAAACGTGCAATTGAAGTGAACATCGAAATCATGCGAACGTTTGTGAGATTACGGCAATGGATTTCTGCTCACAAAGGATTAGAGAAAAAATTGAATGCACTTGAAAAGAAGTATGATGAGAATTTCAGGGTAGTATTTGAAACAATAAAATTGTTGATGAAGGAAGAACAAAAACCTAAACATCCGTACGGATTTTAATATTATGGCAAAACACGACGAGAAAAAAGAAGAAGCAAAAACACAATCGAAAACGTTCAAAGAAAAATTCATCGTGCAGGTGAAAGAATTCATCATCGTTTTCGGCGGATTCATTCTGCTCAACAACTTTGTCATCGCGTCGTTTCTTGTTCCCACAGGATCGATGGAGAACGAAGTGATGACTGGCGATTTTTTGATGGTGAACAAGTTCGTCTACGGCGCATCAACACCGCGCAATATTATGTTTACCGATATTCGTTTGCCTTGGACGACGCTGCCGGGATTTAAAGATGTGAAGCGGGGCGACGTGATCGTGTTCGAATTTCCCGGAATGAGGGAAGAAGTGAATCCGGATGCATTCACATTCTATCTGAAACGGTGCATGGCGCTTCCGGGCGATACGCTCCAGATCGTCAATCGTGTCGTTTACATCAACGGTCAGCCGGTACAGCTCCCAAAGAATATGAAATTCAATGCCATGCGCATTCAGCCACCGGGGTATGCCGATGAGCGGATCTTTCCTCCCGACGCGCCGTTCAACGAAGATAATTACGGTCCCATTATTATCCCGAAAAAAGGGATGACGATGGAGATCACTCCGGCAAACTTTCACATGTGGGAAACATTCATCAAGCGCGACGGACACATGCCGAGTCTGACCGGCAACGGCACGGTGATGATCGACGGAAAACCGGCGGCGGCGTACACCGTGGAAAAAGATTATCTCTTCGGAATGGGAGACAATCGCGACAACTCGCTCGACAGTCGTTACTGGGGATTCATTCCCCTGGAAAATGTTGTCGGAACGCCGATGTTTGTCTATTTTTCAGTGATGAATACGGAAGAATATGCCGCGCGGCTGGCAATGCAGGGGGAAGAGATGCGCATGAGCTGGATCTATACGACATTCTCCGGTCACAATTTGGCGCTCGATCTTGTTTCCAAAATATTCCTCGTCATCTTTAATCCCGAAATGATCCGTTTCAATCGAATCGGAACGGTCGTCGGATAACAGCGAGCACCCGCATGCGGCGTAAGATTCGTGATGGTGTTGCCGTTGTCTTTCTTACCGTTCTGTTCGCAGCATCGCTCAAATCGTGTGTGGTAGATGCGTTCAGTATTCCGACCGACTCGATGAGTGAAACGCTCGTTGCAGGCGATTTTCTCCTCGTCAATAAATTTATCTACGGTGCGCGGACCCCTTCTTCTCTTTTCTTCCTGCGTGTGCCGTCGTTGCGATTCCCGAAACTCAACAACATCCGTCACGGCGATGTGATCGTGTTCGAATTTCCCGGCATGCCGGACGAAGTGTATCCGGTGAAACGCCAATTTCTGGTGAAGCGGTGCGTGGGATTGCCGGGGGATACCGTTTCGGTGATGAATGGACGCTTGTCGGTGAACGGCAGTGATTTCCCGAACTTACGGAATATTGCAACACATGATTTTACTTCGATGATCGTTCCGTTTGCAGGAATGACGATCGAACTCGATCCATCCTCATTCGACCGATGGAACGTTTTCATTCAAAGGGAAGGCCATTCTATAGCGAACCACAACGGAATGATCGTTATCGACGGAACGGAATCATCATCCTATACCGTTGAAAAGAATTATTACTTTGTGGTGGGAGATAATGTGAACAACAGTTTGGACAGCCGGCACTGGGGCTGCGTGCCGGAAGAAGATATTGTCGGGCAAGCAATGATGATCTATTGGTCGAAAGATGAGGATGGGATTCGGTGGGGACGAATAGCAAACATAGTGCGATAAAATTAACAGAAAAATCATAAATCATAAATTCGAAATCCTAAACAGGTAACTTTCCACAGAGTTTGAATTATTGTATCTACTCAGTCATGCCATGAGTTTGTCTAATGTTTTTGTGAATGTTGTAATTTTTATGATGTCTAAAAGTAACTCATGGCATGACTTTAAGGGCACGAGTAGTTACGAATTATTGATGTTTAGGATTTAGAAATTAGAGTTTCTTGTTTTTCAAAAAATGTCTTCCCTTTATATCCATATCCCATTCTGCGAAAAAAAGTGCATCTACTGCGATTTCTATTCCATTGAAAACATGAGTTCGATGGAGCATTTTCTCTCTACACTGAAAAAAGAGATCGTGATGCGTGCGGAAGAATTTTCTCTCGATGAAACTTTCGAGACGATCTTCTTTGGCGGGGGAACGCCGTCTCTTCTTTCTCCGCAGGAATTCGACGGGATACTTTCGCTGCTTCACCGGCATTACCGCATCGCGCCGGATGCAGAGATCACCTGCGAAACAAATCCCGGCACCGTCGAACAGCAAAAACTGAAGGATTTCCGTTCCGCTGGCATCAACCGCGTGAGTATCGGCATTCAATCGTTTCACGAGGACGATCTCCGGTTCCTGAGCCGCATTCATTCATCGCAGGAAGCGGAGAATGCGGTGGCGAACGCATACCGCGCAGGATTCGACAATGTGAATTGCGATCTGATCTTTGCGCTGCCCAAACAAACTCCCGATCGGTGGAAAGAAAATCTTCGCCGCGCAATAGCATTGCAGCCTCAGCATATTTCTGCCTACGCACTGATCGTTGAAGATCAAACACCGCTGGCAACGATGGTGAAGGATAAACTCGTCTACCCGATTCCAGATGAGGACGATGCCGAACAATATCAGATCACGATCGACACACTGCGGGAAAACGGGTACGAGCAGTATGAGGTGTCAAATTTTGCTCACCAAGGGTTTGAATGTAAACATAACATCAATTACTGGAATCATTCCAATTACATCAGCTTCGGTCCGTCGGCGCATTCGTTCTGGAAAGACTCTCCGGTGACGGGCAAACGATGGTGGAATGTGCGCAGCGTGCAAAGCTACTGTTTGGATATCGATTCGGAAAAATATCCTGTGGTTGGTCAGGAGCATATCGATGAGCGGAAAATGTTCAACGAAGAGGTCTTTCTCGGCTTGCGCAGCAAGGGCATCGATCTACAAAAAGTGAAAAACCTCTTTGGCAAGGATATCCTTTCCTCACACACGGCGCTGGTGAATGATCTGCGCGAAGAAAACATGATCATCGTATCGAACGATTTGATCGCTCTTACGTCTAACGGTTATATGATTTGCGACGAGATCGCCGAAAAGTTCATACAATAAATTAGTTGACCCTTAAAAAGTCTTCATCAGCACAACCTTGTCAAGGTTATGTAATTAGATTTGTAAAATTTTGGACGTTGTTTCGTTGTTGATCAATAAACCTTGACAAGGTTTCTTACTTTTTAAGGG
>Ga0209516_1000110_pt1 | contig 23547 bp, 20 predicted proteins | sample Napbiome12C3dose_FD_187716 | JGI IMG/M metagenome (GOLD analysis project Ga0209516, IMG submission 187716) | Groundwater microbial communities from S. Glens Falls, New York, USA - Naphthalene biodegradation metagenome 12C3dose (SPAdes) (version 2) ... | reverse complement strand
TCCTGCCGATCCTGTCCCATTGTTCTGAACACTGGTATTGACACCCAAAACATGTGTTGTTGTATTGTAAAGATAGGTATTGTCCGATCCCGTGCCGGTGTAGATCGTTAAGTTCGGTGTAGCATTCGGATTATTTGATAAATCCTTTTTAGTTGAATCAAACAAAGGAAGTGGGATATCTAAGGGGTGTTTATCTATTTGAATAGAAGTGCCCGATTCGTTTTGAGGCTGATAAAATAGTTTCATCTCTTTTCCTCTTTGCGACTTGTCTATTCTTATTGAACTCCCTTTTTCTTTTTGTTCATTCTCTTGTTCCTGTTGATATTTCATCTCTCCTCCCTTAGAGAGACTCTCTATCTTAATCGAATTCCCTTTTTCGTTTCGTTCTCTTTCAGATCCATGCTGGTATCTCATCTCTTTACTTTGGGAAGAGCCTTCAATATTTATCGAATTCCCTCTTTCGCTCTGTTCATTTTGAGGTGGTTGATACTTTTTCATTGCTGGGCTCTTTTCCAGACTATTAATCTGCTTGGATGATCCTTTTTCTTTTGAATATTGTTCAGCAGTTGAATCGTCAAACAATTTGAAATTGGCAGTTTTAATTTGGTTTCCATTAACGTCAAAGACCTTTACAATACCGTCTTTGTTTTTTTCTATCTTAAAAATTGTAATACCCTTACCAGCAGATTCTTCTTTTTTCTGATCTGTTTGAGAAAACACAATAGTACAAAATAAAGTGACCAAAAAAACTATTGAAAAGTATTTCATGGGAATACTCCTTAATTTAGTAATTATGAAAATTAGTGTTGATTCATATTCGCTGGTTAGAAAGAATGCGCCCTAACTAGTAATTATGCTGACTTACTCCATGTCTCTTCCACAAACGCGGACTCACTCCGCCTTTGCGCACAAACACAGACTCAGTCAGTCTATCATACAGACCTATGTATGTCCGTGGTATTTGCCAAAATGTATTGTTATTTCGCTTCATACGCAATTGCATTTATTTGTTTCCTCTTTTCCTGGAAATTTCTTATACCTTTACATTCTACACTCACAAAGTGATGCCTTTCCGAAGAACCACTTCCCCAAATATAGGGGTCGCATGTCATATTGATATCCCAATTACTATTAACATTCGATCCCTTCGTTATGAGATTTTTTCGGCGCGAACTAATCAAGATGAATGGTATTAACCTGATCAAAGTCTTTATTTTTTTTACCGCTCTCTCTCATTTAAGCGAAAAAACTTTTTCTTTATCCTAAGTTTGCCAATAAATTGAAAGTGAAAAATATTTATTTGCCCAAATTTTTGGATTTATGCGAAGCATACTTCGTATAAATTGGCACTTTTATTGAATTGTAGTATTGAAGTTGAGAGTGAATACATTGTAATTCCGATCTTTATTAGCTATATTTAGTAAAATTTCGCTGTTTTACGGGCAGGGTAGTTTATGAAAATGATCATTGATGTTCTGACGGTAATTTTACCGTTTTTTTATCTTGTTACGGTAATTGCCTATGGGTATGCCTTTATCCCCAAGAAACCGGCGGCAAAAAAATTTAAAACTCCTTTATTAATTGCCACCATCGTTGTTCATCTTCTGTACATCATCTTACGGACGATCTATTTTGTGCACCCCCCGATCATTTCCGTTTTCGAGATCCTGTCGTTGCTTGCATTTTCTATTGCTGCTTCATACAGAATAATTGAAATTCGGACGGGTATAAAAAATACAGGATTTTTAATCTTATTGTTGTCGTTGATCTTTCAAACCATCTCATCGTTGTTCATCCAGGATTTATATGAGGTCAATCCTATTCTTCGCAACAATTTGCTGGGAATCCATGTCTTGAGTGCATTGATCGGTTATTCTGCATTTACCATTTCCGCGGTGTACGGATTGATGTATTTGTTGCAGTACCATAATTTAAAAACGAATACGCTGGGAATCTTTTTTGATAATCTGCCCAATCTCGAGCGATTGGAACACCTTACACACAACGCGATTACGGTCGGATTTCTTTTACTGACCATAGCAATCATTATCGGTGTTGCGTGGCTTCCGCATGCGTTTGAAGAGTATTCGTTTTTGGATCCCAAATTGTTGGGAACATTGTTGGTGTGGGTCATGTATGGAGTGGGTCTTTTTATGATCAAGCGAGGGAAAAGGACGGGGAAACAGATCATGAAATTGGCGATTTCCGGTTTTCTCGTTTCCATTTTCTCGCTCACAATTATTAATCTCTATTTTTCCTCTTTTCATAACTTTTTTTAGCGGAATTTCATGCTGTATTTGTTGGGCATAAATCATCGGACCGCCGATCTGGCAACGCGGGAAAAACTGTGGCTCTCCGACGAGGAAATCCGCACCCTGCTCCCGGCGTTTCACCGGCAGTTCTTCGAAGAATGTTTTATCGTTTCCACCTGCAATAGAACCGAATTGTACGGCGTTCCGCTCTCGAAACATTCGTTCGCTTCCGACACGGAATTGTTCGATGCGGTCGAACGGCAAATGATCGCGGTAAAAAATGCGGGCGAAGAAGTATCGTCGGAACATTTTTACCGGCTGAAAGATATGCACGCGGCAAAACATTTGATGAAGGTTGCAACGGGATTGGATTCGATGGTGCTGGGTGATGTGCAGATACTCAATCAACTCCGTCAACACTATGATCTTGCGGCGGAATTGAAGACCAGCGGTGCAATTCTCAACAAGCTCCTGCAGACCGCATTTCACGCTGGTAAAAGAACAAAATCGGAAACCGAGATATCCAAAGGCGCTGTATCGGTAAGCTATGCGGCGGTCGACCTTGCGGCGAAGATCTTTTTCGACCTTGGCGAAAAAACCGCTTTGCTGATCGGTGCGGGAGAGACCGGTGAATTGACCGCACGGCATTTGGTTTCCCGCGGTATCGGAAAATTATTGATTACGAACAGAACATTGGAAAAAGCGGAAACCTTGGCAGCCGAATTGCGGGCGGCGGCGATTCCGTTCAACCGGTTCAATGAACATCTGCACAATGTCGATATGGTGATCTCATCGGTGAACAGTACGGGATTTGTTCTTTCGAAAGCAGAATTGGATGCGGTGTTCGACAATCGTAAACGTTCACCGCTGTTGATCGTCGATATCGGCGTGCCGCGCAATATCGATCCGGAAGTGAACTCCATTGAGAATGTTTTTTTGCACGATATGGATACGCTCTCGCGGATCGTTCAGCAAAGCTTGCGGCGGCGTCACGAATGTATCCCGGAAGTGAATGAAATTATTCTGGATGAACTGACGGAATTTCACCGGTGGCATAAGTCGCATGCGGTCGCACCCATTCTCGATGAAGTCCGCGCGGTGTACGAATCGATCCGCAGCGAAGAACTGATTCAGCATATTCACAAATTCCGTCCCGATGACAAAGAACTTGTTGAGCATGTGACAAAGAGGATCATTCACCGGTTGATGCAGTTACCCGCATCGGAACTGCGAAACGGAATAGACGACACACCCGAACAGAAAGAAATGAAACTACACATGGTGCGGAAATTGTTCGGCTTGAACGGTGAATCTCATTCCAAAGAAAAGGAATAATGTGGCAAGAACGGCGATCATTATCGGTACCCGCGGAAGCGAACTGGCGCTGTGGCAGTCCGATCATATTGCCGGCACACTCAAGCGGCTTTTTCCCGCGCTTCAGGTGGAGATCAAAAAGATCAAAACAACGGGAGATAAAATTCTTGATTCGCCATTATCAAAGATCGGCGACAAAGGATTGTTCACCAAAGAACTTGACCGCGCGCTGCTGGATGATGAGATCGATCTTGCCGTTCACAGTTTGAAAGACATTCCGACCCAGATTCCGGACGGTTTGACAATCGCCGCAATAACGGAACGCGAAGATGTTCGCGATGTATTCATTCCTCATCCCTCGCAGCCCGCGTTAACTCTGAAGCATATTCCGACCGGCGGAGAAGTGGCGACCGGAAGTTTGCGCCGCCGAAGCCAATTATTGAATTACCGCCCCGATTTAAACATCATTGATATACGCGGGAATTTGAATACTCGTATTGAAAAATTGAAGACTTCTTCATGGCACGGAATGATCCTGGCGTATGCCGGAGTGGTGCGGTTAGGATGGAAAGAGATCATCGGAGAAATTTTGCCGACGTCAATCTTTCTGCCCGCAGTCGGTCAAGGCGCACTCGGCATCATCTCCCGAAACAATGATGCGGATATTCTTTCTCTGTTGCAGCCGTTTAACCATCAGCCGACCAGCGTTGCCACCGTTGCGGAACGTTCTCTGCTGCGCCGTTTGGAAGGGGGGTGCCAGATTCCGATCGGAGCGCATGGAGTTGTTACTAACGGTCAATTGACCCTCGATGCTTTGGTCGGCGATCTTGCCGGAACAACGATCATCCGCAAAACGTTGTCGGGAAAGAGTGAAGATTGTGAAAAGATCGGAACAGAGCTTGCCGATCAGTTGTTACAATTAGGCGCGGATAAAATTTTGAACGAAATCAGAAAGATGTCATAGTGGTGAAGGAAGTACAACCGGTATCTGCAGTTGCTCGCACTGGCGTATTGAACGGAAAAACTATTCTCGTCACACGACCTCACGAACAAGCTGTCGAATTTACGGAATACCTGCACTCCCACGGTGCGCACGTTGTCGTCTTCCCGACGATTCGTATTACCGAGCCCGCATCGTGGAATGAGTGCGATGTTGCGATCGGGAGGATCGACTCATTTGATACGATCATTTTTACAAGTGCGAATGCCGTTGATTTTTTTTTACAGCGGTATTCATCTCTCAATACCAAATCTCTTGCCGGGAAGAAAATATATGCAGTGGGTACGAAAACGCAGGAAGCCGTCGCACAATTTGGTCTTTCTGCGGATGTGATCGGTTCTCATTTTACGGGAAAAGATCTGGCCGAAGCCTTGAAGACAACGATCGATAGAAATGCAGCAATACTGTTTCCTCACGGGAATCTGGGCAGGAACGAACTGAGCGGCTGTCTGCGGGAATTCGGTGTCACCATCGAAGAAGTGATCGTGTATCGTACCATCGAACCGGACCAGCAAGACATTGAGAACGCGAGAGCATATATCGAAAAGAACAGCGTCGATGTTTACACCTTTTTCAGTCCGTCGAGTATTGAAAATTTATTAAAGATCGTTTCGCGGGAGATCGTGGCGCGATCGATCGTTGCTGTCATTGGAACGACCACAGCACATGCCGCTCAAACGGCGGGACTTCCCGTTCACATTATTCCTGAACAGTCAACTGCGAAAGATCTTGCGCTGGCGATCGTTTCCTATTTTGAACATTTATCCAAAGAAAAACCATACGATGCTTCAGAATGATTTATTGTTACGTGCCTGTAAACGAGAACCTGTTGAACGGACACCGGTCTGGTTCATGCGCCAAGCCGGACGATATCTGCCGGAATATCGCGCCGTGCGGAAGAAAGTTGATTTCCTGACACTCTGCAAAACCCCCGATCTTGCCGCCGAAGTAACGATCCAGCCGGTCGATCTTGTGGGAGTGGATGCTGCGATCATTTTTTCCGACATCCTTGTGATTCCCGAAGCGATGGGAATGAAATTGTTCGTTGAGGAAGGAAAGGGAGGTCCGAGATTTGAAACAAGCATTCGGACACTTGCCGATATTCAATCGTTGAAGATCCCCGATCCGAATAAAGAACTGAAGTTTGTGATGGACGCCCTGCGCGTGACAAGGGAAGGACTCCGCGGCCGCGTTCCATTGATCGGTTTTTCCGGCGCCCCGTGGACGTTGATGGCGTACATGGTTGAAGGAAAAGGCAGCAAGGATTTTGTCCATGCCAAGGACATGATTTACTCCCGTCCCAAAGAGGCGCATCTGTTGCTGCAGAAACTTTCCGATGCGGTCGCCGATTATCTCTGTGCACAAATCGACGCCGGCGCGCACGTGGCGCAGATTTTCGATACATGGGGAGGAATTCTTGCGCAGGATGAATTTGAAGAGTTTTCCCTTCGGTACATCGCACAGATCGTCGGGCGTGTGAAAGCAAAGAATGTACCGGTGATCATATTTTGTAAAGGATGCGGACATTCATTAGAAAAGATCGCCGCAATCGGCGCCGATGTCGTCGGATTGGATTGGACGCAGGATATCGGTCAGGCGCGGTCTCTTGTCGGAAACAGTGTTGCCCTGCAGGGAAATCTTGACCCTGTGGCATTATTCTCTTCGCCGGATTCGATCCGTGTGCTGGTGAAGAGGATTCTTAAAAAATACGGACATGGTTCGGGACACGTGTTCAATCTCGGTCACGGTATTTTACCCACCACACCTGTTGAACATGTGAAGGCGTTCGTTAACGCGGTGAAGGAATTCAGCGTTGAGTATCATCAGTGAATGAGGATCGTATGACCATGAAACAATTCGACAATCTTGATCTTCAACTGCTGCGGAAATATTCGACTCCGGGTCCGCGGTATACAAGTTACCCGACCGCACCGCTCTTTTCACCAAAATTCGGTCCGAAAGAATACCGCAACGAAATAGTGCGAACGAATGCCGCGGATGTCCGGTCTCCGCTTTCGTTGTACGTCCATCTTCCGTTCTGCGATACGTTATGCTACTTCTGCGGCTGCACAATGAAAGTGACCCACAGCCGGACACAGATATCAGAGTATAATGAATACGTGAAAAAAGAAGTGGACATTATCGCTTCGCTGATCGCCCCGGGAAGAGAAGTGGTGCAGTTGCATTGGGGAGGCGGCACGCCGTCGTATCTGAGTCCTGATGAGATCCTTGATCTCGGAAATTACATCAATGACCGTTTCCATTATACCGATGATATTGAAGCGGGTGTCGAGATCGATCCACGAGGTCTGACCTATGAACACATGAAGGCGTTCCGCGATGTCGGTTTCAATCGGGTGAGTATGGGTGTGCAGGATTTTAACGTGAAGGTTCAGGAGGCAGTGAACAGACTGCAATCCGAAGAGATCATCCGCGACGGTGTTGAATGGAGCAGGCAGCTCGGTTTTCAGAGTATCAATCTCGATCTGATCTACGGAATGCCGTATCAAACGGTGGAAACGTTTGCGGAGACCGTCGATACGATCATCGAACTTTCTCCCGACCGGATCGCTGTTTTCAATTACGCTCACGTTCCGTGGTTGAAGCCGCATCAACGGGTGATCGACGAGAACGCATTGCCGACACCGGAAGCGAAACTCGAAATTTTCAAAATGACGATCAAGAAACTGATGCATGCCGGGTACTGGAATGTCGGCATGGATCATTTTGCAAAACCGACCGACGAACTTTCCGTTGCCCAAAAGAACGGAACGCTGTACAGGAACTTTCAGGGATATTCGACGAAAGCGGGATGCGACCTGTACGGATTCGGAATGTCGGCGATCGGTCATTTCACCGAAACGTATCACCAGAATCTCAAAGGGATCAGAGAATATTATCAAGCAATCGACGACGGATCGCCGGCAACGCATGTCGGCTATCGAATGACGGAGGACGACCATATCCGCAAGGAAGTGATCATGCGGATCATGTGCGACATGGAACTGAAAAAAGCTGGCATTGCAGAAAAATTCTCGATCAATTTTGACGAATATTTCGACGACGCTCTCGCCAAATTACAGCCGATCGCCCGTGACGGATTAGTCTCTCTGTATGACGATAAAATTGTCGTTGAAGGGATCGGACGGCTGGTGGTGCGCAACATCGCCATGTGTTTCGATGCGTTCATCGATGCGATGATAAAAGAAAAACCGATCTTTTCAAAAACTCTGTAATTGAGAAGATGTCAGACATCTCGTTCATTTACATCACGGAATTTTCAGACTATTGCTAAACGTCTTGGCAAGATGTCTGACATCTTGGTGATTTCTAAGGATAAATTTCATTGACTGATCAAAAGAACACTGCGGTTGTGCTGCTTCAACTGGGCGGACCCGACAATCTTGATGCCGTTGAACCGTTTCTTTACAATCTTTTTTGCGATCCCGATATCATCGATATTCCGGGGGCATTTTTATTCCGCAGACCGCTGGCAAGACTCATCTCATCGCTTCGTGCACCAAAGGTCAAGGAACTGTATAAGAGCATCGGCAGCAAATCCCCGATTCTGGAACAGACGACGCTGCAGGCAGACGCTTTAAAAAAATATTTCCGGGACAAACAGATCGATCTTCCGGTCTACGTCGCGATGCGCTACTGGCATCCGATGACCGATATCGTCGTCGAACATCTCATCCGCGACGGCATTCGCAAAGTCGTCCTGGTTCCGCTCTATCCGCATTACTCGCGGGCAACAACCGGTTCAAGCGTGAATGAATGGAACCGTGTGCTGAAACAACAAGGGGTGGAACAACAATTCGAATATTCGCTTGTTCACAGTTACCCTGAACACCCGCTGTATGTTCAGGCACTCGTCGAACGGATCAATGAAACGCTTGAACGATTCTCTGTTGACGATCTGGAGAAAGTCCATCTTGTCTTCAGCGCACACGGAACACCGATCAAACTTGTGAAAGAGGGGGATCCATATTCGCACCAGATCAGAAAGACGTTTGAAGCGGTGGTTAAACAAGGTAAATACAGTCAGCCTTCCACACTCTGTTTTCAAAGCAAAGTTGGTCCGCAAAAATGGCTCACACCCTCCCTGACCGGTACGGTTGAACAGTTGGCGCATGAGGGTATTACGCACATGCTGGTCATTCCCATCGCGTTTGTGTCCGAACATATCGAAACATTGAGCGAGATCAACATCGAAGCGCGCAATGAAGCGTTGAAATTCGGCGTAAAAGTGTTCGAAATGATGCCCGCATTGCTCGATCACCCGAAATTTATAGAATGTCTTGCAGAATTAACCCAAGTTCGACAGTTGGAGTGAAAAAAAGTCGATTCGCCGCAGGCGGATGGGAAATTGTTTTAGATTCAGCACTTAGAATTTTTCCCTACGGGTCGTAGACCAAAGTGTCGAACATGGGTTAACGTTGAAAAAGCTCGAAACGTCCAATGGATGAATATCGTAACGTTATCGTCATCGGTGGAGGAATAACGGGACTAACCGTTGCTCACCACCTTCATCGGAGCGGGATCGACGTTGCCCTGCTCGAACGGGAAAGTTACGTCGGCGGAACGATGACGACCTTCAAGAAAGACGGATGGGTCATCGAACGGGGTCCGAACAGTGCGCTGGAAACGACACCATTGTTCAAAGAACTCTTCACCGAACTTGGCATCACCGGAGAGGTGATGTATGCGAATGAATGTTCCAACAAGCGGTACATATTGCGGAACGGTAAGCTCTATCCGATCCCGATGTCTCCTCCGGATTTTTTGAAAAGCAAACTTTGGTCAACATCGGGTAAACTGCGGCTGCTCAAAGAGCCGTTCATCGGCAGGGCGGAGAAGGAAGAAACGATCGCGGAATTTGTCGCACGGCGGCTGGGTCCTGAATTTCTGGATTATGCGATCAACCCGTTTGTTGCAGGTGTGTATGCCGGCGATCCTCAAAAACTGAGCGTGCGTTCCGCGTTTCCCAAATTGTATGCTCTCGAAGAAAAATACGGCGGATTGATCAAAGGGATGATCTTCGGCGCGCGTGAACGGAAAAAAAGGGCGGAAAAAGCGAAAGACCGCGCGAAACAGTTTTCTTTCGTGAACGGCATGCAGACTTTGCCCGATGCGATCGCACACAATCTGGGAAGCGTGGTGAATTGTTCGACGGAGATCCAACGAATTGAAATGTGTCCGGATGGCGGTTCCTCGATCCGAAGGATGCTCCGCAAGGGGCGATATACCGTTACATCGCGATCGCAAGGAACATCAAAAACGTTTTCCTGCGACGTGATTGTGTTCGCTGTTCCATCTTATGTTGCTTCGTCATTTATCAGTGGTTTCGATCTTGAGTTATCATCGAAATTGCAATCGATCTATTATCCCCCTGTTGCCGAAGTGTTTTTGGGATTCAAAAAAGAACAGATCGGTTGTCCCCTGGACGGGTTCGGATATTTGATCCCGGAAAAAGAACAACGGAAAATTCTCGGTACCATTTGGTCTTCAACGATCTTTTCCTCCCGCGCGCCGGAAGGGTACGAAGCGTTGACCACATTTGTCGGCGGCTCGCGCCAGCCGGAACTCGCGCTGCTTTCCGATGCTGAATTGCTCGCTGTCGTTCGCGGAGAACTGCGCAGTATCATGAATATCGCCGGAGAGCCGGCGCTTTCGTATATTAACCGATGGGAACGCGCGATCCCGCAGTATCAATTGGGACACAGCGATATAGTGGACCGCATCGAGGCATTCGAAAGGAAATACAAAGGAATGATCCTCGGCGGTAATTATCGAGGAGGTATCGCCGTCGGAGATTGCGTGGTGAGCGCGCACAGGATCTATGAACAAGTGAAAGAACAATTGAAGTCATTGAGATAAAAAACTTTCGTAATTACTCACCGTGCCTTTAAAGTCATGCCATGAGTTACTTTTTGACATCATAAAACTTGCAACATTCACCCGCCTGCCAAAGCACGTTGTTTGTGCGGCGGGCAGGCCAAAACATTAGATAAACTCATGGCATGACTGGGTAGATACGAACTTTCAAAGGTTCTCAGCGTTTGCCTACGGCTCGTAGAGAAGGTTTCCAACTAAACCGTTCTCACTGAAAAAGTCTTAATTACACGCAACCTTCCGAAGGTTATCTTCAAGAATTGATATTATTCGAAAGATTTTCACATGCTAATAAGAAAACCTTCGGAAGGTTTTCTACTTTTTCAGTGAGAACTAAACCGTAAGGGATCATCATTATGAAATCGACACAAGTACCTCAGGAAATGAAACGATTGCGACGTTTGCGGATGACCGGTGTATTGCGGTCGATGGTCCGCGAGACCGAACTGTCGAAGAATGATTTCATCTATCCTCTTTTTGTCGTCCCCGGAACCAACATCAAAAAAGAGGTCAGTTCGATGCCGGGTGTCTTTCAACAATCCGTCGACAATATTGTCCGTGAATGTATTGAAACAAAAACGCTGGGTATCCCTGCCGTTATTCTTTTCGGAATTCCAGAACATAAAGATGAGAAGGGAACAGGCGCTTATGATGAAGACGGTATCGTTCAGCGCGCCGTTCGTGCGATCAAAAAAGAGGTACCCGAAATGGTCGTGATCACCGATGTCTGTTTGTGTGAATACACCTCGCACGGGCATTGCGGTATCGTGCATGGAGACGAGATCGTGAATGACGAATCGGTTGAACTGCTTGCCAAAGAAGCGCTTACCCACGCGCAGGCGGGGGCGGACATGATAGCCCCGTCGGATATGTTCGACGGGAGAGTGGCGGCGATCCGGAAAATTTTGGATGAAAATTCTTTCGTCAATCTTCCCATCATGTCATACGCAGCAAAATATGCGTCGGGATTTTACGGTCCGTTCCGGGAAGCGGCTGAGAGCACTCCGAAATTCGGTGATCGCCGGTCGTATCAAATGGATCCCGCCAACAGCAATGAGGCATTGCGCGAGGTTGAACAGGACATCATTGAAGGCGCCGATATCGTGATGGTGAAACCGGCGCTTCCGTATCTGGATATTATCCGCAGAGTGAAGGACGAATTCCGAATGCCGACCGCCGCATACAATGTGAGTGGTGAATATGCGATGATCAAAGCAGCCGGAAGGAACGGTTGGATCGACGAGGAACGGGTGATGATGGAGACACTTCTTTCCATTAAGCGGGCGGGAGCCGATCTCATCCTAACCTATTTTGCGAAGGATGCCGCAAAGATTTTATAATCATAGAAGCGTGGTCGAAAAGTCTCTCGCAAAGGCGCAAAGGGTGAAAGAGAGTTAGAAATTTTATAAAATTTCGCTTTGCGACCTGCCTACCGAACGAAAGAACTCGTTCTTTCGGCAGGCAGGCTTAGCGTCTTTGCGTGAGGCTATAGTTTTCGGCTGTGCCTCTAGAATTGTCATTAGGCAAAAAAATCTAATGTTCGCTCTGCGATACTTCGTATAAGGTTCAACTAATTAGTCGTCCCTTAAAAAGTAAGAAACCTTGTCAAGGATTATTAATCAACAACGAAACAACGTCCAAATTTTACAAATCTAATTACATAACCTTGACAAGGTTGTGCTGATGAAGACTTTTTAAGATTCAACTAATTTGAAAGAACATGTTCCATGATGAACCACCGAACTTCAGAAACATTATTCGACCGCGCCGTTCAGGTCATTCCCGGCGGCGTGAATTCGCCGGTGCGGGCATTTAAATCGGTCGGCGGAAAACCGGTTTTTATCAAACAAGCTCTCGGCTCCCGCATGTGGGATGTCGACGGCAACGAATATATCGATTATGTCGGTTCGTGGGGACCGATGATTCTCGGGCATGCATATCAACCCATACTCGATGCGATCCACACTGCGATGAAAGACGGTACAAGTTTTGGCGCGGCAACCGAACGCGAAGTGGAAATGGCGGAATTGATCCGTTCCATTATGCCCTCTGTTGAAATGGTGCGGATGGTCAATTCCGGCACCGAGGCAACGATGAGTGCGATCCGTCTTGCCCGCGCATATACGATGCGAAATAAGATCCTTAAATTCGACGGCTGCTATCATGGACATGCGGATTTGTTTCTCATCAAAGCAGGATCCGGCGCGGCAACACTCGGTGTTCCCGATAGTCCGGGAGTACCCCCTGCGATCGCCGAACAAACGCTGATCGCTGAATTCAATAATATAAATTCTGTCCGCTCACAAGTGACGCAGCATCGCGATGAGGTTGCGGCGATCATCGTTGAGCCGGTCGTGGGTAATATGGGATGTATCCCGCCGGAGAATAACTTTTTAGCGGAGCTTCGAAGACTATGTGACGAAGAAAAAATCCTCCTGATCTTCGATGAAGTGATGACCGGATTTCGTGTGGCGCTTGGCGGTGCGCAGCAGCGGTACAATATCACACCCGACCTGACGACGCTCGGAAAGATCATCGGCGGTGGTTTGCCGGTCGGCGCATACGGCGGGAAGAAAGAGATCATGCAGCACATCGCTCCCGCCGGTTCGGTATATCAGGCGGGCACGTTGTCGGGAAATCCGCTGGCGATGGCGGCAGGGATGGCATTGCTGAACGTTTTGAAAAAAGAGACGACGATCTATGAGACCCTCGAACAGAGCGGCGCACGGTTGGAGCAGGAGATCGTTCGATTTGCCGCACAAAAAAATATTCCCGTAACGGTGAACCGGGTCGGTTCGATGATGACCCTCTTCTTTACAAAGAATCAGATCCGTAATGCCGACGATGCCCGAACGTGCAGCACGCAGCAATTTGGGGAATTCTTCCGGCGTATGCTTCATGAAGGAATCTATCTTCCGCCGTCACAATTTGAAGCGGCGTTCATTTCCACCGCACACACGGCAGATGATCTTGAAAGAACAATTACGACAACTCAACAATGCCTTGCGAAAGTTTTTGAAGGTTGATTCAGAAAGGATTGTGTGATGGTGTGTGTTTCATTTAAGGATTTCGGCTTGACATTGCATGGATATTCAATCATATTTTGCCAGTGCAAATACAAAAGAAATAAACGCTACTTTTGTTCGTCTATCACACCAAATCAGCAGTAATAACGCAGTACGATATTACGGTAGTTATGCAATTGCAGCTAACAATCAAACAGAAAGGAGTTTCATTATGACAAACCCAAACTTTCTTTTGCAGACTCAACGGGTTGTTTGCGCCATTTTCATATTCTTTGCTCTTAAGTCTGTGGCGCTCTCCCAGTGGCAAGTAGTTTTCTCTGACAATTTCAATAGACCTAATGGGCCTCTGGTTTTACCGTGGATCCCAATGCAGGATACTCTCTTTATTGTCTCTCAGCAGGTTTACGCCCGCCCTGCTCGCTATGGCAGTATGATGCATTACTCTCAACTCGACTCAGCGCAGTCGGTTCAATTAACTGTGGATTTTGACTTCGCTAGCGACTCCGATGGCAGATTTCAGTTCTTTATTTTTGGGAGTTTTGTGCAAGGTCGTGGGTCAGGATACATCGCTAAAATTTCGCGAACTGACGTTTCGCTGTGGACTGTTGCTCCCGAGTCCCTGTTGCACACGTCTTCGTACTCTTTTTCAACAAACCAGACATACACCGCTATTCTAACAAACGATGCTTCAAGTGATTCTGTCTATATCCTGATTAAGAATTCGCAAGGCATTTCCGTCCTATCAATCGGAAAATCTTCACCAAGAAGATATTTCTATATTCCTGCCGTCGGTATCGAGAACAGTACTGCTGCCACGAAATTTTTGGACAATGTTGTATTTAAACGAGCGGGCACTACCGATGTAATACGAGAGCCGTCACCACATCTTCCATCAAGTTTCGTACTTTATCAGAATTATCCTAACCCGTTCAATCCGAACACGGTAATTCGATTTAGATTGCCCACATCGGCGTACGTGACTCTTGAGGTGTTCAATCTTCTTGGTCAGAACGTAGCAACCCTGACCCAAAGTCAACTATCAACTGGTGATTATCGTATTGAGTGGACACCCACTCTACTCCCCTCAGGAGCCTACTTGTATCGTTTGCAAACTGAAACTTTCAGCGAAACGAAGAAACTCAATTTGGTCAAGTGAACGCTGCAACTGCACATAACAAGCGTAAGCACGACACTCACTTTGTTGATATGGCTCAGTAAAAGCTCGGTTCAAAAATCAGTTGTGGTCGTTCCATTGTTTTTGCCGCGAAGAAATTTGTCTATCGTAGCGGCAAAAACAACGGCCCCGCTAAACAGCAGCGGGGCAGGCGTTGTTTGTGCACACGTTATGTGCTATTGCCACACAAGAAGATAAGGTATCATGACAAAGCGGGATGCAGAACATATGCTTTATCAAGTTTTTGGTTTTGAGAAGTTCTATGATGACCAATGGAAAACAATTGAACGTGTTCTCAAAGGCGAACGCATTTTGCTAATCGAAAGAACCGGTTATGGAAAGTCTCTGTGTTATCAATTCCCTGCAACGCAATTCGATGGGCTAACCGTTGTCTTCTCTCCTCTTATAGCATTGATGAGAGATCAGTTGAAGAAACTCAACGAATTGGGAATCCCAGCAAAATGTATCAACAGTGAACAGGAGGATGCAGAAAACGAGGCAATTATTATTGAAGCGAAGCAAGGGAAACTCAAACTTCTTTACATTGCTCCCGAACGACAGGAAAACGAAAAGTGGATCGATGCAACCAGATCAATGAATTTGAAAATGGTGGTCATTGACGAAGCCCATTGTATCTCTGTTTGGGGTCATGACTTTCGACCCGCATTCCGAAGAATTATCAATCTTGTTAAGTTGCTACCTGCAGGATTCCCCGTCCTTGCCACCACTGCAACAGCAACAAAACGAGTTGAACAAGATATCGTACAGCAAATGGGGGAAAATACGGTTTCAATCCGCGGAAACCTCGTACGCCAAAATTTCAATTTGCGCGTTGTCAAGGTAAAGTCGGAAGAAGAAAAGATGATGTGGATTGGAAAGAACTTGGATAAGTTGCCGGGAACGGGAGTAATTTATACCGGAACAAGAGTAAATACGGAGGTCTATTCGCGATGGATAGAATACCTGAAAATCTCTTCAATCAATTATAATGCAGGATTGGATGCCGCTTCCCGTAAACAGATAGAAGATGGGCTCCTTGCTAACAGATGGAAGTGCGTAGTTGCTACGAATGCTCTAGGGATGGGAATTGATAAGCCTGACATCCGGTTTATTATTCATACTCAGATACCAGCCTCGCTTATTCATTATTACCAAGAAATTGGCCGCGCTGGAAGAGATGGACAACCAACCTATCTCCTCCTCTTCTATAATGAGGATGATAAGTCACTTCCTCAAGCATTCATCGATGGAGGTCGGCCAACACCAGAGAAATATCAGCGTGTTATCGATGCCTTAAAGAAAGCTCCGCTAGGGGAATTCCAGATTGTGAGGGCAACTAATCTCACCCGAAACCAGGTCCGCACCATCAAAGCCGATCTTATAGAACAGAAGATAATCAATGAAGTGAAATCAGGCAGTTCTAAGAAATACGAATATCGATTTGGCGCACCCGCGTTAAATACCGATAGATTCGATGAGCTTCGAAAAGCGAAGATCGCAGACCTCGATCACTTGATCGAGTATGTTCATTCAAAAGAATGCCGCATGAAGATGCTGTGCGATTATTTGGGTGACCTCGGAACGACAAAATGCGGGCAATGTGACAATGATTTGCAGAAATTTATCCATGTTACAATGGACAAAGAGTGGGAAGAGAAGATTGAAGCATTCAGAAGTGAATACTTCCCTGTTATAGGACTGTCAAATTCGAAAACCAATTTGGTTGATGGTGTTGCCGGTTCCTATTATGGCGTATCAGCAGTAGGAGCGGCTATTCACCGAAGTAAGTACGAGGGCGGTGGGGATTTCCCAGAATTCTTGCTTAAATTAATACTGAACGCATATCGCAAACATTTTGGCAAAGAGAAATTCGATTTGGTTGTTTATGTGCCTCCGACAGAGTCTGGTGATCTTGTCAAGAATTTTGCATCGAAAGTCGCATCAACGCTTGGGATACCAATTTCTCACAACCTTAAAAAGATCAATACTACAAAGCCTCAGAAGGTGTTTCAGAACAGTTTGTTGAAGGGCGACAATGTTTCTGGCGCTTTTGAATATAAACGAGTGAGTGATATCAGTGGCAGATCGATTCTTGTGATAGATGATATTTGCGATAGTGGCGCTACTGTCAAGGAAATTGGTAAGTTGTTGACACAACTCGGCGCGACCAAGATAGCGCCTTTAGTAATAGCGAAAACAGTTGGTGGGGATTTAGCATGATGTTACACAGGAAGAGAGAGGAATGACAGAGAAGAAAGAGATACCTTATCTTATTGCCTTGACTCACAGCTCAAAACTGCGTATCGAGCAAATTAACGCTTTGTTGGTAAAGATTATCCACGAAAAACAGAGCTCGCTTGAAGAATTTTTCCAAGGATCAGAGAATCTATGGAAGCACGAATTCAATCTTGGCGAAAAGGAGTTGTCCGGCATAAAAGCTGCGAAAGTTGAATTGCCAAATAGTTCCTTTATTGCTGAAGATCTTTTGGCACAGGGATATGATGTCATTCCATTATACTCGCCGGAGTATTCCAAGACACTAAAAGACAATCTGAAAGCCAAATCCTCACCACCCATTTTGTATGTAAAGGGCAATAAGCAAATCCTTCAAGAGGAATCGATTGCGATAGTTGGTTCCCGCGATGCGTCGGAGATCTCGCTGAGATTTACTGACAATCTTGCGAAGATGGCGTCTGAGAAATACAAAGTCGTCGTCAGTGGTTTTGCCAAGGGTGTGGACAAGCAGGCACTTGATTCTGCTTTGAAATACAAAGGTCACAGTATTATCGTTCTCCCCCAAGGCATAATGACGTTCGACAGCGGTATCAAGAATTACTATACGCAGATCGTAGAAGGCGATGTTTTGGTTTTGAGCACATTTTTTCCAAAAGCTCCGTGGAGTGTTCAACTTGCCATGGGACGCAATCCATATATTTATGGTCTTGCCAAGAATATCTTTGTTGCAGAATCCGGCGCCGATGGTGGCACTTGGTCAGGGGTAATAAATGGCTTACGTAAGGGAAGGATTATTTACGTTCGAAGGCCAGAGCCAGGTGAGTCAAATGCTAATCTTGAGTTGATCGATAAGGGTGCTATCCCTGTTGATTTTGATGGCAACATAATCAAAGGAGAACACAGAAAAGTCGACGAGCCCACCAGCGAATATTCAACTGAGTCCTCGAACCAAGAAAAGCCTCAAAATTCTGAAGCGAAGAAAGGTGAAAAGGCCAAGCATACGAATAGAAAGAAACCGGCTGAAGATTCACAATTTGGGATGGACTTTTCTAATTGATAAACGATTTGTTGGCAACAGCGCATAACACGGCAAACAACGACGCTCCCTTTATGATAGAGAAAAATAATAGGGGTCGCTCAATGCTTTTGCTCACGAGAAATTTGTCATTTGATAGTTCGCAAAAGCAATGCGTTGTTTGCCGAAACGTTATGCGTCATTTGCGCTTGATTGAAAGGAGTACTAATGAACACAAAGAAATCTAAGTCAACGGTGATGCTAATCGAAGATCTAGACGATGGCGAACGATTGGAAATAGATGACGGTTCAATTTGGCAAGTATTCCTTTCGATATTCCGACAGCCTGCACTTGGATACCTACAGCAACCATCAGTGCAAATCGGTTGAAAGAGAACACACTTGAAGGTGCATTGACAAATAAAGCAAGAGACATTGGTAATTTTTACAGTTTACGAAACTTCACTAAAACTCAATTCAGACCATTTGTGACCTCGGCGTGACTCGAACACGCAACCCACAGCTTAGAAGGCTGTTGCTCTATCCACTTGAGCTACGAGGCCGTAATTTCTGCACCCAATATACGAAAACTTGAAAATCTTTCAAAACCGGGAGCTATTTTTTCTTCGCTCCAACGATGACCACCGGTTCTTCGTTGGAAAGTTTTTCCGTTTCCGCCTGTGCCATGGAAATGATCTGATCTTTTTGAACAAGTCCCGTCAGATCGATCACCCGTCCGGATGTCACCAATTCGGAATTTAAGAAAATAGGTCATTGTTTTCTATAAGTATGCTATTCCTTCGGAATTGACCGCATATAATCAAAGGGTTTGAAAATCCCGAAGGGATGAAATAACGATAGAAATTGTAAAACCGAGAAATTCAAACTTCAAAGGAGTGAAATAATTTACCAGTTTCAAATCAATAAAGGAGAAGTATGAAACACATCATCGCAATCGTGACGGCAGTTGCTCTTCTAGCAACGGCGGCAACCACGCAAACCAAAAAGGAGAACACAATGTCCCCGTTGTATAATTTTACGATGAAAACCATCGATGGTAGGGATAAATCTCTCGCCGACTACAAAGGCAAAGTGGTCATGATCGTGAACGTTGCGTCGTTCTGCGGCTACACGCCGCAATACAAAGACCTCGAAGCGATCTACAAACAATACAAAGACAAAGGCTTCGTCATCCTCGGATTTCCGGCGAACAACTTCGGTAAACAGGAGCCGGGAAGCGACAAGGATATTGCGGAATTCTGTGAACGGAATTACGGCGTCACGTTCGATATCTTCAGTAAGATCAGCGTGAAGGGAGAGGATATTCATCCGCTGTATAAATATCTTACCACCGAAACCGACTTTAAAGAACAGATCGCCTGGAACTTCACGAAATTTCTTGCGGATAAGAACGGCACAGTGGTCGCCAAGTACACCACACGGGTAAAACCCACTGCGCAGGAGGTCATTGCGAAGATCGATGAGCTGACGGCGCAGAGATAAAAATCTGAACAGCACCTCACGCAAAGTCGCAAAGCCGCTAAATTTATAGTCACCATTATTTTTGCGTCTTAGCGCCTTTGCGAGAAATTTTTTATCAAAGGAAATCGAGAAATCGGTTTCCTTTTTTTATGCAATTTTAAGTATATTCAATTGTCATGCTGGTCTGCTGCAGCGGATCAGCACCTTTGTTTTTGTAGACCCGGAAACTCAGCCGAAGGCTGATGCGCCTCTGGCGCAGAGTTCAAGATGACGAGACAATAAAGATTGGCCGGCTTAATGGTAAAGATCATAGACCTTCGCACAAAAAAGACTCTTTCTTCCGTCACATCTCAATCACACGCGCCATCGAACAAGACGATCGAGAAAAGTGTCACTGAAATTTTGAAACGAGTGCAACAGCAGGGGGACGATGCCCTCCGCTCCTATTCCAAAAAATTCGATGGCGTTTCACGTTCGTCCATTGCCGTGAGCGCCAAAGAGATCGCCAATGCCCGCCGCAAAGCCGATCCGAAATTCGTGTCGATCCTTCTGCAGTCGGCGCGCAACATCAAACGCTTTCACGAACAGCAAAAGCGGAAGAACTGGAAACTGAACGAAAAATTCGGCTCCGAACTTCGCCAATTGTTCTTGCCGATCGAAAAGGTCGGCGTCTACGTCCCCGGCGGCACAGCGGCATATCCGTCGACGGTATTGATGAATGTGATACCGGCACAGGTGGCGGGGGTGAAAGAGATTCATCTTGTCTCTCCGCCGGACAAGAACGGCAATATCCATCCCGATGTTCTGCTTGCAGCGTCGCTGCTTGGGATAAAAAACGTCTATTGCGCCGGCGGAGCGCAGGCGATTGCCGCATTGGCGTACGGAACGGAAACGGTCCCTGCGGTCGATAAAATTGTCGGACCGGGAAACATTTTTGTGGCGACGGCGAAAAAGATGGTGTACGGCATAGTGGGCATTGATAATTTCGCCGGACCGAGCGAAGTGGTGATCCTTGCAGATAATTCCGCCGATGCGTCGTTTATCGCTTCCGATATGCTTGCGCAAGCAGAACATGACGAGCGGGCGGTCTCCATCCTTGTAACACCGAGCCAATCGCTCGCGGAAAAAGTGAATCAGGAAATCCGGAATTTGTTGGACGGGCTTCCCCGGCAGGAGATCATCCGCAAAGCCTTGAATAATCAGGGGAAGATCTTTGTGGTAAAATCAATTCAGCAGGGGATCGACGTCGTGAATACACTCGCGCCAGAACATTTGGAAATTATCACGACCAACAGTGAAAGCGATCTGAAGAAGATCAAACATGCGGGATCGATCTTCCTGGGAAATTATTCCCCCGTTGCCATCGGCGATTATTATGCCGGACCGAATCACGTCCTTCCGACCGAACGCACGGCACGTTTCTCTTCGCCTCTCACGGTCGATGATTTTATCAAGAAGTCAAGCGTGATCCGATATTCACAAAAGAGAATGGAATCCGTCGCCGACGATGTTGCGCTTTTTGCCGATCACGAGGGATTGACTGCACACGCGTTGTCACTTCGTTTGCGCGTGGACAAACAATAATTAAAAAATCGTAACTACTCAATCTGTTTTTTGTAATTTTTTTATTAGTGTTTATTCGTGTTATTAGTGGAAAAAAGTAACTACGAGCAAGGTTTTTTATCCACGAATAACACGAATATTCACGAATAGGTAGTATGAATTATCATACTTGTCCGAAATAATTTTTGAATCAACGATTTCACGCTGAGTAGCGCGTTCAGTACGCCTTCGGCGAATTTTTCTCAAAAAGAGTAACTCACAATGTGAGTTACTTAGGAGTTACAAAAAATCAACATGCAACAGTACAATACCGTGTATTTTTAACCATTCTCATGTCATTTCATAAACATATAAAACCATCGGTTCATCGGCTTGAGACTTACACCGTCAAAGGAAAACCTCTATCGCCGGAGTTGATCAAACTGAACCAGAACGAAAATCCGTTCGATCTGCCCGAAGAACTGAAGCGTGAATTGCTCGAAGAATTTCTTACATTCCATTGGAACCGATATCCCGACGTATTGCCGAAGGAACTGACCGAAGCACTGTCGAGATCGCTCGGTCATCCAATTGAAGGGATCATTGCTGCGAACGGTTCGAATGAACTGATGTACACGATTCTGATGGCGATCGTTGGAAGAGGGACGAAAGTCCTGATCCCGTCGCCGACTTTTTTTCTGTACGAAAAAATTGTGCATGTGATGGAAGGGGAGGTGGTGAATGTTCCGATGAAGGAAGATCTTTCGTTTGATGTTGAGAACATCATCGCCACAGCAAAGAAAGAGAAACCATCACTGATCATTTTGAATTCGCCCAACAGCCCAACAGGACAATCGGCGGCGATTGGCGATGTGGAGAGAATTTTGACCGAAACCGATTCGATCATTCTGGTTGATGAAGCGTATATTGAGTTTTCCGACAGACCGTCAGCGCAATCGTTATTGAAGAAGTTTGATACATTGGTCATTCTCAGGACATTTTCAAAAGCATTCAGTCTTGCCGGTCTGCGCGTTGGATATTTGCTGGCTCAGCCGTCGTTGACGGTTGAAATTTCGAAACCGAAAATTCCTTTTACGATGAACAATTTTTCTCAGCTTGTTGCCGTGAAATTATTGCAGAAGAAAGAGCTGATGGACGAGCGGATCGCGTACATTAAGAAGCAAAAAGAATTTCTCTATCAAAATCTGCGTACAATCGGTGAAATTAACGGAATCAGAGTCTTTCATTCTGACACAAATTTTCTTATTTTTAAATTAAAGAGTGATGTAAAAGTGTTGTTCGAGAAGCTGCTGAATGATAATGTTCTTGTACGCGATGTCAGTTCATATCCGATGCTGAAGAATACCCTGCGGGTCAATGCGGGAACGGAATCGGAGAATATGGCATTTCTCACCGCGCTGAAAAAATATGTATAACTGGAGATTTTCCAAGACTTTAAGACTTGGAAAATCTAAAAATCTCATAGGAGCAGAATGAAGATCCTTGTTTTTGTGAATCACGTCCCCGATACGGAAACGAAAGTAAAAGTCGGTGCCGATGGTATGCTGATCGATCCGGCAGGTGTCAATTTTATGCTCAATCCGTATGATGAACTGGCAGTGGAAGAGGCACTTCGCACGCGCGAAAAATTCACCGGCGAAGTTGTTGTTGCATCACTCGGCGGAGACGCCAACAAAGAAACACTCCGCAAAGCGCTTGCCATGGGATGCGATAAAGCGGCGTTCTTGAAAGATGCCTCCGTGCGCGATTCCTTTGCCGTGGCAAAATCACTGGCGGAGTATGCGAAAGAATACGGTGCTGAGATTATTTTCTTCGGTAAACAATCCATTGATTACGATGATGCGCAGGTCGGCGGGCTTGTTGCGGAGATGCTGGGTGTGCCGTCGATCTCAGTTGTTGTAAAATTGGAAATTAATGACGGCAGCATCGTCGCCGAGCGGGAGATCGAAGGGGGACATGAGATCGTTCATTCCAAACTACCGGCAGTGGTCATTGTTCAGAAAGGGTTGAACGAGCCGAGATATCCGTCGCTTAAAGGTATCATGGTTGCAAAACGGAAATCGATCGAGGAGAAGACCATTACAACGGTTGAATCTCGCGTTGAAGTGACCGCGATGCACAAACCTCCCGCGAAAGCCGCAGGAAAAATTGTCGGCACCGATGCCGCCGCTGCTGCGGAGTTGGTCCGCCTGCTGCACGAGGAAGCGAAAGTAATTTAACAGGAGGCAATATGACAGTTGCACAACAAATTCAGGAAAAAATATCTCATTTGCCGGAATACCTTCAACGGCAAGTGCTTGATTATTCAGATTATTTATCGGCAAAATACGATGTGAATAAAGACATAAAAAACTGGAATATATTTTCAGTTGAATCTGCACTTCGCGGGATGGAAAACGAAGACACATCAATCTATGATAATGCAACATTCAAAGAAAAGTGGCAATGAAACAATCCGGTCAAATCGTTATAGGGTGGTTCCAAAAACTATCAAATCAATGTCATTCCGATCCGCCGCAGGCGGAGAGGAATCTCGCTTTTAATCCCGCCAAGGCGGGACAAGATTCTCCCGAAGGGATGGAGACTGTGTA
>Ga0209516_1000108_pt1 | contig 23698 bp, 13 predicted proteins | sample Napbiome12C3dose_FD_187716 | JGI IMG/M metagenome (GOLD analysis project Ga0209516, IMG submission 187716) | Groundwater microbial communities from S. Glens Falls, New York, USA - Naphthalene biodegradation metagenome 12C3dose (SPAdes) (version 2) ... | reverse complement strand
TTGAATATTTATCTACAACAATATAACCTCTACGAGGTTGTCAAAAATAAATTACACACAATCCAATTCGTTTGTTTCTTAGGGTGTCCCAATGCGGAAAACAGGACAACAATGAACTATAAAGGATATACCGCTTCGATCGTCTTTGATGATGAAGCAAAACTTTTTCACGGTGAAGTTGTTGGAACAAAAGATGTCATTACGTTTCAAGGCAAGTCGGTGAAAGAGTTAGAAAAAGCATTCCGTGAATCTGTGGAAGATTATCTGGCATTTTGCAAAAAGAAAAACGTAAAGCCGGATAAGCCATTTTCAGGAAAACTTGTGTTGCGAATGCCGGCAGAACTTCATCGGGAAATAGCAGTTAAAGCGCAGCAATCCGGCGTCAGTATCAACAATTGGATCACGCAACTATTAAATGACGTTGCTTCTATTTGACATTCCGTCAAAAATCTGTATCTTTGAACAGAACAAAGGAGAACCCGAACAGAACAATTGTTAGAGATTTTTTTACAGTGATGTTTTTACATTCATTTATTTTCTCTAACAATTTCGGCCGAATTTCACTCAACGTTAGAGGGATTCGGCTTTTTCGTTTGTGAGGCGTTATGAAAAAGTTTTTTGTCATCATGATCGTATTCATTCTTCCGGCACTCTCTTTCGGGCAGACGTTCGGTAAGTATGCCGGTGAATTTATGTACATCGGCATCGGCGGACGCGCACTTGGCGTTGGCAGCGCATACACTGCGCTTGCAAATGATGTCACTGCGGGATATTGGAATCCTGCCGGACTTGCCCGCATCGAATATCCGCAAATCTCTTTATCGCACGATGAACGCTTCGGCAATCTGATCAATTACGATTACGCCGCATTTGCTTTTCCGCACGGAGCCAACACGATCAATGCCGAAACTCAGGAAACGGAATACAACGCCGCCTCGTTCGGTATCAGCATCATCCGTCTCGGTATCGACGGAATTCCCGATACGCGCAAGGCGTGGGCAGACAGCAACGGCAACGGATTGTTTGACGACGGCGCCAATCTTCGTCCCGATTATAATGCGATCACGTTCTTCAATGCGAGCGATTGGGCGCTATATTTTACATACGCAAAACAATCATCTGATAAATTTTTCTACGGTGCGAGCGTAAAACTTGTACGACGGAACATCGGCGAATTTCACGGCACCGGAATCGGTTTTGATGTCGGTGTGCAGTATCTTCCGATGGAGAATTTTGCACTCGGTGCGAATCTGCAGGATGCAACGACCACTCTTGTTGCATGGAACACCGGAACGAATGAATTGATCTCGCCGACATTAAAACTCGGTGCGGCATATTACGTGGAAATTTTTAACGGGAAACTTGCACCAGTGGTAGGCGCCGATGTGCGTTTTGAAAACAGAAAATTCTCCGCTGTTGCCAATCTCGGTCCCATCAGTTTCGATCCGCAAGTGGGGATTGAATTCGATTACAAGAACATTGTTGCCGTGCGTGCGGGATACAATGACATCGGCAATCTGACGCTCGGCGCCGGAATTCATCTGCGCAAATTGGACATCGATTATTCCTTTGCGAAGTTCGATGCCGCCGATCAATTGGGAAATACACACCGCATCTCGTTGCGCCTGACTCTTCAGGAAGACAAATACCGCCGGGGGGCAGAATAGCTTCGATGATGCTTTTTGTGATCGGCGAGGCGGATCATTTTGCTCAGAAGGAGAGACGCTCACACTATAGATCTATTCTCGCCGCGCTTGTTACCGTGACCGCTGTTGTCATGGTCTTTTCCCTCGTATCCTGTTCAGCGGCAAAACCGATCCCGCGCTATACAAAACCCACTGCAGCTTCCCGTCCGCTTGAGCCATTGAAGAACGTTTTGCCCGACGGCTGGGCAGATATTACCGGCAGGTCACAACTTCCGCACATTCAGCTCTGGATAGTCAACCGCGATTATTCCGCGACGATCGTTGTCAAGGAATTACAGGCAAACGAATCGACACAACAATTGCTCCTGCAGGAGGATATTTGTTTCGCGGGAAATATCTCTCTCCGCGCAAAACTTGCGGACGGTTCTCCCGATAAACGAGTGACCCGCACGCCGATGATTATCGACGCGCAAAAACAATTGTGCAGTTATGTCTATGCGGAAAAAGGTCTTTTGCGCCGGGTGGTCGTGTACCGGAAGAATAATGCGATGTTCGAAGTGGAATTATTGCAGGAAAATTCATCTGCCGGATTCGATGAGCTGACGAACGATCAGTTGAATTTGGTGAATACACTCCTGTCAAGATAGTTATGAAAAAAACTGCTCCGTGCGTTATTGTGTTTGTTTCTCGTTACCAAACTCTGTTTGGTAACATTGATGTACGGCGGAACTCCGTTTCGCAGCCGTTTTCTATTTCCCACACTGCGTCGGCTTATCAAGAATTTTTCTTCACGGGATAATAAAAAATTTGGTTTAGACAGTCATTGCATGCGTTGCGCGAAACAGAGTTTCGCGTGCTGTGCGTTCCCAAACGGACGGTGTGTGTGAAAAGACATTTTTCTTTGGTAGGCGCCCCGCCGAGGCGTTTTTGAATCAGATACGTCCCGCCACAAAGCGGGACGGTTACCGACCAATCAAGAGTTTTCACACGGTCTGGGAGTTTTGGAACGAGGGAAAAAACAGAGAATGTTCAAGTGATATTCAAGAATATTACAGTGATACAGAATTGATATTCCCCATTACGATATGTACATTTGTGCACGAACCCAATCATGCCGGCACGATTTCACACTTCAGGGAGGTTTAATGAAAACGAACTCGATCAAGCGTATTGCAATGAATACCGGTGGCGGTGACGCACCGGGATTGAATGCGGTCATTCGAGCCGTCGTCCTTGCCGCACGGCAACGCGGCTGGGATTGTGTCGGCATTCGCGATGGATATAACGGATTGCTAAGTCCCAAACAATTTCCAGACGGCGGACTTCTTCGCCTCGATCAGCGAACTGTCCGCGGAATAACGCATCTTGGCGGAACAATTTTGGGAACAACGAATAAAGGCAATCCGTTAAAATATCCTGTTCTGCAAAAGGATGGATCGTATAAAGAGATCGATCGTTCGGACGAAATACTCAACGCATTCAAAAAGAACAAGATTGATGCACTCATTGCGATCGGTGGAGACGGATCACTTTCAATTGCCAATGAATTCGCTAAAAAAGGATTGCGCGTTATTGGCATCCCCAAAACGATCGACAACGATCTTGATAAAACCGTCATAACATTCGGATTCGATACAGCCGTCTCGTTCGCCACCGAATGCATCGGACGCCTGCATTCCACCGCACAGGCTCACCAGCGAGTACTTGTGGTTGAAGTAATGGGACGCTATGCCGGCTGGATTGCACTGAATTCCGGCATCTCTGGTACAGCCGATGCTATCTTGATTCCAGAGATTCCTTTTGACATCAAGAAGGTTGCACACAAGATCGAGGAACGTGAAAAAAGAGGGCGACACTTCTCTATCATTGTCGTTGCCGAAGGAGCGAAGCCTATTGGAGGTGATATTATGATTAAGGGGAAACAAATCGGGCAGGCTGAACGCTTAGGAGGAATAGGTGAAAAAGTCGCAAAGGATCTCGAATCTCTAACCGGAAAAGAATCACGGGTCGTAGTTCTCGGACATCTTTTGAGAGGAGGCGGACCGACCACATTTGACAGACTTATCTCGTTACGATTCGGCGCGGCTGCAGTTCGCGCTCTTGAAGAAGGACGATCCGGGGTGATGGTCGCGCTCGATCCTCCGACCGTCAAGTACGTTCCACTCGCAGATGCTACCCGAAGAATGAAAACTGTTCCCGTTGATTGCGATACTGTCCTTACCGCACGCGATCTCGGAATCAGCTTCGGCGATTAAAAGTTCACCATTAACTCTGATAGTAGTTCTATGAAAAAAAACTGCCTGTCGTACGACAGGTTATTTTGTCTTCAATTCAAACACACCGTTCCAGTTATACTTTAACTCTTGACACTAATGTTTTTTTTGTTATTTTACGCAGGCAGTATTACTCTTACACTTTTTTTAGATGTAACACGATTATAGGTTCTCTATGAAATGTTGCAAACCTACATATTTTCTTTTCTTCTTCTTTCTTTTTTCTCGATTGATTTCCCAAACGTGGCAGCATCTTGGTCTTAACGGTGAAGAGATACAAACCATTGTGATTGATAAAACCACCCCGGATGTAATGTATGCAGGAAGTGTTTCTAATTTCAGCACCGGCAAGGTGGGATCGCTCTTTAAGACAACAAACGGCGGTGTAACTTGGGATACTCTTCTAAAGACATTGAATGTTACAGACATTGATATTCATCCTACAAACCCAAATATTGTTTTTGTAATAAGCGCCGTCAATGCGTTGAATCCATCCAGAATATATAAAACAACCAATGGAGGAGAAACATGGAGACACTCCGATTCAGGAATGACCCGTTTACCATGGAGCGGACCCTATATATTAGAATTTAATTACGCTTTTCCCGAAACAATGTATGCCAGTACTGCCGGAGATGATGGCGGAGCAGTTTATAGAAGTGTTAATAGAGGGCTTTTTTGGACGAAACTGTTACCATTAAATTATTTTGACGGCGGTGCAAGTTTGATAACATTCAATCCTAAAAACAGTAGTGAAATTTTTATTGGAGAAGGTTTTCTTACAAGACTTTTTCATTCTTCTAACGGTGGAGAAACATGGATTAATAAAGGTTCTCAAAAAGAAAAACTGAATATTTTAGGGTTTCATAACAATGGTAGGATCTATTTAGGGACTTCAGCAACTATAACAGTTTCAATAGTAGGATTATTTTTTTCGGATGATACATTCAAGACGTGGAATCACTTTAATCCCGGATTTACGGCTACAACACATGTCAGACGAATGATTGTAACAGGAGATACGATTTATTTGCGAGGAACTGATAATTTATATCGAATTATCAATGATACAATTTTGTATAAGTTTGATATTGAAGGAAACAAATGTAGAGAAATTGCCATCAATGGAAACAATCTCTACATCGGAACTGAAAATGGTGTTTACCGGCGTGATATTGTTACAAGCATTAAGCACGAAGAAAAATTAATACCAAGCAGAGCGATGCTCTATCAAAATTATCCAAATCCGTTCAACGCAAATACGATAATTAAATTTAGTTTGATAGAGACAGGTTTTACAACTATACAACTTTTTGATGTGCTAGGAAGAAAAATCCATACGCTATTTGAGCAATACACTTCAAAAGGTAATTACTCCATCTCCTTTGACAAAACCGCATTTAACAGATATTCTACATCTGGAATTTATTTTTATACACTTATCCAAAACGGGAGAACGATTTCTACAAAAAAATTACTTTACATAAAGTAATTTTCAATTCAATAACATACACACTTGTATGGAGGTAATATGATGAGGAGATTCTTCAAATTGTTATTTCTCGCGTTGTTAGTTTTGTGTTTTTCAGCTTCGCAAGAGCGTGTCGGCGGCAAATTGATCAAGAAAGGAATGTGGAAAAGCAAACCGATTGAATACGTTGATGGAGAAATATTGGTCGGTTTCAAAAAATGGACGAAAAAAGAAGACGCTCGGCAACTCCTAAATCAACGTGGTGCAACGATACTTGAACATTATGAACAAAAGGATTGGGCAGTAACAGAAGTGGCTGACTCGCAAGATATTTTTGAAGTAATAAGTGAATTAGAAAAGCATCCATTGGTAAAATATGCAGAACCCAATATCGTTGGCAGACTTTTATCTGATCCATACGATACAGATTTCGGCAAACAATGGTGAGTCCACTCTAAAAAGGTCTCAATACTTTGGCAAGATAATTGTAGTGGTAATAGCAACTGTTTGTAACACTACCACCAATTATCTCAAAGCCAATGTTCAAGAAAAATAAAAAACATAAACAAGCCGATATCTTCGGATTTTCCTCGATTCTTCCCGACTCTTATGTGGAAGAGATTGAAGAATCGAACGAGCAATCATTTTACGAATTAATATTTTCCCGAATTCAAGAAGAAGATTTCTCATGTTTGTATTCTGAGAAATTCAGTCGCCCGAATGCACCGATCAATTGTCTCATCGGCGCGATCGTGCTTCAGCACAAACACCATTGGACAATACAAGAACTATTTGAAAATATCAAATTTAATTTGCTCACAAAAGTTGCGCTTGGATTGCAAACCATTCATGAAATGCCTTTTAATCAAGCAACATTTTTCAACACACAAAATCGGCTGAATGACTACTTTGTGAAAACCGGCGTCAATTTACTCGACATGCTCTTTGACCATCTCACCAATGAGCAGATTAAAACGCTGAAGATCAAAACAAACATACAACGAACAGATTCATTTCAAGCGGCGTCAAATATCAGGCGATATTCCCGCCTGCAATTATTGGTCGAAATGCTCATCCGTGTTCACCGGGTACTGAGCGAAGAAGACCGCGCATTGTTTGACGATATCTTTGCGCCTTATGTTCTCAAAACTTCGGGGCAATTTATTTACCGATTGGATCAAGCGGGAATCCAAACAGAGTTGGAAACTATCGGGCGCATCTATCAGCGGATTTATACAGAACTGTTTCCGCGCTACCAGAATGTTGAAATCTTTACGGTCTTTGAACGTCTCTACACCGAACACTTTACCGTTGTCGAAGCAAAGATAACGTTGATTGACGCAGCAGCATTGACGACAAATACATTGCAATCACCCGATGATCTGGATGCAACGTATGTGAAAAAAAATAATACGGCGTATCGCGGGTCTGTTGTTAATATAGTAGAAACATGCAATCCGGAAAATCAGTTGAATTTAATTACGGATATTTCTGTTAGTGCAAACAATGTTGATGATTCAAAAATTCTTCACGAGCGTTTGGATGTTGTGAAAGAAAAAACACCGGACATCGCCGAACTGCATAACGATGGTGCGTATGGATCAAACGATAATGATACAAAATGTTTTGAGCATGGAATCACGCAAATCCAGACGGCGATTCGCGGAAAAGAATCTGCGATTGAAATAACGATTCAACTCAACGAGCCGAGTCTTCGACAAACCGATGTTGATTGCTATTGTGTGAGCTGCCCTCATCAAACGGTTGTTGCAACGAAAGGGAGAAAAAAATTTAAGGCAGCGTTCGATGCTTCTCTCTGCGCGGCATGCCCCTTGCAGGAGCAATGCAATCTTATCACAGATCGAAGCGGCACACATCGTTCGTATTATTTTTCCGAGAAAGATTTTCACCGCAAGAAACGAGCTCACAACATTGTGTCTATTCCGCCGGAGCGCCGGGGGCTCAGAGCAAACATAGAGGCGACGGTCTCAGAATTTAAAAGAAAGATGCCCGACGATAAAGTAAAAGTTCGGGGACGATTTAAGACGATGCTCTTTGCGATTGCCACAGGGATTGGAATAAACTTCGGACGCATTGTTCGGTACATGGACGACCTTGTTCCTGAAGAAATTATCATCGCCACCTCTTCATAGAGGTATATTTGGGAAAAACGTGGCTCTATTCAGCCAATATGTCAAAGAACGGAAAACTGAAGATGTAAAAATTGTTTTTGAAAATATTTTCTTCCCGAAAAGATGATTTTGTAAAATCGGGAGTGGTTTCAAGCCAAAAAAATTGTCAACAGAACAAATTTGTCATTGATGCTTTTTAGAGCGGACTCAATGGTATTTCAAGAATACAGGACAAAATCCACCAGCCGGAACAACTGATGCTGATATTGATGCTCCTGAAGCATGGAATATTACGCAGGGAAGTTCTGATATAATTATCGCAGTTCTTGATACAGGGATACCAACGGTAAACAATGCTTTATCTCATCCGGAATTGAACGATATAAGTAAAATAATTATCGGAAGAAGTTTTACACAAGATGGGGATAGCGTAAGAGATATGAAAGGACATGGAACCCACGTAACAGGGATAATTGCGGCAAAAGCCAATAATAATTATGGTGTTGCGGGTTTAGCAAACGGTTGTAAGATATTAGTGGTAAAAATTTCTCCCAATAACGGTGCAACTACTGCTGCCTGGATGCGAGCTGGAATGGATTATGCAGCAGAAAATGGTGCAAGAGTTGTAAATATTTCTCAAGGGTTACCAGCATCAAGTACAGTTGAAAACGGAATTGATCATAACGATCAAGTATTATTTGTGGCGGGGGCAGGAAATAACATAGGGAGTGTGAAATATCCTGCAGCATATTCATCAAGTTACAGTAACATGATAGCTGTGAGTGCAACAGATCATAATGATGAATTTGCGACTTTGTATTCTAATTATGGTCCTGAAATAAATGTAAGTGCGCCAGGAGGACATGGAAAAACATTAGATCCTTTTGATAATCGTTATCCACCAGGTCCAGATGATATTTATTCGACCTTTCCAAATTATTCTTATGGCGGAACAACCAATTTTGGTTATAATTGGGGAACGTCTATGTCAACTCCTATAGTTTCTGCAATCGCCGGTTTGATGCTTTCAAAAAACCCAAATCTTACACCGCTACAAATAAGAAGCACAATTGAACACACAGTTGAAGATAAGGGAGCTACAGGAAGGGGCGACTACTATGGCTACGGAAGAGTTAATGCGTACTATGCACTTCTTGCTGTTGTTGGTCCTCAAAATTTTCGAACGACAAATCCAAATAATAGTAATGTAAGTTTGGCGTGGGATCCAATACCTGCATCTGCACTACAGCATTATGAGCTTGAACGAAATATTAATGGCTGGGGATGGACACTTATTGCAACAACAACCAGCACTTCTTTTAGCGATAATCAATTCCAAAGAAATAACATAGGCAATGATGTAGTACAATACAGAATCCGTTCAAAAACAGTTGATAATCTATATTCACTTTATAGCAACATTCTCAATGTTTCAGGAACTTCTTACTGGCAGCAAGACAAAAAACTTACAATTCAACAACTTCCATCAGAATTTGTTCTTTCACAAAATCATCCCAACCCGTTTAACCCTTCAACAACGATCAATTATCAACTGCCTGAAAACAGCTACGTCAATATTAAAGTCTTTGACATGATCGGTCGAGAAGTTGCAACACTTGTTGATGAATACAAAACTGTAGGTTATCACACTGTACAGGTTGATGGTTCTGAATTATCAAGCGGAGTGTATTTTTACAAGATGGTGGCTGGCAAGTTTGTTTCAGCGAGAAAATTTAGTTTAACGAAGTAATCATTCTTGAAAACCTTGTCAAGGTGTTAAACCTTGACAAGGTGAAAATTATTATTTTGTCTTCAATTCAAACACACCGTTCCAATCTTTGGGCGGGGGAGTTTTGATGTATTCCTGCGATCGGTGATAATAAAGCTGTGATGGTCCATCATCTGCACTGATCTGTAATGCGGAGTGAAATTTTTCGGCGGCTTCCCGGAATTGTCTCTCCTTGTAGAGTGTTAATCCCGATTGATAGAGATCGATCACGCGGTGTGTTGTTTCATCCACACCAGAATTTTTGTCGGCGATCAGTTCGAACACGCGGATCGGCTTGGTTTTTCCTTTCACGATAAGGTAATCGAGTTCCCTGCAGAGCAATTCATCTTTTACTAATTCCTGCGTCCGCTCGCTGACCATGATTTTTGTGCCGTAGGTTTTGTTCGCCCCTTCCAGCCGCGAACCGAGATTCACCGCGTCGCCGATCACCGTATAATCGAATCTGCTGCTGCCGCCGACGTTGCCCACCACCATATAATCGGTGTTTAATCCCATCCGCACAAGAAGGTCCGGCTTTCCCTCTTTCTCCCAGCGTTCGGCAATTTCTTTTATGCTTGCCTGCATTTGTAATGCGGCACGAGCGGCGCTCAACGCGTTGTTCGGCAATTCGATCGGGGCTCCCCAGATTGCCATGACTGCATCACCCACATATTTATCCAGCATGCCGTTGTTCTTGAGGATAATGTCGGTCATCGCAGTGAGATATTCGTTCAGCAACTGCACCAGCGCCTCGGCGTCGAGTTTTTCCGAAAAGTTCGTGAACGATGCAATGTCCGAGAAAAACACCGTCAATTCTTTTTTCTCGCCGCCGAGACGAAGTTTTTCGGGATGAGCGATCAATTCGTTGACGACCATCGGATTAAGATACTGGCTGAACATCCCTTTGATCATCGTTTTTTGCTTGCGCTCGGTCAGGTATTGATAGACGGCGCTGCCGACGTAATTCAAGATCACGGCGGCGACAGGGCTGACCACCGGGACGACAAGATTATGTTCGGCGAACATGTAATACGACAGCGCCAGGATGCCGCCGATCATTCCCGCAATAACCATCACCGCGGCGATCTCGACGATAAAGGCATAGTGCGTTTTGATCTGTTTGAACCGCGTGACAAGCACGAAGGTGATCAGCGAAAGCACCAGTACATACAGAGATCGCTGCCATTCCGGCAATTTGATCAGATAATTTTGATGCAGAAGCGTTTGCAGCGCATTGGCGTGAATCTCCACACCGTACATCAGGTTCCGTTCGCTCAATCCTTCTTCGGCAACGGGGACGTTGAACAGATCCTTCGATTCGGAAAAATAGGGACCGATGAGAACGAGCTTGTTCTTAAATACTTCGTCGTGCAGCAATCCGTAATCGGGATCGTCAAAGACATTGATCGGTGTTTGCAGGGTGCGCTCTTCGGTCGTTTGGAACTCGAAATCATCCAGAATATTCACGATATCGAATGTTTTGAACGTCTTACCGGCGGTACCGTAATAGTTGATCAGCATCGAAATGTCGTCGTATTTCGGTACGCGGTTACTGCCAACGACGAATGCATCCGGTTCATTCTGCGCATAATATGTTGAGGGGAGATGCAGTGCCTTATTCAACATCGCAAAAGAGAAAGAGGGGATATACCGTTCCTGTCCCGGCATTTTTGCGAAGGGCATGTACCGTCGGAAGATACCGTCAACATCGTTCGGCACGAAGACGCTTCCGACAGAACTGTCCGCGGAATAAAACACGGAATAGAAATTCTCATCGGTGCGGTTGATCGTCGCATCGTCCATCCGGATATCTGTTTTCCCGGCAACAACCACGTTGCGGAATTCTTGAATGGCGTTGTATAATTCCTTGTCGTGTTGTGGACCGCGGGTATCGGGCTGCTCGAAGGTCAAGTCGATGCCGATCGCTTTCACGCCAGCACGGTTCAAATTGCGGATCGCGCGTGCATAATAACTGCGGGGAAACGGAAACCGGTCGGGAACGGTCGTTTCGGATTTATCGGAGATGGAAATGATGATGACGTCAAGCGAATCCGGCGGATACGGCAGCGCCCCGCGTTGTTCGAACGACCGGTCGATGAATGAAAGACGAAAACGATCGAAGAAATGGAATTCGAAGATCAGGTCCTGAACGAAGATCATCACACCCAGCGCAATGGATGTACTCAACAGGAAGTAATTCATCCATTTGCGAAGATTGTTTTTGGATGCTGTGGAGTCCATGTCAAAAATCTATGCGATACAAAAAGCTGATGTATGAATCGTTTTTGCTGGTTTGTGCGGCAAGTGTTGATGTTGGGTTTGCAATGAACTGGAACTGCAGTGCGGCAGTCTGGCTGCTGGTGATCGAATATTGAAGTCCCGACTCGAACACCATCCGAGCAAAATCCCCGAATGTCGGCGCGAACGATGCCGATAAGCGTAGTACATCCTTATATAATTTATAACGCCCTGTCAGCGATACAGTTTGATAGCTCAACTTTGTTTGTGTGATCACTCCGGCGGTATCGATCTGGGGAAATTCCAAACTGCTGATGGAAATTCCGATTGAGCTTTCAAGTTTTGCATCGTGTGTTGTGCTGACGAGCAGTAATGAGTTGAATGTCGAGACATCCTGTTGTTTCGGTGTCCGGTCGTCCTTGTTGGAGATATCAAGATTGAACGAAAGATTATGCTGTCCCCAATACGCAAAATCGTACGATGTTTGGAGGAAATACCGCTGTGTTTGATCGTTGATGGCGCGCAGTGCGATCTGCGCTGCGACGCCGACAGTATCGAACGGATCGATCGGGTTTGAACTGGTGTTTCTGCCGTAGCCGATCGTCACATTGGGATAATTTCTGGCGGGGAAGTAGGAGATCGACGTGTTGATGGTTTTATAGGTTGTCGTCGCGATCTCAAATCCCGAAGTGTTGTTTTCTAATCGTTCGAAACTCGCGGTCAGAAACAATCTGTTATCGAGCATTCGTAACCTGTCGATCACGTTGAATCCGCGGATGTCTTTTCGTATCGATGTAGCGCCGGCGGAAGTATAATCTTTTCCGTGAAAGATGTACGAGCCTTTCAGATAATTGCCGAAATAATTGAACGCCAATCCTGTTTCATAGACCAATGATGTTGCACCAACTGGATTAATCGGAACAAGATTTTCGTTTGGTGTAATAAATAATTTTAAGATTGGAAGGAATCGTTTCAATTGATCGCCATCGCTTTGAGAAAATGTTTTCCGTTTGATCGCCGCATCGATACTGTCTTTGGTAAAGGAAGGACTCGAAATATCGACGTTGTTCAAACTCAGCGCCGACTGCGCCGTCAATTCAATGCGGCGATTGTCGATGGCGATGAGCATATCCGAACCGAATACGACATTTTCCTGCGGACGGACCACGATCGGTTGTGTCGGATCAAATTCATCTTTCGATTTTGAGTACGTGAAACCCCACTGAAACTTTTCTCCCTTGCCGAAGCTGGGGCGCACAATCGTCATATCGCGTTTTAATGTTTGTGGTGTTGCGTTGATCTCAATCCGGCGCAGTAGTTCGCCGCTTGCCGCGTTGATATTGAATGCGCCAAGCAAAAGATCAAAAGTGTATCCGCGCACGCGGCGACCGTCCATGATCGTATACGGAAATCGCGGGTACGCATCACCCAGCCCTATTCTTGCATACCGGGCGTCCACCCCGAGGAAATATCGATTCTGCGGCTGGTTCTCCGGTTTTTCTTCCGACGTTACGGTGATATTGGTGTTGGCTTTGAGAAAATCCAGGTAAGACGCATTTGCACGGGCATCTAACCGGTTGTATGTTTTTGCCGTTCCTTTGATTTTTTCGCCACGCGATTCAGCCTGAGCATTACCGCTTGCCTTCAGGGACGATTCCAATTCTTCTGCTTGCTCTGTCGTCAAAACGGCAAATCGCCGCTGGATGGTGGTATATTTTTTTCCGGTTGTATCGAATACCCGCACTTCAAGATTTGCCCGTCCCGCAGTGATCTTTGCCGGGATCGCTTCGGGAGGAACAATGAGAAGGTCGCCAAAGAGCACGGCTTGATTGGTAAGATCAATACCGTTCATGAATATTTTTGTTCTCGACCGGTCGACCATGTCATCCGCATACACAAATGAAACAGAAACATACGTTTCTCCCTCTTTAATCGGCTCTCCTTGATCCGGACTCAGGATAATGATCTCCCTGTCGTACGACAGGCGCGGTGAAGGAATATTCACCGTAATGCGAGCCGGAGTGACTTCGGGATTTTTGGCAGGGTAGGTTTCCACCACGCCGTTCTGGTTGACGGCAACGACATAAATTTCCAAAAACGGCGGCAGCACTTCATTCGCCGGAATTTCCACAACTGCCGAATCGCGCATTAACTGCATCTCCACTGAACGATATTCTGAAAGACCGAATTGCCGGTAGTGGAGCGTGACCCTGTTCAATTCCGATGACCGCAACAGCCCGACGGACACGACAAGAGGCTGTTGTTCCGTTACACTCAACGGACGAACTGATTTTATATAAGTATTGATCTGCGAATAAAGAAAAGACGAGCCAATAACAATGACACAACAGGCGATCCGCAGCAATACGTTGAGTGAATTCATTGGTCAGGGTTTGGTTAGAAATGAAATCGCCTGCAATCTATTAAAAGCCAAATAGAGTTGCAAGCGATTTGGTAAAAAATTTGGGAAAAAATTCGATTGGGGATTCGATTGGGGAGAGAATATAGAGTAAGATAAAATTACCAGAGAGTTGATACTAATCTTTCATTGTGGTAATAGTAATCCGTTGTTCAGTCTGCATGGTTTTTGGTTTTGCAGTTTTCATTCCGCGTGTTGTCACTACAAAGTTTTTGAGATCCTCTTTTAAGTATTCATAACCATCTTTGTTCAGCGTTTGTATCTGTTCAAACTTATCTGTCCGTGCAAAAATTTGTAATACTTCGCTGCCAAAAGGAGCTGCACATTCAAAATCTTGCGGTATTTCATATACGACATTCACTTTTGATGCATCCATAAAATATTCGTTTAGAAGTAATACTCTTTTACCATCCGCCATGTGATAGATAAATCGGATGTAACATGGCATGTTTATACGGACTAACACTTTCATCTTTTCGCCTTCGGAGAACAGATTTCCTTGTGTCTCTTTACTTGTCCATGATTCCAATGTTAATCCGCCCCCCGCTATTTCGTTGGAAGCGAACACTTTTTGATCGGCAAGCGCGCTCTTGTAATTTTCAGGCGTCAGACTTCTATTAGCCAATGCAATAACTGTCGAAGGAACAGTTGCCTCTGCGCTTGCGATAATTCTTCCATCCTTCACATTTCGCACATTCACGATAAATTTTACATTGTTATTCTGTTCCCAATATGAGCCTGAAACTACAAACGGCGCGCTGGCTTGTTGCACTGCATCCCATTTTGCTACTTCACGAAGTTTTTGTTCCATCACTTGTTGAAAGTATCGTGAGAATGAACTTCCCATCTTTGTATCTTGATATACTAGTGGAGTTGCTAAAACTGAAAGTCTTTCGGATTCTTTTGAGCCGGTCTGTTCCTTTAATTGATAAATTAAAAACCACGCGAGATCATCCACTGTGTTGATAGGTCTTTGCACGAGTTTTGTTACTGCCTGTCGTATTTGTGCAATAGTTACTTCGTTGGTTGATGCTGTTTGTTGCAATTCATCCAATGCATTGGAGATTTTAACAAAGGTGAGAATTGATTGTGCTTCTTCCAATTGGCGTGCCATAGGATAGCATGACAAATATTCTTCTAACGCTTGAGTGGATTTACTCTGTTGTTCGAATGATTTTGCCAATGTGATCTTACCCTCAATCTCTGTCTTCAGCGATGTTACTTTTTGCTGGTAGGTATTCTGCAACAATTCTCGTTTCACAAAGACAAATGCATGTGCAATATGCGAAGCTCGAAGAGTCCTTCGGACATACTTCGTATCGTCATCAAAATAACTTGCTGTCTCTAATCCTTGAATATCAAGACTTGAGGTTGATTGCACTGCACTCGCAAAAAAGGATGAATACTGATCTCCCACTTCTTCTGTCTTTGATGATGTTACCGACTGAATATTGATCCGTATTTTTTCAACCAGATTTTTTCGGGCATTGGCAATTGCTGATTCTTCCGCTTGAGTTCTTGCAACTCCGTTATCTGTTGTTGCCACGCCATATCCTGTAAGAAAAATTGTTTCAGAATATTGCGGGGATTTTCCTTGTCCTTTCACCCAATCAGGTGTTTGTGCATGAACTGATGAAAAAAATAATAGTAATGGAAGATATTTAATCATAAGGGCATCTCTAAAAACTTAATTTTGGGACTAAAGTCCCGATTCGATTATAGTATTTAATAACCCCACGCTTAAGCGTGGGGTTAATGGAAGCCGCTCCCACAAAGGCTTTAGCCTTGATGTGAGTGAATGAGTAATAAACTGTGTCGTGAGAGAGAATTCATCAACAATAGGTTTTTAGAGATGCCCATAACAACCAATTTTATTTTATTCGCTATTGGGTCTCATACCCCGCCGCTTGTCCAAAGGACTCCTTTCCAAAGGAACACTTCGTGTCGGAGCGGCGTGTCGTCATTCCCGTCCCAACGGGATTCCCTTGGAACATGTTTTTGGCGGGAATCCCCGCCTGCGTCGGGCAGGTATTCTATGGATGTCCGATTTATTTTAAAAGCAGCATCTTCTTCGTCTGCACAAAATCTTTTGAGAACAATCGGAAGAAATATACACCACTTCCCACCTGCTGATTCAAATTATTTCTTCCATTCCATTTCACTTCATAATACCCAGCCTGTGTCTCTTGATTATTTACAAGACGAATAACTTCTTGTCCCAAGATATTGTATACAAACAAATTGACTCTCGATTGTTTTGGCAGTTGATATTCAATCGTCGTAGAAGGATTGAAAGGATTAGGATAGTTCTGCGACAATGCAAATTCTATTGGAATCTTTGTTCTCCAATTAAACTCAATCTTCTTCATCCCTTTACTTAGCAAATTCCCTTGTCCATCGAATATTTGTGTTTCGATATTAATTGGTTCATCAACTAATTTTGTTTTTGCATTATACAATATCCTTATTGCATCGCCATTAAATAACTTTTCAGAGAATGATTTTTCCAAAGAGGCGACTGCAAAAGAAATACTCCCCTTTTCAGCGTCTTGATATTTAAGCGTGAATTTTGGCTCTGGGAAATTTAGCACCAATGAATCAATCGATATTCTCCCCGGATTGTAGTTAATATTCATTACAACAGTGTATACTTCTTTAGGATGATCAATCCGCATAGCGAAGAACTTTGATTCGTTGGGTTTCAATACCGGCTCTTCTACAAAAGAAGTAATGGAATCAACGCCAGTCTCTTCTGTTGATTGAGTTTTAGCAAAGACATTGGTGTTTGTGTTCTTTATAGACCAGTTCCACATGCGGGCAAATGTAAAGTAATCCTCAAAATTTATTTGCTTGTCATACTGCGGAATGAGATTCGGTGGATCGCCGAGCGTTGGTCCTATATCAGCGAGATTGAGATTATTATTTACCCATCCTGTTCTGAATGTTGACAGATCCGATCCCTCAATCTTTCCATTAGCATCATAATCAGCAATAAGTGCGCTCTTTAAGGTCTTAAATATTCTATTCGTATCAATATTCCCCAGCGTATCTTTTGCACGAACGAAATAATAATAATCTGTATTCGGCTGCTGATCGCGTAATGTATCAACGGTTGATTGTGTTGAGTCTATCGGAACATACGTTTGAGAAAAATTAAACGGCTGTTGTGAACGATACACAAAATATGTGATCGGTTTTGATGTATCTCTTGCAGCTCTCCAATACAAGAAAGAACTACCGACTTTATAAGAACTGGCGCTTTTTACAGAATCAAGGCCATTGAATCTGGGCGCCAAATTATCCACCTTAAAGAGTGACGTGATCAACGAATCTCCTCTTCCGCCCAAACCGACAGGAACGATACGCACTTGTACACCGCCTTCTTCTTTGTTCGCTAAACTCATTGAGGTATTCCAGAAGATTGTATCGGTAAGAGACGATGTGAGCGCATTTATTTTTCCGCTGATGTTCGCCGCTTGTTGATATGTTTTTCCGCTGTCAACTGAAAAGTAGCAGAACATTCCCGTTGTATCTCCAGGAGCAACAGTCACAGTGAATACGATTGGCACAACGCCTTTGTATGTAACATTTCCCTTACTCAAAACTACGGATGTAACTCGCGGTAATTGCCGCTTCGTAGTAATTTGTAATGGCTGACTTTGCGGACTTTCTACATTCACACTGTTCAACGCAGATACTTTGTAATAATATGTTGAAAGCTGAGCGAGTGTGGTGTCTTTAAATGAAGATGTAACGCTTGTACCAACAGCAGAATATGTTGTACCATTAATACTGCGATATATTTTATAGAGCGCCGGAGTTCCGCCGCCGCTGCTCCATATCAATGTTGCGTGAAAATCTGCAACAGTCGAAAACGATAGACCATTCGGTGTTGCCGGATTGGCAACAACGGAAATTGCAAAACTCGAATCGCCAATTATTGAATTACTTCCAACACCTGCAATACGATAAAAATATTTAGATGATGGCGTAAGTGTGCTGTCGATAAATGTTGACATTGTATCAAATTTTATCAACGTTAGATTTGTGCTGTCGGCTCCGCGATAGAGTCTGAATCTTACAGCGCCAGACAAGGAATTCCACGACAATGTAACACGATCTGTATCTATTGCAGTTGCAAAAAGCGACGTTGCCGGAAGCTTCGTTGCAACACTTACTTCATTGCTAAACTGACTCTCATTCCCCGCGCTATCTACCGCCGTTATGCGAAAGTAGTACGTAGTGCCGTTGGCGAGTCCGGTTATTACTCTTGTTGTATCATTGAGATTACCAGCGGTTGTAGAATCAACTTGTGTGCTTGCCGGAGAAGTTGTACTGCGATAAATCCGATAGCGCAAAAAATCAATTTCATCATTCTTTTTCCATTTGAGCACAATTGTCTTACTCACCGATGAATCTAACACCACAAGATTTTTGGGCGGTGCCGGCGGTCTGTCTGCTGGCGTTGCATTGATCTCGTTTGAATATCCGCTTTCGTTCAAACTGTTATCTATAGCCGTGACGCGGAAGTAATATCTTATCCCATTCGTTAACCCAGTAATTGTCTTCGTGGTATCGCTGATATTACCCCCTGCGGTGGAATCAAGCTTTGTTGTGGGACTCGGCGATGTTCCCCCATAGATGCGATAGCGCAGAAAATCTGTTTCACTGTTCTTGCGCCATTTCAATTTGATTTGACGGGAGACAGAAGAATCTGTAACGGCAAGATTTTGGGGTGCGGCTGGCAGCGCTTTTGTGGTAAATCTGAAAACAGAAGAGAACGCGCTCACACCGACGCTGTTCTTCGCATTGACACGCCAATAGTAGATGGTGAGGTTTGCAAGATCGCTGATTGTCTTCAACGTATCGGTAACGGTCGAATCGTTTGCAAACAGATTAGAGAAGTTTGTATCCGTCGCCACTTGCACGCGGTAGGTGTCCGTGTTGCCGGAGCGGTTCCACGTAAGCGTGAGAGTTGTAAGCTGATTTGTCGAGCCGTTGGCGGGAGAGATGAGGGTCGGCGTGGGAGGTGTAGTGGAGGCAGCAATTGTGTTTCTAAAGACCGAAACAGTGTTGCTACCCCAATTCGCGACCGCAAGATCAGGCTTGCCGTCTCCGTTAACATCACCAATGGCGACACTATAGGGACTTGTCCCTGTCGTAAAATCCACCTTCGCGGCAAACGAGACACTCCCGCTTGTGCCGGTGTTCCGAAAGACCGAAACCGTGTTGCTAACTTCATTCGCCAGAGCAAGATCGGGCTTCCCATCGCCATCTACATCACCAATGGCGACACTATAGGGACCTGACCCTGTCGTAAAATCCACCTTCGCGGCAAACGAGACACTCCCGCTTGTGCCGGTGTTCCGAAAGACCGAAACAGTGCTGCTATAGTAATTCGCCACAGCAAGATCGGGCTTCCCATCGCCATCAACATCACCAATGGCGACACTCAGGGGACTTGACCCTGTCGGAAAATCCACCTTCGCGGCAAACGAGAGACTCCCGCTTGTGCCTGTGTTCCGAAAGACCGAAACCGTGTTGCTACCGTCAGCCGCCACAGCAAGATCGGGCTTCCCATCGCCATCCACATCACCGATGGCGACACTCCGGGTATATCCCCCTGTCGGAAAATCCACCTTCGCGGCAAACGAGACACTCCCGCTTGTGCCTGTGTTCCGAAAGACCGAAACAGTATTGCTACTCCAATTCGCCACAGCAAGATCGGGCTTCCCATCGCCATCTACATCACCAATGGCGACACTAAGGGGACCTGACCCTGTCGGAAAATCCACCTCCGCGGCAAACGAGACACTCCCGCTTGTGCCGGTGTTCCGAAAGACCGAAACCGTATTGCTACCATCATTCGCCACAGCAAGATCGGGCTTCCCATCGCCATCTACATCACCAATGGCGACACTCCAGGGAGTTAACCCTGTCGGAAAATCAACCTTCGCGGCAAACGAGACACTCCCGCTTGTGCCGGTGTTCCGAAAGACCGAAACCGTATTGCTACCATAATTCGCCACAGCAAGATCGGGCTTCCCATCGCCATCTACATCACCAATGGCGACACTCCGGGGATTTGTCCCTGACCCTGTCGTAAAATCCACCTTCGTGGAAAACGAACTGTTAGTGATTGTTCCTCCTCCGGCATAAGTAACGATGAACGGCAGACGGGAATAGCCGGTCAACCCGTTCACCGTCACCGTAATCGGATGGTATGTTGCCCCGGTTGGCACAGTCACACTGAGCGAAGTCGAAGTCGCTGAAGTCATCCCGCTTTGCGGGACCCGCACAGCGCCAAAGTAGACGATGTTGTTGGCGGCAGTTGAGCTAAAGTTTGTGCCGGTAATGGTGACGGTGGTACCAATGGGACCAGATGTTGGAGTGAAGGAAGTAACTGTCGGTGGCTGCGCCTGCATAATTGGCTGCACACTGCGAAAAACCCCGCTACCATCGGTTCCCGCGAAAACATACCCACTCGGACTAATGGCAAGAGACCGGACATAAGCATTCGTCAAGCCGGTATTCGCCGCAGTCCAGCTTGTGCCGTTGTTGGTGGAAAGAAAGATGCCGCCGCCAGAAGTCCCGGCAAAGAGATTCGTGCCCGAGACAGCAAGAGCGCGGACATAAGTGTTCGTCAATCCGGTATTGACCGCAGTCCAGCTTGTGCCGTTGTTGGTGGAAAGAAAGACGCCGCCATCAGTCCCGACAAAGAGATTCGTGGCACCTGCCCCGCCGGGGGCGGGGGAGACGGCAAGAGCGCGGACATAAGTGTTCGTCAATCCGGTATTGACCGCAGTCCAGTTTGTGCCGTTGTTGGTGGAAAGAAAGATGCCGCCGCCATTAGTCCCGGCAAAGAGATTCGCGCCGGAGACGGCAAGAGCCCAGACACGAGTGTTCATCGGCAATCCTGAATTGACCGCAGTCCAGCTTGTGCCGTTGTTGGTGGAAAGAAAGATGCCGCCGTCTGTCCCGGCAAAGAGATTCGTGCCGGAGACGGCAAGAGCATTGACAACAGTGCTCGTCAAGCCGGTACTCGCCGCACTCCAGCTTGTGCCGTTGTTGGTGGAAAGAAAGACGCCGCCGTCTGTCCCGGCAAAGAGATTCGTGCTGGAGATGGCAAGAGCATTGACATAAGTGTTCGTCAAGCCGGTACTCGCCGCACTCCAGCTTGTGCCGTTGTTGGTGGAAAGAAAAACGCCATTAGTCCCGGCAAAGAGATTCGTGCCGGAGACGGCAAGAGCATTGACAGAAGTGTTCGTCAAGCCGTTACTCGCCGCAGTCCAGCTTGTGCCGTTGTTGGTCGATAGAAAGACGCCGCCGACATAAGTTCCGGCAAAGAGATTTGTGCCGGAGAAGGCAAGAGCACGGACATCAGTGTTCGTCAAGCCGGTACTCGCCGCAGTCCAGCTTGCGCCGTTGTTGGTGGAAAGAAAGACGCCGCCGCCATTAGTCCCGGCAAAGAGATTCGTGCCGGAGAAGGCAAGAGCACGGACATCAGTGTTCGTTAAGCCGGTACTCGCCACAGTCCAGCTTGTGCCGTTGTTGGTGGAAAGAAAGACACCGTCAGAAGTCCCTGCAAAGAGATTCGTGCCGGAGATGGCAAGAGCATTGACATAAGTGTTCGTCAAGCCGGTACTCGCCGCAGTCCAGCTTGCGCCGTTGTTGGTGGAAAGAAAGACACCGTCAGAAGTCCCTGCAAAGAGATTCGTGCCGGAGACGGCAAGAGCATAGACATAAGTGTTCGTCAAGCCAGTATTGACTGCACTCCAGCTTGTGCCGTTGTTGGTCGATAGAAAGACACCACCGCCAGAAGTCCCGGCAAAGAGATTCGTGCCGGAGACGGCAAGAGCATTGACAACAGTGCTCGTCAAGCCGGTACTCGCCGCAGTCCAGCTTGTGCCGTTGTTGGTCGATAGAAAGACGCCACCGCCAGAAGTCCCGGCAAAGAGATTCGTGTCAGAGACGGCAAGAGCATGGACATCAGTGTTCGTCAAGCCGGTACTCGCCGCAGTCCAGCTTGTGCCGTTGTTGGTGGAAAGAAAGATGCCGCCAGAAGTCCCGGCAAAGAGATTCGTGCCCGAGACGGCAAAGGAACTAACGTAGCCACCGTAGGGTCCGTTGGTCTGCTGCCAAAAGTTTTGGGCGGAGGCGGGAACACTCGTCCACAAGCAGAGAAACAGAAGCGCAAGACTCAATAAAGAGTAAAGAGGTACGAGCAATAAAATTTTTTTCAGCATAACAGAACCCCATCTGTACCAATAAGTCAACTACTGCACCTCAATCAATCCGTTCACAAACTCGCCTTTCGGTAAATTTGTTCATATAGTTATGCCATGAGTTTGTTTTTCTAATAAGGTAAAATTTGAAATTTTTCTGAAAGATTGTAATACACTCATGGCATAACTCGTAAATTGATTTTCCGCTTTGAAATCCATATCCTTGTGTAAGATGCAGCTAAGAAAAAGCACGATTGAAAAATTAGCCGATACATTGATAAGACTCGGCGAAGCTCGAAGAGTCCTTCGGACATCCGTCATAGGCGGAACAGAAGTTCCGCGTTACATCTCTCTTTGCGACTTTGCGAGAGAAAAACAATCTTGCATGCCGAGATGTTTCAGAAAAAATTGTAGCCTTGTCTTCATCGCTTGCGTTTCTTTTGTTTTCCGTAGGAGACAGTTGGTTCTTTCGCAACGAATTGTTCCGTTGGGAAACTTTTCCTGCGCAGTGAAGCATCCAAGATTGTTACTCCAACAAGCTCGCTGCCGCGGTAACGAAGCAAAACACCATCGTCTAACATCTTTGAATCGGTCGCTTTTTGTGGTCTGCGAAAACCCAAGTACAGCACATCCGCCTCTTTATCGTAATCAATCCACATTTTCTGCTCGGGAAATGCAAGTACGGAAGGAACAAGGTGGAAGATTCCAGAAAGCAGGTTCTCCTTTGTCATTTCTTTTGCCATAGTATTTTTTCCTTCTGCAAGTGTATTTTGTTTGTAATATACGACGTGATGATAAACCCGTCGGTTTTCGAAGTTTCTTTATATACGACCGCAAGATATTTACCCCTGTTTAAAACCTTCAAAGCGATCAGGGCGTCATGGTATCCTTGTATAATGTAATCAGGCGATTCTACAACCCCAAGGACATCGTCAAGCATTCCGGCAAGATCGTCGTGGTTTTCCACAATATGAATCCAACGCTCAGGGGTAAGTCGGATCGGGACACTGTTTGTTGAAGATACAATTTCAATCATTTTTGTGGAGTTAATGGGTAAACAAAAATAATCATTTTTTTTATCTGTTCAATCCTTCGGATTTCATTTCGGCTACGCCTTCATTTCATCCGAAAGATTGATTGATCCATCAATAATGTTGTGAAACTAAATACCTAAATTTGTATTTGTTGAATCGTATAGTTATGCCATGAGTTTGTTTTTCTAATAAGGTATAAATTTGAAATTTTTCTGGAAGATTGTAATACACTCATGGCATAACTCGTAAATTGATTTAAAAAGCACGATTGAAAAATTAGCCGATACTTTGATAAGACTCGGCGAAGCTCGAAGAGTCCTTCGGACATCCATCATAGGCGGAACAGAAGTTCCGCGTTACATCTCTCTTTGCGACTTTGCGAGAGAAAAACAATCTTGTGGGCATCTCTAAAAACCTATTGTTGATGAATTCTCTCTCACGACACAGTTTATTACTCATTCACTCACATCAAGGCTAAAGCCTTTGTGGGAG